>JAESFU010000250.1_pt1 | contig 51867 bp, 52 predicted proteins | sample 9269461 | NCBI WGS metagenome assembly JAESFU01 (sample SAMN14502556, study PRJNA617107) | algae metagenome | isolation source: Stenomitos rutilans HA7619-LM2 and co-occurring heterotrophs from cave walls | place: USA: Waikapalae cave, Hawaii | collected 2009-07-28
ATGAGCTCGGCCGGGGTCGGGAGTTTTGGCGCGGCGGCGGTTTCGCGCTCGATGATCATCTCCAGCGCCTTCTGGGCGCCCGGACTGGTGCTGGTTTCGACATAGGCCGTCACCATGTTGTCCTTGGGCGTCATCAGCACGCGCGGTTGCGGGACATCGATCGCGGCGAGGGCAGCCACGGCGGTCTCGCCGGGGAGGGCGCCGCGCGTTGCGAGCACAATGCGCTCGGATTTCGAAAGCGGCATCGGTGCGCCGACGGCCGCGAAGGCGGCCGGGTCCATCGAGCGGTCCAGCGCGGCGACGGCGATGCCACCGGCATTGCGGCTGACCGGGACCGGCGCGGTGATCTCGAAGGTGGGCACGATACGCTGGGTCGGCTCCTCGGCCGAGGCGAGCAGGATCTCGGCGCTGCCGCCGAGCGTGCGCGGCCGGATGGCCGGGATCGGGGCGGCCTCGCCGGCATTGTCGGCCAGCATGACCTCGGGCTCGGGCACGTAGCGGGCACCGCCCTCGCAGGGGACGGTATGGCACTTGGTCCACTCGGCCTGGGCGTAGGCGCGGCCGGAGGAGGAGAGGGGCTTGCCGTCCGTCGGCAGATGCAGGGTCTTGCCGTCGGGGAAGACCTTCTTCAGCTGCGCGCGGGTCATGCGCGGCCAGGCACGGACGTTGCCGGTGTCCATATGGACGAAGGGGCTGCCGGAGGTCGGGTAGTAGCCGACGCCGCCGACCTGGTGGCGCATCGCCGCCTCACGCAGCTTGGATAGGTTCACCCCGGGGATGAACACGTCCATCGCCTTGCCCTTCATATGCTGGCTGTTGTCGGCGACGCCGGACGACTTGGCGGCCAGCATCGCGTTGGTCTTGGGCGAGCGATAGGACGAAACGATGTTGTAGGGCTGGGACGCGCCGACATCCTGGTAGACTTCCCACAGGAGGTCGAACAGGGCGGGGTCCATCTTGGTCGGTTCCTTGGTGCGCCAGTCGGCGAGGAACACGTTGAGTTGCTTCAGGACCTGCTGGTCGTACTTGCCGTTGCGCTTGAAGGTGAAGCGCCCGGTCTCGCCGGTGTGCGTGTGGTGGAGGTAGAGCGTGCGGTCGCCCTCGGCTGAACCCATACCGAACAGCGCACCGGCCGGCACGGTGGTGGCAGGCACGAGGGTGGTCAAAGCCACCGTCGCGGCAAAGAAAAGCCGCGGCAAAAAGCGCCAAATTCCTAGCAGCTTACCCGACACGCCCCAACCGACCCGATGTAATCCAACGATCCGGCAAGGCTAGCGAGACTTCGATGAGAAGAGATTAACGCTAACGAGCCGTGAACAGAGGATCATTTGCAGTGGTGATCTTCTAACGCCGAAATCCGGCACAACCAAGGCCGAATTCCTAAGCAGGCGTAAACGCTTGGCCAATAGCGGCAGCCAAGTTGGGGCAGTCTAGGCCGGTGGGCAGGCGGCAGCTACAGCTCCAGCAGGTCTTTCAACCGCTGATTGAGCCCGTAGACGTCGCCGTAGGAGCGGATGGTGCCGTCTTCATCCACGCGCAGGGTGAAGTACGAGATGTGGACGGGGATCTTGTTCTTGAGGTTGAACCACCGCTCCTTGGGCCCGAATGCGGCCGTGAGCGTTTCGGCGTTCATGTCCGGCTCGGTGGCAAGGAGCGCTGCGGCGAACTCGAAGGGGTTCTCGACGCGCACGCAGCCGTGGCTGTAGGCGCGGAAGGAGCGCGAAAACAGCGACTTGGACGGCGTGTCGTGCAGGTAGATGTCGTGCTGGTTGGGGAACAGGAACTTGACCTGGCCCAGGGCATTGCCGGGGCCGGGCTTCTGGCGGATCTGGAACTGGTTGATGTTGGTCTGCGTCCAGTCGACCGCGGCGGCGTTGATGACCTTGCCGCCGGACAGCATTTCCATGTTCTGGTTGTTGAGATAGCCCGGATTGGCAAGCAGATGCGGCTTGATTTCGTTCGTTTTGATCGAGGCCGGGACGTTCCAGTACGGGTTGACGACGATGTGCTCGATCTCGTCGTTGAACACCGCGGTCTGGTTCTTGGGCGTGCCGACGACGACGCGCGTGGTGTAGGCGATCTCGCCCTGGTTCACGATCCAGAGCCGGAACTCGGGAATGTTCACCGTTACCTGGAAGTTGCCGTAGTCGTTCGGCTCCCAGCGCCAGCGTTCCATGTTGGCGATGATGTCTTCGCGGGTGGTCGCTGAGCCGCCATTGAGGGCGGCGACGGTGGCCGGCCCGATAACGCCATCGGCATTGAGGCCGAGGCTCTCCTGGAACACCTTGACCGCGGCGACGAGCGCCTCGTCGTAGTTGATGTCGACGGTGGCCGCGACGCCGGCGGTTTCCGGAATGTCCGGCTCGGCGACATCGAGGCGCTGGCGCAGCAGGGTGACGCGCTCGTCCCTCATGCCCGGCTTCAGCAGCGCGCCTTCCGGGATGGTGACGGCGGCATCCATCACGGTGCCGTCGGTGAACTTGGCGAGGGCGGCCTTGAGGCCGAGGAATTCGGGCTGGGTCGGCGACAGCGCGAGGAGCAGCTTGTCGGGATCGTTGCTGTCGGCGAGCTGGACGAGCAGCTCGGCCTCGTTGATGCGCTTGGGTTCGATCGTCCAGGTCTTGTTGACCTCGAGCGGGCTCACCCGGCCGCCAAAGGCATCCTGGGCGTATTTGATGGTGGCGGCGGAGAAGGCCGTTTCGAGTTCGGCGAGCTTTGCCGGATCGGTGCCGGCCGCGGTCACGTCGAGCGCCGGCGTCAGGTAGTCGGACGGGCGGAAGCCCTCGAGCTCGGAGGCGCGGAACACGTCCATGATCTTCTCGGCCCTGGGCGAGAAGACGATCTTGCCGTCGTCGGCCTGGCTCAGCCAGAGCGGCTCGAAGTGGCGGGCGCCGTAGAAGAAGTAGAGTTTCTGGGTCTGCTGGTAGGAGCGGGTGCCCTTGTCGGCAGCGGCGTAGGACGCAGAGAGGCCGGCCTTGATGATGCGCGCCAGCTCGCTGCGGGGAGGGGCAATGACGACGCGGGTGGTCTCGATACCGGCGACGGTCACGACTTCCTGCGCCTGCGCGGCATAGGGCGAAGCGAGCGCGACAGTACCTGCCAGCAACAAGGCTTTAAGCTTGGTCATAAACTACTCCGTACCCGCGCCCCCAAAGGGCCTTCCGCGCCCGAACGGCCGAGGGAAGGAGTCGGCCTGGACCCAGCGGATGGAAATGGCTTAGCCGACATTTCTTAACGCTGGCAATTGCTCGCTTTTTTGTGAGCGACACCTGTGGATTTGCTGCAACGTGACAACGCTTCCGGTCAGTCCGGCCATTACGCGGCGTCGCTCTCCAAACCTTCGTCGAGGCCATATTCCCTCAGCTTGCGATAGAGCGTCGATCGGCCGATCCCGAGCGCCCGCGCCACACGCGACATGCGGTAGCCATAGTGGCGCAGCGCGAAGACGATGAGCTCGCGCTCGACATCGGCCAGGGCGGCGACTTCACCGGTTTCGGCCACGAAGCGATCGGGTGCGGTGTGCCGGCCCGCCGCCTCACTGCGCCGAGAGCTAGCGGCGTCGATATGAACGGGAACTGAAGGGGTTAGCGTCGCCGCGGCCTGTCGCTTGGCCTCGTCGCGACCGGCCCCGGCGGCGACAAGCTGCGGGAAGTCGGCGGTTTCGAGATATGCGCTGTCGGAGAGGACGATAGCGCGGTAGACGGCGTTCTCGAGCTGGCGGACATTGCCGGGCCAGGCGTAACCGCGCAGCAGTTCGAGGGCCGCATCGGACAGACCGACCGTGCGTCGTCCGGCCTCGGCAGCGAGCAGCGCGATGAAATGGGCGGCGAGCACCGGGATGTCCTCGATCCGGTCGCGGAGGGGCGGCACGTAGATCGGCAGGACGTTGAGCCGGTAGAACAGGTCCTCGCGGAAGAGGCCGTCCTTGGTGAGGTTGAGCAGGCGCCGGCTGGTCGCGGAGATGATGCGGACATTGACGCGGACCGGGCGATCGGCGCCAACGGGTTCTATTTCGCCTTCCTGGATCACGCGCAGCAGTTTCTCCTGCGTGCCGGCAGGGAGTTCGCCCACCTCGTCGAGGAAGATCGTGCCGCCCTGGGCCTCGGCGAACTTGCCGGCGGCACCGCCTTTGCGGCCGAACAGGATTGCATCGGCATCGTCGGCAGGGAGTGTCCCGCAATCGACGGTGACGAAGGGTTTTCCGGCCCGATCGCCCGAACCCTGGATGACGCGCGCAACGAGGTCCTTGCCGACGCCTGCCTCGCCTTCGATCAGCACCGGGATGGTCGACTTCGCCGCTTTTGCCGCGAGTGTCGTCACCCGGTCCATCGCGGGCGCGCGGGTGACGATATCGGCAATGCCGAGCGTCCCGGACCGGCGATTGTGGTCGGTGCGCACCAGTGTTTCGAGTTCGCCGAGCTTCAGTGCATTGCGCAGCGAGACGATCATCCGTTCCGGCGCGACCGGCTTGACGAAGAAATCGAGGGCGCCGTGGCGCATGGCGGTGACGACGGTATCCATCGCCGAATGGGCGGTCTGGACGATCACCGGAGTGGCGATACCCTCGCGGCGCATGGCTTCCATGACGGCCATGCCGTCGAGGTCGGGCATGACGAGATCGAGGATGACGGCGCCGATGCCGCGGTCGGCGCGCAGCAGCTCGAGCGCCTGCATGCCGCCATTGGCGGTCACCGCGGCGAAGCCCGCCCGGCTCGCCACTTCGGAAGTCAGCCGGAGCTGGACGATGTCGTCATCGACGATCAATACGCGAGTCATGGTCCCCCAAGGACTTGTCATTGGCAACGATCCGCCCGCCCGGCGAATCGTGCTGTGCCGTTTTGATGCAGCTTGGGGGGAGGGGGTTAAGCGTCGATTAAGGCTAACGAATTCCTACTGCGCCGAAGGAGTGGGAGCAGTCGGCCTTCACATCGGGGTGGCCCATGGCTAAGGTCGCGCGCTTTCCTGACGCCGAGGTACCCGCGATGATCATCCAGCCGACCCATGCCCCAGCCGCCCCGGCCCAGAAGGGGCACAACGAGCTGGGAGCGCTTCCGGTCTGGAACCTCGACGACCTTTATCCGGGCAATGACTCGCCTCAGTTGAAGGCGGATCTCGAGCAGGCGCGCAACGAGGCGAAGGCCTTCGAGGCGGACTACAAGGGCAAGCTCGAGGCGCTCGCCAAGTCCGGCCAGCTGGTGAAGGCGATCAAGCGCTACGAGGCGCTGAGCGATGTCAGCGGCAAGCTCGGCTCGTACGCCTTCCTGCAGTACGTGCGGAACACGCAGGAGCCCGACAAGGTCAAGTTCCTTGGCGATCTCAGCCAGGCGCTCACGGACCTCTCGACCGGGCTCATCTTTTTCGGGCTGGAGCTCAACCGCATCGACGAGACCGTGCTCGAGCAGGCTTTCGCGGGTGATGCCGCGCTCGGCTACTACCGGCCGTGGTTCGCCGAGTTGCGCAAGGCCAAGCCCTACCAGCTCGACGACAAGATCGAGGAGCTGTTCCACGAGAAGTCGGTGACCGGCGCCTCGGCCTGGAACCGGCTGTTCGACGAGACGATGGCGGCGCTCAAGTTCGAGGTGGACGGGGAGGAGTTGAACCTCGAGTCGACGCTCAACTTCCTCTCCGACAAGGATGAGAAGAAGCGCGAGGCGGCGTTCTACGGCATTTCGAAGACCTTGCACGCCAACGAGCGGCTGTTCACGCACATCACGAACGTGCTGGCCAAGGACAAGGAAATCGCCGATCGGTGGCACGGCTTTGCCGACATTGCCGATAGCCGACACCTCGAGAATTCGGTCGAACGCGAAGTGGTGGATGCGCTGCAGACGGCGGTGCGGGCGGCGTATCCGCGGCTCAGCCACCGCTACTACAAGATGAAGGCCAAGTGGTTCGGCAAGGAGCAGCTCAACGCCTGGGACCGCAACGCACCGCTGCCGACTTCCGACGATCGCGTCTACGACTGGCCCACTGCGGTCGACACGGTGCTCGAGGCGTATGGTGAGTTCTCGCCCAAGCTCGTCGAGATCGCCGAACCGTTCTTTTCGAAGGGCTGGATCGATGCGCCAACCAAGGACGGCAAGTCGCCCGGTGCGTTTGCACACCCGACGGTACCCTCGGCGCATCCCTACCTGATGCTCAACTACCTGGGCAAAGCGCGCGACGTGATGACGCTGGCGCACGAGCTCGGGCATGGCGTGCACCAGGTGCTCGCCGGCCCGCAGGGCGCGCTGATGGCGCCGACGCCGCTGACGCTGGCGGAGACTGCATCGGTGTTCGGCGAGATGCTGACCTTCCGCTCGATGCTCAAGAAGACCACCGATCCGAAGCAGCGCTTCGCGATGCTGTCGAGCAAGGTCGAGGACATGCTCAATACGGTGGTACGGCAGATCGCGTTCTACACGTTCGAGCGCGAAGTCCACACGCGCCGCAAGCAGGGCGAACTGACGGCGGCCGATCTCAACCAGATCTGGCTCGATATCGGCGCGGAGAGCCTGGGGCCTGGGATCAAGCTGAACGAGGGCTACGACATCTTCTGGTCGTATATCCCGCACTTCATCCACTCGCCGTTCTACGTCTACGCCTATGCGTTCGGCGATTGCCTCGTGAACTCGCTCTATGCGCAGTACGAGAAGTCGGACGTGGGGTTTGCCGAGCGCTATTTCGACCTGCTCAAGGCCGGCGGATCGAAGCATCACTCCGAACTGCTAGCACCGTTCGGGCTCGATGCGCGCGATCCGAAATTCTGGGATCTGGGCCTGTCGATGATCGAGCGGCTGATCAACGAACTGGAAGCGACGCAGCCCTAGCAGACGCTGTCCCCCGGCAATCCCAGCCGCGCGCTTGTGCGGCGGGTTTGCAGCAAGTAAGAAAAGCGTGAGAGGGGCACGCCGAAAGTATTATGCCGGCCGCATACGACCCCCACCGACGACAAGAACCGAGGACCTGATGGCCAGAAAACCTGCCGCTGCGGCGACCGAAGAGCTTCCGCCCGCAATGGATTACGCCCAGCACGAGGCGACCTATCGCGGGTTTCTCGCGTTCGTGAAGTGGACCATCGTCAACCTCGCTTTCGTGGTGCTGGCGCTCTACGCGTTCATCGAGGCCCACAACGCCATTGTCGGCGTCGTGCTGCTGATCCTCTCGGTCATCGTTCCCATCGCCGGCATCGTGCTCGGCGGGCGCAAGCCCGCCGCCTGACACGACTGGCAACGGGTCGGGGCGTCCGTTCGCCCCGGCAATGGGCGTGGGGAGGACGTTCATGAAGATTGCGGTGTTGCGGGAACGCGCCGAGGGCGAGTCCCGGGTTGCGGCGACCCCTGAGACTGTCGCCAAGCTGATTGCGCTGGGGGCAAGCGTTGCGGTCGAGGCCGGGGCAGGGGCGTTGGCCCGCTTCCCCGATGCGGACTATGCGGCCGCCGGCGCAACGCTGGGCGCGGCTGCAGCGACCATCAAGGGCGCCGATATCGTCCTGACCGTGCGGCGCCCTGCGGCAGCTGCGCTATCGACCGCCGCGGCCGGTGCGCTGGTGATCGGCGCAATGGATCCGTATGGCAATGAGCGCGATATCGCGGCGCTCGCCAAGGCTGGCGTCACTGCCGTCGCCATGGAGTTCATGCCGCGCATCACCCGTGCGCAGGTGATGGACATTCTTTCCTCGCAGGCCAATCTCGCCGGTTACCAGGCGGTGATCGATGCGGCAGGCGCGTTCGAGCGCGCCATGCCGATGATGATGACCGCCGCCGGCACGGTGCGGCCGGCCAAGGTGTTCGTGATGGGTGCGGGTGTTGCGGGGCTCCAGGCCATCGCGACGGCGCGCCGCCTCGGCGCCGTGGTCACGGCCACCGACGTGCGCGCAGCCGCCGGCGAGCAGGTGGAATCGCTGGGCGCGAAATTCATCATGACCGATGCGCTGAAAGACGCGTCGGGCACGGGCGGCTATGCCCGCGAGCTGACGAAGGACGAGCAGGCGGCGCAGGCTGCGCTGGTGGCCGGCCATATCGCCAAGCAGGATATCGTCATCACCACGGCGCTGATCCCGGGCCGGCCGGCGCCGAAGCTGGTCACCAAGGCAATGGTCGAGTCGATGGCGCCGGGTTCGGTGATCGTCGATCTGGCGGCAGAGCGCGGCGGCAATGTCGAAGTGACCGAGCCGGGCAAGGTTGCGACGACGGCGGGTGGGGTCACCGTCATCGGCCATCTCAACGTCGCGGGCCGGCTCGCGACGTCGGCCAGCCAACTCTACGCGCGAAACCTCCTCTCCTTCGTCGAGACGCTGATCGACAAGAAGGAAAAGGCGCTGGCCATCAACTGGGACGATGAGCTGGTGAAAGCGACAGTGCTCACCCGCGCCGGCGCTGTCGTTCACCCCAATATCAAGCTCGACGCCGCGCCGGCGGCCAAGATGGAAAAACCCGTTGCCAAGGCTCCGGCCAAGGCCGGCGCCAGCGGAGCCAAGGCTGCGCCCAAGGCACCGCCGGCGGCGGATTTCGCACCGGCCAAGCCCGCCAAGAAGGCGGCGGCGCGTTCAGTCGTGTCGGCCGCACCGGCCAAGACAGTGAGCAAGCCCGCAGCGGCCAAGGCGCCGGCGGCAAAGGCCGCGGCAGGGAGCAAGGCAGCGGCCAAGAAGCCGGCGACCAAGAAGCCGGCTGCGAGCAAGGGGGAAAAGTAGATGGACCAGACTGCCGAACCGGCGGCCGACATACTCGCGGCGGCGGCCAGTGCCGCCAGTGGCGGGGCGATCGATCCGTTCGTCTTCCGCCTCTCGATCTTCGTCCTCGCGATCTTCGTCGGCTACTACGTGGTGTGGAGCGTCACTCCGGCGCTGCACACGCCGCTGATGTCGGTGACCAACGCAATCTCGTCGGTGATCGTCGTCGGTGCGCTGCTCGCGGTGGGCGTGCCGCTGGCCATCGACAGCGACTGGGCCAGCAAGCTGTTCGGCTTCCTCGCGCTGGTGCTCGCGAGCGTCAACATCTTCGGCGGGTTCCTCGTCACCCAGCGGATGCTGGCCATGTACAAGAAGAAGGGCTGACGGGAATGATCAGCGTCACCGATGCCGGCGCCTTCCTGCCGCCCACCTTCCAGATCCTGACCGGCCTCAGCTTTGCCGCCATCCTCGTCATCCGGTTTTTCGCCGGCGCGGCGCTGAAGCCGCTCTGGGGCAAGCTGGTGGCTTTTGCGGTGCTCTTCATCGCGCTCGGCAGCTTCCTGATGTCGCTGGGCACCGCCAAGAGCTCGCTGAACTCGGCAGCAGAGTTCCTGACGCTGGGCGGGCTCAGCTATTTTGTCGCCGCCATCCTCGTCGTCGTCGGGCTCGTGCTCGCGGCGCGCAGCAGCGTGGTGCGGGCATCATGATCGACGTCAGCTTCGCCGCTGTTCTCTACCTCGTGTCGGGTGTGCTGTTCATCCTGGCGCTCCGCGGGCTGTCGAGCCCGGCTTCGGCCCGGCAGGGCAATACGTTCGGCATGGTCGGCATGGCCATCGCCATTGTCACGACGCTGCTGGTTGCGGGCGTCTCCGACTGGGTCAGCTGGCTGCTGATCATCGGCGGCCTCGGCATTGGCGCCGTCATCGGCGCAGTGCTGGCGCGCCGGGTGAAAATGACGGACATGCCGCAGCTCGTTGCGGCATTCCACTCGCTGGTCGGGCTATCGGCCGTGTTCGTGGCCGCGGCGGCGCTCTACGCGCCGGAAGCTTTCGGCATCGGTGAAATCGGGCATATCCACGCGCAGGCCATCATCGAGATGAGCCTCGGCGTCGCGATCGGCGCCTTCACCTTCACCGGTTCGGTGATCGCGTTTGCCAAGCTCAACGGCAACATGAGCGGCAAGCCGATCATCCTGCCGTTACGCCACATCATCCACATCGCGCTCGGCGTGTTGCTGGTGGTGCTGATCTGGGTGTTCGCGGTCACGGTCGACCCGATCTGGTTCTGGGCCATCACGCTCGTCGCGCTGGTGCTGGGCGGGCTGATGATCATTCCGATCGGCGGCGCCGACATGCCGGTCGTCGTCTCGATGCTCAACTCCTACTCGGGCTGGGCGGCGGCGGGTATCGGCTTCACGCTGGGCAACACGGCGCTGATCATCACCGGCGCACTGGTCGGTTCGTCCGGTGCGATCCTCAGCTACATCATGTGCAAGGCGATGAACCGCAGCTTCATTTCCGTGATCCTGGGCGGGTTCGGCGGCGATGCGGCTGCGGCCGGCTCGGGCGAGGAAGAGACGCGCCCGGTCAAGCAGGGTTCGGCCGAGGACGCGGCCTTCATGATGAAGAATGCGGGCAAGGTGATCATCGTCCCCGGCTACGGCATGGCGGTGGCGCAGGCCCAGCACGCACTGCGCGAAATGGCGGATCAGCTGAAGTCCGCCGGCGTGGAGGTGAAGTACGCGATCCATCCGGTGGCGGGCCGCATGCCCGGCCACATGAACGTGCTGCTGGCCGAAGCGAACGTGCCCTATGACGAGGTGTTCGAGCTCGAGGACATCAATTCCGAGTTCAAGGGCGCCGACGTTGCCTTCGTCATCGGCGCCAACGACGTCACCAATCCGGCGGCCAAGACCGACAAGACGTCGCCGATCTACGGCATGCCGGTGCTGAACGTCGAAGATGCGGGAACGGTGCTGTTCATCAAGCGCGGCATGGCAGCCGGCTATGCGGGCGTGCAGAACGAGCTGTTCTTCCGCGACAACACGATGATGCTGTTCGGCGATGCGAAGAAGGTGACGGAAGACATCGTCAAGTCGCTCGGGCACTGAGCCGGACATAGAGACGCCAAAGGGCCGCCCATCGGGCGGCCCTTTTTCTGTGGCGACCGGTCGGTTCACCAGGGAATCGTGGCGCCCGACCAGCGGGTGAAGGTGCCCGACGGTTCGTCCGGTCCGAACCTTGCGACCCGGACCACTTCGCGCGAGCCGTCCTCGAGCGACTCCGTCCCCTCGAAACCATTGAGGTTGGTGCTGGTGAAGCCCGGCGACACCAAGTTGACCTTTATGCCGGAGCCTTCGAGTTCCATCATCATGGCCACGGTGATGCCGTTGAGGGCCACTTTTGAGCCCGAGTAGCCGGGTGTGAACATTTTGCGGTACGGGAATGCCGGGTCGATGTTCAGCGCCAGCGAGCCGGCGCCGCTGGAGACGTTGACGATGCGCGCGTCGGACGACAGGCGCAGGAGCGGCAGCATGGCCTGGTAGACGGCCAGCACGCCGAACACGTTGGTGTCCCAGATGGTCCGGACCTCGTCGATAGGGACGTTGCTGGCCAGACTCTGCTCGAGATACTGGTCCAGCGTCAGGTCGCCCTTGTGGGTATTGGATATGGCCGCGTTGTTGACGAGCAGGTCGAGCCGGCCGAACTCGTTGCGGATGCGCTCGGCTGCCGCGGCGATGGAGGCGGGATCGGTCACGTCGAGCTGGATGGGAACGACACCGCTGCCGATCTCCCGGGCGGCTGCCTCGCCGCGGGCGAAGTTGCGCGACCCGAGCAACACGGTAACGCCGTCCGCCGCCAGTTCCCGGGCGAGTTGAAAGCCGACGCCCTGGTTGGCGCCGGTAATGAGGGCGATGCGCTTATGATCCATGATGGTCTCCTTGGGGATTCAGGCTGCCGAGCGCTCTGCCACGGGGCGGCGGCGGAGCGTCGGGGTGGTGAGGGCGGGCGGCTGGTACTGGGCGGCGTTAATGCCGACGTCGAGGCCGGGCGGGCAGATGGCGTCGATGCGGTCGAGCACGTCGTCCGAGAGCCTGGCATCGGCACCTGCCAGCAGGTCGTCGAGCTGTTCCATGGTGCGCGGTCCGAGGATCGCGGAGGTGACGCCCGGATGGGCGGTGACGAAGGCCATGGCCATGTGGGTCAGCGACAGGCCGGCATCGGCCGCGACGGGAAGCAGGCGCTCGACGGCGTCGAGGCTGCGTTCGTCGCCCATCTGCTGCGGGAAGGTCTTGGCGCGCAGCGAATCCGGCAGGGGCTGGCCCTTGCGGTAGCGGCCGGTGAGGAGGCCCTTGCTCAGCGGGCTCCAGACGAGAACGCCCATGCCGTGGCGCTGTGCGGTCGGCAGCATGTCGCGTTCGATCGCGCGGTCGAGGATGGAGTAGGGCGGTTGCTCGGTGCGAAAGCGCGCGAGGCCGCGCCTCTCGGCCACCCACTGGGCCTCGACGATTTCGGAGACCGGGAAGGTGGAGGAACCGATGGTACGCACCTTGCCGGCGCGGATGAGGTCGGTGAGAGCGCCGAGGGTTTCCTCGATATCGGTATCGGGGGTGGGGCGGTGGATCTGGTAGAGGTCGATGTAGTCGGTCTGCAGGCGCTTCAGCGAAGCTTCGACGGCCTGTACGATCCAGCGCCGCGAGCCGCCCTGCTGGTTGGGGTCGTCGCCCATCGATCTCCTCGGATTCGCCGTTGCTGTAGCGATCGGCCGTATCGATGAAATTGATGCCGGCATCGATCGCCTTGTGGATGATGCGGGCGGCGTCCTCGTGATCGGGGTTGCCCAGCTTGCCGAACATCATGGCGCCAAGCGCGTAGGGACTGACCTTGATGCCGGTGCGACCCAGCGTACGGTACTGCATTGCATGCTCCTTAGGAGAAATAGCGTGCTGCCCGTTGCCGCTGACGCGGTCCGGTGACATATAAACGGAACAGCATTCCGCATTCATATACGGAACAATGTTCCGTTTACAAGAGGCATTCGAGTTTGAGCAGCGGTGAAACCGGCGACGTGCGCAGGCGTGCACCGCGCGCCGACGCACTACGCAACCTCGATGCGCTGCTGGCGGCGGCAAAGGCGGTGTTCGCGCGTTCGGGCGTGGACGCGCCCGTGCGTGAAATCGCCGAGGAAGCGGGTGTCGGCGTGGGGACGCTCTATCGTCACTTCCCGCAGCGGGTCGACCTGATCGTTGCCGTGTTCCGCCGCGAGGTGGATGCCTGCGCCGATGCGGCAGTGGACGTCGCCCGGGACTATCCGCCGGCCGAGGCGGTGGCGCAGTGGATGCAGCGTTTTGTCGACTTCGTCGGCACCAAGCGCGGGCTTGCTGCGGCATTCCAGTCGGGCGATCCGAACTTTTCGCCATTGCACGACTATCTCGTTAAGCGCCTCGTGCCTGCCGTCGGTGGGCTGCTCGACAGCGCTGCCGCCGCGGGCGAGATGCGCCGCGATGTCGATGCGGCCGAACTGCTCAATGCCGCGGGCAGCATTGCGCACGGCGAGTTGCAGCAGGCGAGACGGATGGTGGCCCTGCTGGTCGATGGGCTGCGGGTGAGGTAGGCGGCCCCGCCGCAAGGGCCGGTTACCCCTGTGTGCCTGCTTGCACATGGGCGCGGTGGCGGCCATCTCTCGGGCCAGACCCGAGGATTTTCAGATGACCCGTACGATCAAGATTGATCTGTTCACCGATACCGTCTGCCCCTGGTGCCTTGTCGGCTCCGAGCGGCTGGACCAGGCCATTGCGGCGCTGCCGGCGGACGTGAAGGTGGAGGTGGAGAACCACCCGTTCTACCTCAGCCCCGATACGCCCGAGGAAGGTGTGGTCGTCGCCGACATGCTGCGCGAGAAGTACGGCCGTGACCCCAAGGAGATGTGGGAGCGGGTCGAGAGCGAAGCGCTGAAGGCCGGCATCGATCTCGATCTCAGCCAGCAGCCGCGCTCGTTCCCGACGCGCAAGGGCCACACGCTGGTGCGGCTCGCCAAGGACAAGGGCACCCAGCACGCGCTCGCCAATGCCATCGCCTGGGGCTATTTCATGGATCACAAGCTGATCAATGACGACGAGGTGCTGGCCGATATCGCGGTCAAGCACGGCTTTACGCGCGAGGAAGCGCTGGCGGCCGTGCGCGACGAGCAGGAGCTGGCGATCACGCACGAGCTGGCCATCGCTGCGGCGCAGCAGGGGATCCAGGGCGTGCCGTTCTTTATCTTCGACGGGAAGTTCGCCCTCTCGGGCGCGCAGCCGCAGGAGGTGTTCGCGCAGGCCTTCGAGTATGCGCTCGATCCGGCCAAGCTCGCGGCGGCGCAGCAGCGCTAGATCACGCCCCCGGAAAGCAAAACGCCGGCCCAGTGGACCGGCGTTTTCGTCAGCGCTGAGGCGCCGATCAGTAGAGGGTCAGGCCCGAGAAGGCGACCGAGTAGTTGAGGCCGACCTGGCCCTGGATCGACCACGGCTGCAGGGCGTAGCCCTTGCGCGAGCCGCCGATCAGCCAGTTGCCGCCGAGGCCGACGCCGAGCGTGGCTTCAGCCGAACCGCCGACATAGGTGCCCGAGAGCGAGCCGGGGCCATACTTGGTGTTGGAGGCCGAGAACACCAGCCAGGCGATCTGGGTGACGCCGGTCACGCCGATATCGATGCCGAGCTTCTTGATGTTGCCTTCGTAGTGCTCGGCCTTGTGACCATCACGCTTGAACGTGCAGGTCATGTCCTTGGACGAGCCGATGATGAAACCGATGCCGGGATCGACGGTGCAGGTCAGCACACCGACCTGGACGCGGGTTTCGGCGTTGGCCGCGCCAGCGGTCAGCAGCGTGATGGCGGCCACGGCGGCGGCGAGAATCTTCTTCATTGTGGAGTCCCCAGTTGTTTGACGCGTTTCTTGACCCTGTGGGCCGTACTTTACTTCCTGCCGCCTTCCCCCGAAAGCCCTCCGGTTCGGGCGGCAGATAAAAGAAACGCCGCCTTGTGGGGCGGCGTTCCTGAACTCAATCTGAATACTAGGCCAAGGCCTGATATTTCTATGGCCGAGCCGTACGGGCAGCAGCTGCCGGGCTCGGCAGGCCGCCTTCGCGCTGGGCGCGCTTGCGGGCCAGCTTGCGCGCGCGGCGCACGGCCTCGGCCTTCTGACGGGCCTTCTTCTCGGACGGCTTCTCGTAGTAGTTGCGAAGCTTCATCTCGCGGAAGACGCCTTCGCGCTGGAGCTTCTTCTTCAGGGCGCGGAGCGCCTGATCCACATTGTTATCGCGAACAACTACTTGCAAGCGTGACCGCCCTTCGTGATCGTCAGTTTGTCTGGTGAAAGCGTCCCAAAGGGGCGCCGACCGGGCAGGCCGGTCAATTCGTGGGCGGCTGTATAGGCCAATCGCACTGGCTTGTCCACACCGCAGGCAGAGCGAAATCGCTCATTTTGCGCGCTTTTTGACGGCGACCCGGTTGATGTGACCCATTTTCCGTCCCTTGCGCGCTTCCGCCTTGCCATAGGCATGCGGGCGCGACGACTCACCAAGGCGGGCCGGGATGGCGCCGATCTCGTCGCCGATCAGGTTCTCCATCACCACATCGGCCAGCCGCGTCGGATCGCCCAGCGGCCAGTCGGCGACGGCGCGGATGTGCTGCTCGAACTGGTCGGTGATGGCCACGGCCTCGGTCCAGTGGCCCGAGTTGTGGACGCGCGGCGCGATCTCGTTGACGAGGAGCTTGCCGTCCTTGAGCACGAAGAACTCGACGCCGAGCACACCGACATAGTCGAGTGCGGTCGCAATGGTGGTGGCGAGCTCGATGGCCTTGCCCGCCGTCTTCCTCGAAATGTCGGCCGGAACCGTGCTGGTCTTGAGGATGTGGTCGCGGTGGACGTTTTCCGCCGGCTCGAACGCCGCAACTTCGCCGGCGGAGTTGCGGGCGACGACGACCGAAACCTCCTTGTCGAAGTCGATGAAGCCCTCGAGCACCAGTGGCTTGGGGTTCAGCAGTTCCCAGGCGAGGGCGGCATCTTCCATGTTGCGGACGATGCGCTGGCCTTTGCCGTCATAGCCGAGCCGCGTCGTCTTCAGTACGGCGGGCGTGCCGATCTCGGCCAGCTCGGCCTCGAGCCGGTCGAGGTCGGTGATGGCGGCAAAAGGCGCGACGGGCACGCGGTTGATGGTGAGAAAGGCTTTTTCGGCGAGGCGATCCTGCGCGACGGCGAGGGCATTGGCGCCGGGGCGGAGCGGCTTCAGGTTGGCGAGGAAGGCGGCGGTTTTCGCCGGGACGTTCTCGAACTCGTAGGTGATGACGTCGACGGCGGCGGCGAATTCTGCGAGCGCCGCTTCGTCGTCATAGGCGGCGACGGTCTTGCGGGGCGTGACGTCGAAGGCGGGGCTATCGGGGTCGGGGCAGTAGATGTGCGTCTTCATGCCGAGGCGGGCCCCGGCGAGAGCCAGCATGCGGCCGAGCTGGCCGCCGCCAAGGATGCCGATGGTGCTGCCCTGGGGAAGCGGGGAGAGGTCAGACATTGTCGACGGGGAACTCGGGGATGGAGGCGGTCTGGTCGGCGCGGAAGTCATCGAGCGCGGCGGCAACCTCCGGATCGGAGAGCGCGAGGATGGCAGCGGCGAGGAGCGCCGCGTTGATGGCGCCGGCCTTGCCGATGGCGAGGGTGCCCACCGGGATGCCACCGGGCATCTGGACGATGGAGTAGAGGCTGTCGCGACCGCCCAGCGCCTTGGTTTCGGCGGGGACGCCGAGCACCGGAAGCGGGGTGAGCGCCGCGACCATGCCGGGCAGATGCGCCGCGCCACCGGCCGAGGCAATGATCACCTTGAAGCCTTCGGCCCGCGCGCCCTTGGCGAACTCGACCATGCGGTCGGGCGTGCGGTGGGCCGAGACGATGCGCGCCTCGTACTCGATCTTCAGCGCGTCGAGCGTTTCAGCGGCGTGGCGCAGGTTCGGCCAGTCGGACTGGCTGCCCATGATGATGGCGACGGGTGGCGAGGTCGGCACTTGGTCCCCCGGTGCGCAGGCCCTTGATCAGGTGCCACCCATAGGGCAGGGCGGCGGGTCAGCGCAAGCGATGCGTCAGGCGGCAGTCGGTGGTGCGTCGAGGCCGCAGGCCAGCGCATCGAGGGCATTGCGGTCGGCGAGCTCGATCGAGCCCTCGGGCAGGCCGAGAATGCGGTCGATTACCGTGCCCAGATAGGTGAGCTTGGCCAAGAGCGCTCGCGCCAGCCGCTCGAAGGTAAAGCGGTCGCGCGTCAGGTAAAGCTCGGTGATGAGCTGCCGATTGCCGCTCAGCAGGTGCAGGATCGTCTCGGCCGCGCTTTCGGCATCGGGCGTGTCGAAAGTCTTTTCCGCCACGCCTTCGAGAATGATGCGGGTCAGGAGCGGCTGTACGACGCCGTGGATGGCGCGCTGGGTGCGTTCGAACAGTGCGACATTCTCAGGCCGGAACATCGGCTCGAAGGTCGCGCGCAATTCTGCGGCGCTCTGCAGCTTGTGGCCGCGCATGGTGTCGATGAAGCCGATGAGCTTGGCGAAGGGGTCGAGCGTGGGGTCGTTGAGGACCACCAGCGTCAGCGCCGCGGTCTGCTGGGCATAGCGACAGGCAACGGCCTCGAGCAGGTCTTCCTTGGCCTCGAAGTGGTGGTAGAAGCCGCCTTTCGAGACGCCCACGGCCGCGATGATGTCGCTCACCGAGGTGGCGTCGTAGCCACGGCGGGCAAACAGCATCTGGGCGACGTCAAGGATCTCGTCGCGGCGCACCTGCGCGGATTTCACGATACGCGGAAACGGCATGGGCACCCTCCCAAGGGCAATGACCGAAGTGACCGACCGACGGTCGGTTGGTAGCACGTGCGAAAGATCGTTGGGAAGCGCCTTGTGGTCCGGCTGGAGCCAGCCGGGATAAAAAGATGCGCCCCGCTGGTGGCGGGGCGCATCGAGAAACCGAAACGATGCGGACTAGAAGTGGAAGTTCGCGCCCACTTTCACCGTCTGCAGCGAGGGCGTTACTTCAACATCGTCGACCTGGAAGGTGCCTTCTTCGATCGTCTCTTCACCAAAGCCGTAGTAGTTGTACTCGGCGAACAGCGACACATCCTCGGTGACGCCGATTGCGAGGCCGACGCCAGCGACATAGCCCAGGTTCGTCGTGTTGCCCTCATCCATGAAGGCCGGATCGTAGTCGACAGTTACGCCAGCAGCGGCGACGCCGAGCTTGCCATAGAGCAGCACGGAATCCATCGCGATACCGGCGCGCGCGGAGATGTCACCAACCCAATCGATCGAGGCCAGGCAGTCGAAGTCGTCATTCGGACAGACTTCCGAACCTTCGATATTGGCCCAGGCCAGATTGCCTTCGAGGCCCAGCACGAAGCTGTCCATCTGCATGTTGGCGCCGACATCGACGCCGAGCAGGAAGCCGGTGACCGAAGGGTCGCTGCCGACCAGTGGACTGGGAGCCGGGAAGAACGTCTCGACGCTGCCCCAACCGTAGCCAGCGTTGCCACCGATGTAGAGGCCGGACCAGTCATAAGTGCTGTCGACAACTGGTACGTCTGCCACGGGGGCAATCATGAGGTCTGCGGCTTGCGCAGTCGCGAGGCCGGCGAGGACTGCGACGGAAGCCAAAATGGGTAGTCTATACATAGCGTTACCCCCTACCTATCTCTTCAGGTACCGCAATATTACCTCGGAATCGCCCCATTTGATGTAACCGGCGGGCAACATAGAGCAAACAAATACGATGGCGCATCTTGGGGCCAGCAGAGGTGTCGATGAATCTTGCCTCCGTCGAGTCCTCGTTGCCGATCGTGGAAGTCTAGATCGGCGTTTCGGGATCGAGGACTCTCGTGCGACATCAAATACTTGGGCCTGTCGCGGGTGATGGCTGGCATCGGCTGAGCGATCAACAGTAGCCGCGCCCGAGCGCACGGACGCGACGGCCAAGCACCGGCATGCTGCAACGGCGAATCAGGCGATGATGTCGGGAAGCAGGATGTTCTCGAGCTGGGTGATGCGGTCCTTCAGCCCGAGCTTCCGCTTCTTCATGCGCTGGATCAGCATCTGGTCGGAATAGCCCGAGCTCGACAGCGTGTGGATAGCCGCGTCGAGATCGGCGTGTTCCTGGCGTTTCGCGGCCAGTTCCAGCCCGAGTGCGGCTTCCTGTTCCTTGGTCAGCGGCAGCATTGCGGCGGTCTGGCGTCCCTCGCGCGCGGGCCCTGAGGCCTCTACCGAGCAATACTGGATCACCTCGATTTTTGCACCTGCTTTTCCACGGACAAACCGGTGTTGCACCCTTGCCACGTCGACATCGTGCGAATTTTTTGTGACGATGCGCATGCCGAAATGTGGAAGAGGAGTTGTCATGACGACTGAAGGCCACATCGAGTCGCTGGAGCGGCGTCACCGCGAACTCGATCGGAAGATAGAAGACGAAATGAGCCACCCCAGCCGGGACGATCTGTTCGTCGCGGCGCTCAAGCGCAAGAAACTGGAGATCAAGGACGAGCTGGCCAAGCTAAGCCAGCACTGAGGAGACATTCACGTGCGAGTGCAAGGCCACGGCAACCGCCGCGGCCTTTTTGTTTGAGCGGAGCGACGATGAACTCGGTGAAGTCAGCCTGCGTGGCCCTGGCATATTTGGCATCGCCATGGGTGGGCAATGCCGCTGCTGCGGATCAGCGATCGATTTACGTGTGTGCCGACGATGCGGCCACGATTGGTCGCGTGCGGGACCGATTGCCGGGGCTCGAGGTGGTCGAGGGCAACACGGACGTCGTTCGCGACAGCTGGACCGGCGTGACGCTGGCCTTCTTCGGCCGGCTCGGCGGTCCGGCGGAAGCATGCGCCGCAAACTTCCCGGGCTTTGCCGAGATCCTTGGCGGGGTGGTCGGCGCGGCGGGCAACGACCTGACCGACGAGCGGCTGAGGGCGGCGGGCGAGAGGGTGGCAAGGCCGAGCGAATACACCCAGATCGTGCAGTGGGACGTTGCCAATGCGGGCACCACGAGATGGTTCATGGACCTCTGCTTCCTGCCGCCGGCGCAACAGTGTCCGGCCGGCGACAGCCCGGACTACCTGCGCGAGCTGATGCTCGGGCCGTGAGCGGCGCACCGTCTGGGCGTCACACGAAGTCGTTGATTTCGAACCAGTAGCCGTTGGGATCCTGCACGAAGACGGCGCGCATACCGTCGGGGCGGACGTTCACCACGCCGATATCGCCCTTCATGTTGGAGAAGGGCACCCCCAGCGTGCGGAAGTGGGCGAGGACGGCGTCGAGATCGGGCGCCGACAGCGCAAAGTGGGTGCGCTTTTCCACATGGGTGCGGCTGATATCCCCGGCCTGGACGTGGAAGCGCTGGCCGTTGCCGAACTCGTACCAGCGGATCTCGGTGCCACCCATCGGATTGGCTACTGCGCGGACCTGCAGAACCTCGGTGAGGAAGGCGTGGGTCTCGTCGAGGTCGCGCACCAGCAGTGCGATGTGGTCGAGGCGGTAGTCGATGCTCATCGTGTCGCTCAGGCGGTGGGTGCGGCGAAGAACACGCCGATCACGCCATCATAGACGAGCTTGAGCGCCAGCAGGAACACCAGCCAGTAGGTGAGCTGATAGAAGCGCTTCATCGAGATGCGCCGCACCGCCCACACGCCAGCGAACACCCCGGCTATCGCCACCGGCACGAGGAAGGCGCCGTGGGTGAGGTTGGAGACGTTGATCTGGCCGAGGAAGAAGTAGGGGACGAGCTTGGCCGTGTTGACGATGGCAAAGAAGAACGCGGTGGTGCCCGAGTATTTCACCGGATCAAGCCGCTGCGGCAGCACGTAGATCTGGAAGGGTGGGCCACCGGTGTGGCTGATGAAGCTAGTGAAGCCGGCAAAGGCGCCCCAGAACGTGCCCCATGGCCGTGACGGCGGCAGTCCCTCGAGCTTTTTGCGCAGCGGCAACATGGCGTCCAGCACGAAGAGCAGGGTCACGACGCCAACGAAGAGCAGCACCATGTCGTCGCTGACGACCGACCACAGGGCCCAGCCGACCAGCGTGCCGATGGCGGCGCCCGGCAGCATGATCCACAGGATGTGCCAGTCGGCATCCTTGCGGTAGGTCCAGACGGCTATCGCATCCATGACGAGAAGCAGCGGCAGCAGCATGCCGGCGGCATCGCGGGGCTGCATGCCGCCGAGCACCAGCAGCGGCACGGCGACCATGCCGAGGCTGCCGAGCAGGCCGGACTTCGACAGGCCGACGATGAAGACCGTGAGGACCGCGACGATCCAGAAAAGCAGGCTGTCCATGTGATGAGGTGCCGTCAGGATGGGGCGGCTACTGGGACGTTCCTGGACGAGTCTTGTCAATATCGACGGAGGTCTGGTCTTCCGCATCGCGGGCAGTGTCGCGGTCGGCGCGCATTACGGCATCCAGCATCTCGGTCGAGCGGCGGACAAAGCCGATATAGGCGTCCTGGTCGTGCCGCACGGCATAGCTCTCGCGCAGCATGCGGGTATCGTGCCGCTCGAACGCTTCGGCGGCGCGGCGAGCGCGGCCCTCGTCCTGGCCAAGGGCGACAAGCGCCTGCTCGCCAAGCCGTATGGCGGCGCGGAAGGTCTCGCGTTCGATGACGTGGACGCCCAGCGCCATCAGGTCGTGGGCATGGCTGCGATCGACGGCGCGGGCGCCGACGATCACGTCGGGGAAGTTGCGGCGGACCAGCTCGGCGATACCGAGGATGCGCGGTCCGCCAGCGACGGCGATGATGATCATGCGGGCCTTGTCGGCGCCGGCGGCGCGCAGGATCTCGACCCGGCCGCCGTCGCCGTAGAAGACTTTGACGCCGAAGCGCTTCACCAGCTCGATCTGGGCCGGATCGTCGTCGATCAACGTCATCTCGAAGCCGTGGGCGCGCAGCATGCGGGTGACGATCTGGCCGAAGCGGCCATAGCCGAGCACGATGACCTTGTCGTGCGGGTCATCGACCGTCGGGCCGGGTGGCAACTCGCCGGTTTCGGGCTCCGGCTTGGCATTCAGCCGCGGGGCCCAGAGCTTGTCGAACAGGAACAGCAGGAACGGGGTCGCGGCCATGGAGAGCGCGACAACCACGGTCAGCAGCTCGACCTCCGGGCTCGACAGGTTGCCGGCAGTGCGGGCGAACTGCAGCACGACGAAGGCAAACTCGCCGGCCTGGCTCAGGAGCACCGCGAGCAGCAGGCGTTCGGCCATGTGCATGCGGAAGAAGGTCGCCAGCACGAACAGCACCAGCATCTTGAGCCCGATCAGCGCGACGACCAGGGCCGCGACGATGAGCGGCTGCTCGACCACCACGTTGAAGGCGATCGACATGCCGACCGAGATGAAGAACAGGCCGAGCAGCAGGCCCTTGAAGGGCTGCAGGTTGCTCTCGAGTTCGTGCCGGTACTCGCTGTCGGCCAGCAGCACACCGCCGAGGAAGGCGCCGAGGGCCGGCGACAGGCCAAGCGACTCGGTGCCGAGCGCGGCGCCCACAACCAGAGCAAGCGCGAAGGCGGTGAAAGCCTCGGGCACACGCGTGCGGGCGAGCCAGGCCATGAGCGGGCGGATCACGAAACGCGAGCCGAGGAGGGCCGCGCCAAAGGCGCCGACGACGACCAGGGCCAGCCACCAGTCGATCGGGTTGTCGACGACCTCCATCACCTCCTCGCCCAGCGACTCGACCGGTGCGCCACCCATGGTGGCGAGCAGCGGGATCAGGGCGAGGACGGGAATGACCGCGACGTCCTGGACGAGGAGGATGGCGAGCGAGGCGCGGCCGGTGTCGGTCTTGGTGATGTTACGATCGTCGACGGACTGCATGGCGATGGCGGTCGAACTCATGGCCAACGCCATGCCGACGATGATGGCCGGCGCCCAGGCGAAGCCGACGACGCGGAAGAGCAGGGCAATCACCACGGTCGTTGCGACGAACTGGGTGACGCCCATGCCGACGACCTTGTGACGCAAACGCCAGAGTTCGGAGCCGTCGACCTCAAGGCCGATCAGGAACAGCATCATGACGATGCCGAAATCGGCCACGGCGTGAATCATCTCGCTGTCGGAGACGAGGCCCAGGCCATAGGGGCCGATCAGGATGCCGGCAGCGAGGTAGCCGAGGATGGTGCCAAGGCCGGCCCATTTGAACAGGGGCACGAGCAGAACGGCGGCCGCGAGCAGCACGAAGATCGCGAGCAGCAGGTTGGATTCCATCTAGATATTCTTGGCGCGCCCCGGGCGCGTCTCCCCGAACTGATCGGGCCTTTATGCGCGCCGTTGGCGGCGCTGTCATCCCCGCCGAAGCGGGGATGAGCCATAAGCGGGATGCGAGGCTTACTCGTCGTCCTGGTCGGCGTTGTTGCCCTTGAGGGACTTGAGGCTGGCGAACACGGAGTCGGCGTCGATCTCTTCCTCGCGCTCGTTGCGCTCGGTGGCTTCGGTCGTCTCGGCTTCGGCGCCGGCACGGTTGAGCGCCTCCTCGGCGGTCAGCAGCATGGTGCCCATTTCCGGCACGTCCGCCGCGGTGCCCTTGGAGGCGCGGCTCACTTCGAGATCGAGGTCGATCTGGCTGGCGAGGCCGAGCGTCACCGGGTCGGCGGCGGTGATGTTGGCATTGTTCCAGTGCGTGCCCTCGCGCACCGAGTCGATGGTCGACTTGGTGGTGCCGACGAGGCGCATGATCTGCGCGTCCTTCAGTTCGGGGTGGTTGCGCAGCAGCCACTTGATGGCGGCCGGGCGCTCGTTGCGGCGCGAGATCGGGGTGTAGCGCGGACCCTTGCGCTTGGGCGCGGCGACGCGAACCTTGGGCTCGCTCATCTTCATCTTGTAGGCCGGGTCGGCCTCGGCCTTCTCGATTTCCTCGCGGGTGAGCTGGCCGTTCTGGATGGGATTCACGCCCATGATGCCGCTCGCGACATCGCCGTCGGCGACGCCCTGCACTTCGAGCGGATGGAGGCCGCAGAAGGCGGCGATCTGGTCGAAGGAGAGCGAGGTGTTGTCGACCAGCCAGACGGCGGTTGCCTTGGGCATCAGAAGGGGCGTGGCCATGATCAATATCTCCTAGAGGCGCGGCCCGGTTTTTCCGGTCCGCCCCGCCTCGTGGTTCACGATGAGGGGGATTAGTGCGGCCTATATAGCCGCCGGATCACACCGATTCAATCGGATTGTCATGATCCGCGGTCTGCTCTCCCCAGCGGGTGACGAGGATGAGCTTGCCGTAATTATCCGACTTCTCGAGCTCGACATGTCCGCGGGCCGCCTCGACGAGGGGCAGGGCGCGGATGCGGGGCATGACGAAGCGGCCGTCTTCGATCGCCGGCCAGACATTCTGCCTGAGGCTTGCCGCGATCGCGGCCTTGGTTTCGCGGGGCTGGGGGCGCAGCGTCGAGCCCGAGAGGGTCAGCTGCTTCACCAGGATCTGGCTGGCATTGATCTCGGCCTTCGGCCCCGCCTGGGTGGAGACAAGGACGATATGGCCGAAGCGGGCGGCGGCGCGGATGTTCCGGTCGAGCGTGTCGCCGCCGACGATATCGACGATGCGATCGGCGCCCCTGCCGTCGGTGAGCGACAGGGTTCGGGCGACAAAATCCTCGCTGGAGCGATCGATGACGTCGGTCGCGCCGAGACGGCGGACATAGCCGGCCTTGTCGGGGCTCGAAACGATGGCGATGGGGTTGGCGCCGGCGATACGCGCGCGGTTGATCGCGGCACCGCCAATGCCGCCGGCGGCGCCATGGATCAGCACCTGCATTCCGGCGGCGAGGCCGGCGCGCATGGCGAGGGTCTGCTCGATGGTGAAGACCGTTTCAGGCAGCGCGGCGCCCGCCAGCATCGAGATGCTGCGTGGCAGCGACAGCACCTGCCCGGCGGCGACCGCGACATACTCGGCATAGCCGCCGCCATGGGTCAGCGCGATGACCGGATCGCCGATGCGGAAGGACGTCACGCCATCGCCGAGCGCGGCGATCTCGCCGCCGACTTCGAGGCCGGGCAGCGGTGAGGCGTCGGGTGGCGGGTTGTAGGTGCCGCGGCGCTGGCCGAGATCGGGCGCATTGAGCCCGGCCGCCGCGACGCGGATCAATACCTCGCCGGGCCCGACCTTTGGCACCGGCAGGGTGACCGGCTGCAGCACCTCGGGCGCGCCGAAGGCGGTGATGGCGATGGCAGTCATCTCGGTTGGCACGGGCATCACGCTAGCTAGGCCCGGCGCCATGGCGCTGGCAACCGGTTGATTGGTCAGGGTTGCACCTGAGGCCCAAGGGGCTAAAATCGCAGCAACAAGAAGACTGGGGAGACGGTGATGTTCGATTACGACGGAGTCAGGCGCCCCAAAGGCCACGAAGTGGGCATGCCGATCGACACCATGTCGGTCGAGGAGTTGACCGACAGGATCGCCTTGCTCAAGGCCGAGATTGCGAGGCTGGAGCAGGCCATCGGCGCGCGGCAGAAGACGCGCTCGGAAGCCGATTCACTGTTCAAGTTCTAGCTAACCGCGCTCTAGGCGCGGCACATGGCCAGAGCTATCATCACCTCCTGTCGGCGGGAGGGGGCTCTCGGTGGATACCAGGTTACTGTGGTTGGCGCTGGGCGGCTTTGTCGGCTCCAACGAAAGCTTCGCGATCAACGGGCTGCTGCCGCTGGTCGGCGCCGACATGGGCGTTACGGTCGGCATCGCCGGCTATGCGGTATTCGTCTATGCACTGGTCTACGCCTTTGCGACGCCGGTGCTCTCGGCCCTGCTCGGATCGGTCGACCGTCGCAAGCTGCTCGTTTCCGCCGAACTGGTCGTAGCCTGCGGCATCGGACTGATGGCCATCGCGCCGAGCCTGCCGCTGCTGGTTGCGGCGCGGGTAGTGATTGCGGTCGGCGCGGGACTGTTCACTGCAACGGCCATCGCCACTGCCATTACCGTTTCACCACCGGAACGACGTGGCCGCGCCATCGCGATCGTCGCAGGTGGGCAATCGGCCGCAGTGCTGGTGGGGGTGCCGCTCGTGACCTGGGTCGCAGGCAGCTACGGGTGGCGCGCAGTCTATGCGGTGCTCGCGCTCACGGCGCTGGCCGCTGCCGGCGGCATGCTTTGGCGGCTGCCCGCCGGCATCACAGGCGACACGATTCCCCTGCGCCGCCGCTTCGCCGTGGTGAAGCTGCCGGGCTTGCCGGTCGCCTATTTCGCAACGCTTGCCTTCATGGTCTCGGCCTATATGCCGATCGTCTATATCGGCCCGCTGATGCAGGGCGTCGGGCTGGGGCTGGACCTGTTGCCGCTGGCGCTCTTTGCCAACGGGATTGGCGCGGTCACAGGTGCGCAATTCGGCGGGCGGGTTGTCGACCGGATCGGGGCTCCCGGTGCTGTGCGCATCGGCAGCATTGCGCAGGTTGCTGTGCTGCTCGGCTTTGCCCTTTGCGTCGTGGTGCCGAGCTCGCTCGGCGGGCCGCTGCTGTTCGTACTCATGGCGGTGGGCGGCTTTGTCGGCTGGAGCTACTGGCCGTCGCAATCGAGCCTTGTCGCCGGCCTTTCGCCGGGGGCGCCGGCGCTCGCCATTTCGCTCAGCATGACGGCGCTGAACCTGGGCGTGGCGCTCGCGGCGCGGATCGGCGGGGTAGTGGTCGACAGTGCCAGCGTCGTGTGGATCGGGCTCGTCGGCGCGCCCTTCGCGCTCGCCGCTTTTCTCGCGCTGATGTTCCTCTTGCCGCGCAAGCAACCAGGCTGATCACGCGCGCGTGTTGGCAAATCGGCAAGGTTAAGAAAGCGAGTCCCGTTAACTTCAAATTAACAGAGCTTCGTTAACTTCGGGCGTATCCAGTCTTCTGGATTTTGCAGAGCGGTTTCTCCCTCTGTTTGACGCCTCCCTGTTAACTTTCGAGAGCCGCCATTCGCGGCTCTTTTCTTTTGCGCCGTGCGGTGGCCGTTAAGCCAAAGGCAACGGAGGCTGGCGCAGAACGTTGGAGATTTCCGGCATTTGGCCGATCTCTCTCGACAGGCAGCAGCGTTGGACGAACCTCACAAGCAAGCGGTCGCGATCGGCCCGCGCATCGTCGCCTCCGGCGGGTTCGATGCGCTCTATCGCGAAGGCATGGCGCTGATCGAGGAGGTCGCTTCCTATCTCGACGGCGACGGCCGCAGCGACAGCCGCACGCTGCCGCGCGAGGCCAACTTCCTCTACGCCACCGAGAGCATGCGGCTCACCACGCGCCTGATGCAGCTCGCCAGCTGGCTGTTGCTGCAGCGCGCCGTCAACGAGGGCGAACTGACGCCCGAGAGCGCACGGGTGGAAAAGGAAAAGGTCCGCTTCTCGGCGACGCCGAGCGAACGCGGCGGGCCCGGGTTCAGCGAGTTGCCGGAGCGGCTGCTCGGCTTCATCGCCAAGGGCGACCGGCTGTTCGAGCGGGTGCAGCAGTTCGACAAGCTCGAGCGGGGCGGGGTTCCGGAATATGCTCCGGCAGCCGAGAATGGCATCGCGGATCAGCTGGCGCGGCTGAAGGCGGCGTTCGGGCGGCTGCGGGAGTAGGGGGCCGAGAGGCGTACGTGCCTCGCGTTCTCCACCAGCTGCATCCCTGCGAAGGCGGGGATCCAAGGTTCTGCTGGCGCGGGCCGTGAGATGGACCCCTGCCTTCGCAGGGGTGACAACCGAGTTCTAGGCACTGGCGGTGGATCACTATCCAGCCAACAAAAAGCCCGGCGCAGTGGCCGGGCTTTGTGACGTATCTTCGGTGCGTGGCTTAGAAGCCGAGGCCCTTGAACTTGTCCTTGAAGCGGGTGACGCGGCCACCGCGGTCCATCAGGTTGCCCTGGACGCCGGTCCATGCCGGATGGGTCTTGGGATCGATGTCGAGCTGCAGCGTGTCGCCTTCCTTCCCGTAGGTCGAACGGGTCTGGTAGGTGGTGCCGTCGGTCATCGCCACGGTGATCATGTGGTAGTCGGGATGGATGTCGGTCTTCATGGCGCTCGCCTCAAATCAAACGGGCGCCACGGCGCCCGGATAAGCAGAATTCGGATTGGCGCGGTACATAGAGAAAAAGCCGGCGACGCGCAAGGGCCGGCGCCACTTGTCGCAACGAGGGATTTGTCGTTGCGGGGCGAGCCGGCTCTGCCTATACCGATGCCACTTTGAAACGCAGCGCGAAACATGGCTCGTAAGCGGCGCGAACCGGGCAGCCAGGGCTTCGGCCCCATCCGGCGCCTTGCCCCCTTTATCCTGAAGTATCCCTGGCGGCTGGCGCTGACCATCGGATTCCTGCTGCTTTCGACCGCCTCCTCGTTGATCATCCCGTCGCTGGCCGGCCAGATCATCGACAAGGGCTTTGTCGAGCAGAACCTCGACAAGGTTGGCGAGTACGGGCTTGCGGCTATTGCCGTGGCGCTGGTGATGGCGCTGGCGAGCGCCGGGCGCTTCTACTTCATCTCGATCCTGGGCGAGCGCATCCTCACCGATCTGCGTCGCCAGGTGTTCGAGCACCTGCTGACGCTCGACTCGCGCTTTTTCGATCTCCACCGGGTGGGCGAGCTGACGTCACGGCTCAATGGCGACGTGGCGACGATCCGCGGCGCCATCGGCACCAGCCTCTCCATCATGCTGCGCGGTGGGCTGACGCTGATCGGCGCAGTGACGCTGATGTTTCTCACCAGCCCCTACCTCACGCTGATCATCGCGGTGGTGGGCCCGGCCATCATGATCCCGGTCGTGCTCTATGCCCGCAGGCTGCGCCGCATGTCGCGGCGGGCGCAGGATACGCTGGCGGACATGTCGGCCATGGCGACGGAGGCACTGGGCGCCAGCAAGACGATCAAGAGCTTCGTCCAGGAGCCCGAGCAGTCGCGGCTCTACAACCGCGTGGCCGAGGAGTCCTTCGACGCCGAAGTCAGCCGGCTCGGGGCGCGCGCGGTGCTGCTCGGCGGCATACTGTTCCTTTCCACGGCGGCGCTGGTGGTGCTGATCTGGTGGGGCGCGAGCGCCGTGTTCGAGGGCGTGGTGACGGTCGGCGAACTGACGCAGTTCCTGATCTACGCGCTTATGGCGTCGAACGCGCTCACGAACCTCAGCGAGATCGCGGGCCTCGTGCAGACCGTGTCGGGCTCCACAGAGCGGCTGGTCGAGATCCTCGACACCGAGCCGGCCATCAAGGCGCCAGCCGAGCCCAAGCTGCTGCCCGAACCGCCGCTCGGCACGATCCAGTTCGACAAGGTCGGCTTCAGCTATGGCACGCGCGACAGCGACACGGTGATCCGCGACCTGGATTTCTCGATCGCGCACGGAGAGACGGTGGCGCTGGTGGGCGCTTCAGGCGCCGGCAAATCGACTATCTTTGCGCTGACGCAGCGGTTCTACGACGTGACCAGCGGGCGCGTGCTGGTCGATGGCATCGATGTGCGGGACGTCGATCCGTTCCGCCTGCGCCGGCGCTTCGCCTATGTCGAACAGGAGCCGACGATCTTTGCCGGCACCATTGCCGACAATATCCGTTTCGGCCGGCCCGAGGCGAGCTTTGCCGAGGTCGAGGCGGCGTCGCGCGCGGCGCTGGTGCATGACTATGTGCTCGAGCTCGCACATGGCTACGAGTCGATCGTGGGCGAGCGGGGCGTGATGCTGTCGGGCGGCCAGAAGCAGCGCCTCGCCATTGCCCGTGCCCTGCTCAAGGATGCGCCGATCCTGCTGCTCGATGAGGCCACGTCGGCGCTCGATGCCGAAAGTGAGCGGCTGGTGCAACTGGCGCTCGAGCGGCTGATGGAGGGGCGCACGACGCTGGTCATTGCCCACCGCCTCGCGACGATCCGCGACGCGGACCGCATCCTCGTGCTCGACAAGGGCGTGCTGGTGGATAGCGGCACGCATAACGAGCTGGTCAGGAAGGGCGGCAAATACGCCGAACTCGCCAAGCTGCAGTTCCGCGACGAGATCAAGCCGGCGGCGGAGTAGGGTCGGTGGGGCGGCGAAGGTCGGCTACGGGACTGTGGACCCACCGCAAACTCGATTGTCATCCCTGCGAAGGCAGGGATCCAACTCTCGGCTGGCGCGGGCGGTGACTTGGATCCCTGCCTTCGCAGGGATGACAGCCGGTGGGTGGCCGAGACCTCTCCTGCCGGATTCCGAACTCCGACCTTCGACCTCACCCGTCCGTCAGCTTGAACTCGATGCGGCGGTTGCGGGCGTAGGCTTCGTCGGTTTCGCCGGGATCGATCGGGCGGCTGTCGCCGAAGCCGGCGGCGACGAGGTGCTGGGCGGGGATGCCCTGCTCGACGAAATATTTGGTCACGGCGATGGCGCGGGCGGCCGAGAGTTCCCAGTTGGACGGGAATTCGGGGGTGTTGATCGGGCGCTTGTCGGTGTGGCCGTCGATGCGGAGCACCCAGTTCACGTCGGACGGGATCTGCGTTTCGAGCTCCTTGATGGCCGTCGCGAGTTGCGCCACGGCGGCCTGGCCTTCGGGTGAAATGATCGCCTCGCCCGGCGGGAACAGCACTTCGGACTGGAAGACGAAGCGGTCGCCGACGATGCGGACGTCTGCCCGGCCTTCGAGGATTTCGCGCAGCTTGCCGAAGAAGTCGGAGCGATAGCGGGACAGGTCCTGCACGCGCTGGGCGAGGGCGAGGTTCAGGCGACGACCGAGATCTGCGATCTGGCCGCGGCTTTCGACATCCTTGGTTTCGGAGGCCTGCAGCGCTTCCTCGAGGGCGGCGATCTGGGTCCTGAGCGCCGCGAGCTGCTGGTTGAGCAGGGCCACCTGGGCGGCCGCCTCGTTGGACAGCTCGATCTGGTCGTCGAGATCGCCCTGCAGGCCCGCGATCTGCGCGTCCTTGCCATCATTGCCGGCACCGATCCCGGCGAGCTGCGCGGTGACGCGGTCGCGGTCGGCAGTGGTGGTGGTCAGCGTTGCCGAGAGGGTTGCGATCGTCGACTCAAGATCGGCGGAATTGCCGCGCTCGAGCTGGAGCAGTTCGGTGAGCTCGGAGATCTGCGCGTTGAGCCGGCTCATCGCATCGTCCTTGCCGGAGATTTCCTGGCCGAGGAAGAACTGGCTCAGCATGAACAGCGAGAGAAGGAAGATGATGACGAGCAGCAGGCTCGACAGGGCGTCAACGAAGCCGGGCCAGACATTGGTGGCTTGCGAGCGACGGGAGCGGGCGAGGGCCATCTTGCGGCTCCGCTAGTTCGGGCGCCGGTCGGAATCGGCCTCGCGCAGCATGGCCTCCATCAGCTGCTGCAGCTTCTTGTTGGTCTCGCCCTGCTGGATGATGTGGCCGCGCAGATCCTCCTGCTCGGCCCGGATGTGCTTGACGAGGCCATCGATGCCGCGCGCCAGTTCCGCCATGGCGCGGATGGCGTTCTGCGACGAGCCGGAATTCTGCAGGGTCGAGCCGAACTGGGCCAGCATGGCGCTCATCTCATCGCCGGAGACGCCGAGGCCGGTGGCCTGCATCTGGGTGATGGGGTGGTCGAGCTCGGTCATCGAGGTCATCCAGTCCTCGAGGTCGGTGTAGAAGGCGTTCTGGGCCTGGCTGGCCTGGAGGTCGAGGAACCCCAGGATCAGCGAGCCGGAAAGGCCGAGCAGCGAGGCGGAGAAAGCCGTGCCCATGCCGCCGAGCGGGGCGGCGAGGCCCTCCTTGAGGTTGGTGAAGAGCGTCGCCGTGTCGCCGGCCGTGGCGTCCAGCGCCTGGATGGTCGAGGCCACATGGGTCACGGTTTCAAGCAGGCCGTAGAACGTGCCGAGGAGGCCGAGGAAGACGAGGAGGCCGGTCAGGTAGCGCGAGGTGTCCTTGGCTTCGTCGAGGCGGTTGCCGACGGAATCGAGGATCGAGCGCATCGAGGATGGGGTGATCACCGCTTCGCCGATGCGGTCGCGCAGGAGGTTGGCGACGGGGGCAAGCAGGCGCGGTTGGGTCGAGGGGATGCGACCCTCCTGCAGCGAGTTCACCCAGTTGATCTCGGGGAAGAGCCGCAGCACCTGCCGGATCGAGAGGATAATGCCGATCGCGAGGGTCAGCAGGATCAGGGCGTTGATGAATGGATTGGCCCAGAAGAAGGTGATGAGCTGGGTCGCGAGGATCGCCGCGACCAGCGCCACCAGCACCAGAAACACCACGATCTTGACGAGATAAACCGCAGGACTCGCAAGACGGTACGGATCGTAGCTCTGCGACATCTGGGCGCCTGTGGTCGGTTCGTTGTGTCGAGACAATAAAGTGCTTCGGCAAACCCGTGCAACGGGTGCCGGTCAAGCTATTGGCTTAACCCCATGAAATCCGGGCAATGCGGCGTCAGTTCGGCCTAATTGACCGCCTTGACGATCTTCAGCAGCTGGCCCTGGATGTTCTCGTTGCCCGAGATCACCTGGCCGTTCCACACCGAGCCGGTGGTGCCGGCATAGTCGGTGGTGGTGCCGCCGGCTTCGCGAACCAGCAGCTGGCCGGGCGCCACGTCCCAGGGCTTCAGGCCGGCTTCCCAGTAGCCATCGAAGCGGCCGGCGGCGAGCCAGGCGAGATCGGTGGAGGCGGAACCGGTGCGGCGGATGCCGGCGACGGCGGGAGTGACCTGCGCCAGTTGCTTCAGCTGCAGCAGGTCGAGCGAGCGGCCCTGCGAATTGATGCCGGTGACGATCACCGCATCGGCAAGGTGCTTGCGATTGGCGACGCGAAGGCGCTTGCGATCGTTCAGCCAGGCGCCACCGCCTTTTTCGGCGGTGAAGAGCTCATCCATGATCGGGTTGAAGATCACCGAGGCGACGATTTCCTCGCCGCGCTGCAAGGCGATCGCGACCGCGAACATCGGAATGCCGTGGAGGAAATTGGTGGTGCCATCGAGCGGATCGACGATCCAGCGGTGCTGGCCGTCCGTGCCCTGCACTTCGGTGCCTTCCTCGCCGAGGAAGCCGTACGTCGGGCGAGCCTTCTGCAGTTCCTCGAAGACGATCTGCTCGGCGCGGCGGTCGGCATTGGAGACGAAATCGGCCGGTCCCTTGAGCGAGACCTGCAGGTTTTCGACTTCGCCGAAATCCTTGGCGAGGTTGCGGCCGGCCTTGGTCGCGGCCTGGACCATGATGTTCAAAAGCGCCGAGCGCATGGGACAAACTCCGCGCGAAAGAGACGGGTCGGAAGGGAAGGGCCGCTATGTGCCCCAGAACGCGCAGCAGTGCAAGCGCTGCTAGTTGGCCGCGGGCGCAGTGATCGGATCTACTGCAGCGGGATCGGCAGCGGCAATTTCGGTAGGCGGTCGAGAGGGCCAGAAGCGGGCGCGCTCCTCCGCCTTGGCGATGATGTCGGCCGGAACACCGGCGAGCAGCTTATCGAGCTGTTCGTCCTTCATGCCCTGCCTGCGCGACAGCGCACGATACATGGCGGCGGTCTCGGGGTCCGGTCGGGCGACACCCTCGCCGGCGGCCAGCAGCTTGGCGTAGCGGTTCTGCGCTACCGCGTTCCCTGCTTCGGCGGCGCGCTGGTACCATCGGGCGGCCGAAGTCCGGTCGGCACCGACGCCGTGGCCGAGATAGAGCATGGTGGCATATTCGATCTGCGCGGCGACGAGGCCCTCCTCGGCAGCGAGGCGGAACTGTTCGGCGGCCGCGGTGGGGTTGGGGGCGACGCCGGCGCCCTCCATCAGCATGCCGGCATAGTCGTAGCGCGCCTCTGGGACGCCGGCATTGGCGGCTTCACCGATCAGCGCCGCAGCCTTGGTCAGGCTGGGCTCGGCGTAGATGCCTTCGACATGCAGCAGGCCCAGATTGTACTTGGCCATGATGTTGCCAGCGTCCGCCGCAGTACGGAACAGCTCGGCGGCGCGCTTGCGGTCTTTCTCGACCCCCGTGCCCTGCTGATAGAGCATGGCGAGCTCGAAGGTCGCGAGCGGATCGCCGCCTTTGCTGGCCAGTTCGTACCAACTGGCGGCGGTCGCCATATTCTCCGGTACGCCGAGGCCGTTGGCGTAGATCTGGGCGATCAGCGTCTGGGCGGGGGCATTGCCTTCCCGCGCCCGGGGCAGCGCCAGTTCGAGCGCCGTCAGGTAGTAGCCGCGCTGGAAAGCGCCGAAAGCGACATCGACCTTGTCGCCGAAAATCTGGCTGCTGATCGCCTGCGCATCCTCGGGGGAAATGGGCTTCAGTTCATCGGGAACCGGCCCGATCGGCAGTTCTTCGAACGCCATGTTGTCGGGGTACTGCATGCCCTGGGGACGCAGATCCTCGATGTCGGTGCGACCTTGCTGCGCCAGTGCAGGCTGGGCGAGAGCCGCGCAGATCGTGAGGGCGACGAGCCGACGCATCAGGCGGCAGGCTCCGTCACGGTCAGCGGCAGGCCGATGAACTCGCAGCCCTCGGCGTCATAGGCCGCGGGGGTCGAACTGGGGTCGGAGAGGACGCTCGGCACTTCCATGGTTTCGGCCCACCAGCGCGCCATCTCGCGCTCGGCGGCCGTTATCGTCCCCGAAAGCGGCCCAAATAGGATGTAGTCGATGCCGAGCTCGCCCATGCGCATCGCATCGTCGCGGGAATGGATGTCGCCAACGCCGACGATCATGTCCGGCTTGAGCGCGGTGACGGCTTCCTTGATCGCCTTGATGCCACCCGGCACGTGCAAGCCGTCGGCGCCAAGCAGCCGGACGATGCCGGGGTCGCCCTCGACCAGCACGGCGGTGCCATGCTTTTGCGCGAGAGGAACGAGCGCCTTGGCCAGCGCCTTGTAGGCGTTCTCGCTGAGAGTGCCGCGCGGCAGCAGCAGGGCGGCGACCTCCTGGGCGGAAAGCGCGGCTTCGAGCGCGGGCTTCAGCCGTTCGGCGGCAAGGTCGGTGGGGGCGATGAGATAGATTTCGGCAGACATGGCGGTTGTTATAGCGACAGCCCGGCCGATGTGGAGCCGGATTCTGGCAGCATGCAGGCGCAACGGTTGACGGAAAACAAGGAGGGCGCCCGCGAAGGGGCGCCCAGTGTCGGGAGGTCAGGTATCGTCGAAGGCTTCAGGCCGCGAGGTCGAGCTCGGGCTTGTACTGGCCCAGGGCAGCCAGCGAATTCATCCGCGCGCGGTGGCTGAACGCCGCCTGCGCGGCCGGCACGTTCTTCTCCTCGCCGTTCCAGGTGACGAGCGCCGAGGTCTGCAGCGCCCGGCCATACGAGAAGGTCAGCGCCCAGGGCAGGTTGGGCAACTGGTTCATGGCGCTCAGATGCGCCGTGGCTTCCTCGTCGGACTGGCCGCCCGAGAGGAATGCGATGCCCGGCACGGCGGCCGGTACGAAATGGCGGAGGGTGTCGACCGTGCGTCTGGCGACCTCCTCGACGCTGGCGCGTTCCTTCGAACGAAGGCCCGGGGTCACCATGTTGGGCTTCAGCAGCATGCCGGAAAGGTCGACACCGGCAAGGCGCAGTTCGCTGAACACGGCCTCGAGCGTTTCGCCGGTCACTTCCTCGCAGCGGGCGATGGAATGGTCGCCGGGCTCGCCGTCGGCCAGCACTTCCGGCTCGACTACCGGCACGATGCCGGCTTCCTGGCAGTACATGGCGTAGCGCGCCAGCGCATGGGCATTGGCCCGGATGCCGTTGCGCGAGGGGGCGTAGCTGGTGATGGCAATGACGCCCCGCCACTTGGCAAAGCCGGCGCCCAGCTTGGCGTAATGGGCGAGGCGCTGGCGCAGGCCGTCGAGGCCCTCGGTGATCTTTTCGTCCTTGCTGCCCGGCATGGGCAGGGCGCCGCGATCGACCTTGATGCCGGGAACGACATCGGCTTCGTCGAGCAACTGGCGGAAGGGCGTGCCGTCCTTGGCCTTCTGCTCCAGCGTCTCCTCGGTGAGGATGACGCCCGAAATATAGTCGCGCATCGCGTCGGTCGAGCGGAACAGCATCTCGCGATAGTCGCGCCGCGTTTCCAGCGTTACCGGCAGCCCGATCAGGGCGAAGCGCTTGGCGATGGTGCCTTCGGACTCATCGGCCGCAAGGATGCCTTGCCCGCGCGTGACGAGCTTCTTGGCGATTGCATTGAGCGAGGCCATGAGGGGAGGGTCTCCGTTGTGCAATGACGCGCGGAGGATGCCTGAGCCCATCTGCCCGGTCGATTGGACGTTCAGTTATCAGACGAAGGTGGGGCTGAAATGGTGGGCCGGTCAGGCGTGCCTCAGCCCTTCAGCGCCTCGACGCCGGGGAGGGCCTTGCCTTCCATCCATTCGAGGAAGGCGCCGCCGGCGGTCGAGACGTAGGTGAACTGGTTCTTCACTTCGGCATGGGCGAGGGCGGCGACTGTGTCGCCGCCGCCGGCGACCGAGACGACCTTGCCGGTGCGGGTGCGCTCGGCGACGTAGCGGGCGACTTCCACCGTGCCGTGGTCGAAGGGCTTCATTTCGAAGGCGCCGAGCGGGCCGTTCCAGACGACGGTCTTAGCCTCATCGATGGCGCCCTTGATGCGCTCGATCGAGCCGGGGCCGACATCGAGGATCATGCCGGTCGGGTCGATCGCGTCGGTGCCATAGTAGCGGTGCGGGGCGTTGGCCTCGAAGTGCCAGGCGACGCAGGCATCGATCGGCAGGATGATGGCGCACTTGGCGGCTTCGGCCTTGTCGCGGATGCGATTGGCGGTGTCGGCGAGGTCCTTCTCGGCCAGCGACTTGCCGACGCCGAGCCCGCCGGCATGCAGGAACGTGTTGGCCATGGCGCCACCGATCACCAGCGCATCGACCTTGGTGATCAGGTTTTCGAGCAGGTCGAGCTTGGTCGAGACCTTGGCACCGCCGACAATGGCGATCACCGGGCGCTGTGGGGCGCCGAGGCCCTGTTCGAGCGCCTTCAGTTCCTGCTCCATGGCGCGGCCGGCGGCCGAGGGCAGCAGGTGCGCGACACCTTCGGTCGAGGCGTGGGCGCGGTGGGCTGCCGAGAAGGCGTCGTTGACATAGATGTCGCCGAGCGAGGCCATGCGCTTGGCGACTTCGGCGTCGTTCTCTTCTTCGCCAGGATGGAAGCGGGTGTTCTCCAGCACCAGGATCGAGCCGGCCGGTGCTTCGTCGATGGCCTGCTTGGCTTTCGTCACATCGACCCAGTCGGTGGCGATGAAACCGACCGGATGGCCGCTTTCCTGCGCCACGGAGGGCACAACTTGTTCGAGCGAGAATTCCGGATCGACCTTGCCCTTGGGCCGGCCGAAATGGCTGAGGATGATGGCCTTGCCGTCGACCTTGATGATTTCGCGCAGCGTCGGGATCAGTCGCTCGATGCGGGTCGCATCGGTGACTTCGCCGTTGGCGACCGGCACATTGAGGTCGGCGCGCACCAGCACGCGCTTGCCCGAAAGGTCGAGGTCGTCGAGGGTCTTGAAGGCAGCCATGGCGCGCATCCGCTATTGGAGGAAGGTGCCGCTGCTATAGCAAGGATTGCGGTTTGGGCAACAGCGGCTCAGGCGCCGATCAGCCCGGCAAAGCTGCTGGCGACAGCGAACACCAGCGCGCCGAGCAGCAGGTGCCGCAGGGCGAAATAGAGATTGGTGTTGAAGCTGAAGCGGGCAAAACCCTCGCTCGGCCAATGGCGCGGGCCGATGCGGCGGCGCAGGGCGCGATCGGCAAGCACGACGTAGAAGCCGAAGGAGACGAGGGCCAGCACGAACCACGATGGATCGTGGCGGAAGCCGAGCATGGCGCCGGCCGCCAGGTTTGCCAAAACCAGGGTACGCTCGATGTCACGCAACGCCGGATGACTCCGAATCCGCGATCAGATGCGAGCAATCATAGCCGCGCTGCGTAACAGTTCGGCGAACGAAACGTTAACGCCGGATGACGGTCGAGACGCGGCGAAACAGGGTGGGATAGTCGGTGACGTAACCCTCGTCGTCGACTTCGATATCCTGCTCAAAGCTGCGATCGGCGTTCTGGAAACGCACATGGGTGGGATCGAGCCGCGTGTAGATCTGCCCGGTGCGCTGCGGCAGCAGGGTGTCGAGCGGCACCCAGGCGACATAGAGCGAACGCGGCACGTTCGGCGTCAACTGCAGGCGCCGGATGGGCAGCGTGTTGGTGAAGGGCGTGCCCGACAGGTCGATGTCGATACAGTCCTGCAACTGGCCGAGGGCATGGCCCTCGCCATCCATCCAAGTGCCCTTGCCGTCGGCGATCAGCTGCAGGAAGGCGCCGTCGAGACGTTCGAGGCTGAGCGAGCGGAACGTAAAATCCCGCTCGAGCTCCATGGCGTATGAAAGGCCGTACTCGAGCCCGTTCGCCGTGCCGATCACCACCGACGCGATGCGGATCGAATCCGCCAGCTCGCGTATGGTGCAATGCTCGAGTCCACCGTCCTCGAGAGATCGCCAGCGAAGAACGCGCTCGGCCATTGTGTTCCTCACCACACAAGTTGCCTCACCCTGCCTAAAAAGTGGTTCCAAAACAATGGCCTAGATTCCAGGATGGCTCAAATTGGCGACCCTACCAAGCAACAGAGTGGCTCGGGTTCTAGCGGTGAAACTCGACGCTATCCTGCGGCAAGCTGTTGGTGTCGGCAATGGGCAAAGAAAAACCCCGCCATTGGCGGGGCTGGGATATTCGATCTGAAGGGATTCAGCTGGGTGGCGGGCCGAAGGCCGCTAGGACCTCGTCTCGTCGATAGAACTTGAAGAAGCTCTTCCGTTGGTCGAACGCAGGCTCAAGTCCCGCGATGGCGATCGCCTTGGTGATCGAGAAACGGTTCTTCGGACCACGAAGCGACCTGTATTCTCGTGCCACGTCCCATCGGGTCATATAGGTCCGGGTAAACGCATCCACGTCCTCGGGTTGCAGCATCACGGGGGATATCCCCTTCGAGGGAATGATGTTGTTCCGGACCAGGGCGGTGAGGGCGACGTCCCTAATTTTGGTCGCTTTGGCGGCGGCGATCAGAGTGATCCACGGTCGGCGGGCAACCAAGGCAGGAAAGATATCCTGCTTTCGCACCATCACGGACATCAGGCCCTTATGTGCGGGCGATAGGCGAATGTCGGTGATCTCCCCTTTCACGATCATGTCGAGCACGTTGGCGATCCCGGTGCGAACTCGTCTCGAGGCTTTTGCGATCGGTTCGAAACCCGGTTCGGCCGGGCCGATCGATGCCTTTCCCAGGATCAATGCAAGGAAGGCGTCCAAGTCCTCCTTCGCGAAAACCTGGTCGATGAGGTTGGTCTTGTCGATGTTCATGGACCCGACCATGTCCAGGATCGGTGCCACGTCTTCATAGACACGCTTCAGTCCAAGATAGCGCCCTGCATCTGCGCGCTGGAGAGCCCCTGCAAGGCGACGGATGTCGTTGGCGTGACGATGCGCATCGAACGTACTCTGGCCGGGTGCCATCTCGTCGCTCGCTTCACCCAGCACGCCAACTAGACGAAGGCGCTTGTGGGCAGTCGGGATGGAAACCCCCAACTCTGGAGCTACCGTCCGCGCCGAATGGAGCCGACGTTCTGCGACCGGCCGCCCAAGCACGATGTCGCCGGGGCCGAGGGGCGTAGTCTCGATGATGTGCGTCCGCAGCACGTCGCGGAGAGGATCGAACGCTGCGTCTTCTCGTTCGTGCATGGACGCGTAAATCCTTCCGAAAGTGGACACCAGCCCGGCGGCGCTGTTCTCGGCGAGAGAGTTGCGCTGGATCTCTGAAAGCAACCGGCGAACCCCCGCCTCGCCTTCGTTCAAGATTTGGTAGCCCGTACGCCCAGCGTCGAAGCGCTCATCAGCGTTCAGGTCCGTCCACGCCTTCGCGACGCCGTGTTTTGCCGCACTTCCGATCATGTAGGCGGTCTTGATGGCAGCGTAGAGCGGCATTTGGTCCAGCCAATGGCCGTCCTCGATTCCGCGAAGCCGCCCACGAATGTGATTGCCCAGGCCGGACTCAGCCATCAATTTCACCTTCTTGGGGCGGAGTCTGTTGTTGCTGATTGCCTCCTCGAGGAGGCCCGCAAAGTCCTGACGGTTGCGGCTAGAGGTGTTGGCCACGACCAGCATTGGAACGGAATGCACATCGCAGACGTGCAGCGGGATGAGATGCCATTCGCGTGGGGACCAGACCTCGTGCACACGCCTACCAGCATCGAGTTGCATCTCCACGCATACGGGACAGATTCGAAGCGCCTCGCGGTTGACCTGGTCGATCGAGAATTCCTGGTTGGCAAGCACCAACCGTCGCCCCGGCGCCTTCACGTAAGTCGTGTCGGAGAAGGTGTTGTCGGGCAGTTGGCAGAGGTGGCGAAGCGTGGCAATGGCGCCGGATGCACCATCAAGCAACTTCTGCATTGGAATCCCGGTACGCTTGCAGAACGACGGCATCGAGCACCCCATCGAAAGCGCCATTCTGGAGGCGTACCCCACGGGTGTCTCGCTCTCCATCACAGGAAGAATGAAGGACGGGTGCAGGATCATGCCTTGGCTCCCTTCGCCTTGGCGCTGCCTTTGGATTTCTCGTCCTCAAGGAGCCGGGTGACGTACTTGTCCACCTCGATCGCCGTGTAGTCGCCGGGCGCCACGAACGGGTTCAGTCCGTCGGGACAGCCGGCGAAGACCCTGTAGGCGGTCGCGAAATGCACTGGCTCCAAGGCGGTCGCGCCGGCTTTGAGAGCCACGCGAATGGCCTTCACAACGAGATCGATAGCGATGCCGAGCCGGTTCAGCGAAGCATGCATGAGCCTATGCACGTTGTCGTCGTCGTTGAAGGCCTCGCAGGTCAGCTTCGCCTTGTCCGTAGCGAAGAAACTGACCATCTCGCGACAGTTTCCTGCGTCCCTCTCAAAGATCATGTCGTGGAAGAGGACGTAGATCTTCCTGCGCCACAGCTGCGTGTCACCCTCGAACGCCATGGCGATCTCGGGCATGCCGGTGATCAGGAGCCAGACCGGATGACCTGGCGTCTGCACCAGCCGCTTCATCGCGTTCCGGATCTTGGCGATGTCGACGACATTCCGGTTCTCCATGACGTGCTGGAACTCGTCGATATGGATGAATCGCAGGCCGCGCTCGGGAAGCTTCTCGATGATGAGATCCCAGACCGAATTCTCCGCCATCGCATCGTTGCACGGCAGTCCCATGGCCCTGGCGATCGTCACACCCAGAACGCGGAGGGTGCAGGGGCTGGGAGCCTTCACCGAAATCAAAGGGCTCGAGTTGAGGTGGGGTGCGTAGTTGAAGCCTTCGAATTCTTGGCGGAGCCTGATCATGCGGTTGAACGTCGAGGTCTTCCGCGTGCCCGAAGCGCCGAGGCCGAGCAACGGATAGCCCTCGGCAATCCGACCGACATGGTTCAGCGTGAGGCTGGGATCCGCCTGGGCTTCAAGGGTTTCGATGACGTCGTCGAACATGTCGTCCATGGCAGCCTCGAGTTCGTAGTCCGTCTCGAAGCCGAAGTAGCCGGCGCGTACGATGTTCATCACGCTGGAGACGGACTGGCGCTCCTTCGAGCGCATCCCGCGGATGCGCTCGAGGAAGTCGGTCGAAGGGGTGGCGGTCTGAGTCATAGGCATCACTCCTTGAAGAACCGGGCGGTGGGAGCGATCATCGGCGTATCGGGAACGATGTCCTCTTCCTTCACCGCCTTGCTGCCGTAGTGGTCCAGCGCCTCCGGCATCGTGCCGACCTCGCCATCCTCTGGACGAACCATGTCGAATCCGCGCTCCAGGTCCCTGTTGAAGGTGATCAGGCTCTCCGAAGACATGATCGGCGACGGCACGTTCGAGGCCAGCCGGAGCTGTTCGACCTCTGCGCGAATGTCGAGCAGAGCCTTGGCCACGACCTCCTCCGATAGCGCGGCAACGCTTGCGTATTTCCAGCGCAGCGCTGCCTGACCCATTTTCCAATGATCCAGGGAAACGCCTTCGAAGCCTTCTGTTGAGCAAGGGACCGTGATCCACCCGTCATCCGTCTTCACCGAGATGCAGCTGAGGTCCTCGGTATCGACGCGAACCAAGGCGTACTTGTCGCGGATCGTGCGACGAGCCTGCTGAAGCGCCTTCGACTGGTAGTAGAGACCAGCGACGCGAACGCCCTTGTTGCCGACACGACATTCGATGACCGTGCAGAAGATGTGGCGCACTACGTCGCGGGGCGGGGGCGGTAGGACGCCGAAGCGGTCGACGCCGGTCCGATACCTATTGGCGGGGGTGTCGCCGCCAAGACCGGCGTGCGGGGAGTTGTGGTAGATGTCCACCCAGTACCGGACCATCATCTTGGCCAATTCCATGATGGTGACGGCAATGTTCTCCTCGGACTCGTACTCGCCCTTCTCGACCACGTTCGAGAACGAGTATCCGGGCACTTGGCTATAGAGGAACTGGCTGTCGGTCCTGAAGCTGCGCTCGACCGGACCACGCATCTGCGGCAGCCCGGCGGGGGCGATCATGATGCTCGAGCCGAGATCGAGCACCGCCGCCCGGAACGCCTTGCTCCGGAAGTTGGAACCGGAGTCAGTGACGATAAGCTCGGGCAATCCATACATGTCCCACGGCGATTGGCAGCCCATGGCGGCGGCGAAGGCCGTCTTGTCCTCCAGGGCCATGCGCAACGTGGCGAGGGCGCTTGCGGCGGACGGAGCACGCGTGATCACGAAACCCAAAACGACCCGCGACCAAGTGTCGATGATTTTCGAGCACCAAAGACGATCGTGCGTGATGCCTGCCTTGAGCTTGGCGGGCAGGGTGTCCCACTTGCCGCGCTCGATCAGCATGGCCTGCAGCGGGATGAGCTGCTCGTCCAGCTCGACGCGCTGGAGGGGACGAGTGACATCGACGCGGTCCCTCACCGCGTAAAGCTTGCGCCGTGCGACAGCCTCCCCCTCACGGGCCGCCATGACCTCGAAAGGATCGAGCTTCCTGATCGCTCGCTCGAAGGTATTCCGGCTGGGCACCGTCAGATCCGGGTGCTTCTGACGGAATTCGGAGCGCATGTCGCGATACACCGAAGCCATCGACGGCTTCAGGTTGCTCATGTACTTCGCGGCGAACGAAGCCATGATTCCGGCGACCTTGGCATCCAGCCGCGCATCGCGATTGCCGCTGCGGCCATAGCCGTCGATCAGCGCGGCGGGGTCATGGTCGCACGCTTCGAAACTGCGCAGCCATCGCCGCAGCGACGTCGGGCTCGGCGGGGAGTCGATGTCGAAGCTCTTGCCGAAGCGACCGGTCGAGGTTTTGACGCGCCCGATGAACCAGGCCTCGATGAATCGCTTGAGCGACTTGTCGCTGCGCGAGTACTGACCACCGCGCTCGGCGACGATGAAGTCCTCGACGATCTCGAGGCGGTCCGCCCAAGCGGTCTGCCGAGGTTCCGGCAGGTCCGAGAGATAGGTGTTGTCGGAGTTGAGCCGGCCGGAGGCCGAGCGGCTGCTGTGGTACTGGTGGGTCACCGAGAGGCGGTCCGCCTGGCGCAGCTCTTCCAGTTCCTCGAAGGAGAACTCCTGGATGATGTCGGGGTGGTCGAGCCTGGCGAGCAGGTACCCACCCGGCAGCTTCTTGTGCTTGATGTAGTCGTGCTCATCGATATGCACGCCTGTCGTGCTGTCGATGCGCATCTTGAAAGTCGACTGGGGCGCGATGGCGGTCGGGGGGATCACGGCCGGCAGATTGGCGGGGACGGGCAGGTTCTGGCTGGTATTCATGTGACTATTTCCTCGATGATGGTCAGGCGCGGTTGGCGCGTGCGATGGCGAAGGGCGACGGGAGGTCTTTGACGGCCGCTCGATAGGAACTCGAGCGGAAGGAGGGACCTGCGTCGGTCACGAAGGCCTCGGGCGAAACCGCCACATGGAAGCCGTCGATCGGCGGCCGAACGTCGGTCTTGGCGGCGGGGATGGGAGTGGGGATGCTGGTCATCTTTTCATTCCTTTGGGACGAGCGAATCCACGCGCCGGCAGCAATGGCTGCGCGCAGATCGCCTTTGGTGGTGGTTTGGGAGGTTAGGCCGCCAGGCGGACCCTGAGTTCCGGGCGGATACGGCCGGGATCGACCGCCGCCAGGATGCCGTCGTCAATGAGGTTCACGATGGCGGTGAAGGCGCGGGCGTATCCGCACTTCGCGTGCCGGACGAGATGGCCGACATGGACGACGCCCAGAGTATTGCCGACGAGCTGCTTGAGTTCGGCGACGTCATCGTCGTTGCGCAGCTTTCTGCTGCGCAGGACCAGGCCGGCGTTGTGCTCGGCGTAGCGGGGCACTTGGTGTTCGGTCCAAACGGCAACTTCGTCGCCGAAATCGGGCCGCTGCTTGCGGACCAAGGCGATGGTCTCGTCGATCCTCGAGGCCACGCGCCGGCGGCTCGGTTTCACCGCGATGGCCAGATCCTTGCCGGAGGGAGCGGTGGCAAGGAAGTCGAAGACCGGCCGCCTTTCCTTGCCCTCAGCATCGACATGGTAGACGGGGCCGACCTGCGACTGGACCAGGGCGACGGTCCTGTCGGCGCGCATGATCAGCGACGCTCCGAATTCCAGAGTGCTTTCGAGCACGATCTCGCGGCCCTCGGAATCGGCCGTCGAACCGCGGAAGTTGGCGACGCCCTTTTGCGGCGGCCGGCGGCCGGTATGCGGCTTGTGTTCCTGCCAGACACGGTCGAACCGATCCGCTTCATCCCCAGCCGGAGGTGCGGTGGGGGAGTGGTCGGAACGCGGGGCCGTGCAATCTTCCGGGTCGACCCAGCCGTTCTTGTCGAACGGCACGGTGTCCTGCCGGAGTCGGAAGGGCAGGGAATTGGGCAGGCGGAGGCGATTGTTGTGGGTACGCATGAACTAACTCCTGGAACTGTTTAGAGGATCAGGCCGGTGGCCGGGGGCTGACCGACGATGCAGATGCCTCCGCACTTGCAAGGCTCGGCCTCGAACGGCTTGAATTCCCCCGCGGCGCCGATGAGCCAGTGGACGTGCTCGCGCTCCAGATGCAGATGATTGAACGAGATCCCGACTTCCATCCTTTCGAGGAAGAAGCTGCGACCGAGCTCGTACTCATCGATCTGTTCCAGGATCTCGGCTTCGGCGTCGGGATGCTGGGCCAACAGCTTCGAATAGAAGCGACGGCAATCCCGAGCGATGATCTTCAAGCTCGCAGAGCTCAGGTCCTCAACACGGAGGCCGACCCACTGGTCGGCATCGTCCCCATTCGAGAAATGATCGAGGAGGGCGTCGGCATAGCCCTGCTCGAGTTCGAGCAGGTCTTCGTACACCAGGTGATGGTAGTTGTTGTCAGGCATGACTTCTCCTTCGTCATGCCGCTGGGGCCGTGCCCTTGACCATCGATGGTCGGGACCGTACCTTCAGCACACATGACGTTCACGTTGTGTGGCCCTCGGCTCAACTGCCAAGACGATCGAGGACCAGGTTTCAGAGATGCCCGGTCACCATGACCGGGCGTTTCGTTTTTGGCCGCCAGCAGTGCCGGCGACGCTGCATAAGGTTGCGCACCGAACCCGGTTCGAAAAGAGGGGTGCGGTCGATTGTCGAGCCCAGCCGACCACTACAGCCCTGAAAACGCTCAATTACATGAGCCGCTTCGGCAAGGCTTGGCGGCGTGCGCAGGTAGTAAAGTCGCGGATGGGAACTCCCGGGTCTCCCGGAGCCTCCGGGCGTTAACCCTATTTGAAGCGTCTCTTGACTTTACCCAGCAATTCCGGGGGTTTGCGGGGGATGCGTAAACTTTTAAATGTGGCCGGCACGCAACACTGCAAGCACTCCGGAAAAGTTCGTTAACGCGGGCGTTTAGGGCACGGGGCCCCGGATTTCGGTCTTTTCGACGCTTAAGCTCGGCGAGCCAGGCAGAAAGGCCTCGATCTCCTTTGCACTCAGATACTTCCGCTCCATGAGGACATCGGCGATGGCGACGAGACCGCTTCGATTGTCGCTCATCAGGCGTAGGGCGCGGTCGTAGAGCGCCGTGATGACCTTCTCGACCTTGATGCGAAATTCGCGGTCGAGGCGAAGCATCTGGCCGACATCCGCTTCGGGCACATAGGATAGCGTGTCGCCCAGGCCGGTGCTTGCCAGCATCGTGGCGATCAAATGCGTCGACCTGCCTAGATCCGATTCCGGATGGCCGCCGGCCCCCTGTGAGGGACGACCGAGAACCGCATGTTCGGCAGCCCGGCCCGCCAGCATCATCGTCACCAGGCGCTCGAAGTCTTCGCGGAAACCGAGATGGAACTCCGCCTTCTTGAACATGGTCAGCCCGCCTGAAACTCCCATGGGCAGCACCGTGATGTACTCAGGTGTCCCCAAGCCGAGTTCGATCGATGCGATGCCGTGCCCGGCCTCGTGGACAGCGACGCGATGCAGGGTTTCCTGCGTGCGGTCCTCCTTGGCGATGATCTGAGCCGTGACGTCTTCGAGCGCCATGGCACGTCCGGCGCGTCTCGCCCGGCGCCGGGCGGCTCGGATCTGTTCCATCACGACGGCGCCCGTGGCCTGCTTGGCGACGTTGAGCCGGGCCAGGTGGCCGATATCGACATCGACAAGATCACCCGCAAGGTGAAACCGCATGATGCGTTCGACGCCGGCTCCATCGGGCGGCCCGACAAGAATAGCTCGCTCAAGGCGTCCTGGACGCAAGATAGCAGGGTTGATGTCTTCCAATCGATTAGTCGCGCCGATGACGACGACGCCATCGCGGCCTTCCATGGCGCCGTCGAGCAATGTGTAGAAGTCGAGGATGACCGGCTTCCAATAGTCGGCGTTGCGCGAGCCTTCCAGGCTATCGATGTTGGGCATGGCGTTGATTTCGTCGAGAAAGAGGATGGCCGGTGCCCGCGACCTGGCTTCGTTGAACGCGCTTCTCTGAGCCTTGATGACTTCATTGAGGTAGCCGCCGGTCGATGCAAACCACTGAGCGACGCTGGTCACGATGACGGGAATACCCAGGTCTTGGCCAAGCATACGCGCCAGCAGCGTCTTTCCGGTCCCTGGCGGGCCGTGAAGCACGGCGCCGCGATCGACATCGCCATAGCCGATTTTGCCGGCACGCACGTCCGCAAGGTCGTCGCGCAGAGCGAGCGCCCATCGCCGAGCCTCGCCATACTCGATGGCGTCTTCGAGCCTCGGCAGGTTCTCTTCACGAGTGCCGACCTTCTTCTTGCTCTCGATGGCGCGGGACAGGCGACGAACGGCCTCGGTCGCGGTGCTGCCGGACGCGATCATGGAGGTGATCTGGTCGAACGTCAGCAGCGCCGGGTCCAACGACGCCGCTTCGACGGGAACTCGACCCCGCGCACATTTCCGCAGGACCTTTGCCACCAGTGCTGCATCGGCAGCCGGGATCTCTACATGGTGCTCGGCGGTATCGAGCAGCAGCTTTGGAAGCCACTCTCGATCCGACGATACACCGATGACGATACGGCCTGCCTCCAGACGCTGAGCCAGCATGGCCTCCTCACGATCGCGGGGAAGGGGCTGCCTTCTACGCGCGATGACAATGGCCCTGTCCTTCGTCAATGGCGACAAGGCATCGTCGATGGCTTCAACCCAGCTCGGCTCCGGAACCTGAATGACGAGGCACAGCGGCTTGCCGGCCGCGAGCCTCTTCCGCAGCACCGGTCCCAGCGCTGCATGAAGAGCCAGGTCGGAGAGGGTTTCGCGCGAGCTGGGGCGTTCTTTCGCCTTCGGCTGTTCGACCGGCGCGGTGTCGAGCACCGGATCGAAAGTCTTCGGAAACGGGATGTCGTAGCTGTCGGCGTCGGTCATCAGTTGCACTCGCTTTCGTTGGCGCGGCGGCCAAGATTGTAGAAGCGCGACAAAGTGCGGACCCACCCAGCCCTCTTATCGATCGCGTACACTTCGGAGGTGATGATGGTGCGCTTTCCCGTGAGGATCGGATGTTGGGTCACCTTGCCGGTGAGCGACGTGACGAAGCGGCTGCTGTAGTCCCAACCCTCGAGGGTCGGGGCATCGTCGAGCTCTTCGCGCGGGCGGAACATAGCCATCCGCTCGAGGTCGTTCGCCAGCGCGCGCAACTGCGCCACCAGCGCCACGGGATCAGCTGTGGCGGGGTATTCGATGGTCATGTGGATGGTCCCCTAGTTCCGCGCGGCCGCAGGGGTGGCGATGTCGGCCATGGTGTAGGGCGTGATGCACTTGCCCATGTCGATGGTGATGACGCCGGTGGTGACGAGGTAAAGAACGGCCCCGAAAGGATCGCTGTGCTGAACCAACTCGGCCAGCTCGGACAGACAGGTGGGTCCGTGCTCGATCAAGTGGGCGAGCACTCTCATGCGCGAGGTCGTATCGACGGTGAGCGTGCGCGTGCGGTTGAGGAGCTTGGCATTGCCGAACCTCGGCTCGCGCAGGATCACCGCCTGAGGCACGATGACCGCAGTGTAGCCGGCGCTCCTGGCCTTGGCGCGCAGGTCGAGCACCTTCGAGGTCGGATAGGGCGTATCCCACAACCGATGGGGGACGCAGATCAGCGCGATGATGCGCCGGCCGATCTTGATATTGGCGATGGCCAGATCGTGGGACTGAAAGCCCATGCTTTCGGCGATGGCCTCGACGCCGCCATTGCTCCCGACATAGCGGCAGTTCGGGTGAGCCGTGACGAGGTCGAACAACTCCCTATGAAGCTTCATATTCCGCTTCTTGTGGCGGTCGAGGCGGTAAACGGTGTTTGACGAGACCGGCGGGGCGGTGGGGTGGCGGGCGGACTTGTGGGCAGCGACGGACATAACGTCTCCTATGCCGGAAATGCGATTTCCGGGGGTGTTCGCGGGATTGCGAGGATTGCGATGACTAAGCCGACGCGCGGTGCAGACGTGACCGTCGCTGCGCGGGAAACGAACGCCAGTTGCTGGCGCCGCAGGAAGGATGCGTGTTTGCATCCATGAGCCAGGAGATAGTCCGGGCACCTGCGGCCTTCAAGACGAAATCATACGTCATGCATGAGATGTGGTAGGCATGGTTAATGGATGGTATAGGCAGATTCGGAGACGACCATGCCAATAACAGCGGCTCAAGCACGAGGTGCACGGGCAATGTTGGGGCTTCATCAAGAGGATTTGGCCAAGAAGGCTGGCGTCACGCGATCGACATTGGCCACATTCGAGGCGGGCGAAACTTCACCGCATGGGCCGACCCTTAGCCGAATTCAGAGCGCGCTGGAGAAGGCTGGTGCCGTGTTTATTGAGACGGATGCTGGAGTGGGCGTCCTTATCGGCGCCTCCTGCAAATCGACAGCGTGAGCGCGCTTTAAGGCCGAGATTGCGCAAATCGGTCAACGCTATCCGCTGCGCAGGCATGGGGCGGTAAGTGGACCAGCCTTAGGCCGACAGACTGCTAAGTGGGACCACCAGCCGAAGTCTCAGTCCCTCTTCTCGCCATTCACGAGAAAGATCGCCCTTGAGGCCTTGGAGGGCGGCTTTCTCCAACGTGGTGCCGAAGCCCTCTCGGGTGATCTCGGGCGAAAGGGGTGACGCGGCAAGTTCGCTCCAAAGCAGATGAAGTTGGTCGTCATCGCGTGTGAGGTCGATTTCGAGCCGACCTTCCGGAGAGGCCAGTGCGCCATACTTCACCGCGTTGGTCGCGAGTTCGTGGAGCAGTAAGGCAAGGGACGTGAGCGCACTTCCCCGAAGCGGAGCGTCGTCCCCGGAAACGCTGATGTGGGCGCCACCGGATTGCCTATGCGGATCGAGGATAGCGTCGAGCAGTTGGCTGACGGTCGTGGACGAGGCTGATGGCTCGGTCGATCGCGAGAGGTCTGGCAGTGTAAGATCATGCGCCCGCGAAAGGGCGTGCATTCTCGACCGAAGGTCCGACGACAGCTCCTCAACCGTAGAAGCAGATCGGGCGCTCACTGATATGAGCCCGGCTGTCAGGCTGAAGAGGTTCTTGATGCGGTGGTTGATCTCACGAAGCAGGATGTCCTTGGCCTGCGCCGCTTCCTCAAGCGCTGCAGCGTGGGCAGCCAGTTCGTCGCGTTGGACGGCGAGGAGCTTGCGCTGCAAATAGAGCTCGACGAAAACCTCGACCTTGCTGCGAAGAATGTCCGCCTCGATCGGCTTCTGGATGAAATCCACAGCTCCCGCTTCGTAACCTTGGAATCTTCGGGCGCCATCGACGGCACCAGCGGTGACGAAGATGATCGGCACGCGACGGGAGCGCTCGTTGCCGCGCATGAGTTCGGCCAGCTCGTAACCGCTCAGCCCTGGCATCTGCACGTCGACGAGTGCTAGCGCGACGTCGTGATCTAGCAAGAGCTCCAAGGCTTCGTCGCCGGACCGCGCCTTGAGCAACAGCAGGTCGTCGCGCTTCAGCAGCGCCTCGAGGGAGAGCAAGTTCTCCTCGAGATCATCGACCAACAATAATGGGGCGGGCTTAAATCTCTGCAAGGTACGTGGCAATCGCTTCGAGTGTCATTGATCTCGCCGAGGGGCTCATCCCCAAGGCGGCCTCGGGCATTGCCGAGGAAAAAGCGGAGGATGGCGACTGAACAATTCCTTCGCCACCAGCTTCGATGATCGCTTTCAGTCCCCTGGCGCCATCCCCATTGGCACCGGTGAGAACAATCCCAACCAACTTGGGTCCGTAGGCATCAGCGGCGCTCTCGAACAGAACGTCGATGGATGGTCGAGAGAAGAGCACCGGCGCGTCGCACGACAGGGAGAAATTCCTATCGGCTTCCACCAGTAGATGATAGTCCGGCGGCGCGAAATAGATGGTGCCTGCGACGATCTCTTCCTTGTCTTCGGCTTCCCGAACGTCGAGCGCACACTTGGCACGGAAGAGATCCGCCATGGCGCTGCGGCGGTCGGCAGGCAGGTGCACCACCACGATGATCGGCAGTTGAAAGCCCCGCGTGAGGGAGGGCAGGATAATGCTTAGCGCCTCAACGGCGCCCGCCGACGCTCCTATCACGATGGCGTCCAGATCAGCCGACATCGGCCGGCTTCCTTTGATATATCTTCTCCTCTCGCACAAAGTCGGCGAACTCGGCTTCGTGCCTGGAAAAGCGCAGGGTTTCCTTAGAGCCAATGCCCAGGAAACCCTTTCGCGCCAATGACTCGCTGAACAAACCAATGGCCCGGTCCTGCAAGGTGCGATCGAAGTAGATCATCACGTTGCGGCACGAGATCAGATTCATCTCGCCGAAAACTGCATCGCTGACGAGGCTGTGGTCGGAGAACACGACGTTGCGACGCAGCGACCGGTCGAAGGACGCACGGCCATACGCGGCCTGATAGTAGTCGGAGAGCGATGACTTGCCGCCTGAGCGGCGGTGGTTCTCGGTGTACAACTGAAGGCGATCCAGCGGATAGACGCCGGCCTCGGCCGCCTCGAGCGCTTGATGATTGATGTCGGTGGCATAGAAGATGGTGCGATCCTCGAGCCCTTCTTCCCGGAACAGAATGACCAGCGAATAGAGCTCCTCGCCCTCGCTGCAACCCGCGACCCACACCTTCAGCGAGGGATAGGTCCGAAGGTGCGGCACCACCTGCTCGCGGATGGCCTTGAAGTAGCTCGGGTCCCGGAACATCTCGCTGACCTGGATGGTCAGGTAGCCGAGAAGCCGCGGCAACATTCCCGGGTCGTGCAGGAGGCGATCCTGCAGCGCCGAGAACGTTGCTATGCCCAATTGCTGCTTCGCCTGCCGCAGCCGTCGTTTGATCGACGCCATGGCGTAGTTGCGAAAGTCGTAGTGGTACTTGAGGAAAAGGGCCTCGAGCAGCAGACGGATCTCGATGTCCTCGACCTTGTCCGGCTGCGACGTCGTGTTCATCGCGGCATCCACACTCTGACGAGCGACAGCAGCTTTTCCACGTCGAGGGGCTTGGCCATGTAGTCGTTGGCGCCGGCCTCGATGCACTTGCGCTGGTCGTCGGGCATGGCCTTGGCCGTCAGGGTGATGATCGGCAGCTTTTTCCACGCCGGGTTCTTGCGGATTTCGCGCGTCGCTGTGAGCCCATCCATGACCGGCATCATCACGTCCATGAGCACCAGATCGATGTTCTCACTGTTCTCGGCCTTCGACAGAGCGTCCAGTGCCTCCTGTCCATTGCGCGCGATCTGGATCGTGGCACCGCGCGGTTCCAGGATGTTGGTCAACGCATAGACGTTGCGAACGTCATCCTCGACGATGAGGATGCGACGACCTTCGAGCAGAGCGTCGCGATTGCGGGCCTTGCGGATCATCTTCTGCTGCTCGTCTGGCAGGTCCGAGATGACCTGATGCAGGAACAGACTGACCTCATCGAGCAGGCGCTCGGGCGATTTGGCACCCTTGATGATGATGGAGCGCGAGTATTTCCGCAGCTTCTCTTCGT
>JAESFU010000251.1_pt1 | contig 51727 bp, 39 predicted proteins | sample 9269461 | NCBI WGS metagenome assembly JAESFU01 (sample SAMN14502556, study PRJNA617107) | algae metagenome | isolation source: Stenomitos rutilans HA7619-LM2 and co-occurring heterotrophs from cave walls | place: USA: Waikapalae cave, Hawaii | collected 2009-07-28
TTCAATTCTCCTGATAGCTCGAAAGCACATTCGCTTTCAGACAGGAGAATTTTTCTGCTATTGCTGCACCCAGTCAAACGTTTGAGAGTCTCCCCGGCAAAGCCGGGGGCTTACCCGATTTAGTTAGCGGCTGCTTACCATTAGGATTTCCCGCAGCTCGACGAAGTGCAGATTCGTCAAATAAGAACCAAGCCTCCTGCATACGAACAGGAATAACGCAAACAACTGGTGGCACAAGTTTTGTTTGAGCGGCTTCCGACACAACACTGTGGATCTCTGCAACCCGCTTCTCAAGAAGTTCTCTTTCGGCATCACGATGTACAAATAAATTTGACTTGCCTACTCCGTTAGTGCCCGCAACACAGGTAAAAGGTCCGAAACGGATATCGACATCAACAAGGTTTTTGAAGCCGGAAACTTTCAACCGAGTGAGCATGATGTTTCTTTCGGGCTTAAAGCGAATACATACAACTTTACTGTCCCAAGTAGGCTTCTAGCACCTGGGCGTTGGTTTGAATTTCGGTGGGCGTACCAACAGCGAGGTTGCGTCCTTCGGCAAGTACCCAAACTCGATCGCACAGAGACATAATCACATCCATGTTGTGCTCAATGATGAGAAAGGTGAGTCCCCCGCGGTTCCAGGCGAGGATGCGATCGCAAATCTGGTTAATCAAGGTGGGGTTCACGCCAGCGGCAGGTTCATCCAGCAAAATCAGCTTGGGTTGGCTCATCAGCGCTCGTCCCATTTCCAACAATTTGCGCTGACCACCCGATAAGGCACCCGCGTATTCATGAGCCATATGCACCAGCCCGATCGACTCCAGGATAGTCATGGCACGATCGCGCTGCTCACGTTCTTCCGCCGCAATTTGCTTCTGCTTAAACCAGGTGAGCCAAAAATTTTCGCCCGTTTGATGTTGGGTTGCCAGCAACATGTTTTCCAGCACAGACAGGCGGGAAAGAACGCGTGCCACTTGAAAGGTGCGGATCATGCCTTGTTGAGCAATCTGGTGCGATTGCAGTTGGTGAATGGGTTCGCCATCAAACAGCACCCGTCCTCGATCGGCGTGGATGAAGTTGGCAAGCAGGTTAAATAGTGTTGTTTTACCAGCACCATTGGGGCCAATGAGTCCTGTAATGCTGCCTTTAGCCACATCGATCGACACCTCATCGACCGCTACCAGTCCGCCAAAACTTTTGATCAACCCACTCGCAGCCAGCAGTGGCAGTTGCAGCTTAGCAGGACGATCGATCTCCTCCACATCCGCCAAAATATCGGCCAGATCTTCGCTGTCAGGATGGGTGACGTGGTCTAGAGGGTCTACGGCATGGGATTCATCGACCAAGAGACAGTTCCTCCTTTTTGCCTAAAATGCCTTGCGGACGTGCCATCATCAGCACAATCAGCAGCAGGCCGATAATCATAATCCGAAAGGCACCCGCTCTGCCCTCGTCGAGCTGCGGCGGAATGATTGGGACGATCGCGTGGAGTGCAGGCGCGATCGCAGGCAGCAAAAACCGTGTGACCGAGTTGTACGCCCAAAAAATCGCGGCTCCTAGCAGGGTGCCAGCGTTATTGCCAGCCCCGCCCAGCACGACGATCGTCCAGGCTTGAAAGGTAATTAAGGGAATGAACGCATCGGGATTAATAAAGCTCAACTGCCAGGCGTAGAATCCCCCCGCAATGCCCGCGATCGCGCCACCCAACATCAGCGATTGCAGCTTATACCAGAAGACGTTTTTACCAAGCGCTTTCGCCACATCTTCATCTTCACGAATGGCCTTTAAGACTCTACCCCAGGGCGATCGTACCAGCGCCTCCAACCGCCAGTAGACCAGCGCCAGCACCGTCACCAGCACCAGCATTAGTCCCGCTTTATAAGAATAGTTGTAAAGAGAAACGGCACCAGCCCAGTAGAGCAGCAGCCCCAAAAGGGCAGACGCAATCCCCAGGGTTAGTTTACCGATTTGCCCTGGTTGGGTGCCCTCACGAGTGTCCTGTTGCCCAAGACGATCGATCCGCTTCCACGTCCAGCGCCACAATTGCCAGCCAGCCAACGCAAAAATGACCGTCCAGATGCCAATCATGCCAATTTTGCTGATCAACGTTGGTCGGGTTAGAGTCTCCAGTGGTAGAGGATAGCTGTAAAGGCCGCGTGCACCCTGCGTCAGCCATTCCTCGTTGAGGGCAACCAGGCGAATGACCTCCGATACGCCGATGGTAACGATCGCCAAATAATCTTCCCGCAACCGCAGTGTGGAGAGTCCAATCAGCAAGCCCAAACTAGCCGACAGTAAAGCTCCAACCAATACTGCCACTATGAGCGGCACGCCCTTCAGACTCAACAGCACCGTCGCATAGGCCCCTACCGTCATAAAGGCAATGTGCCCAAAATTAATCAGCCCGGTGAAGCCCCACTGCAAATTTAAGCCCAGACTAAACAGGGCAAAGGTTCCCGTGAAAATGATGAGTGAAACCAGATAACCGGGTGTAAAAAACAGCAGAATGCCGCTGAAATCGAGCATAAGCACTGTGATTAAAGGACAAGTCGATCGTCATCCTACCAGGCAAGTTGAACCGATAGCGACACATTTTATACGAGCAGCAGGGGGTGGGAGTGGGGAGTAGGGAGTAGGGAAAATTTAAAATACACCTCTCTCCTCTCTCTTCCAACTCAAAACTCATAACTCATAACTTTTTCACCCCTCATCCCTCCCTTTGTTATTTCTTTCCAAAACCTAACACTCCTGGTCTCATGCCCGGATACACTGAGCAGTGACGAACGTTAAGAGGCGTGAACCCTGCTATGGATGCTGCTGCACTCTGGCAACGTTACCAAGACTGGCTTTATTATCACGAAGGTTTAGGACTGTATGTGGATGTCAGCCGGATGCGGTTTGACGATGCCTTTGTGGCGACCATGCAGCCCAAGTTTGAGCAAGCTTTCAAAGACATGGCGGCATTGGAAGGAGGCGCGATCGCCAACCCAGATGAAAACCGGATGGTGGGGCACTACTGGCTGCGTGACCCTGATCTGGCACCCACACCAGCCCTCAAGCAGGAAATCAGCGAGGCGCTCGATCAGCTAGAAGCCTTTGCCAGCAAAATTCATGCGGGTGAGCTTCGACCACCCCAGGCGACGAAATTCACGGATATTCTCTCGATCGGCATTGGCGGATCGGCATTGGGGCCAGAATTTGTTGCCGCCGCGCTCGCACCTGTCGCTCCACCGCTGGCGATTCACTTTTTTGACAACACTGATCCAGATGGCTTTGACCATGTCTTTGCTCAGTTGGGCGATCGGCTCAACAGCACCCTGGTGGTGGTGATCACCAAATCTGGCGGCACACCCGAAACCCGCAACGGCATGATCGAGGCCAAAAAAGCCTTTGCCGACAAGGGCCTGGATTTTGCCCGACAAGCCGTTGCCATCACCATGCCCGATAGCAAGATGGATCAATTGGCGCGATCTGAAGGTTGGCTGGCAACCTTTCCCATGTTTGACTGGGTGGGTGGGCGCACCTCAGAACTATCGGCGGTGGGACTACTCGACGCGGTACTGCAAGGCATCGACATCCGCAGCATGCTGGCAGGTGCCAAAGAGATGGACGCGGCTACTCGCGCTCCTCAGTTGAAGACAAATCCGGCGGCGTTGCTGGCCCTAGCCTGGTATTTTGCAGGCAACGGCAAGGGCGAAAAAGATATGGTGGTGCTGCCCTACAAAGACAGCCTGCTGCTCTTTAGCCGCTACCTTCAGCAGTTAGTCATGGAGTCGTTAGGCAAAGAAACCGATCTGGACGGCAAGACAGTCTATCAAGGCATCGCTGTTTACGGCAATAAAGGCTCAACCGACCAACACGCCTACGTTCAGCAATTGCGCGAAGGCGTACCAAACTTCTTTTTGACCTTTATTGAAGTGCTGAAAGATCGGGACAGCTCCTCGGCTGAAGTCGAACCTGGCGTGACGGCTGGAGATTATCTCTCTGGGCTACTCCAGGGCACGCGGCAGGCACTTTATGAAAATCAACGCGATTCCATCACCGTCACCCTGCCTGAAGTGACCCCAAGGCACATCGGAGCCTTAATCGCGCTCTATGAAAGGGCGGTAGGGTTCTATGGTTTTCTGGTCAACATCAACGCCTACCATCAACCAGGTGTCGAAGCAGGTAAGAAGGCTGCTGCCGCTATTTTAGATCTGCAAACGAAAGTCGTTGACGCATTGAAGCAGGAAGGTACAGCGCTGTCTCTCACAGCTTTAGCTGAAACCGTTGGTGCACCTGATCAAGCTGAGACGATTTACAAGATAGTACGACACTTGTCTGCGAATCAGCGTGGTGTTTTGCTGGAAGGCAATTCAGGTGATCTCTCTAGCGTGAAGGCAAGGTTGGAATAACCTAGTAGTCTGTCAGGAATGAAAGAGGGGAGTGGCAGTGGATGGGTGAATGAGTTGGCGGGAACGATTACCCATTCACAACACTGCTTACAGTCAGGGGATCCCCTATGAGTAGATGGGTGGATGCGTTGTCGGCAACTTATCCACTCATTTACCCCTCTACCCCTCCACTTAAAGCTGACACTCCACTCACTGCAAGGGCAGAACCATTAGGCAATTGCCCCCAAAGGCAACCCCACTATGGACGATCGCTCCGCACTGATCCACAGAACCTTTGAAAGCCGCTATATTTTAACTTTGACCCCGCAACTCTTTAATTTTTTAAAATCGCTCATCACAAGGCTTAGACAACGCTAGCAGCTTCTGTATGCCTCTCACAATCCTTGTTGCTGATGATGACTTGGGAACGCGGCTGTCGATCGGGGATTACCTGAAAGCGATCGGCTACCTGGTTGTCTCGGCTGAAAACGGTCAGGAAGCGCTCAAGCGGGTGGAAGAATATCAGCCGCATCTTGTGATCACCGACATCACCATGCCGCAGATGGACGGCTACGAGTTGGTCAGTCGCATTCGCCAACACCCTAACTTACGGCTGTTGCCTGTTGTGTTTCTTACAGCGCGTAATGATACCCAAGAGCGCATTCGAGGTTACCAGGCAGGCTGCGATGTCTACCTATCTAAACCCTTTGAGCTGCAAGAGTTAGGGGCAGTGGTGCGAAATCTGCTGGAACGGCTGCAAATTCTTGAACGGGAGTGGCGCTTTGCCAGAGGTGATGCCAGTCGTTTCAATGATGCGAACCAGACAGAACCCGTGCGATCGCCATTAACCGCTAGTGAAGACAAGCAGGCAGCAGCACAAAACGCGGCTGTAGCCGTCGCAGTGGCGGCACTTAACCTGACCCAGCGCGAACGCGAAGTGCTAAAAGTGCTCTCAGACGGACACTCAAATGTCCAAATTGGCGAACATCTGCACCTCAGCCCCCGTACCGTCGAAAAATATGTGAGTAGCCTGCTCCGCAAAACAGATACCAACAATCGAGCCGAACTCGTCCGCTTTGCGATGGAGCATCACTTGGTGAAATGAATGCTGTCAGCAGGGACGTGACATGTCACGTCCTTACTGACGAAACGACCTCAAACGCCCAGCGTCAACGACCAGTTATTCAGCGTTCCTGTGTCGCCCTCGGCAGCATCAACTACACGCAGTTTCCAGCTTCCTTGCGCGGATTGATTGAGGAAGCGTCTAAGTAAGGTGGTGGTTTGCAGGGTGTACGTGGTCTGTAAGCGAGTGCTGCGTCCCAGGTTGCGGCTCTGGAGCAACACGGTTTGATTTGCAGGAGAGGTCAGGCTGATTTGCAGATCACCAAGAAAACTGTGGTCGATCGTCACACTCACTTGAAGTGATCGCACAGTGCCAGCATCCGTAATTTGAATCGTGCTGGTTGCCCCCTGAGGGTTATTGTCAGGGATGGGGAGACTCGTCGTACTCTGTTGCTGAATCTGGCGAGAGGGCGCGATCGCGGTCATCGCCTGTCGTTGAACAGCCGCCTGCACAGCTTTGGCTGCATTTACCTTGCCATAGCCAAACCAATCACTCCGTCCGCCTGCCTCGTAGGTGCCTTTGCGAAAGCCAAACTGGGGATCAGGACTGGGATCCACAATTTTGTCTGCCGTTTGCTGGAGGAGTTGCTTGACCTCTGCTGCCGTCAAGTCAGGGTTGGCGGAAAGCACCAGCGCGGCCACTCCTGCCACTAAAGGACACGCGCTGGATGTTCCACCAAAGTCGATCGCAATATTATCCGCAGAGTAGCCTGCTGCACCCACGCGATCGGTTGTCACAATGCCCAACCCTGGCAGCGCACCTGTTACTTGAGGTGGCGTAAACACGTACCCCGTATCCTGAAGCCCAATACCCGGTGGCGCGTTGTTGCTGGGCGCACAGACTGAAACTTCTGCTCCCCAATTGCTATAAGCCGCTTTTTTATTAAGACTGGTAGACGCTGCAACGGTAATGACATCTGGATGGACTGTAAAGCCCCCTAGCCAAGAGGTTGGACCACTCAGCACGTTGTTAGGCCAGCCGCGTTCATCAACTGTGCCATTGGTAGGGCGGTTTGCATTGCCAGCAGCGAAGACTATCACACAACCCTTGCCGTTGCGTCCCGCGGTAGCAGCCTGCGTCAGCGCGGCCCGTTGGCGCAAGGAAAGCGGAAAATACACAGAGGCTGGCCCCCAGCTACAGGAAATGACCGCTGCACCTTTCGTAACGGCCCAACCAAACAAATCCTCGATCGTCTGATCATCCAAAAAGCCTGTAGTGCGAATGGGCATGAGGGCACAACCAGGAGCCACGCCGATCGCGCCTACCCCGTTCTCTTCGGCAGTGGCAACCCCTGCACAAGAGGTGCCATGATTATCATCTGGATCGCCCGGTAACGGCAAAAAATCATTCTCTTTAAAGTCGCGGGGGGCAACAATTTTGCCAATGCCCTGAAAATCTGGATGCGTTAAATCGACCGAATCATCCATGATGGCGATCGTCACCGAGCGAATACCCCGCGTCAGATCCCACGCTTGCTCAGCCGAAACGTGAGAATTGAGTGCTAGATTCGGGCCGCCGTTGTGATTCAGATGCCATTGTTTGGGATAGATCGGGTCACGGGGACGATAGTGAGGTTGGGTACGTACAACAATATTTGGTTCAGCCGTCAGCACCTCCGATCGCTGCATCAAGCGATTCGCAATTTTGAGCGGATTTTCTTGTGCGCTGGCCGTCGTCGCGAACACAAACGTATTGGGTACACCTGTAAGCGGCTTGACCTGCTGTAGCCCCATTGAGGCAGTGATTTCAGCGATCGTCTCTGCCGTCACCGCAGGCGCAAACTGAATCGTAATCTGATCAGTCAAATAAATCCGCGAGCCTGGATCATCCTTCAGTTGATACACATGACTGGCATAATTGACCTCGTTGGCCTCCCGCATTTGCTGCATCACCGCGTCACGCTGCGCTGGATCAACTACAATTTCGGTGAGTTTGGCAGGTGAACGTTCCGTACTGAGAGTTGCAGGCAAAGGATTGACCAATTGCGCGATCGCGGCTTTATCTGTTGCATTCACCGTAAAGCGATCGTCTACCTTTTCAAGCAACAGCTCTTCACCACCACGCTGCAACACCTTACTGATGCTTGACTCAGGCATCCCCGCGCCCTGAAATCCCGGTTGCGTCGCACTGGTTGGCGTTTGGTCAGTCATCGAAACACCTCATTGAGAAGAAGGGAATGGGGAGTGAGGAGCGAGAAGTTTTGAGTTTTGAGTGACGAGTTTTGAGTTGGAAGAGAGAGGTGAGAGGTGTAAGAGTTTTGAATTTTCCCTACTCCCCACTCTCTCTGCTTCCCCTGCCCCCTCTGCCTCCCCTGCCCCCTCTGCCTTCTGTCCACCCGTCGCCCAACACTACTCAAGCGTAGAGTCACTCCGCAATGGTAATATACCTTCAGTTTTGGTAGAGTTGTGTTTCTTCTGTTTTCTGCAATTTTAAAGCTAGAGCTGTCTCATGGAATCCTTTGGAACTCTTCGTCTCCTCCGCACCGCAGGGATTGTTTCCCTGTCACTCCTGACGGCTTCTGTGCTGCTGAAGCCTGCAAATGGTTTTGCTCAAACCTTGCCAGCAAGCCCCAACCGGGCACAACCGATCGACCCCAACGATCCAAACGTTCTGAAACCCACTGACCAGGATGCAGGGCTGCTCAGCCAGCAGGGCGGCAAGCGCTTGATGGACGAAGCCGATAAGGCCGTCTCTGCCCAGAATTACCCAACAGCGATTAAGAAGCTTCAAGAAGCGCGTCAAGTGTTCAACCAGTTGTCTAACTTCTATCAAGACCTGGCAGGCAGTTTCTCTGGTATTGATAACCGCATCGCTGATACCCAACGGCGCAAGGCGCTCGAAGCGGCGGAAATGCGTGACCAGGCGACTTATCAATTGGCACTGGTGCATCGTGCCCAGAATCAGTCTGAACTCGCCGTGCCGCTACTGGTGCAAATTATCCGAAGCCAACAGCCCACTCGAAGCTTAGGACAAAAAGCCTATCAGCAGTTGCTTGAGCTAGGCTTTGTGGATGCGCCGTATCCTCGTCCACGCGCAGATGCACCCAGTGCAGCACCTCGCTAAAAGGGATGTTTGCCCTTTCCTGAAAGTAGCGCTACCGAGCATGAGCGTTGGGATGGGTGGCAGGCGATCGCGCCCGTGAGCCTCGGTCAATAGAGTCATGAGGCTCTGGTTGAAGCTGAACGCTAAACTAGAGTGAGGAACGTAAGCAGTGATCAAGGAGCGCCCATGATTAGCCCCGACCAGGTTGAAGCCATGATCAAGGCAGACTTGCCCGATGCTCAGGTGCAGGTGTTGACCAATGATGGTGAGCATTACGAAGTCATCGTAGTATCGTCGCAATTTGATGGCAAACGCTTGGTGCAGCAACATCAATTAGTAAACAAGGCCGTCCAGCAGTATTTGCTCAGTGGGGCTATTCATGCGATGGCGATCAAAACTTACACCCCTCACGATTGGGCGATCGCCAGTCAAGCCGTTTGAAGGGTGACAGTGATCGATTCGTGTTGATTTCGTCCTTTTGTACACATCTCATCTATCAAAACTATGACTCCCGAAACCCAAGAGCGCCTCGAAACGCTGATCAACCAAAACAAAATCATGGTCTTCATGAAAGGCAACAAGCTCATGCCTCAATGCGGCTTTTCAAATAACGTTGTGCAAATTCTGAATACGCTGGGCGTGCCCTTTGAAACCGTCGATGTTCTTGCCGATTCTGATATCCGCCAGGGCATTAAAGAATACTCTAGTTGGCCCACCATTCCCCAGGTCTATATTGATGGGCAATTTGTCGGTGGTTCCGATATTTTGATCGAGCTTTACCAAAAAGGCGAACTACAAGAAATGGTCGAAGTTGCAATGGCTTCATAGCATTTGATTTGCAACGCTTTCATGCAGAGCAAGAAATTTGAATCAACACAAAAGGTTGGGTCAGCTTTGATCCAGCCTTTTGTGTCTGCGAGTTTGTAAATCTCAACTTAATCTACCGGGTATTGACTCCAGGGCTATTTCATTCTGCTGGTAGAACGCTGGTAACGGATGGCAAACGGATGAAACAGATGTCTTCATGCGCTATTCACAGATCATTTCTCCGCTTAAGCCGCTACAAATCCGTTGCCAATTAATACGCGCTCACTAGAATGAAACAGCCCTGCTACTGACTCTCGTATAGTGATGCCTTGAGAGCCATGACTTCTTCGAATATGGAGCTGTTAGGCTTAAAAAACCTTTGGGAATCATGGATATATCTAAGCTGAGTTGAAGGCTCACCACATATGTCTAAGGGTTCCGTCCAATTTGTTTTTGTCATCTTAATTCTTTTGGTTTGGATACCACTAGCTCTAAAAACTGGGCTACCCAGAATCTCTGTCGTATTCGCGGGTCTACTAGTTGGTGGTTGCGCTTCATTATTAGCCAGCATTTTCAACTGGAATTGGTTTTTTGATGAGAAACCTGCTTGATCGTTTGTTAAGATGCTTGGACGTAAAGGAGCTAGAATTTTTTACTTCATCTTTGGAAGCTTTACTACATCCATTGGTGTTTGGATTGTCATTAGCCCCATGTCATTTTTGATTTATTCGCTTTATTTTTGGATGAAGTTAACTCATCAAATCAAATAGTCATCGTAGGATGAGCTGGTAAAAGCGTAACGTCTGCTGTCACTATTGCGACAGCTTCAGCTAGCCATGATGAAACAGAAACCTCCATTCCGGTTCGATCGCTTTATCCACCTGTATATTGGTGGATTCGTGCTGCTGATGTTTGGGTGGACGTATGGCAAATGGAAATTTCTTTCGACGCTCTATGCTTCTGAGTTCTATCCTGCTATCAAACAAGCTTCTGATCATGGATGCTTAATCGGTTATGCAAAAACGATCAAAGTAATTGATTATAGTCAGAATGCTGCCGTGATTTGGTTTAAGGACAAGAGTGGAAATACCTGGTTCGGCAAACCCTGGCGATCGCTCAAGTACCCTAATTGGCAGTTTGTAAAAATCAGTTCTGAGAAGATAGAAGGCTCTTCAGGTAAATACTGTGATGTTGAAATCATCAATAGTCAAACAGGCGGCTCTGCTGACGGACACTTTTGGTATAACTAAGGGCTTCAAGTTAAGCTTCTTGAGCTTGTAAGGGCGATCGCTCAATTCTTAATTCCCGTCGTAGCGATACCGCGAATAAATTGACGCTGACCCAGCAGAAAGAGCAGCATTACTGGCACAGTGGCAATCACAACCGCTGCCATCAACAATGACCAGTTATTCGTAAACTGCTCCTGAAAAGATGCCAGAGCAAGCTGAACGGTGCGGAGTTCTGGTCGTGTGGTAAACACCAGCGGCTTAAACAGATCGTTCCATTCGCCAATAAAGGTAAACAGAAAGAGGGTAATCAATGCTGGACGCGCCAGCGGTAGCATAATGCGCCAGAGAATCTGGAAGCGGGTTGCGCCATCGATCGCGGCAGCTTCTTCCAGTTCCACCGGGATCGTTTGAAAGTACTGTCGCAGCAGAAAAATGCCAAAGCCGTTGGCGATCGTCGGCAAGATCAACGCACCATAGGTATTGATCAGATGTCCCCACTTCAACACCAGAAAAATGGGAATCACCAACATCTGAAACGGAATCACCAGCGTGGCTAGAATGAGCAACAAAAGTGCCTGCTTGCCGCGAAAGGAGAATCGTGCCAGAGCGTATCCGGCTAGCGCGGAGGTCAGAATCTGCCCACCCGTGACTAGCAGCGCCACCAGCGTCGAATTGGCAAAGGCCAGCAGAAAGTCGCCTTGAAGCCATGCCTGTTGGTAGTTCTGCCACGTCCAATTAGAATCATGCCCTGTTTGTGCATTCATTGGGACAAACGAGGTCACAGCCACAATGCCTAGTGGCAACAGCACTACAACCGCACCTGCTACCAGTAAAGCCAGAGTTGCGATCGCCGATACATCATCTACCCTCTTCACAGGCACCACCGACAGTTGCTGATTATTCTTTTGGGGCATGATCTACCACAGTCAACGTAAGCACGTTTTCTTCAGGAGAGAAGACGATTGACAAAAGGAGCAGGAGGGGAACAAGCAAGACTGTTCTAAGAACAGTGGCATTGGGCAATCTTTTATCGTGCCCTTTGCCTCAGCCTAAGACCTAAAGGCATGTAGCAAGGATTCTACCGTATGCTTTCTACAAGCGGGAACCGAATCTTGGGTCAATTGGTCGATCCCCTACAGGAAAGAGCTAAAGTGATATAGGCACGAATCTAACCGTTTCGTCGCATTGCATCAAATTTCTTACCTTAATCGTCCCAACGCCGAGCAGTATCGGCTGCATTTTTGAGGAGACAATCGACCTATGCCGCAGCTTGAGGCTAGTGCAGCAATTGATTTTTACAGTGAACCTTACAAAGACGCTTACAGCCGCATCAACGCGATCGTGATCGAAGGCGAACAGGAAGCCAACGAAAACTACATCCGGCTTGCTGAATTACTTCCAGATTACAGTGAGCAATTGCTGAGTCTGGCAAAAATGGAGCATCGCCACAAGAAAGGCTTTGAAGCCTGTGGACGCAACCTTAAGGTGACGCCTGATTTGGAGTTTGCCCGCGAGTTCTTCTCCAAACTGCATGAAAACTTTCAGATTGCTGCGGCTCAAAGCAACATCGTGACCTGCCTGTTGATTCAGTCACTCATTATTGAATGCTTTGCGATCGCCGCCTACAACATCTACATTCCCGTCGCGGATGACTTTGCTCGTAAAATTACGGAAGGGGTCGTCAAGGACGAGTATAGCCACCTTAACTTTGGCGAAGAGTGGTTAAAAGCCAATTTCGAAACCGCCAAAGCTGAGCTAGAAACGGCAAACCGTCAGAACTTACCTTTGGTCTGGCAAATGTTGAACCAGGTAGAAAATGACGCTCAGGTTCTTGGCATGGAGAAAGAGTCGCTCATCGAAGATTTTATGATTCAATACGGCGAAGCATTAGAAAATATTGGCTTCAGTACACGTGAGATCATGCGCATGTCTGCCCTGGGTCTTTCCGCCGCGTAACAGTGCCTTAAGCGGTAGCCTGATCGGATTGTCTTCATTGCCCGTGTCCAGCCAAACGTACTTGGAAACTCTCTGTTCATGCACGTTTAGCCGTACCAAGCACTGCTGCCAGCCAAGCTCACGATGGTTCCAACCTCAAGCAATATCAGGAGTTGACGGCGATCGCTGCCAGCTCCTCTTAGTGCAGGCAATTGCTAGAAAGCTAAATATTTCAGCACTAACATCCAATTTGCGCTCAAATTGGTATTTTTGGGCACTATCTATCAGTACTCTTTGAAGTTTGCTCATCAATAAAGCCGTTTTCATCAAAATTCTCTAAGTTTTGCAGAGTCGTTCATGTTTGGTTTAATTGGTCATCTCACGAGTCTAGAACACGCTCAAGCCGTTGCCAAAGAATTGGGGTACCCAGAGTACGCCGATCAAGGGCTTGATTTTTGGTGCAGTGCCCCGCCGCAAATTGTTGATACGATCAAAGTCACGAGCATTACAGGCCAGACGATCGAAGGTCGCTACGTCGAATCTTGCTTTCTCCCTGAAATGTTGGCGGCCCGCCGCATCAAAGCTGCCACGCGCAAAATTATTAACGCGATGGCACACGCGCAAAAACACGGCATTAACATTACAGCGTTGGGCGGATTCTCCTCAATTATCTTTGAAAACTTCAACTTGCAGCAGATTCGGCAAGTCCGGAACGTCATGCTGGAGTTTGAGCGCTTTACAACGGGGAATACGCACACAGCCTATATCATCTGCCGTCAGGTTGAGCAGGCATCACAGGCGCTGGGGATTAACCTCTCTACAGCTACCGTTGCGGTCTGTGGTGCAACAGGCGATATTGGGAGCGCCGTCTGCCGCTGGCTCAACGCTCGTACTGATGTGGCTGAGCTCTTGCTTATTGCCCGTAACCAGGAGCGTCTGCAAGAACTACAGGATGAACTCGGTCGCGGCAAAATTCTCGATCTGCAAGAAGCATTGCCACAGGCAGATGTTATTGTCTGGGTTGCCAGTATGCCCAAAGGGGTGGAGATTGATCCAGCCACCTTAAAACAGCCGTGTTTACTCATCGATGGCGGCTACCCCAAAAACCTAGCAACCAAAGTGCAGCGATCGGGCATTCATGTCCTCAATGGTGGCATTGTCGAGCATTCTCTTGATATTGACTGGCGCATCATGAAGATTGTCAACATGGATATTCCAGCCCGCCAGCTTTTTGCCTGTTTTGCCGAATCCATGCTGCTCGAATTTGAAAAGTGGCATACAAATTTCTCTTGGGGAAGAAACCACATTACGGTAGAAAAAATGGAGCAAATTGGCGAAGTTTCCGTCAAGCATGGCTTTAGACCATTGCTGGTTTAAAGCCATGCTCACCCTTTAAAGCTCTTCTTTAGTCAGTTAAGACGTGTTTCACCCTTGCCCAGTTTAGAACCGTTCAAGGATTAACTGCGATAAAGCGTTTTCATGACTCTAGTATTTGAACGATTGCTCAGGTGCCTTGCTTGACTTAGAAGAGCAAATAGAGAAGCCATCATCAACATGACTGGATTAGCGATAGCTAGTGGCTCCTTAGAGTCGCTAATTTTATCTTGCGAGTAAAACCTACCGCTTTGAATGCAGACCTTGGAGCCACTAGCACCACTACGAAAAGCGGCTCAAGCGCTTGTGTAAAAGCAATTTCCGAGGTTGCCCCAAAAACCAGCACTGCCAAAAGGAACTCTCTTGCTGCGTCTGATAACCAGCTTTAGCGTACAGTTGTCTAGCTTGATGGTTATCTTCCAAAACATGCAAATAAAGATCCTCAAAGCCTAAATCTAGTGCCACACGTTCACAGGCATGCAAAAGCTTCTGCGCCACACCTTGCCGACGGACATCTAACCGCACAGCCAAGTTTGAAAGGTAAGGATAGGGAAGGCTATGAAATTGGAACGGGTTTGTTGAACGAAGAGAAATTTCAACCGTTCCTGCTAAATCTGGCTTATCACGCGACGGCACAAACACAAACGCAACCAGACAAACATAGTTCGATGGTAAGGACGATCGCAGGCGGTAGCGCAGATCTTCATACACACCCAAGCGAAGAATTGGTAGAAACCAACGCATCATGCCAGCGCGAGGGTAAAAGCTATCAGCAAGAACCTCAACAAGTTCCGCCAGATCATTCACTTGTGCAGGGCGGACAGAGATGTGTAACGGGTTAAAAGACACTCCGTAAGAGGGCTGATTAAGCACAAACGTAACTCGACAATCGTAAAACCGAAGGCATTACCTTCGCACTGCAGTCAAGTGAGAAGCACAAGGCATCGAAACGCCTATCATTTGAGACCGTATAGCATGCTCTTCTACGATACACGTGACACTTGATACCTTTGTTCAAGGTATCAAGTGTCACGTGTATCAACGCTGAATTCAATGTGGCTCCAAAACCGCAAACAATTCAGCGTGAATCACTTACCAATGCGGGGCGGTTCCCGAAAGGCGATCGCAAAGAAGAGAACGCCGATCGCCAATGTCAAAATCAAAATGTAAGCAACGCTTTCCATCGAAAATCTCCCAACCATTTACTAAGAGTTAGCGGCCATTCAACCAGAAAAGGGGCGTACAACTGTTGCCAACTATCAGCCATGCTAACGTTCAGCAGATGAGTTGCACGGCCCCTTTAGAAAAGTCACACCAAAGGCTCAGACAGCTTCTTTACGGCGAGTGGACTTATCACCCACCTTCTGGAAGAAGCCCCACTCGACCTGCTCCTCAGAGAGATCCGGATCAACACCTGCAAACACATCCCGGAAGATGGTACGAGTGCCGTGCCAAATATGACCGAAGAAGAAGAGGAGAGCAAAGACCGCATGGCCGAAGGTGAACCAACCACGTGGGCTTGTGCGGAACACCCCATCAGAATTAAGGGTTTCGCGATCAAACTCAAACGGTTCACCCAACTGATTCGCGCGCGCATAACGCTTCACTGTTGCTGGATCCTTGAACGTTTGACCATCCAGTTCGCCACCGTAGAAGCTTACCGTCACGCCATTCTGTTCAAAACTGTACTTCGACTCTGCCTTTCGGAATGGAATGTCTGCCCGGACAATGCCATCCTTATCAGTCAAGACAACCGGGAAGTTCTCAAAGAAGTTGGGTAGGCGGCGAACTGACAGTTCTCGACCTTCGCCATCTTTGAACACTGGATGTCCCAACCAGGTTTGAGCAATACCGTCACCCTTGTTCATCTGGCCTGTACGGAACAACCCCCCTTTTGCAGGGCTGTTACCGACATAGTCGTAAAACGCTAGCTTCTCAGGGATGCCTGAATAGGCATCTGACAAACTGGCACCGCTAGCCAAACTGGTCTGAACACGGCGCTCAATTTCTTGTTTGAAGAACTGACTATCCCACTGATACCGGGTTGGGCCAAACAGTTCGATCGGGGTAGTTGCACTACCAAACCACATCGTACCAGCCACAATAAAGGCCGCAAAAAACACGGCTGCAATACTGCTGGACAAAACCGTTTCAATATTTCCCATCCGCAACGCTTTGTACAATCGCTCCGGTGGGCGGACACTGAGATGGAACAGCCCCGCGATAATACCCACAATTCCCGCTGCAATGTGGTGTGCGACCACCCCACCAGGATTAAAGGGATTGAATCCTGCTGGCCCCCATTCAGGCGCTACAGGCTGAACGCTGCCAGTCAAACCATATGGATCTGAGACCCACATGCCAGGGCCAAACAAACCAGTAAGGTGGAAGGCACCAAAGCCAAAGCACAGTAGACCGGACAGGAACAAATGAATGCCAAACATCTTTGGCAAATCCAGCGCTGGTTCACCAGTACGAGGATCTCTAAAAAGTTCCAAATCCCAGTAGACCCAATGCCAGCAAGCCGCCAAAAACAACAGACCCGAAAGAATGATGTGGGCAGCCGCGACACCCTCAAAAGACCAGAAACCGGGGTTAACACCCGTTTCGCCAGTGATGCTCCAGCCGCTCCAGGAACCAGTAACACCCAGACGCGCCATAAACGGCAAGACAAACATCCCCTGCCGCCAGATCGGATTTAAGACTGGATCACTAGGGTCAAAGATTGCCAATTCATAAAGCGCCATCGATCCCGCCCATCCTGCTACAAGCGCAGTGTGCATTAGATGTGTCGCAATCAGCCGTCCGGGATCATTGATAAGGACAGTATGTACTCGATACCAGGGTAGTCCCATTGACTACGCTCCTCCTTGTGAATAGCTCTAGTTCAACGTATTCCTAAACATTTTATTAAAGCGCCGGACATTGGTAAATGTACCAGGTCTGAGGCTACTTCAACCTCGCACTCCCCAATCTGGTCTTTAGTTTGGCCTTCTAACAAAGCCGAATCGCAAGCTACCAGCTAGGTTTACGAAAATGAAAGCGTATAAAGAAGTGTAACCAGTGTCCGAACCGATTGCAAGCAATCAAGAGCCTCTAAGTAAAGTTGCGAGGAAAGCGAACGAATTCTTGTAAACTTATGTAACGTCATAGTAGTTGACGATCACAAGTCAAATCATGAGAACAGTTGCGTCACTACTTAGCAAGAGCCAACCCGCTAAAACAGGCTTTTCTTCTCAAAAAAGATTGTAGGCACAGCTTTTAAGCAACTTAGAGATAAGTTTCTCCTGCTTGACTTCTCAGCAGGTGCGAGAATCAAATAGATGCAAAATATGGGCGATCGCCGAACGAAACTAGCCGTTCACCACGCAGTTGCTCTCACAAAGGAATCGTTGATGACCACTATTAAGTTTTTAAAAGAAGATCGAGAAATCGTCGTAGCTGATGGCGCAAACTTGAGACTCAAAGCCATCGAAAATCGCATCGACATCTATACTCTGGTGGGGAAAATGACCAACTGCGGAGGTTATGGTCAATGTGGAACTTGCATCGTTGAAGTGGTCGATGGCATGGAAAACCTCTCTCCTCCAACTGAAACAGAAGAAAGAAAACTGAAAAAGAAACCCAGTACTTACCGTTTGGCATGCCAAACCCTAGTAAACGGTGCCGTAACGATCAAAACCAAGCCTTCTAAGTAGGGTTGATGTGGTATTGGCAACTTCAAATAGCCCTGAATGAGTAAAGATTGGTGCAAAATGGCAACCTATAGAAAGCAGCAACAGAACTTAACAAATGTTCACTTTCTATGAGGCGAACTCGCAATGGTATTCTAAGGTGTATTGAAGCAGCGCTAGTTAATTAGGCAAGTCTTATGCAAGTCAACGATCTTGGGTTTATTGCAAGCATCCTTTTTGTGTTGGTTCCATCTGTATTTCTGCTTATCCTTTACATTCAGACGGCAAGCAGCAATGCCAACAAAGATTCTTAAGAGAGTAGTTCAGTATGGTTGATACGTTGAGGCGCTAGAGGCATTTGCCTCTAGCGCTTTTAGAGATCGAAGTCGTGAGTTTCTTTCCAATGTCACCCAGGGCTTTCCATGTTCCAAAGCGACCTATTAGTCAAGGGTAATGACATTCCGTGCGATCGTCCTCATAATACTCGCTGTAGAGAAGACGGTCAGGAGCAAAAACAAGCGCTTCCAGCAGATGCGTTCTAATCAAGAGACTCAGTCGTATTGGGTGGATCCAAGCGGGTAAAAACTGATGTAACGTCTCCATCTGGTAGGTCTTGAAATTTAGTCAGCAACGATCGCAGTTTCATCCGGTGAATATAGGGCCAGCCTCCAGACGCTTCAATATCCTTCAGCAGACTATATAGCCCTTGACGGCTATCAGGCAAAGATTCTTGAAACAGGCTGTCGCGAATCTCCTGATGTAAGCCTTCCAAGGTTCTCAGTAGTGAAAGTAGCGCTAGATTATTGCCCTCTCGGCTGTGAGCCAAGCTCCAAACGGCATCACTAACAGCCTTTAGCTTCGATTCAAATTCCAGTTGCTCTGCATCAAATCGATCGTGATTGCTCTTTAAGCTCATGCAATAGATACCTGTGAAGACCGTCAGACCATTTAGCTAAACAATTAACTTAAGTTTGGCTCCTAGCACACTTAAGCGCATTGGCGAAAAGCCATCCTGCAACATCATGCCTTTTACTTGGCACAACTGTCATGATCAACGCCAATTTTGTTGTGCAAGTCAAAGTAAAGGCTACATTGCCATGTAAAATGCAGGATGAAACCTTTGTTAAATCATTCCGGGGACATGAGAACTTAGTCAAGTGTAGGCATGGTTCAATTTGTCTCTTCGAGAATTGAGCGTTGTCTCAGGCGGTTAACGTCTGAGTTTCAGTTGAGTGCGCCTACTCATTGTCCTTTTTATTTAAGGGCCACTCCTAACTATCTCAATTCGTGAAGACCATTGAAACCCGGCTCTGGATTGCAGTGGCAAAAAAATATTTACGTCGATATTATTGAGGTTTTCATGAGGTACCGCGCTCTAACCGTTGCACTTCTGGCACTTTGCTTCAGCTTACTGACTGTTTTTTCTACAAGCCCAGCCCTTGCGAAGGAAGCCTTGACCTACGACCAAATTCGAGGAACAGGTCTGGCAAACAATTGCCCTCAATTGGAGGAAACGTCTCGTGGGTCGATTCCACTCGATTCTTCTAAGTCTTACTCTTTAACCTCTCTTTGCTTGCAGCCCACTAGCTTTTTGGTGAAAGAAGAATCTGCAAACAAGCGACAAAAGGCAGAGTTTGTCTCTGCCAAACTAATGACCCGCTACACGTCCTCGATCGAGTCGGTAGAGGGCAAGCTAAACGTCAATTCTGACGGCAGTCTCACCTTCGTTGAGCAAGATGGTATTGATTTTCAAGCAGTCACTGTTCAGCTTCCTGGTGGTGAGCGCGTGCCGTTCCTCTTTACGATTAAGAGCCTGGTTGCTACAACCCAACCTGGCTCAAGCAGCATCAGCACGTCAACTGATTTTGAAGGGACCTTTAAAGTGCCTTCCTACCGCACCTCAAACTTTCTTGACCCCAAAGGTCGTGGCTTAACCGCGGGTTACGATAATGCAGTTGCACTTCCAGGGCAAGCAGACGATGAGGAGTTAGCCAAGGAAAACACCAAGCGCTTTCAGCTTGACAAAGGTCAGATTTCGTTGCAGGTAGCCAAAGTGGACAACGTGACAGGCGAAATTGCTGGCACGTTTGAAAGCGAGCAGCCTTCGGAAACTGACATGGGTTCCAAACAGGCCAGTGACGTGAAGATTCGTGGCATTTTCTATGCGCGAGTTGAGCCTGCGGCAGCATAAGTTACTGTAACCAAACCTGCGATACTTCTAGGTAAAGGTGCTGGTCAGTTTTTGGAACCTTCACAAACCTCCACGCTTAGCAATCGCCCAGTGCGATCGTGGTTTTGAAGGCTGAAAGATAGGTCACTGATCGACTGACAGAGTTCCTAAGAGGTTGATTGCTGCGTTGTTCGCCAGCCCGTGATTAAAATCCGGGCTAACGGCATCAAACCCGCTAAGGCGAGTTGCACAACTCTTCCAGTCCTCTACCCTTCGGGAAGGCAACACTTACAGAGGACTTCATTCGATTAGCCCGCACTTCCAGTGCAGAGTAGGCAAGCGATCGTTGAAAGATCTGTCAGTCAACCGGGGCGATTAGACTTTATTTCTCACCATACATGGCATCTAAATTAGTTTGAGGGGGCGTAATGCCCCCTTTTTTGTGCTTTCATTGTTTCACCAAAGGTCTTCTATACCCGTTAATGCAACGACTTTCAGTTGCTATCCTCAGTCGGATTTCTCTTTCCATCACTGTCAAGATTCATTTAGATACTGATTTAGATATTCACTCGTTACTCAGGTATTTAGCAACCATTAGTTTTTGCTTCCGCGCATGTCCGTAGAGTTAATGGGGTCTATAATACGTTTCTGAAGGAGTTATCCAATCGTCTTAAAGCTTACTGGGGAAAATGTACTCTCCAACCATGAGTGGAAACTCGTCTTTTAATGAGGTTAGTCTTGCTTCCAGATCAGTAAAAATGCCGTTGTGCTTGAGCTACAGAAACGAATAGGGTTGATTTGCAACGGTAGGACATTAGCACAGAGCTGAGGTTACATCGAAAGCGCTGAATTTAACTGAATGCTGAATTTGACCCAGTATTAGTACTGCTTGATGCAAAGCATTGTTCCTTCTAGCCGAGTTGCCAGTCACTTAAAACACACTCTGCCCTCAAAGCGTGTTTTGTTCAGCTTGCCCTGCTGAGCGTCGATCGAGGCTGCGTTTGAATCGTCCTGATGTCACTTGCTCTACCGACTGAAATTCGTCATGCTTACGACAGCTAACTGTGAATTGAAAAGCGAGAGCTTGCAACTGCTGCGAGCCTATCAACAATCGCCATGTCTACAGGTTCGTAATCAATTAGTTGAGCTTAATTTTGGGTTAGTCAGAAAAGAAGCACACCACTGGCTGCATCAGTGTACTGAGTGCTACGAAGATTTGCTTCAGGTTGGTTCGATCGGCTTAATCCGCGCGATCGAACGCTTCGACCTCTCCAAAGGGCACGCCTTTAGTTCGTTTGCCATTCCTTACATTCGGGGCGAAATTCAGCACTATCTGCGCGACAAAAGCCCGTCTGTGCGCATTCCTCGCCGCTGGCAAGCACTTGAGCGTCAAGCGGCTTCAGCCGTGCGTGATTTGCAAGTTAAGCTTAAGCGCCAGCCGCTGGATTCAGAAATCGCAGCCGCGATCGACATCGAGTTGGCAGAGTGGCAAGAAATTAAGTTGGCCTGCCGCAATCGGTCTCTGCTCAGCTTAGATGCGCCGATTCGCGAAGAAGAAGACGGAGCCTCATCGCTGGGTGATTTGGTGCCAGATACCCAGTATCGCAGCTTTCAGCTAGCGCAAGAAGACCAGCTTCGATTGCAACAGTCATTGGTGCAATTGGAAAATCGGACTCGTGAAATTTTGGAGTTTGTTTTTCTTCACGACTTAACCCAAAAAGAGACGGCTGATCGCCTTGGAATCAGCGCTGTAACCGTTTCACGTCGAGTTAAAAAAGGTTTAGAGTCGCTTCAGAAGTTGATGGTCGGGTCGGACGACTAAAGCGTCAGGGTTATGAGATCAGTCGCTGGGCTACGGATGGCGGCAGTGTTTTATGGAGCCTGTCGCCGTTTCATAAAAACAGGCTCACATTCTTTAGTTTAAGGATACAGACGTTTGAGCATACACCAGCGCCGATGCTAAGGTGCTTGTGGGAGGGTAAACCAAAAGGCTGCACCGTCTCCAGGGGCGCTAACAGCACCAATTTGTCCTCCGTGGGCCGTGATGATTTGACGGCAGAGATAAAGCCCCAAGCCAATACCCGTTGAACGGCGGGCACGGGGGCCGCGAGCATAGCGTTCAAAGAGAGAATCGCACTCGTCAGGAGTCATGCCGACACCATCGTCCTGAACGTTGCAGCGAATCAAGTCATCCTCAATGGTGGCCGTTATCGTGAGATGCAGTCCTGGTGGATTGTGTTTGAGGGCATTGGTAAGAAGGTTTTCAAAGACGCGCCGTATAAGAGCTGGATCAGCCGTTACAGGCGGTAGGTCGAGGGATACTTGATTGATTAACGTTGCCTGGTTTTCCACTAGCAGAGGGTCAAGGTCGTCTGCGATCGTCTGCACCAGATGATGCAGTGATAGCTTCTCGCAGTGTAGATGAATACCCCATGCTTCGCTAGAGTGGGCTTCTAAGAGGGAATTGATCATACTGAGCTGGCGATCGCTGCTTTGTACCATGCGTTCTAAGACAGAGCGAGAGAGCGTGACCGCATCACCTGCCTTCTGCTCTAGGTTTTTGAGCACCATCATCGTACCCATGATGGGTGTGCGCAGATCATGAGACACTGCATTCAAGAAGTCGTCTTTGGTTTGACTCAGTTCTTGAAGTTCCTGCATGTTTTGTTGTAGTTGAGCCGTGCGTTCCTGTACCTGCTGTTCCAGACTAGCCGCCAGCGTTTGCACTTGCTGGTACAGTTCGGCTTGCTGAACGGCGATCGCGACTTGCACCGCCAGTTGCTCTAATAGCTGAATCTCAAAGGTCGTCCAGTGGCGCGGCTGGTCGCACTGATTGGCAACCAGGACACCGAAGAAGTCATCGCCCAGGATGATGGGAACGCCAATGCTGGCTTTGATGTGGCAGCGCGTGTAGTAATTGGACAACAAGGGTGGCAGTTTAGCACTGGTTGTATCGTCAATGGCCTGCACTTGCCCTTGAGCAAAGAGCGCCCGAATTTCACGTAGATACAGGTCATCCACAATCCAGGTGAGGATTGACCCCCACTCTGGGGCGGCAGACTCTGCAACGATTTTGCCCTGCCATGCCGCATCGATTTGACCGATAAAGACTCGATCGACCTTCAAGAATTGTCGAACTTCCGCGACGGTCGTCGTGAGAATTTGATCCAGGTTAAGCGATCTTCGGATACGCAGAGCAATTAACCCCAGAAGGCGATCGCGCTCGGCATTGGCTTGGAGTTGGGCAATTGATCGCTTACGTTGCGTGATATCTCGCACGATGGCTAAGACTTCATCCTTACCACTAACGACCAGACGGGCTTCGTAATCACGCCATTCATCTCGATTGAGCAGTTGATACTCAAAAATTTGAATCTCACCTGTTTCCAGCGTGCGCTCAATGTAGGTCATTCGCTGCTTAGCGGTTTCAGGCGGCAACACTTCATAAACAGTTTTGCCAATCATATCGCTTGATGAGAGTATCAAATCGTTCTCCTGATCGGCTTTACAGTCTAAGTACACCCCATCGCGGCGAATGCGGAACATCATGTCAGGAATAGCATTGAGAAACGCCAGGTTGCGCTCTTCGGTGATTTGGAGGGCTTCTTCTGTACGTTTGCGATCGGTAATATCGGTAGTAACCGTAAGCACACAGGAAACGCCGTGTAAGCGAACAATTTCTGCTGACATAAGCGCAACGCCGATTTCACCAGACTTGCGGCGAAACTTCATTTCTAAGTCGCGCACTGAGCCAGTTCCCTGGAGGATTTGCAGCATTTTAGTACGGGCCGCTAGATCGACCCAAACGTTCAGATCTGCAATTGTAAGGCCGACGACTTCCTCCTTTTGATAGCCCGTCACCTGTAAAAAGCTATCGTTGACATCAATGACGCGAACGAGAGGGGCAGGCTCTAACGTGGTGAGAACCATTGCTGTAGGGCTACAGCGAAAGACGATGGAAAATTTCTCCTCTGATTCGCGGAGAGCTTGCTCCGATCGCTTCCGCTCGGTGATATCCAGGATGTAGCCTTCGTAATGGGTCAAATCGCCCTGTTCGTCATAGATCAGGCTACAAAAGTCATATACCCAGCGCGCGTCTCCGTCTGCCTTCACAATGCGGTAGTCTTGCTCGATCGCGGTCTGTTTTGCCGCACGGCCTGCGTCAACTTCCGCAGCCACTCTTGCAACATCGTCAGGGTAAATAATATCGCCGTAGAGCAGTCCACCGTCGATAAAATCTTCTGGTTGATAGCCAAACTGCTTGATATTGGCTGAGACATATTCCACTGGAAAGCCAGGTTGCGCTAACCAGCGAAAGACGACAACCGATCCTTCTGCAAAGAGGCGGCGTTCGCGATCGCTGGCTTGCTCTGCCTTTTTGCGGGCTGTGACATCAGTAAGAACAGCCAGGGAGCGAATAATAGTTCCTTCGGCATCTCGTTCGGCGATCGCGGACAGCAGAACGTCCATAAGCTCGCCATTCTGCTTTACAAACTGGTAGGGCACATCGGTACACAAGCCCGTTCTAAAGTAGTCGGGCAGCACAACCGTTTCGGCATAATGACGGGAGGCTGGAGTCATCAGCTCTACAGATTTGCGCCCTAACACGTCGCTGCGTGTGTAGCCCAGTGACGACAACCAATAGTCGCTGACGCTGATCAAACAGCCGTGCTGATCGATCGAGTGGAGCATTACGGGAGTGTTGTTGTAGAGCGATCGGTAGCGATATTCCCGCTCGCGCAACGCTTCTTCTGTGCGCTTACGGTCAGTGATGTCGCGTTCAATGCCCAAGACTTCAGATTCACTGCTAACGACGAGGCGGACTTCATAGGCCCGCAGTTCGCCTTCCTCAGTTTCCCAGGCGTTGGGAAGCTCGTATTCCAGAGTTTGTAGCGCACCAGAATCAAGGGTACGGGCGATCGTCTCCAAACAGCGTTGAGCCAGATCGTCTGGTAAAAACTCTCGCAGATTTGTGCCCACGATCGTTTCACGACTAAACCCATGCGCTGCATCTTCAGGCGTTCCCTTAAAGTCCAGACTATCGCCGTTGCGGTTGACTAGAAAGACGCGATCGGGCAACGCCTGCAAAATCGCCTTATACCAAATTTGAGGGGGCTGGGGGGCTGACTGAGCAAGCGGGGGCAAATAGTTAGCCAGAATGCCCTGAAGCCGCTCAAACGCTGCCTCATCTCGACAGCATTCTCGTATTGCCTGTAGGTCAGCCGTATCAAGCATCATCGCCAATTCCTGCAAGTAACGCTGTCGCTCGTTGCTTCTGGTGTTTCTACCGCGTCGCACTCTCATCTTCCTGGCAAAATTTATCAACAGCCATTTTCATAAGGAAGAATTTAAGCTGCTTACCTCTGAACAATCACATCCCAAGCAACGCTTGGCGTGGAGATGCTTGTTTGCCCCTTCAATGCAACGCTAGAGAAAATAAGCGTGCGTTTAGCCAAAGAGCGGGTATCATCACGGTCAACTTTATGTCTCAGCTCTTTGTCCATTAATGCAACTAAGTGCATAACCCATTCGTCTCCACTGTTAGCAGGAGGAGAAAAGCAAGCGATCGTGCTAACTAAAATCAAGCCTTTTAGGCTAAAAAGTAGAGTTTTTGGCTGAATTTCCTTCCAGGAACCTTCAGTCTTTTTCAAGGTCTGTAAATTTAACGCATCATCAATGTATCTTTGGAGAACTTTCCCATGTCTTATGCCAACGCGTGGAAATCTGGAACAGCCGTTTTGGTTGCTCTTGGTATGACGACGGGAACCGTTGCCCCCCTCTTCATGACGGCTCCTGCCTCAGCGCAAACCACCTTTCCAGATGTACCGTCCAGCTATTGGGCCAGCAGCTTTATTCAAGAGCTTGTAAATCGGCAGATCATCGCTGGCTTTCCAGATGGCTCCTTTCGCCCTGAAGAACCCGTGACTCGTGCGCAGTTTGCCTCGATTATCCGTAAAGCGTTCAATAAAACGCCGATTCGCAACCCTGTTCAGTTCACCGATATTCCGGCTGGCTTCTGGGCTGCCGATGCGATTCAGGCTGCGTATACCACCGGCTTTTTGGCAGGCTATCCTGGCAATACCTTCCGACCTGATGAGAATATTCCTCGCGCTCAAGTCTTGGTGTCGCTGGCAAATGGCTTGAACTACACGGCTAACGGACCTGTAGATAGCGCATTGGGTGTGTACAACGATGCTGCCAGTATTCCTGACTATGCGCGATCGAGCATTGCAGCCGCCACACAAAAGCAAATTGTGGTGAACTATCCCGATGTTAAAACCTTAAACCCTAATCAGACGGCAACCCGTGCTGAAGTGGCGGCGTTTGTTTACCAAGCCCTGGTAAGTGCAGGACAAGCGCCTGCGATTACGTCGCCGTATATTGTTGGCGCGGTGCCTCAAGGTGTCCGCATCCCAGCGGGTACAGCGCTACCTGTGCGCTACGAACGAGCAGACAAGATTCTGCTGGCGAAGAATGAACCGAACCCTGTGCCCGTCACGCTCAAAGTGGCACAAAATATTGTAGATGCTCAAGGAACTGTGTTGATTCCTGCAAACAGCGACGTGGTTGGACAATTGCAAGTGACGCAGGGTGGTGCTCAATTTGTTGCCAGTCAGATTGTGCTGCCAAACGGCACGCAGCTACCTGTGAGCGCCAATTCTGAACTCATTACCAAAACGGAAACAGTGTCGAAGGGCGCTAACGTGGGCAGGATTGTTGCAGGTACGGTGGTGGGAGCTGGAGCGGCGGCTGGCATTGCTGGAGTGACGGGCGATCGCGTTATTAAAGCTGAAGAGGTACTCCCAGGTGCCGCAGTGGGTGCGCTAGCAGGATTCTTCCTTGGCAAAGACAAAGTGGATTTGATTGCCATCAATCCCAACACCGACTTGAACCTGACGCTCACCTCAGATCTGGTCATTCGCTAACGCTATCACGGCGAGTTCTCAAAGCCTGTAAGTTTGTAGACCAAGCAGTACAATGACGGACATGAGACTTGAGACAGAGAGCTGCCTGCTTAGGCATTTCATCTGCCTCAGTCCACTGTCTGCTGTTCAGAATCGCGCTGATTTTCAACATTGCTTCGTTGGGCAACTGCCAATCGCACCAAAACAGTTGTACCAGGACCGTTGTCAGCGATCGTCTTCGTTACTTGTTGTATCAGAGGGTTTGGTTGCGCTGGGCTAATCACCTCAATTTCGCCATGCATTTGTGTGACCAGTACCTGCGCGATCGAAAGCCCTAACCCACTACCAGGAATACTCGTCTGAGCTTGCACGCCTCGATAGCGCCGCTCAAAAAGATGGAGTAGATCTTGGTGTGGAATACCAGGACCAGTATCTGTGATGGCAATTTCTACACAAGGCGATTTGACTGCGGCATAGGCACCTGTGATCGCTCCCCTACGAGCCTGAATGAGAACAGCTCCGCCAGCCGGAGTGTACTTCAGCGCATTGTCTAGCACATTGCTTAATACCTCCCACAGCCCATGCACGTTTGCCTGAACAGGAGGCAACGCCTCAGAAACTTCCATGAGCAGCGTCAGGAAGCGATCGTTCGCAATCGCTCGGGTCGAAGCCAACAATGGTTCTAGCACAGCAGCCAAATCACATGGCTCCACTATCAGAGCCTGACCGGATAGCAAACCTGGGGCAGGTAACAAAAGAGGAACCTGTGCTTTTTGCCCTCCTGTCGCGTTTGTTTGCTCAGCATCATCTTCAATGCGATCGTCGATGGCAGGAGGCAACGCTAAGGGCGTTTTGATAGCGTCTGTTTCAGCAACAGCCGTCTCAAGTTGCTGAGCGAGGTCACGTAGGCGAGCCGTTTCGCGCACAAGGCTGGCAGCCATCTCCCGATTTGCATCCCCCGGTAATAATCGTTTGAAAATCAGTTTTCCAAACGTCTGGAGAGCTGTAAGCGAGTTACGAAACTGATGCAGCAGATTATCAACTAAGTCGTGCTGCTGCTTTTGCAGTAGCTGCCGCTGGTGACGATCTTGCTTTAACCATTGGTAGCGCTGGTCTAACACACACGCGATCGCAAGCGTGTCTGCAATCTGATGAATTTGCGCCTGCTCCCACTCCGTCCAGGGGCGATCGTTCCGTTCGGTCACTAGCAGCCCCAGCACAGCATCTTCATGCATGAGCGGCAAAACGACACGGCGCTCAGCAACGAGCGTTGTCCGCTCAGAATTACCTGCATTAGAACGGCTAGCGCGATCTACATTCGTATCAAGGTAATCTGCCGCAGACTCAACCGCATGCGCTGGCAAACTTGACGAAGCGACTTCTGGAAGCTGCTTCATTTGAGAGGGGTTAGACTGAGCATCCGCCAGCAAGCGAAGCGATGATGCTGGCATCGCGATCGTAGCCATCAGCGATCGCGATGTTCCCCTCGCTTGCCAATCTACAGCCGATTCTGGATAAGCCATGACAGGAATCAATTGAGTATCTGCGCCTTCTACCAGTTCTTCTGTTAAGTACACAACGCTTAATGAAGCACCTAACGCTTGCGTCAGGAGAACAATCTGCGCCCGGCAAAGGGCAATAAATTCTGCACTAGTCAGCATCAACATGAAACGGCGTTAGAATGCAACGTGCCAGCACTCTTCTTTGAATCTGTTTTCAAGCATAGCTCGGTTACTCGCGCTAAGAGACTCATCTAACACGGCTCTCAAAAACCTCACTCAAAACCTTTACTTCCGCCTTCCATCCGTGTTGTCGAACTCCACCCAAGCCTTTTACTTCTGGCGTCGGCTCCTTAAAATGTCACGAGAATCGCTTTGAAGAGCGGCTTTGTCTGCCTCTTTGCTTATGTTAGGTAAGGCGCATCAGGCTGTCGTAGAACCCTGGCACAAAGTCATCTTAATTTGTGTCCAAGGGAAGATTTAATCTTTGTATCAATGGGTTAAAACAAGTTGAAATTTCGGTCTCGAATCGATATACTTGCGTCGTCTTTGTAACTATCACTACACTTGATCGACAACAAAGGGGGTAACGGGATTGGCTAGGAGACGCAAGCGGAAAAGCCGACGGCGGCAGGAAGGCCGGAGAATTTTGGAGAATGTGCCTCAATTTAGCATTGAATGCGGAGAGGACAAACCAGTTACAGCAGCCCGTAAATTCATTCATTCAGAAGGCATTGCACCGCCAGCCCTACTGCTGGTTAAGCGCAATGAGCATACCACAGATCGATACTTCTGGGCAGAGAAGGGGCTGTTTGGAGCGCAATATGTTGAAGAAAACCACTTTCTATTTCCTAGCTTAAAACTGTCGGATGACGAAGCTGATGAGCTTCCAGTCGTTGCTCAGGCTCGATAAATGCTAGGTCATAATTCTGATAGCTGGTAATGGGCGTTTGGATGGGCCGCATCACTCAAGACCTCAATCCCGGCAACCTCAAAATAACCCTCATCTGAACGCATTCGGGTGGGGGTTGTTTTTTAGCAACGGCACTTGAGAGAAGCCTATGGCACTAAAGCGCACGCAAAAGAATGACCCAGAACCGTCAGCAGTATTCTTACAAGAACAAACGAGGCGTGTTCTTTGATCGGTCAGTCACACCTACAGGGGCTTAAGGGAAAGATTGCGTTGAAGTTCCGCTAACTCATCTCGATGCGCCGTTACCGTAACAACACTCAACAAGCCTGCGTCAGACGTACTTGACCCTTCCACCTGAAGCAAGATTTTCTCAGGACGAGCCGCCTTGCGCCAGTAAAATACGCCTGCGATCGGTGCCAGCACAGTCAACCCCAACCACTCTATCGAAGCAGAGGGAACCAGAATGATCAGCATTAGGGCCAGACAGAGTAAACCAATCACCGCTAGCAACGTCAAAAAGATCGCCATCACCATACTAGGGCGGACAAACCCTTCAAACGTCGCCTTGAGTTCTGCTGCATCTGCGGCTGTCAGTCGATAAGCTCGCTGGGTAAAGTAGTCTTGAAGCTGATCTAACAGCGAAACCTCAGATTGGTCGGATGCTAACCTGACCACTTCAATCCGATCTTTGACTGATGCTCGAATAAAGAACACCAAACCGATCGCCAGCAAAACCGTCAGTACAAAGGTTGACGGTAAAACAGAAGCACTCATGATGGGATCTCTTGACCTTAATTGGAACGTTGGCCTTAGAACAGTTGCTTAGCAAATAAGGCACCTATTCAGTCTATGTCGTTTCATTCCCCCTCAACTGCTGATTGTCTGTGCAACAAAAGCCACGCAAAAGAGGGGAGCGCTAGCAGCTACTCCCCTCAACCGATCAAACAAGAACCCAATCAACGATAAAAATCTGAGGTGCCCAAAGCTGAAGCGCCCAAAACTGAAGCGATGAATGCGCGATCGGTCCGCTAGAAGCAGCCGCATAGTCACAGCACATTAGACGCTAATTGTGACTTGCAGCTAACCCATTTGAGTGAGCCACCGTACTATGATTTCTGACATAGTCGTACCATAACCGCGTGAGGTCTTGTGCCTGCTGTGCCATTTCCGAGCGGATTTGGTACATACGACGCGGACGGCCCCGACCCTCAACCTTTTTCCAATACCCTTCTACAATCTGCTCATCTTCCAGAAACTTTAGCGCGCTGTAAAGCACAGTGTCAGAAAGGCGATACGTTGGGTAGTCGGTTTCCAGCAACTGAATCAGTTCTGTACCATAAGAGTCGCCTCGCGATAGAACCGCGAGAACATAGCACACTGCCAACTCTTTGTTGAGATAGAACGGTGGGGGGGCTTGAAAAAACTGATAAATATCGTCAAACTTCATCTTTCCCATCCAGACATACGAGTTAGTTCACTTTGGCTGCAAAGAGTTGCAGGATGAACAGAGGACAATATCAACAGACTAGCAACGATACCCTAAGGACGGACATCATCCAAAAGCATTAAATTCTTAATCAAAGTAAAAATCATGCTGCTTGGCTGTGTATTCCTTGTAGCAATGAATCGACGAAACAAATGCTTCACTACAACTTGGCATTTTGGCTAGAGATCGCATCCGTTAAGCTCTAGAATCAGGAATCTTCGTCTTAAAGAGACCTAGAAAGGCTTTCACCCCTAGAATGCCCAAAACGAAGCTCTATCTTGTAGCAAAGAAGCGATGGAACACACTGAGCGTTTTAGCACATATTCAGCCCAAAGGCTGCAAGCATAGAGAACACAAACTATCAAGGCGACATTCTGTGATCGATTACAGGAACTGTGACTGTTATACACCCTGATCGTAGATCAAAACTGGAATATCGTCCGCCGAAAAAGTAATAAGTCGCGTTTTCTCAAGATACGGTAGGAACAAATAAGGCTCAATTGGCAAGGTGCCAGCTAGAAAAGTGGCCGATCCCCAGTTCAATATTTTACTTTGTACGTAGATATGCCTTTGAAGGGTGCGGCTTTCCAGTGGCCTCCAGGTGGTAAGACGCTTAGCAGCAGTCGTTGTGTTAGCGTTTAAGGTAGTGGTTGCTGCTATTTGACTAAGCCTGAACGTAAGGCAACCACTGCGGCCTGCACGCGATCGTCCACGGCGAGTTTGTTCATAATGCCGCGAATGTGCGTTTTGACCGTGTTAGGGCTGAGGTACAGAGCTGCCGCAATTTCTGGATTACTGCGGCCTTCGACCATCAGTTGAAGCACCTCTTGCTCTCGATTAGACAGATGACCAATGTTTCCAGTCGGTGCGGGTGGTTTGAGGTGCTCGATGACGCGACGAGCAATTTGTGGGTCTAAATAAGTTGCGCCTTCTTGCGCCGCGGCGATCGCGGCCAGTAGCCGCTCAATATTCGTACCCTTGATGCAATAAGCATCCGCACCACTCGATAGCGCTGCAATCACCTCGGTCTCCGTTGTGTGTGAGGTCAGCATCACCACATGCGCAGACGGTAACGCCGCTTTGATCTGCTGCGTTGCGGCAATCCCATCTAAACGCGGCAGGCCAATGTCCATCACAATGACATCTGGTTTCAATTTCAACGCGGCCTCTACGCCCAGATAACCGTCGCTGGCCTGACCAACTACAGTGAGTTGAGGATAGTCCTCCAAGCACTGCTCTAGCCCTAGCTGCATCATGGGGTCATCTTCGACAATGAGAATGCGCAAAGGCGGAAGGTCTGATGCGGGGCTTTTTGACTGAGTTTCTTCAAGCATAAAAACAACTCTAATGTTAGTGAGCTAGGCGTTCGTGTGTACTGGCTAAAGGTAGGACATCAATGGAGGCGCAACCAAACGCCTGAGTGAGTAGGGTAACCAACCAGTAACCGTCAGTGGTAGCCGAATGATTGCTAAACAGGTTTAATTCTAAGAAAGTTTAAACGCTTATGGGACGCAGTGCCTTGCTCATGCAATGCCCAAGCGCTTTTTGCTACTTGCATTCTAGGGTTAGGCGAGCGTTTGGCGCTACAAAGCAACCACAAAGATAGGGGAAACAGCTTTGCGATCGCGTCTAAGTCCCAATTGGGTCTAGCGTGTAGCCTGATGCCGCCTTACCGTGCGAGACTAATAACACCATGCTTTTTGGCATCTGCATATGTTCGGCAAGTCAAGTTCCACACCAGCCACGCTAAAGGAAATTGCTCAAACCTTTCGTATGACCGGATGGGTTAGCCTTTGGATACAGCTAGTGCTCACTGTCGTTTCGAGCATTATTCTCATTTTTGCGGGTGCCTTGAGCCGTTCTGGTGGCGCAAATCAGAATAGCCCTACAACTGGCATTGGCGTACTTGTCACGATTTTTGGGATCGTGGTGCTGATTTTTAACATGTACTGGGCGCTGTTCCGCTATATTCCGATCGGGCGTAAGCTAGATGGTGTTGCGGCGAATCGTCCTCGCAAATCAGAAACTGTACAAGTTTTACGTACCGGGCTAATTGCGAGCCTGATTGGCATCTTGCTCTCACTGCTAGGTGCTGAGGCAACCGTAGGCTTGCTGGCAGCAAAGGCGTTTAACCAGGGAATTGGCGGCTTTGTGAACACCGATCCGTCAAAGTTCATCCAGCCATTGGACATTCTGGTCGTTCAGGCAAGCATTAACGTGATCTTGGCGCAGTTTTTTGGCATTGCAGCCTCACTTTGGTTGTTGAACCGCATGAGTAAGCAGTAGAGAAGCAGTGAGGAGAGAGGCGTGAAGAGAGTTTTGAGTAGCGCTGTGCGCCGACAAGCTAGAGAGGTTTGAGGTGATTAAGCGGTCAGCTATCAGCTTCTTTCTAGCAACCAACCCCTTAAAATCAGCAACTATCTATCCTTCTAGCCAATCGAAGATTTGCTCAAGCTGCTCTAGAGAAACGAAGCCATACTGCCAAAGAATCATTGGCAGTGGGCCGGGATCTTGCTCACTGTGGCGTAGCGCCATTGCGATCGCTGTGGTGGAGAGCGCAAGTTCTTTCTGTAAAAAGTTAATGAGCTGAAGATTGCTGCGATCGGATTGCACGGCTGGACTTTTCACCCCTGAATGTTGAGTCGATAGAGCAGATACTAAAACGTTAGCAACAAGGTTGACCTCTATAGTACAAGAAGACTATCCCAAAGAAGACTAATTGTTCCAAGAACACTACAGCGTGGCGCTATGCTACTGTTTGCGAACCAGAATGGCATCACCTACGTGGGTCACCCAAGAGAGTGATCTTGTATGGTTGCAATCGTGATTGTACGTATTTGCCACTCACTTAAACCATAAACTTCAGCAAATGAACGGAGACTTTTGCTGACTAAAATGGTGTACTGTGCGATCGCCCACAGCCTTGGCGTGAAAAGCAGCAAAAAAGAACTGGCAACCCTACATCTAGAGCATGAACTGATTGTAAAGATTTATCGAATGCAGTTTAAAAGTAGCGTTGCAAGTTATTACGACAGAGCAACAAAGCCCTTGTTGCTGCCAACGGACAAAGGGATAGCACGACCAGCTTTTCGGCAATACTCATCAGCAGTGGCGTGAACACCGATCCTATCGATCGCGCGGACTTCTCTACAATGGCGATATTAACGTAAGCTGAAACGCTATATCGAGGGGACTATGCAGCCAACAAACCCCAATCAATTTACCGAAAAGGCCTGGGAGGCGATCGCGCGCACGCAAGAAGTTGTAAAACAGGCTCAGCAGCAGCAAATTGAATCAGAGCACTTGATGAAAGCGCTGCTAGAGCAGGATGGACTCACCAGCAGTATCTTCAACAAGCTGGGCGTGAATGTCAGGCAGGTTAGCGATCGGACGGATGACTTTATCCGCAAGCAGCCTAAAGTGTCTGGTAGTGGCACGTCAATTTATTTGGGACGCAGCCTGGATACCTTGCTCGATCGCGCCGATAATTACCGCAAGCAGCTAGGCGATGAGTATATTTCAGTCGAGCATCTTTTACTGGGCTACGCTCATGACGATCGCTTTGGTAAAGGGCTGTTCACGGAATTTAGATTAGATGAAACCAAGCTTAGAAATGCCATCGACCAGATTCGAGGAAGTCAAAAGGTGACAGACCAAAACCCGGAAGGCAAGTACGAGTCGTTAGAAAAGTATGGGCGTGATTTGACGCAGTTTGCCCGTGACGGCAAGCTTGACCCTGTGATTGGGCGCGATGACGAGATTCGCCGCACGATCCAGATTTTATCGCGTCGCACTAAAAATAACCCTGTGCTGATTGGTGAACCTGGCGTGGGTAAGACGGCGATCGCGGAAGGGTTGGCACAGCGTATTGTCAGCGGTGATGTGCCGGAATCTCTGCGCGATCGCAAACTGATTGCCCTGGATATGGGTGCACTTATTGCCGGAGCCAAATATCGGGGTGAGTTTGAAGAACGCTTAAAGGCTGTCCTCAAAGAAGTGACCGAATCGCGAGGACAACTCATTCTCTTTATTGACGAAATTCACACCGTTGTGGGTGCGGGTGCTACACAAGGCGCAATGGATGCAGGCAACTTGCTCAAGCCCATGCTAGCTCGTGGTGAACTGCGCTGTATTGGTGCCACAACGTTGGATGAGTATCGTAAGTACATCGAAAAAGATGCTGCACTGGAACGACGCTTCCAGCAAGTGTATGTCGATCAGCCCAGCGTGGCAGATTCGATCTCAATTCTGCGTGGCTTGCGAGAGCGTTATGAACTCCATCATGGGGTCAATATTTCAGATAATGCGTTAATTGCCGCTGCGACACTCTCCGCACGCTACATTGCCGATCGCTTCTTGCCCGACAAGGCGATCGATTTAATCGACGAAGCAGCTGCCAAGCTCAAAATGGAGAAAACCTCCAAGCCCGAAGAACTGGATGAAGTCGATCGTAAGATTCTTCAGCTTGAGATGGAGCGGCTGTCGTTGCAGAAAGAAACGGATGCAGCCTCGCGCGATCGTCTGGAACGGCTCGATCGTGAGCTGGCTGATTTGAAAGAACGGCAGAGCGCTCTCAACGCTCAATGGCAGGCTGAGAAAGGCGTGATGGATCAGATCCAGACATTGAAAGAGGAAATGGATCAAATTAGCATTCAAATTCAGCAGGCAGAGCGCGACTACGACCTCAACCGTGCAGCCGAACTCAAGTACGGTAAGCTCGCGGATCTCAATCGTCAGCTTCAAGAAGCAGAAGCCAAGCTCTCTTCAACCCAGTCCAGCGGCAAGTCGTTGCTGCAAAAGGAAGTGACCGAAGCTGACATCGCCGAAATCATTTCTAAGTGGACGGGTATTCCTATCAGCAAGCTGGTGGAATCGGAGATGCAAAAGCTCCTACATCTGGAAGACGATTTACACAAGCGGGTTATTGGTCAGCAAGAAGCGGTGACGGCTGTGGCGGACGCTATTCAGCGATCGCGTGCAGGCTTGGCTGATCCTAACCGTCCGACTGCCAGCTTTATCTTCCTGGGGCCAACGGGTGTAGGTAAAACGGAACTGGCAAAAGCCCTTGCCGCTTACCTGTTTGACACCGAAGAAGCAATGGTACGCATTGACATGTCTGAGTACATGGAGAAGCACACGGTTTCACGCTTAATCGGCGCACCTCCAGGTTACGTAGGCTACGACGAGGGCGGACAGTTAACCGAAGCCATTCGCCGCCGCCCCTATGCCGTTATTCTGTTTGATGAAATCGAGAAGGCACACCCAGATGTGTTTAACGTCATGCTGCAAATTCTCGACGACGGACGTGTGACCGATGCTCAGGGACATACGGTGGACTTCAAAAACTCCGTCATCATCATGACCAGCAATATCGGTTCGCAGTTCATTCTCGATATTTCTGGAGACGACAATCGCTACGACGAGATGCGATCGCGCGTGATGGACGCTATGCGCACCAGCTTCCGACCCGAATTTCTCAACCGCATTGATGAGATCATCATCTTCCACGCGTTGCAGAAATCAGAGCTACGCCAGATTGTCAAGCTCCAAACCCTACGGTTAGGAGAGCGACTGGCCGATCGCAAAATGTCGCTCAAACTCTCCGATAGCGCGCTAGACTTCCTCGCCGAGGTGGGTTACGACCCTGTCTTTGGTGCCCGTCCGTTGAAGCGTGCCATTCAGCGTGAACTCGAAACACAAATTGCGAAAGCGATTCTGCGGGGCGAATTCACCAACGGTGACACTATTTTTGTAGACGTGGAGAACGAACGGCTGGCCTTCAAGCGCCTTTCACCAGAGGTGCTGACGGCGAAATAGAGAAAGGGGGGCGGAGAATTGGGAGTAGGGAGAGTTTTGAGTTTTGAGTTGCTTCTGACTCCTGGCTCCTGACGCCCCCTTTCCATCTCAATTCACAGCTTACGCCCCGCTCACACAGACGTGGTGGATGTATCAAGGCGTTCAACTGGCAGCACGATCGCAAAGCAGGTCTGTAATGAGGTACTGGTCACCTGAATCGACCCATTTAAACGCTCGACCAATTTCTTTACAAGGGTTAATCCCAGCCCTGTGCCGCCCTGCCGCCACCGATCGACGCTGGGAATCCGGTAAAACTGGTCAAAAATCCGAGGCAGTTCGGCAATTGGAATTTCAACCCCAGAGTTGCAAACCTCAATTTGCAGCATAGGAGCAGTCGTTGGCAGACATTCGAGAAGATGCACAGTGACGTTAATATGCTCTCCGCTCGGCGTATATTTGACTGCATTGTTGAGTAATTCTGACATCACACGATTCAGGCTGGAGGCATCTGTCATGATCGGCGGCAATGTTGGCTCAAGGCTAACGTGCAATTGCTGCTGTTGGTTGAACACACGTTCCTGAAAGTTGGTAGCCAAATTAGGCAGCCAGGTTTGCAAATAGATAGTGGAGATGTCGATCGCGTAGGCATCTGCATTGAGGCGTTGTAAATCTAGTAAGTCATTGATGAGGCTGGTTTGCCGCTCACACTGGTCGTTCAAAATCTGCAAGTAGCGAATCGTTGAATTTGTGTCTAAATCATTGGTCAAGGCAGCGTGCTCAGCTCGGCTCAAGGTGACTTCCAACATCCGAACGGCCATTTTAATGTTGGTTAATGGTGTACGCAGCTCATGGGAAACCGTATTCAGAAAGTCATCCTTCAGTTGGTTGAGTCTTTGGAGTTCGACCATCTGGTCTTCAAGCTGGTGTGATCGCTCGATCGCCCGATTACGCTCTTCTGCTTGCCGTCGTTCGGTGACATCACGGAAGACTAGCACAACACCCGTAACATTGCCTGAGTCATTGTGAAAGGGTGCCGCACTATCCGAGATCGGCACGTCTCGACCATTCTTAGAACAGAGCAACGTATTGTCTGGAAGGTAGACTAATTGACCTGTTTGCAGCGCCTCATGGATGGGATTTGGAAGCGGCACTCGCGTTTCTTCATGGATAGGGCAAAAGATTTCGGCACTCTCCTTACCGATCGCCTCTTCTTGTCTCCAACCTGTTAACGCTTCGGCAGCGCCATTAAGAAAGCGCACGCGGCTCGATGCATCAGTCACAATCACGCCATCACCGATCGCTTTGAGGATACTGGAAAGCCATTGTTCGCGCTCTTGCAAATCCCTTTCCAGGCGAAACCGTTGCAGCGCTGTTTCAATCGCCACGTAAAGTTCCTGCTCTTCAATGGGTTTCAGCACGTAGCCAAACGGCTCTGTTGCCTTAGCGCGTTCCATCGTGCTGCGATCGGAATGCCCCGTCGAGTACACCACTGGAATGCGGAGGTGAGTCCAGATAGCCGCAGCCGCCTGTACGCCATCCATGTCACCTTTCAGCCGAATGTCCATCAAGACCAGATCGGGTCGCACAGTGGTCGCTGTGGCAACAGCCGCTTCACCCGAAACGACGATCGCAGGCACAGCATAGCCCAAATTTTCTAGACAGTCTTTAATATCAGCAGCGATGACGCTCTCGTCTTCCACGACAAGAATGTGTACTTTTCTCGTCGCTACAGGCTCGGATGCCGTTCCTTGCATTACGCCTCACTCCCTGCGAACGTAATCTCAAAGGCCGTACCGCGATCGCGGTGCATGATCAGAGTGCCCTCTAACTGTTGAACCAGATCATGCACAAGCTTTAAACCCAGTGAATCTGGTTTGCTGTACTCAGTCGTCTCTGGCATACCAATGCCGTTATCGCTGATGGTAAGCGCTAACTGGCGATCGCCCTTAACAGAGAGGTTGATCACAATTTCGCCAGTTTTCTCTGCTGGAAATGCATACTTCAGCGAGTTAGAAACCAACTCATTGATGATGAGACCGCAGGGAATAGCGGTATCAATATCAAGTGATACAGGCTCAACGTTGGTTTTGAGGGAAATGGCGTTCGCGCTAGTGTTGTAAGAGCCAAATAAACTGATTGCTAGATTAGGAATATACTGGCTTAAATCGATTTTGGCTAAATCATCAGAACGATAGAGTTTCTCGTGGATGAGGGCGATCGACTTAATGCGGTTTTGGCTTTCTAGCAGGATGTCTGCGGCTTGCTGATCTTTAACGCGCCGATGCTGTAGCCGCAGCAAACTATACACAATTTGCAAATTATTTTTGACTCGATGATGAATTTCTTTAAGCAAGACATTTTTTTCGTTGAGTGAGGCTTGTAACTGTTCTTCTGCTTGACGCAATGCTTCCAATTGTTTGGCGGCTGTGATATCAACTGCAACACCCAAAATTTGCTGCGGCGAGCCATTTTGATGCCGTGCAAACAGAGTTTCCTGGCATTGGAAATAATGCCACTCACCATTACAATTTTTTACGCGAAATTCGGTGCTGAGAATATCACCATCGTTCACGGTATCCCACCGCTTAATATTGATTTGCCTCTGCAAAAAATCGTCTGGGTGCATGACGGTTTGCAAGAAATCTGGCTGCATCGACTGGATTTCATCCAGGGTATACCCAAGGTGTTCACCAATTTCATGATTGACGTAGATCTTGTCTTGCTTGACCAAATCAGTAACGTAAATGACGGCTGGGCTGGTATCGGCAATTTTTTGAGCAAACCGCTGACTTTGTTGCAGGGCAACTTCTGCCTGTTTTAGCTCGGTTACATCACGACCAACGGATTGAAATTCGACGAATTGACCTGCTTCATCAAACAGCATCCGGTTGTTCCACTGCGTCCAACGCACTTGTCCTTCCACGACAACTCGATTTTCGCTTACGGCGATCGGATGCTCTCGATTCATCATCTGGAGGGTGTGATCAATCTTCTTATAATCCTCTGTAAAGATGAGGGGCTTATAAGAAGCCCCAATCGCCTCTTCTCGCGATCGCCCAAAGTAGCGGCAGTAGGCTTCGTTTACAAAGGTCAGCGTACCGTCTAGTTGAAAGCGTGCAATCAGTTCAGTCTGGTCTTCGACGATCGCGCGGTAGCGGGCTTCGCTCTCACGCAGGGCCGCTTCAATCTGTTTCCGCTCAGCGATTTCATGCTGTAACTCTTGGTTCGCGGTTTCTAACTGAGCGTGGCTGGGCAAGGAAAGCGCTTTAGGCAACAGGGGCACCAATTCCAAAGCGGTCAGCAAAGAAACCGCAGCCGTAGCTGCTTTGACCGCACCTGATAGCCAATAGGCAGGATGCCAGAGCGTCCAAATTTCGAGAAGATGCGTGGTGCCACAGGCGATGATAAACGTGCCAAACAGCAGAAAGATCCAGCCAAACGGCAGGTCTTGGCGCTTACGCACAAAGTAGAAGAGCGCGGGCGGAATGGAGTAATAGGCGATCGCAATCACCGCATCCGCAAAGATGTGTAGCCCGACTAACTCTGGTTTCCAAAGGTAGCAGTGGCCGTGCGGAATGAATGATCCGGCACTAAAGAACGTTTGGATAGCATCCAACATATTGCTGCTCTTGTTAGGTCAATCATCAAACTAAGCTGTCCCAAAACTAAGCCATCCCAAACTGAGCCGTCTTAACGATTCTTTGGCCGCAGAAATCGCTTAAAGAACTCAAAACTGACGTAAAAGTGTACAAACTTCAGTCATTTGGCGCTAGTGAAGCTGCCATTTCTTATTATTGCTCGGTGAAGCAAAATATAACCGACTGCCCCTTTACTTTCCCTCGTTGAACTTCTCTCTTTGGGCTTCTCTATAGTCAGCAAGCAGACGGTTTACAATCTTGACGAGTGGCTAGACCTCTAGACCCAAACCTCCAGACATTGCGGCGATCGATTGTTCCAAAAACGGTAATTCTAGTGGTGCAACAAGCAGAGCTTCAGGAAACCTCATCGATGCTGCCAATCTGGCGGGTGATGAAAAGTTTGAGCACGTATATCTGGACAGCGCTCGGCGCACTGATGAGCTTGTTACTGCTAACGGTAGCAAGTGCCGTCACGCCTCAACTGTTCCGCTGGGGTATCGACGAGGGCATCGCAAAACGAGATTTACAGGTTGTGCTATACAGCGCTGGCTGGCTGGTGGTGGCTGCGATCGGACGTGGCTTGTTCAACTTTGGGCAAAGCTACTGGGCAGAAGCCGCCTCACAGGGCGTGGCCTATGATCTACGCAACAAGATTTTTAGTCAGATTCAAAACCTCAGCTTTAGCTATCACGATCAGTCGCAAACCTCTCAACTGCTGACCCGTGTTACAAGCGATATTGAACAAATTCGCGCCTTTTTGAGTACCAGCTTGATCCAGGTGATTAATTCGGTCGTGACGCTGGTGGCGATCGCGGTTATTCTCCTGGTCATGAACTGGAAGCTGGCGCTGATCACGCTGACCGTGGTGCCAATGGCTGGCTGGCTGCTAGCAAATTTTCTCACTCGCAACGGAGCGCTCTTTAAGCAAGTGCAAGAGCAATTGGGCGACCTCAACGCCGTTTTGCAAGAGAATCTGCTCGGCATTCGCGTGGTCAAAGCTTTTGTGCGTGAAACTGCCGAAAACACCCGCTATACCGCGATGAATGATGCCCTGGTGCGGGGAAACATGAAAACCATTCGCGCTATTCGCAACACGTTTCCCTTCATCTTTTTGTTAAGCAATTTGGTGACGCTGGCCGTGTTTGGTTACGGAGGTGCCGAGGTTATCGGGGGACAGTTTTCGATTGGCGAACTGGTGGCATTCAACTCCTACCTGCTGTTGATTTTGCAGCCGATTCTGCTGATTGGCTTTGCCGCACCCGCGATCGCCCAAGCAGCCGCTTCCGCCGAGCGGGTGTACGAAGTCGTGGATGCCGAAGTTGAAATTCGCGATCGTCCCAACGCCGTCCCTTTTGAAACCTGCGGCGGCAGAATCACGTTTGAAAATGTGTCCTTTCGCTACCCTGGTGCCACCACCGAAGCGTTAAAAGAAGTCTCCTTTGAAACCCGTCCGAATGAACTCATTGCCGTGCTGGGCATGACGGCTTCGGGCAAAAGCACGATCATGAACCTCATTCCTCGCTTTTATGATGCCACGGCTGGGGCCATTCGCATTGATGGTCGGGATGTACGGGACTTCACGTTGAAGAGTTTGCGATCGCACATTGGCATTGTGTTTCAAGAAACCACACTCTTCTCTGGCACCCTACGGGAAAACATTGCTTATGCCAAACCGGACGCTTCAATGAATCAAATCATTGAAGTGGCAAAAGCCGCTCAAATGCACGACTTCATCATGAGCTTACCCGATGGGTACGACACCATTGTGGGTGAACGGGGTGTGGGCTTATCCGGTGGGCAAAAACAACGGCTGGCGATCGCGCGTACTCTCCTTACCGACTACAACATCCTGATTCTGGACGATAGTACCTCGGCTGTAGATGCCCAAACCGCCGCTCAAATTCAAGCCGCGTTGGATGACCTGATGCGTCAACGCACCTGCACCTCGTTTGTGGTTGCCCAGCGCATTAGCACCGTGAAAAACGCCGATCGTATTTTTCTAATGGATAAAGGTCGGCTAGTGGCGCAAGGCACCCATCAGGAATTGATGGCAAGCAGTCCGCTGTATGGAGCCATTCTGGAATCACAGGTGAAGCGAGCACCAGAAGCAGCACTCCTTGGTTGACATAGGTATCAGTGCTGCATAGAAGAGAGGGAGATAGCAAAGGAAGAGAGCGTCAGCTTTTGAGCTTTGTAGAGACTCGACATGTCACAAACGCGAAGCATCTCTATGGAAGATCGTTTGAGTTTTGAGCCTGAAGGGAAAGCTTTGAACTCGAAGTGTCGAGCTTTGCACTTGGAACGCCAAGCTTTGCACTCGGAAAGTGGCGTTTGAAGGTTGAAATATCGAGCCTGGAACTCGAAGTGTCGAGCTTTGAACTCGGAATGCCGAGCTTTGCACTTGAAGTGTCGAGCTTTGCACTTGGAACGCCGAGCTTTGCACTCGGAAGGTGGCGTTTGAAGGTTGAAGTATCGAGCCTGGAACTTAAAGTGTCGAGCTCTGAACTCGAAACATCCAGTTTGCAGCTCGACTAGTAGGGCTTGGAACTCAAAAAGTAAAAGGTTGAGCCTGAAGGGTTGAGCTTACAAGTCAAAGGATCGAGCTTAGAGTTTTACCGTTTACCAATTGCTTGGTTATAACCAACAACTATTTTCGTACTGCTTCATCAAATCGTTAAACTAATTGAGTGCGCTGTCGTTGCCTCGAATTTCTTGCTGCCATGCTCAACTTTAGTCAACTGCTTACTGAGCGAGCCGATACCATTCTCAATGTGTGGATCGAGGCTGTAGCCCGCGATCGTCATTTGAAGAGTGATGACACCCTTTCTCCAACAGCCATCAGAGATCACTTGCCAATGGTGCTATCAGCGCTGGCAACGGTGCTGTCACGCAGTCAAGACGATGACCTTCAGTTGCTAGTAGATGCCAGTTTGCAGCACGGCGCGCTTCGTGCCCAGCAAGGATTTGACCCGGTAGAGATTGCGCGAGAATATCGGCTCTTGCGACGGGCAACTTTTGAGACGCTAGAGAGTGACTTAATCAGTGAAGCGCCCGTTGAGGTGTACCGCGCCATGCGCCTCATTGACATGGTGATTGACGAAGCGATCGCGCAGTGCTTCAAAAGTTACGTCGGCGAGCGCATGCAGGAACTAGAGAAGTTGCAGCATCAGTTAACCATGACGGGGCAAGAAATGGATCGGCTGGTGCGTGCCAATCAAGATGGCCTGTCATTGCTGACTGATGAACTCAACGTGCGTCTCAACACGATCGTCGGTTTTTCAGAACTGTTTCTCCGCCAGCAGCAACAAGAAACGACCACGCCACAAGATTCAGCGCCGAAAATCAATCATATTGAGCGGGTGCTGCGAAACGGACGCTATCTGCTGCACCTCATTAACGATTTAAACGAGCTTTCTCGTTATGAAGCTGGCAAGCTCAAACTGCATTTGATCAAAACGGATGTCCGCGCGATCGTGCAAGAGATCGTTACGGTGATGACCCCCACGATCGCCGACAAAGGCTTACAGGTCAACGTTGATTGCACTACGGCTCCTGACAGCATCCTGACCGATCCCTTGCGCCTGCATCAAATTATCACCAACCTGTTGCACAACGCCATCCGCTACACAAACGCTGGTTCCATTCGGCTACACGCTCAAGCCTTACCTGAGCAGCGCTGGTCAATCACCGTCACCGATACAGGCATTGGCATTGCACCAGAAGAGCAAGCTCAGATTTTTGAACCTCGGTTTCAACTGGAAACCAGCGATCAATCCCGCGATTTCGATAACAAAGGATTGGGCTTAGCGATCGCCTCACGACTCGTTAAACTACTCCAGGGAGCCATTGAAGTAACCTCTACGATCAGCGTTGGTTCTACGTTTACCGTGACCTTTCCCGTTACCGTCACCTTGCCAGCGACCCAGGAGCCAGAGGGCACGATCGAGTAGCTCCACGCTTCAACCCAAGATGTTGGTATGCTGAGATTTGCACCGCTTCTTCATCAATACCATGCCCGCACTTAGTACGTCTGCCCCTCTTGCCTTTCCCCTCGCTGCGGTTGTGGGACAAGAAGCCATCAAACTGGCGTTGCTTTTAGCAGCCGTCGATCCAGGCTTGGGGGGCGTGGTCATTGCAGGGCGGCGCGGTACCGCAAAATCGGTGATGGCACGCGCGCTGCATGCACTTTTACCCCCGATCGAAATTATCGAAGGCTCTCTCAACAGCGATCCGCTGCACCCCGAAGATTGGGATGACGAGACTATAGAAAGGATAAGGGAGGAGAGCGGAGGGATGAAGCCGCCACAAAATGACCTGGAATCTTCATCCCCCATCCCTTATCCCTCATCCCTCCCCACCACCATCATTCCCGCCCCTTTTGTCCAAATTCCCCTGGGCATTACCGAAGATCGCCTTCTGGGGTCGGTGGATGTGAGCCAGTCGATTAAGCGGGGTGAGACGGTGTTTCAGCCGGGATTGCTAGCAGAAGCTCATCGCGGCGTGCTTTATATTGATGAAATTAATCTGCTGGACGACCAGGCAGCCAATCTCTTGCTGACCGTGCTGACGGATGAACGCAACCAGATCGAGCGCGAGGGCATTAGCTTTCAGCATCCCTGCAAACCACTGCTAGTCGCGACTTACAACCCAGAAGAAGGTACCTTACGGGAGCATTTGCTAGACCGCATTGCGATCGCCCTGTCTGCTGATATGGTGCTCGGTTTGGACGATCGGGTGCTGGCCGTTGAGCAAGCCACCCGTTACGCCGACTCGCCACAGGACTTTCTAACTCAGTACACAGACGACATCGACGCGCTCAAAACGCAGATTGTACTGGCGCGAGAATGGCTCAAAGACGTGCAAATCACTTCAGAGCAGGTGAGGTATCTGGTCAACGAAGCGCTTCGGGGCGGTGTACAGGGGCATCGATCAGAATTATTTGCCGTGCGCGTTGCGAAAGCCCATGCCGCTCTAGATGGTCGTACCGATGTCACAGCAGACGATTTGCGCCGTGCGGTTGAACTGGTCGTTGTGCCGCGATCGACCATTGTACAAACACCTCCCGAAGAAGCTCCCCCACCGCCCCCACCCCCTCAAACTCAGCAAGAGGACGAGGAGAACGAACAAGAACAGGACGATCGTGATGAAGATGACGATCAAGAGGAACAAGAGCAAGAACCCCCTGCCATTCCCGAAGAATTTATCTTCGACCCAGAAGGCGTCATTCTCGATCCATCCGTGCTCTACTTCGCTCAGATGGCCTCCCGTCAGGGCAAATCTGGTAGCCGCACCATTATTTTCTCGGACGATCGTGGTCGTTATGTGAAGCCCATGCTGCCCAAAGGCAAAGCACGCCGTATCGCCGTTGATGCCACACTGCGGGCGGCGGCTCCGTATCAGAAAGGACGACGGGCGAGGGGAGGAGCGGCAGAAGGCAGAAGGCAGGAGGCAGAAGGCAGAAGGCAGGCTTCCCCACACCCTACACCCCACACCCCACACCCTGTCCCCCGTAAACGCGTCTTCGTCGAACAAGCAGACATTCGTGCCAAACGACTCGCACGCAAAGCGGGTGCTCTTGTGGTCTTCGTTGTGGATGCATCTGGTTCGATGGCGCTGAATCGGATGCAGTCGGCAAAAGGAGCGGTGCTGCGATTATTAACGGAGGCATATCAGAATCGGGATCAGGTGGCGCTGATTCCGTTTCGAGGCGAACAGGCAGAGATTTTGTTGCCGCCAACCCGATCGATCGAAGCAGCCAAACGACGGCTCGATCGCATGCCCTGTGGAGGTGGTTCTCCCTTAGCACACGGGTTGACTCAAGCTGTGCGCGTGGGCATGAATGCGAGGCAATCTGGCGATATTGGTCAGGTGGTGCTCGTTGCCATTACCGATGGACGCGGCAATATTCCATTGTCACGATCGCTTGGAGAAACCATGCCACCGGATGAAAAACCGGACATTAAAGCTGAACTGCTGGACATTGCCACCAAAATTCGCGCGCTTGGCATACAGCTACTGGTGATTGATACTGAAAATAAGTTTATTTCTACGGGCTTTGCAAAAGAGCTAGCACAGCAGGCAGGCGGCAAGTATTACCATTTGCCGAAAGCAAACGACCAGGCGATCGCGGCAATGGCCCGTGGTGCGATGCGCGACATGGCACGTCCCTAACGCTCACAAAACACATCACCTAACGCAGGATGAATCGAACACCATTTGCTTCATCCAGTTCCGTCTCAGCCCAAGGACAACGGCAAAACTCTTCCGCAGGGGGCAGTTTTAAGTTTACGGAATTGTTACATTTCTGTTACATTGTTCAGGCATGCTTTAGAGCTAGCCGCTATGCAGCCTTGTTGAATCGCAGGTGAAGTTGAAGTACAGTTGCTTTCATTTCGTCCTCTGTTCAACGCTGAAGCTGTAGGGCTTTCTCTTCAGGTCATGGCGCTTGAGTTATAGGGACTCATCGCTTGCGACGAGCGACGAACCTGGGGTGTCAGCCCTGACGATCAATGTAGCCCTGTAACGACCACCGAAAAACTGCCCTCATGTCTACCGCCTTGTCTGCCAGCAACCACTCACTCTCTTTAACCACAACACCAATTACAACGGACCTCAGCCCAGCTCAACCACGCCTGTTAGGGTTTATCATCGCCAGCTTGATTATGGCAATGTGGGCAGGAAGTTTAACCGCGTTACTCAGGACAGCCCCCAATCAACTGCATCCGCTCTGGACGGTGCCCGCCATCCTGTGGCAAATGTTCCTGTATACAGGCTTGTTTGTCACTGCTCATGACGCTATGCATGGGGTTGTCGTGCCACAGCATCCCAAACTCAATCGCTTTGTCGGTTGGCTGGCATTGGTGCTCTATGGCTTTTTCTCTTACAAGCAGCTATTTAAGGCGCACTGGCAACACCATCACCATCCTGCCAGTCCTTTAGATCCTGATTATCACAACGGAACGCTCAAAAACCCTGTTGCCTGGTATATTCAGTTTTTGCAGCGTTACTGGAGCTGGCCGCGTTTACTGGCGCTGGTTGCAGCATTTCACACCACGCATCTCCTCTTGCATGTACCAGAAGCAAATTTACTGCTGTTTTGGGTAGTGCCGTCGTTGCTCAGTTCAGTTCACCTTTTCTACTTCGGGACATATTTGCCTCATCGTGAGCCAGCAGGCGGATATCAAAATGCTTTTCGTGCTCAGAGCGCGCATCGTCCGCTGTTACTGTCGCTCCTGGCTTGCTATCACTTTGGCTATCATTGTGAGCATCACGAATATCCACATGTGCCCTGGTGGCAACTGCCCACGATCGCCAAACGCTCTAGACCAAACCTGATACCATCGTAGCGTGATGGTAGCGATAGACCCTGAGCTACAAATCTCTGTGGGTGAAAGGCTTCGCATTCGTGCCTGCATAAGTGGCTACGATTTGCCCATCGCCAACCAGTTGGTATTTGTAAGTGACTAAGCCTTCTAACCCAACAGGGCCACGCGGCGGCATTTTTTGGGTGCTGATGCCAACTTCGGCACCCAAGCCATAGCGAAACCCATCGGCAAAGCGTGTGGAGCAGTTGTGAAAGACACCAGCAGCATCCACCTGTGCCATGAAGGTTGCAGCGGTCACCGTATTTTCCGTCGCGATCGCCTCGGTGTGCCGAGAACCGTAGGTGTTGATGTGAGCGATCGCCTCATCCACGTCATCGACAACTTTGATCGCCAGGATTAGATCACTGTATTCGGTAGACCAATCGGCTTCGGTAGCAACCGCAATGTTAAGAATTTCCCGCGTGCGCTCATCGCCTCGCAGTTCAACATTACGCAGCTGAAGCGCAACAACGCCTTCTAGCAGGAACTCAGCGGCGATCGCTTGATGCACTAGCAGCGTTTCGATCGCGTTACAAGCAGCAGGATATTGCGTTTTGGCATCCACGGCGATCGCCACAGCCTTCTGCACATCCGCATCGTGGTCGATATATAGGTGGCAAATGCCTTCTGCGTGTCCCAATACCGGAATCCGCGTATTGTCCTGCACAAAGCGCACAAACGTGTTGGAGCCTCTGGGGATGATGAGATCAACGTACTGGTCTAGCTCCAACAGGGCTAGCGTCTCTTCCCGCGTGGTCAGCAGTTGGACAACCACTGGGGCAACGTTCGTTTGGGCAAGTCCCTGACGGATCGCTGCTACCAGCGCTTCGCACGATCGCAGTGCTTCCTGCCCCCCTTTGAGAATGACACCATTCCCAGACTTGATCGCCAGACTCGCAATCTGCACTACCGCATCGGGGCGGGCTTCAAAAATCACTCCCAGCACACCCAACGGGCAAGTCACCCGCGTCAAAACAAGCCCTTGATCCAACTCTCGGTGAAGCTGAACTTCACCCACTGGATCAGGCAATTTCGCCACATCCCGAATGCCTGCGATCGCGCTTTGCAACTTGACTTTATCTAGCTTTAAACGAGCATAGAGCGCGGCTGGAATTGCCTTTTTGGCTGCCTGACAATCAAGTTGGTTGGCAGCAAGAATGTCATCCGTAGCCGCTTCTAACGACTGAGCAATCGCCTCTAGCGCCTGATTTCTCAGTGCAGTCGGTAGCGCTGCCAAATGACGGGCACTCTCCCGCGTTTGCCGAGCGATCGTCAGAAGGGAGGACGATGGTGCTGTAATCAATGGAATCATGGGCAGTCGTCCGGTAAAAGATGGTTGACTAATTTGGGTGCATGACTCTGGATGCCCATCCCCATTAAACAAACCGATCTACCAAATTTTAAACGCAAGGTTGAAAAAAGAATGCGGATGGCGAGACTCGAACTCGCAAGGACAATGCCACACGCACCTCAAGCGTGCGCGTATACCAATTCCGCCACATCCGCACAAGCTGGCTTAGAAAAACCAGATTCTTTCGCTTGAACAATGTCCCTAATCTGAACCATCAGCACGCTCTAGGCTATAAGCAACTAGGTGTTATGAGCAACTAGATAGCCCGGTTCAAACAGTGCAGCCCTGAGGTTTGGTCTGCTTTAAGACTTCACTAGCATAGCAAAAAGCGGTCAGAGGTTTGCGCCAGTGATAGAAATTCGCTAAAAGGAGGGTGGGAACTAATCGATCGCCGTTGCCTTCTATCTGAAAGTAGGTATCGAGCCGCAAAAAACTAGGTACCCTACAGGTGAGTATTTCGCATTCTAGCAAGTCTGGAGTAGTTGCTGTGACGTTACGGAAAACGATCGCTCTGGGTACATTGGGGCTTAGTGTCAGCCTTGGCTTTGCCCTGCTTGGCTTCAGCAGAGGCGCAGTAACGATCGCTCAACTTGCGCCAGCACCAACACCAGCGCCAACAGAAGATCCGTTGCCGGTGAAGCCAGATGTGCCTTACGTACCTACGCCAGAAGTAGTAGTGACGGAAATGCTGAAACTGGCAGGCGTGACTCCTGAAGATACCGTGTATGACCTCGGCTCTGGCGATGGACGACTGGTTATTAGTGCCGTCAAAGACTACGGTGCCCGTCGGGGGGTTGGAGTAGAGATTAATCCAGGGTTAGCGCGCCTGAGCAACGAGAATGCTCAAAAAGCAGGGGTGAGCGATCGCGTTCAGTTTTTGCAACAAGACCTTTTTCAAACGGATTTCCGTGATGCAAGTGTTGTAACGCTCTATCTACTGCCTGACATTAACTTAAAACTCCGACCCAAGCTGCTGAGTAGCCTGAAACCCGGCACGCGCATTGTTTCTCACTCCTTTACGATGGGCGATTGGAAGCCAGACAAAACGGTCACCGTGCCCGGTAATGCGACCGCTTCGGTACCACGGAACCTCTATTACTGGGTAGTACCCTCAAACATTTCAGGTGATTGGAAGGGGCGGGTAGAGTATGCACCTGGTCGTAGTCAGTCCTATACGCTGCGGTTCACTCAACAGTATCAGCAGGTGAAGGGAGAAGCGATCGCGGAGGGCAAAAAGTACACGATCCCAAACATTACGCTCACGGGCGATCGTCTCACCTTTAGCCGCACCGAAACCGTACAAGGACAGCAAGGCGTGATTCAGTTCAACGGACGCATTGAAGGTGACACGCTCAAAGGAACAGCCGGGGTTAAATGGGGTATCTTAGCGAGAAATTTTCCGATCGTGGCTCAACGTAGCGGCAATCAGCAAGCTGCGAAGTAAGCATCGTGGGTTGTGTATAGTGAATAAATCAGTAGAGGAGCAACGGTCACTCTATCGCTTCATTTCCCGGTTCCCTCATTTCCCACACCATACATGGATGGGTTTATTAACCTCAACAAGCCCGCAGGGTTTACGTCTCACGATTGCGTTGCTAAGGTGCGGCGACTGTTGCAGATGAAGCGCGTGGGGCACGCAGGCACCCTCGATCCGGCGGCGATCGGGGTTTTGCCGATCGCGCTGGGCAAAGCCACTCGCCTGCTCCAATTTCTCCGTCAAGCTAAAGCTTATCGAGCTACAGTACGGTTAGGCGTCAGCACCAGCACCGATGACTTGGAAGGTGAAACGCTATTGGCTCAACCTGTTACAGGACTTGCTTTAGCAACGGTTCAAGAGGCGCTTCAGCACTTTCAAGGCACGATCCAACAAATTCCACCCAACTACAGTGCGGTTCAGGTACAGGGAAAGCGTCTGTACGATTTAGCACGGGCAGGCGAAGCGATCGTTGCAAAATCTCGTACCGTTCACGTCTTTAGCCTTGAGGTGCTGGACTGGCGACCAGGAGACTTCCCCGAACTGGATCTGGCGATCGCCTGTGGGCCGGGTACCTACATTCGGTCGATCGCACGTGACCTGGGCAATGTCTTGAAAACAGGTGGCACGTTAGCAGCCCTCACACGCACGGCAAGCAGCGGCTTTGAACTGGCAGATAGTGTGACGTTGGAAACCCTGGAAGCCCAGCAAGTGCAAGGTCTTTTCCAACCGATCGAGCCAGTAAAAGCCTTGCTGCACTTGAGTCAGATTGTGCTTTCAGGGGCGATCGCTCGTCGCTGGTGCCAGGGGCAACGCATTGTCATCCAGCCTGATGCAAACGGTCAGTGGAAAGAAGAGGACGTAGAAAAACCGGAGGACGATGCAGGAAGACTGCAAATGTATGCGGTGCCACCTCTCCAGCAGCCGCTACGGGTACATCACGAAGACGGTCAGCTTCTCGGCATTGGCATACCCACCGATACTGAAGTTGGTATTGTTCTGCTCTCTCAGATGGTCTTTGAGAGTGACTTTAGCTGATTACTTCAGGCTGTCTAACCAGGCTTCTAGCTCAGCCGAGGTAGAAAAGTTCAGTAGGGCGATCGCCAGTGCTTCTAGCTGCGTCAGGTTTAGTTGCGAGAGACGATCGCGCAAACCACTGGGTAATTGACCCACTCTTTGCTCTAACAGCAGGAGAACGAGTGAGCGATGTCCTTCCTCTCGTCCTTGTTGGATACCTCGCTCAAAGCCAATTTCTTCTACGCTCGTGATGTAGGGCACTTTGCGTTCCTCCTCGTAAGCTTTCAACTCAAACCAAAACGCCTGCTTCAACCCTTTTGGCAAAATCATAACCCACGGCGTACCGCTTACCAATTTCAGTATCCGGGGCAATTTGCTGAAATTCTTTGTCCAAAAACTCAGACGGTTTTTGCCAGTCGATCGCGCGATGTAATCCCTCTTTTGTTACTACGGTGGAGGAGAAGAAATTCAAGTCCCATCAAGCTGCTTTCAGGTCTGGGATTGGAAGAATCTGGCAGGTATCCATCCAATCCATCAACTCATGTAAGGCTCGTTTG
>JAESFU010000252.1_pt1 | contig 51351 bp, 47 predicted proteins | sample 9269461 | NCBI WGS metagenome assembly JAESFU01 (sample SAMN14502556, study PRJNA617107) | algae metagenome | isolation source: Stenomitos rutilans HA7619-LM2 and co-occurring heterotrophs from cave walls | place: USA: Waikapalae cave, Hawaii | collected 2009-07-28
GTTGGTGGCCGACGTCGGAGATCGATGCAGCGATGGCGCGCGACCGTGCAGGCCCAAGGCCTTTGACCCGTTCAAGCTGGGCAGGGCTTGCAGACAAAACCGCCTGCGGCGAACCGAAGTACTCAAGGAGCCTGCCGAGCAGAACAGGACCCAGCCCGTCCGCAAGGGTCAGCCTGAGCATGGCACGTGTGCGCTCATCGCACGCGATGTGGTCGGCATTCACGACTTCTCCCCCCGGACCCCACGATTCCCCTGCACCTACTTACTTCACGATCAGGCCTTCAGAATTCTGCGGCGTCGCGACCAGGGCCTGTGCAGCCATGCGGTATTCGTCCTCGATGTCTTCCTCGTCGCGTTCTGCAGTTCGTGCAAAGACCGTGATCGACTCCTTGGTCTCGACGGCGGTCAGAAGGCGGAGATCGGTCACGACCTGTGCATACGTAAACCGCGGATCCGGCCTGCGGATCGTGACGTACACGTGCTTGCCGCGATAGGCATCCCACGTTGAATCCAGGACCAGTGCATACCCGGGCGAACCAACCTGCGCAACGACGACGTACTGCCCGTTGACGGGTTCGACGGTGATCTGCGCTGCAGAGAACTGCTCTTCGGCGACGTCCGGCGGACCGGGGCGCGAGTAGCACCCGGTCAGTGCCACTGCCCCGGCAGTCAGCATCGCGGCCAGCGCCAATCGCTTCACTGCAAAGAGGAGGCAATGGCTGAAGCTTGCCGATAGGCTGTCACCGAGAGGGCGGTTCCCGTGTGGTGAGGGCATGGATCGCATCGGTCGGTGAACTCCTGTGCCGGGGATCGTGTGCACGCATCGATCGACGGTGCAGAACATCATCCTACCGGGTCGCGGGCGGTTTGTCCGGGGATTCGGGGGAACGGCCTTGGTGGGCAAAGTGGTGTAGGCAGGTTTGGGTGGCGTCGGTCTGGGCGAGATCGCAGGAAGCGGGTAGATCAGATGGCATCGAGCAAGCGAGGCAGCGTTCGGAGGCACGGCGGCAGAGGGTCTCGCAAGGGGCCCGGACGCAAGCGTGCACGTCGGTTTGCGATCGCGGCGTTCTCGCCCGCGACTGCAGTCATCGCGCTGGTGCTGGCGGTCATCACGCTGTCGGTCTGGTCGTGCTCGTCTGACCCGGTTCGGAGCAGAAGATCGACCCGGACAAACCAGACTGCGGCTGCAGACGCCACCAGTGGCGACACGCTCAAGTCACCGCCTCCTTCTGCGAGGATCCCCGGTGCACCGCTCTTTGAGAGCGAGCCCGACATCCGCGTTCGCGTGAAGCCCGGCTCGGAAAGCTCGAAGATCGAGTCGAAGGTCGCGCTCCAGGCGATCGGGGCGCAGATGCAGCCTGCACCCATCGCATCCCCCTTCACCGTAACGTGCACGCCCGAGGGCATCCGCCTCCTGACAAGCAAGGGCGAGTATCTCCAGTTCCCGCAGGGCGTGGTCGTGACGATCGCGTCGACGACGACGGGTCCTGATGGCATCGGGCACCCGATCTCACCTGCACCGAACATCAAGGTCGATGACGTTGAGTATCCCGGTCAGGTGATCCTCCGCCCGACGACCGACAAGGGCATGGGCAAGTTCGACGTGATCGTCGACATGTCGATCGAGGACTATCTGCCCGGCGTTCTGGCCAAGGAGCTCTTTGCGAAGTGGCCGCTGGGTGCGTACGAGTCGCAGGCGGTATGCGCACGGACGTACGCCCTCTTTGAACGTGCCCTGGATCGTGCTGCAGGTCGTCCCTTTGACGTGGAGAACACGCAGGCCGATCAGGTCTTTGGTGGCGCGACGAACAACCAGACTGCACGGCAGGCGGTGCTCAACACGCGCGGCGCGGTGCTGACATTCAACGGCGAGCTCTTCAAGGCGTATTACTCGAGCACGTGCGGCGGGCGCTCGGGCTCTGCAGCGGATGTCTGGCCGATCACCAAGGGGTACGAGTACAACCTCGCTGCACCGATCCAGGGACAGATTCGTCCGCACTACTGCCAGCAGGCACGGCTGTATCGGTGGGAAGTGACGCGCAGAGCAGACGAACTGGGTGCACGCTTTGCTGCGTGGGGCAGGATCAACGGTCATCCGGTCAGGACGATCGGACCGATCCAGTCGGTGACGGTCGAGAAGGTGAATGCAACCACGAGGCCGGGCCGCTACACCGTCGTGGATTCGCGGCAGAAGACCTATTCGATGTCTGCAGAGGAGCTGCGCGTCGCGTGCAACGTCGCTGCAGACGGCTTCACTGCCATCACGCCGCAGACTCGCGTCAACAGCAGCGACGTCGAGTTCACGTCATCGACGGATAACGGCATCCCGATCTTCATGATCCGCGGGCGCGGCTTTGGTCACGGCGTGGGCATGTGCCAGTGGTGCCTCAAGGGCATGGCGGATGCAGGGATTCCGTGGAACGAGCAGGTCCTGACGTTCTACCCCGGCGCGACGATCGTGAAGGGGTATCGCTGAACAGCCTTCGATGCCGGATAGTTTGACCCGTGCAGTGATTTAACGCTGTTTTTCAATCGGCGTTTCCAGTACCTTCGATGGCGATATTCGTTTCGCGAATCGAGGTTACTCCATGCTTGCTTGCGGAAAACCGACAATCGTTCATGCACTGCCGTGTTTCATGGCAGCAGTTGCAGGCGTGTGCACAACTGTCGCCACGGGACAGCCTTGCGGTGAAATGCAGGATCTGGGCAATGGAGTTCCAAAGGGCTCTCAGGCGCTTGCCATCTCAGGCAATGGCACGATCATCGTGGGAGGAACGGGCAAGGACGCGTATCGCTGGAGCGAGCAGGGCGGTTTCACGCTGCTCGGTTCGCTCGGCGGCGACTGGTCGGAAGCCGCGTCCGCATCATTCGATGGATCGGTGATCGTCGGCACCGCGACAGATGCTGCGTTCATGCCTCAGGCATTCTACTGGACACAAGGTGGCATGGTGAGTCTCGGCACGCTCGGAGGTAAAGCGGCTGACGCAAAGGGCGTATCCGCCGATGGAGAGTTCGTTGCCGGCCGTGCGGAAAACTGGACACGCCAGTGGCGTGCATATCGGTGGAGTCAACGGACGGGAATGCAGAACCTCGGGACGCTCGGTGGCGATGAACTGCATTCGTGGGCCAATCAGATCTCCGGGGATGGGAACATCATCGTCGGCGGCGCAACGAATTCCCTCGGCCTCACCCGTGCATTTCGCTGGGAGCACGCAACCGGGATGAAGGATCTGGGGACGCTGGGTGGTGCGTGGGCGGAGGCGTATGCAGTGTCCGATGACGGACAGGTCGTCGTGGGAGCATCCGCGGATGCAAAGGAAAGACCCCGTGCATTTCGGTGGACGCCCGGTTCGGGCATGGAAGAGATCAGGACATTTGATGGCGATGAATCCATCGCGCTGGCTGTCAGCAGCGACGGCACCACGATCGTGGGCCTTGCGACATACTCAAGCGGCGTGCGACGTGCGTTTGGCTGGAACACGATCGAAGGTCCGTATGACCTTGGAACGCTGGGCGGCATGAACTCGACAGCTCGTGGAGTTTCCGCCAATGGCACGCTGGTCGTCGGCATTGCAACGGACCCTGCTGATCAGCAGATGCCGTTTCGCTGGCAAAGGTACTGCACGGCCGATGTCGATTGCGACGGAAGCATCAACATCGATGACTATGCGAAGTATGTCGCCTGCTTTGAAGCAGGTTTCTCGTCCGCCGATTTTGACCATTCGGGATTCGTGGACACCGATGACTTCACGGCGTTCGTGCTGGCCTTTGAATCAGGCTGCTGAGACAATGTGGAACTTCACAACCATGCAGGCGGATGAACTCACACCACGGTGTCGATCAATCGGCCAGTGTTGGTCTTGCTGATGGTTCGGTAGCTCGTCAATAGCTGGTGCGTCACACGCGTCTCAAGTGCAGGGAGGGGGGCGGGCGCGGTCGAGCCATTCATGGAAAGCGGGCCGGGGCCGCACCGGCAATTGCAGGGCTGGGGTGCCGGATTCAGGAGCTGCGCGGTCCACCGATCGACGATCCCTGCATTGGTCGAGAGCGAGGCGAACTCGCGTGCGCGGCGCGCCAGGACAATGTCGAGGGGGACGATGGGTGGTGCGTTGAGGACCCGCGAGGCCTCGCGGCGCTCATCGATTGCACGCTGAGCGGCGTCGTCCTCGACGGGAAGTGTCCCGTGTGCACGGAGGGTGGCTTGATGGGCTGCAACAGATAGCCATGCTTCCACTCTTGATATGGTGTCGACCATGACACGGTTCAGAGAAACGAAGGGCGTGCCAGCGGCCGAGGCTATCGGACGGGTCCGAGAATAACGGGCCTGGAAAGCCATGCAGGCGCAAGCGCTGCTGCAAGAATGAACGGTGCGTGCAGGGTGTTGCCCCCATGCGACGGCGGGACGTTGCGGAGAAACGACGGTGTTGCGGACGAGCGACCTTGAATACGACCTTCCACCCGGCCACATCGCGACCGTGGCCGCGTCGCCGCGCGATGCAGCACGGCTCCTGGTGACCGAGCGGGCCGGATCAAGGCTTGAAGATCTGCATGTCCGAGACCTCCCGGATGTGCTGCAAGCCGGGGATCTCCTGGTATTCAACGCGACGCGGGTGCTCCCTGCACGGCTGCTCGGAAAACGTGAGGGGACCGGGGGGAAGATCGAGAGCCTGTTTTTGTCATCGGAACCCGGCGGCGGATGGGTGTGCCTGCTGAAAGCAGGTTCGCTGCGGAGCGGGATCGAGGTACGGCTTGATGGGCAGGACGGCACGCCATCGAGCATCGTGCTCGTGCTTCGGGAGCGATCGACCGAAGAGGGCGGCGCGTGGATCGTTGATGTGCGCGGGGGGAGCGGGAGCGTGGTCGCGGACCTCGAAGCAGTGGGAAGAACGCCGCTGCCGCCGTACATCGTCAAGGCACGCCAAGGGGGCGGGATCGCGATCAATGATCGGGAGGACCGAGGGCGGTATCAGACGGTTTTTGCGGGGAATGCAGGGGCGGACGATGCAGGCTCGCAAGGCGGCGTCGTGGGATCGGTCGCCGCACCAACCGCAGGTCTGCATTTCACGCCCGAACTGCTCGAGCGATTAAAAGAGCGCGGCGTCGAGCGTGCAGAGGTCGTGCTCCATGTCGGGACGGGAACGTTCCGGCCGGTTGAAGCGGAGTTTGTGGAAGAGCACGCGATGCACGAGGAGTGGTGCTCGGTTCCACTTGCGACGCGTGAGGCGATCACGCGTGCACGGGCGGAAGGTCGGCGCGTGATCGCGGTCGGCACGACGAGTGCACGTGCACTTGAGAGTTATGGCCAGCGCGAGGAAGCAGGGATCGCATTGCCCGAGTCGCTGGTGACTCGCATCCTGATTACACCGGGGTACAAGTGGCGGTGGTGCACGGGGATGATGACCAACTTCCATCTCCCGCGTTCGACGCTCCTGGCGATGGTGGGCTCCATGTACGAAGGGGGCGTGGGAAGAGCAATGGAGGTGTATCGCCATGCGCTTGAGCGTGGTTATCGCTTCTACAGCTACGGCGATTCGATGCTGATCCTGCCGTGAGGCCCGCCTGCACCACTTGGGCCGCACCACTTGGGCTGCATCACTCGAAACGCTCCCGGACGCTGGCAGGGTTTTGACCCCAGTCCAAACTTGTGTGGGACACGAGGGAACACACCCAAAGTCGATGCAGGTGAACTCTACAAGCCGTGCAAATGGACCAGAGGGGAGAGTCTCGCTCAGGATGGGCTGAATCTGGTCGATCAGGACTCTTGCGGGCGGGGGGCGTTCTCCCGCTGCGGAGTCTGACCGGGGACCAGAATGGCTGACGTCGTCAACGGGTTATCCGATGCCTGCGGTACGAGCGGACAAACCGCCGTCACCGCTGGTTATTGGGACTCGTTCGTCAACTTCTGGACCGGCAACGGCGCGTATCGGCCTCGAACGCACTGCATGGTCACGGAGGCAGGGACGCCCGACTGGCCTTGGATCATCGTGCTGGTGATCCTGACGTCGCTGGTGATCGCGGCGTACGCGCGGATCTTTATCTTCTGGTGCCAATCGTACCTTGAAGTCGCGCCGCCCGATCGCAACCGCAAGCTGATGCAGCTGGCGTGGGTCTTTGCGCTGTGCGCGGTGTGCGGCTACGCGATGTCGATCATGTCGTTTGTTTGGCCCGCGTACCGGCTGGTGACCGTGCTGATGGCGGTGCTGGTCTTCTGGTCGTGGCGGTTTGCGTGGAGCCTGGGTGAGTTTCGCGTGTCGTTTGCAGCACGGCGGTACGAACGCGAGCTGCGCGAGTCACTGAAAAATCGCGAGATCGAGCTTGAGCGGCTCGTCTCGCTTCGGACCAAGGAACTGGAAGCAGCACGGCGCGAGGCGGACTCTGCCAACATTGCCAAGACTGCGTTCCTCGCGAACATGAGCCACGAGATCAGGACGCCGATGACGGCGATCCTGGGTTTCAGCGAGCTTCTCCGGTCAGAGGATCTCGATTCCCACGAGAAGGGCGAGTATCTTGAGCTTGTTCGGAGGCACGGCGAACACCTTCTTGCGATCATCAATGACATTCTCGATCTTTCGAAGATCGAGGCAGGTGAACTGCGGCTCGAACGCATCGCGTGCAACCCCGTGCTCGTCGTCAACGACGTGTGCGCTTCGGTCCGGCACCTTGCTGCGGCCAAGAGGATCGAGCTTACGACGAATATCCCCGAGAGCTTCCCGACAATGGTGTGCAGCGATCCGACGCGCCTGCGTCAGATCCTTCTGAACCTTGTGGGCAATGCAGTGAAGTTCACGTCGTCGGGCTCGGTGAGCGTGAGCTGTGAAGCAGCACAGATTCAGAACGACCGGTGGGACATCCGCATCGCGGTAAAGGACACCGGGATCGGGATGAGCCTTGAACAGATGCAGTCGATCTTCCATCCCTTTACGCAGGCGGATGCGAGCACGACGCGGAAATTCGGCGGGACGGGGCTTGGTCTTGCGATCTCGCGGCATCTTGCAGAGGCGATGGGCGGACAACTGCGCGTATTGAGCATGGAGGGCCAGGGAAGCACGTTCACGCTTGAACTCTCTGCAGGGATCTTCGAGCTTGAGACGGGCGGGAACGCGGACCGTTCGCTGGCTCCGACGCGCACGCGTCTTCGCGGGTCAGACCGCATCCTGATCGCGGACGACTCTGCGGATATCCGAAGGCTTGTCGCGTATGTTCTCGAAAAAGCAGGTGCGACGGTCGATTCTGCGATCGATGGCGCGGAAGCAGTGGACGTGATCGAGCGCGAATGGGTTGCAGGTCGCGGCTACTCGCTCATTCTGCTTGATGTCGACATGCCACGGCTTGATGGCATCGCTGCAGCGAAGGAAATCCGCAAGCGCGGGATCGATGTGCCGTTGATCGCGATCACCGCGCATGCGATGGCGACGGATGTCGAGCGCAGCCTTGCGTGCGGGTTTGATGCACACCTTCCCAAGCCGGTCGATCGTACAGTGCTTGTGAACGAGTGTCTCCGGGCGATCATCTCGCACCAGCACCGGGGCGGCAACGCAGCAGCTGCGTAAGTTACGTCACGCCTCGCCTATTCACGGCAAGTCACCGGGCAAGCCTTGCCAATTCACGCTCAATTTGCAGAACGCTTGAGAAGCGCACGAAGCTGGAGCCGTGCCATCGGGTGGCTTGCGCCTTCCCACGATTCGTTGTAGAGAAATTCAAACCCGCGCGGGAGGAAGAGATCCTTGAGCTTGGCGGGCGACATCGGGCTTGGGTGCATGTGGTCGCTGTAGTCCATCAGATCGACCAGGAGCCACACCATGCCGCCGGGACGGAGAAGCCTGCGCATCTCCTGCACCACCATCGCGGGTTGATCGGTGTGATCGAGGCAGTTCTCGGCGATGATCAGGTCGCATGATGCACCTGCGAGCGGGATGTTCTCTCCGCATGCAGCGAGGTGAACGACCGGACGAGCCAGCACTGCCTTTGGCACAAGGTGCGATGAGAGATAGCCATCCGCGAGCGGATCGACCGCGACTGCAGAGCGGAACGGTCGGAACCCGCAGCACGGGATCGGGCCGCCGCCGATCTCGACGACGTCTTTGGTTGACGTCCATGCATCCATCGGAGCGCCGCGATCGATTGCAAGACGATCCGCAAGCTCGTTGAGTCGCGTGCACTGCCAGCCGGAGAAGACCTCGACGAACTTCTCGCGGTGTGTCGGTTCCTGGCCGTTGATCGCGGCGACCCAGTAGTTGAGTTCGTCGTAATACTTGGCAGTGGCAGAAGGATCGGGCTGGCCTGAAGGCGTCACTGCATGGCCATCAGGTCCGCCGCGCCAGATTGAACCGTGCGAGGAAGACAAAGACGCGACCGGTGCGGCGATCGGTGCAGCGGGAGCCTGCTGGAGCTTTGATTCGATGCGCAAGAGCGACTGCTGGAGATCCCACGTCGCGGGGCGCAGCGCACGGCGGACGATCGACTTGAGCATGCCGCGCACGCCGTCTGGCTCATTCCCGCTGGATGGAGAAGTTGGAGCGGTCATGGAGCGCGTCATTTGCCCATCGCGAAGATCTGGAAGCGGTGGCCCTTGGGATCAAGATTGAGGCGCTTACAGATCGCGTCGCGGATCGCGACAAGCTCGGGAACGTCGATCGGGATGATCTCGCGGGTGTCCATGCGGATCACAAGGTCGCTGGGCTTACGGCCGTACACGAGCTGGTAGTGCGACTGCTCCTGATCAAAGAGCACGCGCTGGATGATCCCTGCTTCCTGAAGAAGCCGGACCGTCCGGTAGACGGTCGCCTTGCTGACGCGCAGGGGACCCTTGCGGAGCTCGTCGATCAGGCCTTCGACTTCAAAGACACCGTCGAAGCGGATGACGCTGTCGAGGATCTGGGCACGCTCGGGCGTGTACTTGAGGCCTTCTGCCTTGAGCTTGCGCCGGAAGACTGAGCAGAGGGGCTCGACGATCTCAAGATCGCGTTCCCAGTCTGCATCGGTGTCAACGTCGGGACGAGAGGCAGGTGGGTTCTTCGACGTGGCGGGCATCTTCGTATCCTATCCCCTTCTTGGACGACCTTTTCAGGCGAAACCTTGTTTCAGGACACCGACGGGACCGACCGGCCATGACCCAACCTTCCAACGCGTCTGAACTCGGCACCCGGCGCATGACGCCGGATCGCGTCCTTTGGTTCTTTGTTCTGGGTGCGATCGGGCTGGCAGTGCTGGGGCTCGTCAGCACGTCGTCGATCCGCGATCCGCAGAATCTCATCTCGCTCATCTGGGTTCTGTTTGATTCAGGCCCCCGTGCAGTGCTCTACCTGGTCGCGTCGGTCGGCTGGGGAATGCTCCTTGCGATGCTCGTCCGGAAAGCAGCAGGGGTTGAACCTGGTGTGTGGGACGGGCCGTGCATGAGCGTCGGACTCGGCACTGCGTTCATGCTCAGCCTCAGTCACTTGATGGGCATGCTCGGGCTCTTTGGTGGCGCGATGGGGCTTTCGGGGCGTGCATGGGCGCTTGGGCCGATCGTGATCGGCGGGCTGATCGCCGCGGTTCCGGTCTTGCTCGCTTTGAACCGAGGGATCGACCTGACGTCGCTCCCTGCCAATCTTCGCTGGCCGGAACGGGTACCGATCGCGCTGGCGTGGCTGTGCGGTGGGGCGATTCTTGTCGTCGCTTCCGCCAATCCGCCCGGTGCTCTCTGGGCGAGCGAGTTTCGCGGGTACGACGTCCTGAGCTACCACCTCCAGCTTCCTAAGGAGTGGCTGGTTGCAGGGAAGCTCGTGCCGCTTGAGCACAACGTGTATTCGTACCTGCCCGGCTATATCGAAGCAGCGTTCATGCACCTGGGGGCGATGACGGGCTCGAACGATCTGCAGATCGGCGATGGAACGGTTCTGCTTTCCTCGCAGTTGCTCGTGGCGGGGATCACCGCGCTTGCTGCATGGTCGGTAGGCCGAGCAGGGATCGCTGCTGCGCGAGCAGCGGGTGCCCGTCTTGAATCGTCGCATGCAGCAGGTGCGGCGACTGCTGCAGCGGCGATCGTGGTTCCGTGGCTGCTTGTGGTCGGGTCGATGGCGTACAACGAGAGCGCGGTGGTCTTGCTTTTGGCTGCTGCATGTGCAGCGGCGCTCATGGGACAGGGGTCACCCGCGAACATGACGACCCGCGCGAGCCTTGTGCGCGGCGCGGTGTGCGGCGTACTGGTCGGTGCTGCGTGCGGAGCAAAGCCTACCGCGATCTTCATGGGCGCGCCGATCGTCGGGCTGATGCTGCTCTGGAAGATCAAGCCACGCGGGTGGTGGGCAGTGACCACTGGTGCGTGCATCGCGGGACTTCTCTCGATTTTGCCATGGCTCATTCGCAACCACCTGGCGAGCGGCAATCCGGTGTTTCCGCAGCTTGCAGGGATGTTGGGGAGCGGGCACTGGAGCATGGAGCAGGTCGAGCGGTACATGTCTGCACACCGATTTGAAGGATCGTGGCTCGAGCGGCTCAAGCTGATGGTTGTTGCGGATGCATCGGACCCTGCAGGTGTGCGTCATCGCGGGTTTGCGCATGCGCAGTGGGCGTGGTTCTTCCCGGTGTCGATCGCTGCGTGCGTGCTGGTAACGATCATCAAGCAGAGCAGGCAGGTCGGACTTTTGCTTCTGACGTGCTTGCTCGTACAGACGGTTGCGTGGCTTGGGCTCACGCACATCCAGTCGCGGTTCCTGATCCCGCTGATGGTGCCGGCGCTCATGGCGATGGCGGTGATGGCCGCGATTGCGTGGGAGAGCAGATCGCAACGTTCGGAATCGATGCAGGTGCGGCAGTTGTGGCCTGCATGGGCAGGTTCGCTCCTGGTGCTCATGTTGTGGGCGCTGGTGCCCGAGGGCGCGTATGCAGTGCATCGGTACCTGGATGAAGGGGCGCGTGGTGAAGGGCCCAACGGACTCTTGACGCCGGGGCCGGGCGTGATCTCGGGAACGCTCGCGCGGCGTGCGTTTGAAGGGATGGTCGAGGGAGATCAGCGCCAGTTCCTGACGGATGCAGGTCCGATCGTGTTCTGCAACTTCACGAGCAGGCCGGGTGATCTTCTCTACATGCTCGGCGATGCGACGCCGCTGTATCACACCGAGCCCGTGGTGTATAACACGACCTATGACACCTCGCTCCTGGGCGAAGCGATCGCGAAAGATCCTGAATCGCCGGGGCGGTGGATCGATGCACTCCACAAGCGCGGCGTGACGCGTGTGCTGGTGAACTACTCGGAGCTTGCGCGGCTCGGCAAATCAGGATGGCTTGACGCACGCATCACGCCCGAAGCAGTGGAGCGATCGATCGCTGCGTTTGGGCAGGTGGAGCGGACGTGGGGCGAGCAGTCGCTGGTGCTGTACAGGATCAAGTGATCAGTGAGCCTGCAAGAGTCAGCTCACTGCCCTGAAGATGAAGATGCTGATGACCCAGGCTACTGCAGTGGCACACATGCAGCAGAGGATCGCCCTGCCCAGGCGATCACCGAAATCGGGTTGCTTCTCTTCAGATGCAAGCGGCTTCAAGTCGTCGACAAGGAACACGATCAGGATCAGCGAGAGGATGAACCATGATCCAAGGCCGAGTGGTGTGAGATGCGGTCCAAATGCATCTGCAGGTGGAATGAAACCCCAGATCAGGGAGAGAAGAACGACCCAGCAGATGATCGCACCGATCGGGAGCTTCATTTCAATCTCTTGCGTGCTGCAGGCGCCTTTGCCTGTGGCAACTTGCACCACCTGATCAGAGGCTGCGAAGCGGGTCGGCATCTGCAGTGCTCACGAGAAACTTCGCGTCGGGCATCGCGTGCGAGAGGCGCTGGGCGAGCCTGGGCAGATAGCCGCGCTCGGTCGCGGTGTGGCCTGCGAGGATGATCGACATGCCGCAGTTGGTGGCTTCGAGGACTTCGTGGTGCTTCATTTCGCCGGTGATGAAAACTTCGCAGCCCTCTGCACGGGCGATGGAAGCCTGTGCAGTGCCTGCACCGCACACAACACCGACATGCGTGACGGTCTTGGGGCTGCCGGGTGCACGGGCGATCTGGATGGTGGGCGAGCAGGTAGGGATGGTGAGATAGCTCTTGAGCCTGCGTGCGATTTCTTCGATGGTTGCAGGCTGATCGAGGACGACACGCCTGCCACCGCCGATGGTTCGATCGGGCTGCTGGGCGAGGTCGTAGACGTCGACTGCAGGTTCTTCGTATGGATGGAACTGCCTGAGCGTCGCCATGACGAGCGGGAGGCTCGACTTGCTGCAGACCATTTCGAGGCGGACTTCCTGGACCTGCTCGAGCTTGCCGCTCTGGCCGATCGTGGGCGAGGTTCCATCACCGCCCAGGAACGTGCCAGTGCCGGGGATCGCGAACGAGCACACCGAATAGCGGCCGATGAGCCCTGCACCTGCAGTCGCGAGGGCGTTGCGAAGGCGCTCGACTTCGGCCTCGGGCACGAACGTGACAATCTTGCATTCCTGTGTGGCCTTTCTGCGTGCCATCGGCGCAAGTGCACGGCAGTCGCCTGCGATCTTGCCGGTTGCAGTGGAGCCGGAGACACCTTCACAGAGCCAGTCGGTCATGCAGCCGGGTGCGTTGTCGAGACTGGTGTGCGGCGCGTAGACCGCGATGTCTGCCTGGATCGCGCGGGCAAGGATGCGCTCCTTGGGCGTTGCGTCGGTGATCCTGCGGAGCGGCTCCCAGATCGGCGGGTGATACGCGATGATCGCGGACGCCTTGGCGGTGAGTGCTTCCTCGATGACAGGCTCGGTGAGATCGATCGTGAGGAAAACGGGGCCATCGATCGCGCGAGAGGTCCTGCCGATCTGGAGGCCGACCTTGTCCCACGGTTCTGCGAGTTCGAGGGGTGCGATCTTCTGGAGGGCGTCGATGAGATGCTTGACGTTCACGCGTGGAAGCTCCGTCGCGGCGCTATCGCGCTGCACATGCATGTTAGGAGTTCAATCCTGCGTGCTTTGGCCTCATGGGCGACGGAGGTGATAGATCTGGAGCGAGCGGACCCTGACGGTTTCCAGTGGGTTCAGGCGTGCTTCGAGGCTTTTGAGCTGATCTCCAGGATGGCCGAACCAGAACGGGTTGTTGATGAAATACACGTCGCGCTCTGGGTTTGCGACGCGGAATTTTTCGATGAGAACCGCGATGTCCGCATTCCACGTGATCTCCGCGTGCGTGGCTTCGGGAAGGTAATAGTCAAGCGGGAGGAGCGGGCACGTCGAGACCACGATGGGCGGCTTGGTGCTTGTTGTCGACTGGCGAATAAATGTAGCTGCGCTTCGCCAATCGGGGTTTGGGTTCATCACGGTCGGCTTGTCTGCCCGCCACGTGACTGCAGCGATGGATGAGGCGAGCGAGAGCGCGATGAGCAAGGCGACGAAGATCGCGCGGAATCGAAGAAGACTCGTTCCACCGATCGCGACGATCGCAAAGAGCCAGGGCATGGCGACGAGCGTGTTGCGATCTTGGTAGATGCGGGGCGGTTCTGCACCGACGGTCGTGAAAAGAAGCGTGGATGCAAGCAAAATAGCGATGGGGCCGACTGCACAGGCAACAACAAGCCTGCCTGAGAACGTGGGCCAGAGTGCACGGACACCCGCGATAAATGGCGGGATCACGATCAACCCGTATGCACCTGCATTGAGAATGAACGTGCTGTCGCGCAGACGCATCAGCGCATTGCCTGTCGGGTACCAGATCAGGAGAAGGCGAATCGTGTGGTGCATGTCGAGCGCGACGACATAGTCTCGCGCGAGTTCTTTTGCGTGGAAGGCCTTGAAGATCAGGAGCGGCGAGAGGACTGCGAACGTGACGACGATCGAGAGGAGCACTGCGCGCCTGCGATTGGCAGTGGTGTACACGCCCTGCTCTCGCGCCATGAGCGATGGATGCCCCGCAATCGCGATGAGCACCAGCCAGAGCGGGAGCAGAAGAAGAAACGCCTGCCACGACGTACCCACGCCAAGGATCGCAAAGAGAGCAGTGAGAAGTGCGTTGCGGGTTGTCGGCTTTTCAAGCATCGCGTCTGCACGGATCACCGTGAGGACCGCGAGCATGAAGACGAGCATGGTGTTCTTGGCTTCGCACGAGTACCACGCATGGACAGGGGAAAGGAGGAGCAGCGTCGTGACGAGCCACGCAGCGAGATGACAGAACCGCGATTGGATCCAGCGTGCAAGTACCCACAGCGACACTGCAGCGAAGAAGAGGCTCGGGAGCCGGATCGAGATCTCTGAGTCGCCCGCGACTGCAGTCCAGGCGTACATCACGAGGTTGTAGAGCGGGTTGTGAACGTCGTGGAAGAGGATGCGTGTGAACTTGCCGCCGCGTAGGACTGCATCGGTACGCCAGACTTCGTCGTACCACAGGCTTTCGACTAGATGCGGGAAACGGAGTGCAAGACCGATCAGGATCGGGACGCACCATGCAAGCAGGGTGCCTGCACGTCCGCGCACGCTGCGTCGCTGCTCTTGTTCAGAGAGTGCGACGGATCCGCCCACAGCCATGGTCCCGGTCACGTGCGCAGCGTACCTCATTCCACCTCGCAAGAAAGGGGAATTGAACGGATACGCAAGTCCGAATCAGCGTTCAGATCTGGCAAACTTCACGTGAATGAGACGCGATTTGTCTGACGATCGATTGCGCAATCGTTCAAGCGATCTCGAGGATCTCAAACCGCTTCACGCCGCGGGGCGTGTTGACGCGGATGACCTCGCCCTTGCGTGCCTTCATCAGGGCCTCGCCCATGGGGCTGGTCGCGGTGACCTCGGTGTAATCGAGCGGTGGCGTGACCGAAGCTTCGCCAACGAGGCGGTAAAGATCCTCGTCTTCCGTGTCGACCTGGCGCATCTTGACCGTCGAACCCAGGAACACGACATCGCCCGACGACTTGCTCTCGTCGATGACGCTGACGTTGGCCAGGCGGTCCTGGTGCCTGCGGATCTCGGCCTCTTCCATGCCCTGCTGCTCGCGGGCGGCGTGGTAATCGCCGTTTTCCTTGAGGTCGCCAAGTGCACGGGCCTCTGCAATTCGCGTCGCGATCACGGGGCGGTTGGCGATGAGCGCGGAAAGGCGCGTTTCGATCGTTTCCTTCTCAGACTTGGTGATGAATTCCATGGCCAATCGCTTCCGACAATGTCGCACCACTCGTCCCGGGCCACTCCCGGCGTGCGAGAAGGTCTGCAAGGTTTACTGGGAAAGGTGATTCAATGCCGCCCACACGGGCGCGACCACCCCGAACAACCTGTTGGTTACTCGGAAAGAGTTTGGGTCTGATTCGCGGAACGGCGTGAAAAATCGCGCAGCGCAAAGGCCTCAATCACGACTGTAACGATCCACATGCACACGCCTGTGAGCAAAAGAACCATTCCCGACCACCAATGGATCGGCTGGACCTGAGCAGAGACACCCAGCCACGAGCGGTCTGCAGTGATGTCGAAGACGACCGACGCAGGGGACCAGATGTATGTCGGCGGCGCGGAGGTCGGGGTGCCGAAGTGATCGAACGCGCCAGTGAAAAAAGCGTAGACCGCTGCAGCGAAAGTCAGAAGGACACAGACACCCATCCAGCCGGTCCTGCGCAGCTGGGTGCTGATACCTGCAGCTTCGCCGCGCGTGATATGCACGAGCGCGATGCACAGGACCGAACCGATGATCGCGAGCCATGCAGTGGCGTGGAGCGCGACTGCAGCGGTGATCGTCGCGTTCCACGACGAGAGTGCAGGCATGGCCTGCGGCCAGATCGTGGCCTGCAAGGGGAAAAAGATCGCGATTGAGTCGAGGAAGATCGATCGCGAGGGACGCTGGTTCGGAAGCTGCTGGCTGAGCCGGAGCATCGGCCAGTAGATCGTGACGCCCAGGAGTGCAGCGGCCATCAGGAGCGCTGCAGCAGGGCGGTAGACATCGGGTGTGAGGTAGTGTGCAGCGGTGACGGGCCCGAGGCATGCGATGGTGGCGATGAGGAGGTACGCAGTCCACATCAGCGCGAGCGGGCGCGGCTCTGCACGGCGGTGGGCCCAGGGGTCTGCAGGTTGGATGCGGATCGGCTTGCGCAGCGGTGACGAAGCAAAGAGGTCGTCCTCTGCTTGTTGGCGAGCGATGTCCTCGGGGGTCTGCTGCCGGATCGTGTGCGTGTGGATCTCTGCAGGGAGATCGAGCACTGCGTCCGACTGGCTGACCGGCTGAGATTCAGGCACCGGGTGACGCACGCGCGCTGCATCTTCGGCCAGACCTGGGATCGGATCCGGGGTCGGCTGGCTTACCGCGGGCTGTGGGTCGGGCCGGTCATCCACAAGGATGATCTTTGGTCACTCACTCGGGCGGGAGCGGTGAGGTCGGATATTGCTTTGCGGGTGCAGGCTGGCCGCCCGCCCCTGCAGAGGCGGAAACGTCAATCTCCAGGGCTTGCCCCTGCCACCAGACGTCGTAAACCCTGCCGCCGTTGTCGATACTGCCGGTCTTGCGGAGGATCGATTCGATCGTCGCGATCTTGGCAGGGGTGCTGGCCTCACCGAGGCGAGGCTTGTTGGGCCTGCCGCCAAAGTTGATCTGCCCGCCTGCAACGGTCTTGAGCGAGAGCGTCCGGTCCTTCTCAAAGGTCGTGACGTCGATCGAGGCGACCTGCTTGAGCCAAGGCTTGCTGCGGATCAGGCGGAGGAGTTCAAGCCCTGCCTGGACGTCTTCACCTTTCCACGCACCGGTGTAATCAGGAGCAGAGCCGGTGGAAGGCGCGCCGTATGCCACGCCGGTCAGGACCGGGAGCTGGGCCTGGCCTTCTTCCCAGATCACGGGCATGGGCTTGCCATCCCACGAAATCAGGTGGTCCTTGCCATCGCGGCGGATCACTGCAGAGGGAATGCGCCACTGGCCGGTGATCGTGACCAATCCGCCCGGTTCGCGACGAACCATCGGACGGCCATCAAACCACCCTGAACGCTCCATCGCGATGCCGACCTGCGTGAGCGGATCGACCGAGAGCGGTGACGCAGCAGGGTCGAGATTGCGCTGGGCGAGCGCGACGATGTCTTCCTGCATCTGGCGGGGGAGCCAGGTCGGTGCATCGGGCAGCGAGGCAGACGAGACCGAGAGCAGGGCTGCATCAAGGATACCGGGGCGCGCGGACTTGGTCTCGGCAGTCGAGGCAAGCGACGGCCATTCGACCGCGACGCGCGGTGCACGTGCGCCCAGGATCGAGACTGCACGCTCTTCAAGCGGATTCAGCCCGCGGTAAAGCCCGACGCCGATCGCGCCGACGATCGCGACCGTCAGGAGCGAGGCGATCATGGACTTGAGCGCGGCAGGACGCCCGCCTTCAGCAGGCGCTTCATCCTGGGTGCTGTGGGTTGCTTCATCCCGAGCCATGGGCTCGCTCCTCACCCCCGGGGGGCATCCGTACCTTGAAACCAACGTTGGAATCGGACGCTCGGACAATCGCCGAGCACCGATCCTAATTCATCGGCCGCCGGTCCCTGGCAGCCCAACTCATAAGTGTCGCGCCCAGACGGGGCATGTCCAGTCCGATGTGACCTGCAGCCCTCGGAAGGAGCGAATGGCTCGTAAAACCCGGCATCGTGTTCACTTCGAGCAGCCAGGGGCGGCCATCGTGATCGAGCAGGAAATCAACCCTGCACAGATGCCGAACACCCATCTCCTGCGCCAGGCTCATCGCGTACTTCTGGACCGCGTCCTTCACCCCTGCAGGGAGCTTGGGATCAACGATGTACTGCGTGTCGTCGCGGTTGTACTTGGCCTCGTAGTCGTAAAACTCAACTGCAGGGCGGATCTCGATCGGGGGAAGTGTGCACGCCTCGGGGCCCGTCGGATCAAGCACACCCACCGTGATCTCTGACCCTGCGATCAGCCGTTCGATCATGTAGGTCCGGTCGGGGTTGATGCGCAGGTCCTCGCGAACGATTGGGAGTGCATCTGCCCATGCAGCACGGGTGTGGCAAAGGTGAACGCCAACGCTCGAACCCTCGTGCACGGGCTTCAAGACCACGGGAAGTTCGATCGAGCTGACCGAGTCCGCCGCATTGAAAACTGCAGCGGGTGCGGTGGGCACGCCGACGCGTGCAGCGGCGAGCTTGGTGGCGATCTTGTCCATCGCCTGGCGTGCAGCGAAGGGGCCGCAACCGATGTAGGGCCTGCCGTCCTGCTCAAGGAGATCCTGGAGCTGGCCGCCCTCGCCGAAGGGGCCATGAAGTATCGGGACGATCACGTCGCCGCCGAGCTTCTTGAGCTGCTGGGGCGTGATGCGGTCGATGATCTCGTATATGACCGCGATGCCGCCTGCTTCGAGTGCATCCGCGACTGCACGGGAGCTGACGAGGCTCACCTCGCGCTCTGCATCGGGCCCGCCGCCAAGGACCAGCGCGGAGTGGCCCGACGCGATCGACTTGGGGTGGCGCTCGTGGTTGGGATGGCGCACAACGTCGGTCACGAAGGACGCCTCCAGATGACCACTTCGGTCTCGAGCGTGATGCCGTAGGCGTCGTGAACGCGGCGCTTGACCTGTTCGATGAGTTTGATGACGTCGCGGGCAGAGCCCTTTTTGGTTGCAGTCAGGAAGTTGCCGTGCTGCGGGCTGACCACTGCAGAGCCGAGCGAGAGCCCCTTGCACCCTGCACGGTCGATAAGGAGACCCGCGCTGACCCTGCTGCCGGGCGCGAATTCGAGCGTCTGTGCACCTTGCGATTCGAGCTTAAGCGCGGCAGCAATCGTCGGGTTCTTGAAGCAGCACCCTGCGGAGTTGTCCGCCAATGGCTGGGTCTGGCGCTTGTATTCCATCACTTCGAGCCTGCGAGCCTTGAGGCGTGCAGGGTCGTCGGGAATGAGCTGGAAACGCGCACCGGTGATGATCAGGTGGTTCAGGCCTGAATGGCGGTAGGAGAAGGAAATCTCCTGCCGCGTCAGCGTGATCTGGCGACCGCTGCGATCGACCGCGTGGACGTGCGTGATGAACTGGGAGATCTCGCCGTAACGGCCCCCTGCGTTCATGACGACCGCGCCGCCGACCGTTGCAGGGAAGCCCGCGAGCGTTTCAAGACCCGCAAGGCCCTGCTCCGAGGTCTTTTTGATCAGCGAGGGCAGCTTGGCCGCTGCACCTGCGTACACGCCGCCGGTCTTGGCATCGATCTGGACCTTGCCGAACTCTGGGCCATCCAGGAAGGCGACAAGCTCGCCGATGCCATCGTCGTCGACAAGGAGATTGGCACCATCGCCCAGGATCTTGAGCGAGGAGTCCATCTCAAGGCATGCAGAGAGCTGGTCGATCGTCGTGGGCGTGCAGAACCGGTCCGCACCGCCTCCGACGCCGAACCAGGTCGGGATGGGTGCGTTGGTCCTGATCTCGGGAAGCGTCTGCACGGAGGTGCTCACGGCGTGGTCTTTCCTGATGCAGGGCTCGAAGGCGGGTTCTGACCGTTCAGGAAGCCCTTGCCGACCTTCCACACGTCACCAGCGCCCATCACGACGACGGTGTCGCCGGGGCGCGTGATGTTCTCGAGCTGCTCGATAATCGCTTCGAACGGGTAGAGGTGCATCGCGCGGATGCCGCGCTGACGAAGGCGGTCCACGAGGTCACCTGCAGTGACCTTGTGCTTCTCTTCCTGAGAGTCCCTGACGAAATAGATGTGCGGAACGATCACGACATCTGCCTGCGAGAAGCTGGCGGCGAATTCTTCGAGGAGGTGGCGCGTCCTGCTGTGCTGGTGGGGCTGGAAGACGCAGATCAGGCGGCCGCCGCGGTCTTCGGGGCGCTCTGATTCGCGGAGTGCACGGAGCGTGACATCGATCTCGGTCGGATGATGCCCGTAATCGTCAAAGACGCGGACGACGCCCGAATCGCCGGTGACAGGGCGCTCACCCAGGAGCTGCATGCGGCGGTCGATGCCGTGGAACTTCGCAAGCGACTGGGAAAGACGGGCTGCATCGCCACCTGCCATCACGCCCAGTGTCAGCGCGGTGGCTGCGTTGATGGCGTTGTGTGCACCGGGGAGGGACATGGTCCACTCTGCGATCAGGTCACGCCCACGGGTGAGGCGGACGCGGCGCGAGGCGGTGTCGTAGGCGACGACCCAGTCTGCCTGGGGGGAGAAGCCGATGGTCTGGACTTCGCACGAGAGACCTGCAGTGACTTCGCGGCGGTGTGCACCGTCGTGGGCGATCAGGAGCTTGCCTCCCTCTTCTGCAGAGGGAATGAGCAACGCGAATTCGTGGAAGGCACGGACGACTTCATCGAGCGAACCAAAGACGTCGAGGTGGTCTGCTTCGACGGAGCTGATCGAGGCGATCAGCGGGCGGTAGTTGTGGAATGAGCGATTGAACTCGCAGGCCTCCGCGACGAGGAGGCCGGTGCGACCGGTCAGGCCACCCTTGGGAACCGATGGAGCGCCGATGCGATAACCCATCGGGTCTTGAGGGGTGGCGAGCGTGCCGGAGGTGAGTTGGTCGCTGGTGGCGCCGACGATGACGGAGGGGTCGAGCCCTGCATCGGTCAGTGCACAGCCGAGCATGGCGGTCGTGGTCGACTTGCCATGCGTGCCTGCGACGGCGATGCCGGTCCGGCCGAGCATGCACTGGCCGAGCGCTTCTGCGTAGCTGAGCACGGTCAGGCCGCGGCGCGTGGCTTCGAGCATCTGCGGATGCTCGGGCTTGATCGCTGCAGAGGCGATGATCAGATCGCAGGTCTCAGGAAGGAAGCCGGTCGCCTGATCAAACGTGACGCTGATGCCGTCGGTGTCGAGGGCACGGGTCGCGTCGGAGGCGGACATGTCAGAGCCGGTGACGAGCGCGCCGTGCGACTTGAGGAGCCGCGCGAGGCCGGACATGCCGCAGCCGCCGATACCGATGAGGTATGCAGTGCGTCCCTTGAACGCGATCGGACGGGGCGGCGGCGGAACGGGGAGCGGCATGGCGGATTGGAGAATCGATCCGGTGGGTTCGATCGTGGGTGCTTGCGCAGCGGAAATCACGGCAACGGGCGGCGTCATTGCAAGGGTATCGGTCGCTCAGGCGACCCGGCGTGAACGATCCGGCAAGGTCTCTGTGACCGGTGAAAATAGTGGTACGAGAGCACGCGGATTGGTGTTCTTACCCGTCCCACGCGAGATCGATTCGCTCGGTTCTTGATCCATGCGGGCCGTATTGGCGGATCGCGTGAGAACCCTTGGGAAATAGGTGTTTTTCGAGGATCGGCGCGACTGCGTCCCAGAGCAGGTCTGCATCGGGGCCGTAGAAGTACACCGTGCACAGGCCCTCAGACCATTCATCGCCATCGAGCTCGCCTGCGTGGTGATGGAGCACCGCTGCTTCGAGTTCATCCTGGATCGCGTGATAGCGCTCGATGACACCGTCGGTGTCGTCGGCCGCAACCACAAGATGCAGTAGCAAGGCGTGCCGGACATCCGCAGGTTGGGCGTCGTCTGGCTGCTTGCTGGGCTGCTTGCCGGGTTTGCTGGATGACGAGCCAAAGAGCCAATCGAGAAGTCCCATGATGATTCAGCGTATCTGAGTCCGGCAGGTGGCAACAATGGCCCGCCATGGATGTGCGCGTCATCAGCATCGGAACTCTCTCGGTTCATCCTTTGTGGGGGGAGCGGACGCCGGTCAGAACCGGCCACGCAACGACCACGCTTGTGCGCACGGGCGGGAAGGTGATCCTCATCGATCCCTCGCTCCCTGCACAGGTGCTTGAAGCACGGCTGGCCGAGCGGGCCAACGTGAGGCCCGAGCAGATCACGGACGTGTTCCTGACCTCGTTTCGGCCGGATGTCCGGCGTTCGATCACGCTGTTTGAATCGGCCAACTGGTGGATCGGGGAATCCGAGCGCGAGAACGTCGGCACTGCCATCGCCATGCGGCTGAAGAAGGAAGCAGAGGAGGAAGAATCGGCCAGCAGGGAGATCGTCGACGCGCTGTCGCAGGACGTGGCGATCCTGCGGCGGTTCAAGGCTGCTCCTGAGAGCCTTGCAGAGCATGTGGATCTCTTCCCAATGCCGGGTGTAACGCCGGGACTTTGCGGGCTTCTGCTTGAGCATCCCCGGTTCACGACGGTGATCTGCGGGGACGCGATCCCGACCATCGAGCACCTTGAGCAGGGGATCATCCTGCCTTCTGCGGTAGACGTCGAGCAGGGGCGTGCGAGCATGGCCGAGGCGGTGGAAGTCGCGGACCTGCTCATTCTGGGTCGGGATAACCTCGTCGTGAATCCGACCAAGCGGCCGTTCTGATGTCCTGCACGGTGCATGGAAACAGGACCTCGTGATTTTCGGGGTTCGTTGTGGCGTCGAGGCAGGGCGGGATGAAGAACGGCGCAACTCACGACCGCTTGGGGTGGACTTGGGGAGGGTTTTGGACAACCCTTCACTTCTGGTCCTGAGTTTGGAGGATGCAGGTGCCTCGCGGGTGCCTGTGATGGACCGGATGGTGAACGGAATCACTGGCTGCAGAACGACATACGCATGAATCCAAGCCCTCTGAACCCCAACCCGAATCGCCCGATCCAGCCGCAGCTTCCTGCCAAGCCGCGCAGGGTCCGGGGTGGTTACAAGCTTTCGGCGGGGTTCAATGCAGCGGATGGGGTGCCGATCGCGTGGACGACCCAGCGGTGGGTGCGGGTGATCGAGCAGGCTGCACAAGGGCCCAAGCTGGTCGAGGGTCTTGAATACGGCAAGCTGGGGCAGACCAAGCGTTTGGAGATCGTGCCGGGCGCCGTGAAGGCGTCGGTCCAGGGTCGCCAGTACCGTGCGTATGACACGACGCTGAAGCTGACGACCTTCACTGCAGAGCAGTGGGATCAGGTCGTCGGGCTGATGGCCGACCAGGCGATGTATGCAGCCAAGCTGCTGGCAGGCGAGCTTCCTGCGAACATCGAAGAGATCTTCGCAAGGGTCGGCGTCCGGCTGTTCCCCCTGGAAGTGGCGGATGTGCAGACGTCGTGCACATGCGGCACGGTGGAGCCCTGGTGCAAGCACGCGTGCTGCGTGGCTGCACTCGTGGCGGATCAGCTTGCATCCAAGCCGTTCTTGATGTTTGAACTGCGGGGTATTTCGCCGCAGGACCTGATGGAGCATGTGCGCCAGCGGCGGTCGATGACTGCTGCAGGTGCGTCTGCAGTTCCGATCTATACGCCCCATGCAGAGGGTGAGCACCAGTTCAAGCCGCTGGAAGAGTGCATCGAGACGTTCTGGGATGCAGAGCCCGATGCAGAGCCGATCGACCTTCCGATGGAGCCGCCGGGCGTGAGCCATCCGCTGCTGCGGCGACTGGGGCCGAGCCCGTTTGCAGGGGCACGTTTCCCGCTCGTGGGCCTGCTTGCGACGTGCTACGAGATGGTTTCGAAGGCGACGGTGGATGAGACCACCAAGGAGCAGGGCGAAGGTTCAGACCTTGGGCCCGAGAATACCGACGAGCCAGAGGACGATCCGGACGCGTGAGTCGCTTCGATCGGCGGGCAGGGCGGGTTCAATCTGAAGTAATCGGGCGTTGCATGGACCGACAACTCGCGGCGAGTGGCTGCATGGTTGGAACGCGTGTGCACGGTGTCATGACTGATACCGCTGAGGGGCTGCGTGGAGATCTTCAGGACGAGTTTGAAGAGAATGGAGTCGATGCTCTCTGTAGCCGGGTGGCGAACCTGGCAGGAGGCATGTCATGGTCAGTGCACGTCGTCGGGCTCGCTGGGGGTCGCTTCTGCAGTCCACCGTGTTGATCGTGGGTACGGCAGGGATCGCGGTAATGTCAGGGTGCGGTGCATCGCACGGGTCGCGGTACGACCACCTGGATGCACAGACGTCGCGTCCGGGCTGGGCGGTGGGCGACATGCTGGGGCAGGCCCTGGCACCGCAGCGGATGGAGATGATCGCGGCTGCACATCAGCAGCGTGCATCGGAACAAGTGCTAGCGTCGGGCGACAGCTCGCACGAGTAATGAACAACACGCATCCGCAGCAAGGATGGCCTTGCAGGGTGCGATCAGGATTTGGCGGCCCGGGCCTCGGAGGAGAGGCCCGGGTGTGCCTTTTTGGTCTTGATGCAGATCAGCGGCGCGGGGTCGTCGTGGTCGGACGGGCCGTTGACGCAGGCTTTGCCATCGTGGTCGCGGGCTTGACGGGCGCTGCAGCAGGCGTCGCGAGCGTGCCGGACTTGGGTGCTGCGAGCGTGGTGGGCTTGGTCTGGGTGGAAGCCTTGGGCGCTGCAGCGAGGATGCCTTCGTCTGCGAGGAGTGCAGGGTCGATGGGCTCTGCCTTGAGGGCCTGCTCGGTCAGGCGCTTGCGGATCTCGGTGAGGATGGCGCGGGACTGCGACTCATCGCCCCAGAAGCCGACCTTGATCTTGACGTCGGTGACACCGCCGGTGACGCGTGCGAGCGAGACGGTGATGCGGTCGTGGTGCGCGGAGCGTGCAGCGACGGTCGCGTTCAGGCGGTCCTTGGTCTTCTCGATCAGGCGGAGCTCAAGATCCTTGAGCGCTTCCTGCGTGGCGAGGTAGACCTTGTCGATCGGTGCCTGCTCGAGCGCGGCAAGTTCACGCGAAACGACCCCGTACTCGGCAGGGCCGGTGATGGGCGTCGCGGCGGCAGAGGAGCGCGGGCGAACGGTCGATGAGGAGGATGAACAGCCCGACAGGAGGACGAGGGCCGCCGCGGCGGAGAGTGCAATGAGTGCGTGGTGACGCATGAGACAGATCCCGTGGTGGTGGCACGTACCGAGAGGCTTGGCCGGGGGCGTGGGCAGATCGGTACGGGCCGGATCAATCGGATGCGGCGCGTGTGTTCGCGTCGTCAGAGCGTCCATCGGCAGCTATTTGCGGAATTGATCACATTTTGTAGCGATGGCTTGAAGGCGGTGATCTGCCGACGGGTTTTACGTAGATGGGTGGGATCGAGATAGCGGTAAAAGCGGGGTAAGACAGCTCGCTTGCGCGTCGGGTTCGTTGGTACACTCGCTGGAGCCCTCACCCTTGTGGGGCGATGTGAAGGGAGCGGCGATGCCTTGGAAGATCCTTGCAGTTCTGCACCTGATCCTGTGGCTGATCGCGGCCTTTGAAATCCTGTCCGGCAACAAGTCGCTCGGGAACAAGATCCTGTGGCTGCTGGTGATCTTCCTTCTGCCGGTGGTCGGGCTGGTGCTGTACTACCTGCTGGGGCGGGGAAAGTAGAAGCAGCTCTGATCGGAACGGATGGCAGAGGTTGTGGTGAACAGAGAAAACAGAACGTGACCGCGCTTGCGCGTTGGGTTCGTTTGTAGAAATGAGAGCCCAAGCACCCTTGCTTGCGCTGCGGGTTCGTTGGTGAATTCATTCTTCGTCGGTGCGGAGCTTGGCGACGACGCTGAAATCTTCGAGCGTGGTCGTGTCCTGCGTGATCTTCTCAACGCCCGCGGCGACGTCTCGCAAGAGGCGACGCATGATCTTGCCTGAACGCGTCTTGGGGAGTGCTTCGGTGAAGCGGATCTGATCGGGACGCGCCAATGCACCGACTTCCTTAGCGACGTGTGCAGCGAGCGCCTTGCGGAGATCATCGCCGGGCTGCTGGCCGGGGTTTGCGGTGAACCACTTGCTCTTGAGCGTGACGAAGGCGCAGATGGCGTTGCCCTTGATCTCGTGCGGCATGCCAACGACGGCGGCCTCGGCGACCATGGGGTGTGAGACGAGCGCAGATTCGACTTCCATCGTGCCCAGGAGGTGACCTGAGACCTTGATCACGTCGTCGATGCGGCCCTGGATCCAGAAGTAGCCATCTTCGTCGCGGCGTGCACCGTCTGCAGAGAAGTAGTACGGCGTGCCGCTGGCAGGGTCCTTCACGCGGCCCCAGTAGTTGCTGATGAAGCGTTCGCGGTTCCCATATACACCGCGCAACATGCCGGGCCAGGGCTTGCGGATGACAAAGAGGCCGCCCTTGTTGGCACCGAGTTCTTCGCCCTGCTCGTTCACGACTGCGGCGTCGATGCCGAGCATTGGAACTGTGCAGGAACCGGGCTTGGTGGGAACTGCACCCGGAAGCGGGGTACCGATGTGGCCGCCGGTCTCGGTCTGCCAGTAGGTGTCGACGATCGGGCAGCGTTCCTTGCCGATGATCGTGTGGTACCAGATCCACGCTTCGGGGTTGATGGGTTCACCAACGGTGCCAAGGAGCTTGAGCGAAGAAAGATCGTGGCGTGCAGGGAGATCATCGCCCCACTTCATGAACGTGCGAATCGCGGTGGGCGCGGTGTAAAACTGCGTGACCTTGTGACGCGCAATGATGTCCCAGAAGCGATCGCCCTTGCCGCCTTCCATCGTCGGGAAGTTTGGCGCACCCTCGTACATCAGCGTCGTGACGCGGTTCATGAGCGGGCCGTACAGGACATAGCTGTGGCCCGTGACCCAGCCGATATCTGCAGAGCACCAGAAGAGCTGGCCCGAATCGGGGATCATGTTGAACGTGAGCCTGCACGTCGTATTGACGAACGTGAGATAGCCGCCGGTCGTGTGCTGGATGCCCTTGGGTTTACCGGTTGAGCCGGAGGTATAGAGCAAAAAGAGCATGTCTTCAGAGTCCATCGACTCACAGGGGCATGCATCTGAGACGTGCGACTCGATCTCGTCCCACCAGTGGAACTGGGTGACGGACCTGGCGAGCGACGTGGGTGCGTGGCCGCTCTTAAATCGCTGGCTCGGTGCTTCGTGGCCGGTTCGCTTGAGGACCAGGACGTGGTTGACGGTGTGGCCCTTCTCCGCCAGATCCCCCACTGCCTGCTCGACGTTCTTCTGGAGTGCAACAACATCACCGCGGCGATATCCGCCGTCTGCAGTGATGATGACGCGGGAGTTGGCATCGACGACGCGCTCGGTGATGGCGTGGGGTGCAAAGCCGCCGAAGATGACCGAGTGTGCAGCACCGATGCGTGCACAGGCGAGCATGGCGATCGCAAGCTCGGGGACCATCGGCATGTAGATCGTGACGACGTCGCCCTTCTTGACGCCCAGGCGTTTGAGGACGTTACCGACCTTGCTGGTTTCGATCTGAAGATCGCGGTAGGTCAGCCTGCGGATCTCGGGCTCGTGTGCATACACGGAGCCGGGAGCAGGGTGGCTGGTGCGGGGCGAGACGGGCTCGCCTTCCCACAGGATCGCGACTTCGTCGCCGTATCCGGCCTGCACATGGCGGTCGACACAGTTGTAGCAGGCGTTGAGGAGGCCGCCGACGAACCACTTGGCATCGGGTGCATGCCAATCGAGGACGGTGTCCCACCTTTTGAACCACGAAAGGCAGCCTGCTTCCGAGGCCCAGTATCCTTCAGGATCCTCGACCGACTTGGCGTGGAGTGCCTTGTACTCATCGAGCGACGAGACGTGCCAGCGCGAGAAGCCAAGATCCGCGGCGGGGCGGGGGGCGAATTTGCGTGATTCCTGAAGCGTGGATGTAATGGGCTGGCTGTCGCTCATGGCGGATGCTCCGAATTCAGTGGACCAAGTGAATCATAACGCATCCTGAGCGGGCGTTACGAAGTAGAACTGTTGTACGACACGGGGACTGCAAGGAGTTCTTCATGAGATTTGGGGATCATGCAAAGATGTGCGTTGCAGCAGGGGTGATGATCGGGGCTTGTGCGTGTAGTGCGATTGCTGCGCATGGGGCGTTTGAATCGCCACGGGTGGCATTGCAAGAAGCTGCGCATGACAACCCTGTCGCAACGCAGATCGATGGCGTGATTTTGCGCGAGACGCTTGGACAGTTCTGGGGCTCGGTGCTTGTCGCGGATGCGTCGGGAATTGTCTATTCGCGAGGGTTTGGAGTTGCGAGCAGGGAGCTTGCACCGATCGATGATCGGACGCTCTTTGACATCGGGTCGATCAGCAAGGCGTTCACTGCTGCTGCGGTGCTCCGGCTGGAGCTTGAGGGGAAGGTTCGGCTGGATGCACCGATTGCGATGTACCTGGATGGCGTGCCGGAGCATGCAGGGAAGATCACGATTGCACACTTGCTTGGGCACACCTCGGGCGTGACAGGCGGTGCATCGATGCGCGGGGACAGCGGGACGGAGGTCGTGCGATCAGTGCTGGAAACGCCGCTCAAGTTTGAGCCGGGTACGAGGATGGAGTACAGCAATGCAGGGTACTTTGTGCTTGCTGCGTTGATCGAGAAGGTGAGCGAACGAAAGTATGAGGAGTACGTGCGTGATGAGGTGCTCAAGATCGCGGGGATGGAAGGGAGCACACTGATCGCGTTGTGTAGAAAACCAGATGGTGTGCCCAAGGGTTCAGTGGTTACCGCGAGGGTTGATGAGCAGATGGGCCGCAGGTCACTGGCGACGGAGGAGCCGTACTCGTATTCGTGGGGATACAAGGGTGCAGGGGGCGTGGTGGCGTCTGCACATGATCTGTATGCGTTTGACCGTGCACTGCGCGGGGATGGATTGCTGGATGCAATGGGCCGGGAGCGGATGTTCCAGAGTGGGCACGGGGGGTATGGGCTTGGGTGGTTTGTAAGCACGACGCCGCGCGGGTGGCGGCATGAGCACTCGGGAGGCGTGTGGGGATTCAGCTCGGAGATGATCCGCCATGAAGATGGGACGGTGATCATCGTTCTGACGAATGGGCGGAACGATCCGGTGGGGCTGGCGAAGAAGATCGAAGCGGTGCTGATGCCAGAACTTTCGGATGATGTGCAGGCGGTTTTGAATCTTACAGGGCGAGAGAAGAGCCAGCACGGGGTGATTCGCATTGAGGGCGGCGCGACTGCACGTGCACGGTTGGTGGATGGGCGCGTGCAGATTGAGTTTGCAGATGGCGTTACGGGATCTGCGGCGCTGGTTGAGATGCGCGTGTCGCGTGGGCGTGCACTGGCGATTGCAGGTGAGATTGAAGGCATTACTGACGCAGGCGATACAGCGGAGAAGAAGGGCGGCACGTTGACGGTTGGGACGATGCCGTATTCGGCGGATGGGGAGGGGAAGATCGAGCTGCCTGGAGACGTCACGATGGTGGTAATGCCTGCGTACAACGGCGTGGGCGAGGGCGGGAAGCAGATCGTCGATCGAAGGCCGACGATCGTGGTAATGGACAACGCAAACTCGTTCTGGCCGGTGATCCTGACGATGGATCATGCGGATGCGCGGGCGTTTGCGGAGCAACTGCGAAAAGCAGGGCAATAAAGACATTCACCACAGAGACACAGAGAACACAGAGAACACAGAGGAAATACAGGCGTCAAGGCATCGAGAGGAAGAGAAGAGGCGTCTGAAAGGACATCCTCTTCTTTGATTCTTCAGACCCTTGATGCCTTTATGCCTCGATCCCTAAATGCCCTTTCTCTGTGCCCTCTGTGTCTCTGTGGTGAATCCTGCCTTTCAGTCTGCGCCGATGCCTGTCTGCGAGCGCACGAGCATTTCTGCGTACTTGGATTCTGCAGAGTGGTCGCGGGAGAGGAAGCTGCCGAGATAGGCGGCGAGGAAGCCGATCGGGACCGAGACGAGGCCAGGGTTTTCGAGCGGGAAGATGGCAGGTGCGTTGATCAGGTGCTTGCCGTCGGTGCCCATCACTGCAGGGCTGATGATGATCAGGACGAGTGAAGAGATCAGCCCCGCGAGCATGCCGGAGATCATGCCGGTGGTGTTGAATCGCTTCCAGAAGAGGCTGAAGACGATCGCAGGGACGTTTGCACTGGCCGCGACAGCAAAGGCCAGGCCGACAAGGAACGCGACGTTCTGCGACTTGAGCGCGAGTGCAAGACCGATCGAGAGGATGCCGATCACGACTGCAGCGATGCGTGCGACGCGGACCTGCTCTTTTTCATCTGCACGTCCATTGCGAACGACGCTCTGCCACACATCGTGGGCAAATGCAGTGGATGATGCGATGGTGAGCCCCGCGACCACCGCAAGGATGGTCGCAAAGGCGATCGCAGCGACGAACGACATGAGAATGTCGCCACCGAGTTCGTACGCAAGGAGAGGTGCGGCGAGGTTGCTGTTGGCACTGGTGACGATGGGCTGGCCTGCAGTGATCTGGGCCTGCAGTGCATGGACCTTAGCGAGCGCCGCTTCCTGTGCCTGCGGGTCTGACATCACCTTGGCAGCGGCCATCTGTGCATTCACGTAGTTCTGCGCAGCCTCGCCCTCTGCACGGACGCCGATGTTCGACTTGCCGACGAGCGTCGCTGCGCCAAAGCCCAGGAACGTCGTCATGATGTAGAACGCACCGATCAGGATCATCGCCCAGACGACGCTCGTGCGTGCAGCCTTTGCAGTCGGGACGGTGTAGAAGCGGACGAGGATGTGCGGCAGACCTGCAGTGCCGAAGATGAGTGCGACGCCGAGGGAGATGAGATCGAGCGGCCCCCACTGCCCGTTGTACTTGAGGCCGGGCTGCGTGAAATCCTTGGTGGTCGTGGTTCCATCTGCCTGGAGTGCAGGGCCGGTGAGCTTCGAGACTGCTTCAAAGAGCGAGAGGAATGAGTAATCGAACCGGCGCATGACCAGGATCGAGAGGAGAATCGTTCCTGCCATCAGAAGCACAGCCTTAACGATCTGGACCCACGTTGTCGCGAGCATGCCGCCGAAGATGACGTAGACGAGCATCAGGATGCCAACGACGACGATGGCAAGATCGAAACTGACCTGCGGGATGAGAACGCTGACGACGCTCCCTGCACCGACCATCTGCGCGATCATGTAAAAGAGGCTGACCGTGAGCGTGCTGAACGCAGCGATGGTCCTGACCTTCTTGTTCGCGAGTCGGAACGCAAGAACATCGGCCATCGTGTACTTGCCGGTGTTGCGCAGGGGCTCTGCGACGATGAGGAGGACGGTCAGGTATGCGACGAGCCAGCCAACGGAGTACATGAAGCCGTCGTAGCCGAAGTACGCGATGAGGCCTGCGATACCGAGGAACGATGCAGCGGACATGTAGTCGCCGGCGATGGCCCAGCCGTTCTGAAAACCCGTGAGGGAGCGGCCCGCAGAGTAGAACTCCGCTGCAGTCTTGGTCCTTTTGCTGGCCCAGAAGGTGATGCCGAGCGTGGCGCCGATGAAGATGATGAACATCCAGAGTGAGGTGTTCACCGTGCACCTCCCTTGGAGTTTGAACCGGCCGAAGCGGGCGTCGATTTGATACGTTCGATCACGCTTTCGCAGAGTCGATCAAAGAAGCGTGCACGCCAGACGTACGCGGCCATCACCGCCCACGCGACGAAGAACTGCGTGAGCGCAAAGACGTATGCGACGTTGATCTTGCCGACGACGGGTGTTTCCATCAGCTTGGGGAAGTACCCGACGAGGACGGGAAGCGCGAAGTAGTTGGCGATGAAGAAGATCGTTGCAGGGATGATGAAGCGTGCCTTCAGGCGCACGAGCTGCCTGAACTCGTCACGCTGGGCGATCGCTTCCCAATCACGCTGCTCGTGATTCGCGGATGGTGCCGGGGCGGTCGATGGCGTTCCGGGCGAGTCCGTGTGGCTCATGGAAGGCCGTTATACACCGAATCGGATGGGCGTGTCGACTTGAAAAAGTGGACGACACGGCACATACCCCAATCGCGCCGGGATCAGGGATACAAACGCTGCGGCGACCACGCAGACATGGCAGGTGCGCCGCCGACAGGAACTGCATTCGTGCCGTCCGTGCGCTCACGCGACCAGACTGCACGGTCGTGGAGACGGCCGTTACCACCGCACCAGAGTTCGAGGCGATCGATCCAGAAGCGGAAACCGCCCCAGTGCGGCGGGCGAGGAATGACTACTGCAGACGAGCCGCTCAGGAGCGCGTCCATGCTGACCTTCATGCGACCTGCAGCTGCCGCGACTGCAGAGACAAGGTCTGAACGCCTTTGGAGCGGCCTGCTCTGCTGGCTGGCCCATGCACCAAGGCGGGAGAGAAGCGCACGCTTGTTGAAGTAGGCATCGCTCTCTGCGTCTGTCGCCTTGACGACGAACCCCTCCGCGCGTGCCTGCCTGCCCTGGTGATCCCAGTGGAAGCAAATGGCTGCACGGTTGTGCGATTCGAGCTCGCCTGCCTTGCGGCTCTGGTAGTTGGTGTAAAAGAGGAGCGAGCCGTTTGAATCAACGCTCCTGCACAGGACCATGCGGACCGATGGACGTGCATCGGGCGTGGTGGTCGCCAGGGCGATCGCGTCGGGGTTCGGCGTAGCCTTGGCCTGCTTGGCCTCGTCGTACCAGCGCGTCAGGATGGGCAGGGGGTCGCCGGGAAGCTCATCAGGGAGGCTTTCTGCGGCGGTCAGCTTGATGATGATGTCTTCGAGCACGCCTGATCGTTGGCAGGACGGACGCGGGTTGCAATCGGGTATGCTCCGTGCGTGGAGCCCTGGATCTGGTTTACCCTGCAGCTCGTCCTGGCGGGATTGACGTTCCCGCTGGCGCTATGGCTTCACCGCAGGGGCAAGCGCATTTCGACTGCAGTTCTCATCGCCAGCCTCTGCGTCCTTCTCCTCTGGCCGCTGATGCGGTTTTTCCCGGTTGAACCGATCCGCTGGTTTGGTGCAAAGACCGTCGCCTCGCTCGAACTGACGGGGCTTTTCATCCCTGCATCGCTCCTGTTCTTCCTCGCTGCATATCACGCACGAAGGCCCAGCGAGGCGAGGCTCCTTCGGCTGCTTGTGCTTGTTTCGTGCGTGTACTTCGTGCGGGCAGGGTGGTGGATGGTTGGTGCAGGGGTGCCTGAACTGGGCGTGACGCTGTATGAGAAGGACGTGTGCCTCCAGAAGACGGGGTACACCTGCGTCGCTGCATCTGCAGTAACGATGCTCCGCGCCGTGGGCATCGAGTCGACCGAAACCGAGATGGCGCGGCTGTGCAGAACCGAGATCGGCGGCGGCGCGACCGATTCCCGCGCGATGTGGGGGCTGCAAGAGAAGCTCGAAGGCACGGGGTGGAAAGTCCGCTACGACCTAACGGACCTGAAGGGGCTGGCTGCGATCCGAAAGCCCTGCATGGTGCAGGTTGGCTGGGGTTTCTTTCTCGCACACATGGTCACCGTGCTGGAAGTGACCGAGAGCGAGATTGTCCTGGGCGATCCGCTGAGAGGGAGGACGCAGATGCCTGCATCTGACTTCCTCGCGACCTGGAAGGGGAAGGTTATTTCACTGGAAGAACGGCCTTGAAGAACGGCAGGATGGCTGAGTTTTACGAATGGGCTTGCACGTACATCATTCAGCTCGGGCAATTCCTGCCCCGCTACGATCCAGGCGTTCTCAATGCCAGACTCTGAACCTTCCAAATCGCTTGCACGTTCGCTCGGAGAGTTCTTCGGGCACGTCATTCATGGCGTGAAGACGGACCCTGCAAAGAAGGTCGTGAAGACCCGGACCGAGACCGAGGAACGCCAGACGCCCGATGGCCAGAAGGTCATCCTCCGTCGGACGATCGTCGAGGAGGTTGAAGTGCGGCCGGAGGATCTCAAGAAGAACTCTGGTGGTGGCCAAGGCGGCGGGACGTCTTGAGGATGGGAAGTGCCAGACAGGAACGGCTTGGAAGGGGTTGCCCGTGATCGATTCTTATGAAATCCGCAGGCGAATCGACGACTTCAAGTATCGCCTGAGCGGTGCGCCCAAGGGGCTGGTGATCGGTGCGCTTGCAGGGATGATCCTGATCCCGGTCGTGGTCATCGCGGTGATGATGATGCCGTCTGGTGGTCCCACGGGCTCTGCAGCGGATGCAGCCAAGTTTCGCGAGCTTTCTCGGAGCGCACTGGATTCAACTGAAGGCAAAACAGACCTTGCCACGCTGAGTGCGATGAAGGATGCAGACCTTCTGCAGGAGCTGAAGGCGCGGCAGGCCAAGCTGAACGAGATCGACCCGGGCGGGAAGGGTGATTCTGAGGCTGCGAAAGCTGCGTGGGGAGCGCTCTTGCGTGCCAACAGCGTGAACGCGGATCGCCAGCGTCGTGCAGGGAAGGGCAACGACGATTGAAACGCCTGCACGCAGGGTGATAGACGCCTGCGTGGCGTGATTGCACTGCGGATCGATTCAAAGCCGCCCGCGCGGTGAGAATCACCGTACACTGGGCCCTGTGAACACAGAGCAGACGAAGGATGGGGCGAGCGCGACACCCGTGCATGCAGGTACGGATGTTCGTGGGCGTGAACTGGCACGGACCATCGGGTTCTGGGGTGCCAGCGCGGTGATGGCAGGGATCATCATCGGCTCGGGGATCTTCCAAACGCCGACCGACATCGCACAACTGCTCGGCGATCCTTGGGTCATCCTGTCGCTGTGGGCCTTTGGCGGCGTTCTCTCGCTCGCAGGAGCGCTCACCTACAGCGAACTCATCTGCATGTATCCAAAGTCGGGCGGCGTCTACGTCTTCCTGCGAGAGGGATACGGGCCGTGCATGGCGTTTGTCTTTGGCTGGACGTACATGCTGATCACCAAGCCTGCTGCAGCGGCGGGCATCGCGATCGTCTTTGCGACGTATCTCAGGTCGCTGCTGGGGGTTGATTGGGATCCTCGCATCATTACGACGGTGATCCTCACGCTTCTGACGGCGATCAATGCACGCGGGGTGGCCCTGGGAACCGGGATCGCGATGGTCCTGACGACGTTCAAGATCCTCGCGCTGGTGGGGATCATCGTGGCGGCGGGGATGTTCCGCACCGGCGACAGCGCGAACTTTGTCTCCGCTCCCACGGACATCTCGTTCTGGATGGCGCTCGCCCCGGTCATGTACCTGATCATGTGGACTTACGACGGGTGGAGCGACGTCGGATCGATCGCGGGCGAGGTGAAGGAACCGCAGCGGAACCTGCCGAAGATTTACCTCACCGGCACCGCGGTGATCACGGTTCTCTACCTTGCCATCAACGCGGTGTATATGTGGATGATCCCGCTCGAACAGATGCGGACGATCGAGGATGTCGCCCCGCGCGTGGCGGACCTCCTGGTCGGCGGCGCTGCGGCGGGGGTCGTCGTGAGCGTGATCGTCCTGATCTCAACGATCGGGTCGACGCACGGCTCGATCATGACCGGCGCGAGGATCAGCTACGCACAGGCACGGGACGGGCTCCTTTTCCGATTCCTCGGCAACGTCCATCCCCGGTACGAGACGCCTTGGGCGTCGCTGTGGGCACAGCTTGCACTGTCGATCACGGCGGTCTGGGTGCTGGGCGAGTTCAAAGAGATGGTGAGCAGCTTCAGCTTCACCATGTGGATCTTTTACGGCCTTTCGGGCGCGGTGATCTTCATCATGCGCCGCCGCAGGCCCGACGCAGAGCGTGCCTTCCGCTGCCCGGGCTACCCGTTCATTCCCGGGCTCTTCGTGCTGGCGGCGATCGGCATGACCGCGATGTCGATCTATAACTCGCCCCGGACCACGCTCCCGTGGATCGGGGTACTTCTGGCGGGCATTCCGGTGTATTACGTCTGGTCGAAGTTCTTCAAGGCAGGGGCTCGACCGACGCCTTCAGAATCCTGAATCCGCTGCGTTTGAGGATTCACGCCCCCCTGCCGTGCCGGGGAGGGGTGATCTGCGAACAATTGAAGGACGACGGAGCGACGTGCTTTCTGAGCAGTGCGGTGCGATTGATGCACCCACTGGCGGGGAGCATGGACGCCTGACCGATCGGTGTACACGAAGGACACACCATGACGACGTTGACGCAGAACGCACCCGCCACCTCGAACGTTCAGCCGCTGGGCCACCAGCTCGCCGCGAGCCCCGCGGTCGATGCGGCGATCCGTGCACTGGTGTCGGAGGTTCGTTCGCGAAGCACGCAGATCACGGATGTCCGTCCGCCGCGACCGGAACTCAAGGAAAGCTACGACGCAGCGATGGCACGCGCTGCTGCAGTGCGTGGCCGCAACCTCCTGTACCCGTATGTCGGGTCGGGCATCGGCAATGGCGCGCTGGTCGAGCTGGCGGATGGCTCGGTGAAGTGGGACATGATCTGCGGGATCGGTGTTCACTTCTTCGGGCACTCGGATGCAGAGCTGATCGAAGCAGCGCTCCGCGCGTCGCTGGGCGACACGGTGAAGCAGGGCAACCTGCAGGCAAACTTTGAGCCGCACGCCTTCAGCGAGGTTCTGCTGGCTGAGGCAGCCAAGGGGAGCAAGCTCAAGTACGCGTACCTGAGCACGTCGGGGTGCATGGCCAACGAGAACGCGCTCAAGGTGTGCATGCAGAAGCACTACCCCGCCAAGCGCGTGCTTGCGTTCCGCGACTGCTTCATGGGCAGGTCGACGACGATGGCCTCGATCGGCGACTCGCACGAAGGGCGCGTGGGCCTGCCGATCGTCGCGGATGTCGATTACATGCCGTTCTTTGATGAGGCAGAGGCTGCACGCGTCGGCGCGCCTGCAGTGATCAACGCAGCGGTCGCGAAGCTGGAGGAGTACATCCACCGCTTCCCGAGCCAGCACGCGTGCTTCATCTTTGAGCTTGTGCAGGGCGAGGGTGGTTTCAATACCGCGAAGCGCGACTACTTCAAGGCACTGATGGAAGTCTGTAAGGCGCACAAGATCGCGGTGTGGGATGACGAGATCCAGACGTTCGGACGTCTGCCTCGCATGTTCGCGTACGACTACTACAACCTGGGCGAGTATGTCGACGTCTTCTGCGTCGGCAAGATGACGCAGGTGTGCGCGACGCTGTACACCGAGGAATACAACCCCAAGCCGGGTCTTCTTTCGGGCACGTTCGTCGGCGAGACGGTTTCGTTCGACGTCGGGAGGCGCGTGATCGAGCGTCTGCGTGATGGTGACTATTACGGCGAGAGCGGTCGGATCGAACGCAATCATGCAGCCTTCCGCCAGCAGGTGAAGGCCCTTGCAGCCAAGCACCCTGAGTGGTTCCCTGCAGTTCCGCAGATCACCGACGTGGCGGGCGGCGTGGGCGGCATGATGCGGATGACGCCGTTTGGCGGGAAGAAGGACAAGGTCCAGGCTGCGTGCAGGGCGATCTTTGACGCAGGCGTGATCCTCTTTTACTGTGGGCACGGGCCGTATCACCTGCGCGTTCTGCCGCCTTTGGGCGTCATGAATGAGTCGGACTGGCCTCGCGTCTTTGCGTGCATCGAGCAGGGGCTGGCGAAGGTCGCTGCAGGCTGAATGGCACTCCGCGCTTCATGAAAGCGTGATCCAGTCAAATAACACAAACGACGCCTCACCTTGACAGGGTGGGGCGTCGCATTGTCATTTGGACACCTCGCCATGTCCCGTGGGGGCATGTGCAGCGGCGGTCAATCGCTTTCTTCGACAACAGGAATCCACAGATGCTTCGCAACTTCATGCGTTCACCGTTTGTCATTTGCTCCGCGGTCGCCGTGCTGTGTGCTCTCTCGGGCGTCGCGGCCGCGCAGCCTGCGTTTCACGATGTCGTCTCGGTCACGGGTGGGACATTCCCCGGTGATCCGAACGCGACGTACTCAAGCTTCTGGGAGCAGACGCACCAGAGCCCGCTCGGAAACCAGGTCTTCTATACCGCGTACCTGAGCGGGCCTGGCATCAGCATCGGGAACAACGCGACGATCTTCAGCGGGCCCGCTGATTCGCCCAACCTTATCATTCGCTCGGGCTCCGCAGCGCCAGGTCTTGCGGGTATGACGCTCAAGTCGTGGCACTCTCCGATCGTCTCTGAAACCGGAAACCTGACACTCATCGGTATTCTCTCGGGCCCTGGAATCACGAACCTGGTAAACGACCGGGTGATCTACGCAGGTACTCCCGGGCTTTTGTCACCCATGCTTCGGGACGGACAGGCAGCGCCCCTCATGGGCGCGGGCGTCACCATCAAGCGCATCGGTACGCTTGAGAACAACGGCAACAGCATTTCGAGCTTCTTCTGCAGACTCCAGGGCACGGGCATTACACAGGATGTCAACGACGGGATCTTTTACTACGGCGCCGCGAACGGTCCGCAGAAGCTACTGCGCATGGGCGAACAGGCCTCAGGGCTGGCGTCCGGTGTTCAGTACCACGTTGTGCATGCAGAACACCACATCAGCAACAGTGGCAAGGTCGGATTTGTCGTTCACCTGCAGGGCGCGGGCGTCACCCTAGCGAACAACCAGGCCGCGTATGTCGGCACTCCCGGCAATCTCACGATGCTTCTGCGGACCGGTACGCAGGCACCGGGCCAGGCTGCGGGCACGGTCGTTTCCGAGATCGACTACTCGTACTCGATCAACAACAGCGGGTACCAGACCTTCAACGGACGCCTCGCAGGGACGGGCGTGACGACGGCCAACGACAGCATGATGTTCGCGTCGCTTCCGGGCGGGCCGGTGATCTTCGCCCGAGAAGGATTGCAGGCACCGGGCCTTGCCAGCGGCATCGTCTTTGATTCGATGGAATGGGACGACACGCCTCTGGCGGTGATCGGGGCAGGCAACCGGATCATGATGAACGCCACCCTCAAGGGAAACGGAGTTACGACCGCAACCGACTCTGGATTGTGGGCCGGAACTGCGAACAGCATGCAGCTTCTTGCACGTGAGTCTGGGCCGGTTCCAGGTCATGGCGGCGCGGTCGTCTGGCGCACGCTCACCAGCCCGCACATGGCGTCGAACGCGGTCGGTCAGGTTGTGTTCCACGCAACGATGACTCGCCTGGCGACGAGCGAGGAGCTCTATGGCGTGTTCGTGGTTGAACCGTGGGGCGAGACGCGTGCGGTGGTCCAGACGGGCGACACGCTGATGCTCGGCACCGGGGACTACCGCGTCGTCAAGCGTGTTGTGCAGGGGTACGCAAACGGCGGCGAAATGGGCGGCAAGTCGATCCTGACCGATTCGGGCCTCCTCATGACCAACGTCGTCTTTATGGACAACACCTCGGCGATCGTCCGCTTTGACGTCAACCGCGTCTGCCCTGCAGACTTTGATTCTTCGGGCTTTGTCGATACCGAGGACTACGACGCGTTTGTCGAGGCCTTTGAAGCAGGCGTGAACGCAGCGGACTTTGACAAGAGCGGGTTTGTCGATACCGACGACTTTGATGCCTTCGTCGAGGCCTTCACCCAAGGGTGCTGAACGCTCGACGACCACGACACTGTTGTTCTCTCTCAATTCCGCGGGCTCGGCATTCGTGCCGGGCCCGTGGCTTTTTGGATGGAGCCCCAGCACTGCCTTGAACGTATGTTTCTCCATGGACACTCGGCCCTTCAAGCTCTCACGTTTCCGAGTCTCGCCCGGCAGCAAGGTCAAGCTCCGCGAGCACGACCCTGCGATGACACCGGGCGTTCGAGACCGAGAGGAAGCAGAAGAGCAGCTTGAAAAGAACGTCAAGCGGCTGGCGGAGCTTCAGTATCTCTTGTGGGCAGAACGCAAGCGATCGCTCCTGCTCATTCTTCAGGGCATGGATACCTCTGGTAAAGACGGCGTCGTGCGTCATGTGATGACGGGGATCAATCCATCGGGCTGCAGGGTGACTTCGTTCAAGAAGCCATCGGAAGAAGAGACTGAACGCGATTTTCTGTGGCGCATTCACAAGGCAGTCCCATCGCGTGGCGAGATCGGCGTCTTCAACCGCTCGCACTACGAGGATGTGCTGATCGTCCGCGTGCACCACCTTGTCGAACCTGCAATCTGGAAGGCACGGTACGAGCAGATCAACGCGTTTGAGGAGATCCTGAGCGAGTCTAGCACCACGATCGTCAAGTGCTTCCTCCACATCAGCCGTGCAGAGCAGAAGAAGCGGCTCGTTGCACGGCTCGAAGACCCTGCAAAGAACTGGAAGTTCAATGCAGGTGACATCGAGGAACGCAAGCACTGGAAGGGGTACGTCTCTGCCTACGAGGATGCGATGGCAAAGTGTTCAACCGCGCGTGCACCGTGGTACATCATCCCTGCAGATCGCAAGTGGTACCGCGATTGGCTCGTTTCAGAGCTGCTCGTCAAGACGCTCGAAGACATGAACCCCAGGACGCCGAAAGGAACGATGAAAGAGTCTGACTTCTTCATCGCGGATTGATTGCAGACGTCTCGCAGGCCGCAGCCACTACTGCTTCTGATACACCCGCACCTGCTTCACAGGACCAACTGCGTCGTACTTGATCGTCTTCCATTCACCATCGACCTGCACCTCGACCTCACCGCGCGGTGCATCGTTCGGACCTGCACCGGGGCCAATCGATGCACGCCGGAGTGACAAGCCGTTCTTCAATCCTGCTTCCTCAGCACCTGAACCTGCGACGACGCCTGTGATTTCCTTCGCTGCCTGACTCTTTGCTGTATCAAAACCCGGGTCAAACGATCGCGAACCGCCTGCAGCGAGCAAAACACCGAACTCTGCAATCTTCGAGGGGAGCGGCGGATCAATCCCTTCATCGATCACCCTGCTGAACATCGCGACAAACTCCGCATCGGTGTGCTTCTCCACCAGTGCAAGAAACTCCTCGCGCTCTGGCATTCTCGAGCCTGCAGGGTGCCTGGCAATGAATTCGCGGTAGAGATCATCGAGCGAGTAGGAACCGTTCGACGACGCGCGAAGCTTTTCATCCAGCACGATCGCGAGGAGATCGCCGCGCCGGTACGGAAGCCGTGAAATGTCGCGATCGGTCCAGAATTCCTTGATGATGTCTGCGTTCGGCGCGTTCTTGCGGCCCAGCGAGTCGTACTCACCGATCGAGCGATTGAGATCCGCGAGCAGCTTTGCATCATCCCACAGCCCTGCAAGCCGGAGCATGCGCCGCGTGAAGAACTCGGTGAATCCTTCTGAAAACCAGTAGTTTGAGCCTTCCTCACCATCGAGCCGGAACTTCACGCCGTTCCAGTTGTGAAAGTACTCGTGAGCGAGCACATGCTCGATCTGATGAAGGAATGGACCATCGGGCTTGAGCGAGATGCCTGCATTGCAAAAGAGCGCAAAGCTGTTGGTCAGTGCAGTTCCACCCAGCGAGAAGCCCGAGTTATCAACCTTGCCCTCTGGCGTGACCGAGAGGAAGTACCAAGGGTCGGAATGATCGTTGAAAAACGCTCGCTCGGTCTCGATGATCTTGAATGCAAGATCCGCGAATTCTCGCGGCGTAAAGCCCCAGTCATCCCCGCTGATCACGACACCGATCTTGCCCGATGCAGTTGGCTTCTCGACGTACGCAACGTTTCCCGCGACGAACAGCGAGTGAAGGAACTCGTCTGACACCTTCTTGGTCTGCTCGACCTTGCCCGGACCGAACGACGACAGTGCATGAACGCCGTCGCTTTCAAAACCGTTCCACACCACCTCGTGGAGATGTTCCGCACCATCCGCAAGATGCGCGGGATACAGAAGGCCGTGGTTGCCGTTCATCTGGAAGAGATCATCACGCACGCGAGTCCGGTAGTCGTTGACACCACGCTCGTTGGGCTTGCGGTCCCTGGGCTCACTGAGCACATACGAAAATTCGATCACCGCGCCTGGCTCGTGCGTCACCGTCCACGTCAGCTTGCCGTCGTGGACCACGCTCAGTGCACGACCTGCAGCGGTCGCCACTATCTGCGTGAACGACGCGATCTCCGCATCGCTCCCGCCCCAGTCGCTCTTGACGCAGAACTCTGTAACGCCGTCGGCATCGCCAGTCAGTGCAGCGGTCACCCGCACTGCAGGGCCTGCGAGGTCTTCAAACGTGTACCGAAGATCAGGCTGCAAGAACTGTGTACCGGCGACACCAGCCGACTGCGAGGTAACCCCACATGATGCAGCCAGGAAAGAAGCAGCCAATATCGCAGGAACCATGAATACATGTGCCATCTGTGGTCATCCCTCAATCTCACCAGCGAACTGCCCGCGGAGCACATGGATGCACCGGGCAGATCTTTCCGGCAGGATCTCTCATCACATCCCTTGGAAACCAGAACCGTCCGATCACTTACCTGACGCAAGATAAGACACTACGCTTGGACAATGGCCAACATTTCCATGATCTGCTTTGACTGGGGCGGCGTCATTCTTCGCATCTGCCGCTCGTGGGCAGAAGGGTGCGCTGCTGCAGGGCTCGACGTGCGCGGCGACAGCAGCACCCCTGCATGGGCTGCACGGCGCAAGGCAGTCTCCCGTGCATACGAGACCGGCAGGCTGAACGACCAGGAGTTCCTGGCAGAAATGTCCCGCACGATGGACAGCCTGTACACCCCTCTAGAGATTGAAAAGGTCCACCATGCATGGCTTGTCGGCGAGTATCCGGGCGTCGATCAAGTCGTTCAGCAGATCATCTCAACGCAGGGACTTGAGACTGCGATGCTCAGCAACACCAACGCGCTCCACTGGGCACGGCAGGGAGTTGATCCCAAGGGTGTGCTAAAGCACTTCCCCACTGCAGGGCTCCTTAAGTATCGTCACGCGAGCCACATCCTCGGCCACGCCAAGCCGGACGCAGAGATTTATCACGCCTTCACTGCACAGGTCGGTCGCAAGCCATCAGAGATCCTGTTCTTTGATGATCTTGCAGACAACATCGCCACTGCACGCTCGTGCGGGTGGAATGCACACCAGATTAACCACACGGGCGATACTGCAGCGCAGATCAAAGATCACATGCAGTCGCTCGGACTCTGGCGGAAATAATCAGAGCTGTTCAGATCAGGACCGCAGCTTGTTGATGCCATTGAGTGCAGCGACTTTATAGCACTCTGCAAGCGTGGGGTAATTGAAGACGGTGTTGACGAAGTACTCTGCAGTGGCCTTGAAGGCGATCGCAGTCTGGCCGATATGGACAAGCTCGGTCGCGCCGGTGCCGATCGCATGCACGCCCAGGATCGCGTGCGATTCCTGGTGGATCAGGAGCTTGAGCATGCCGATGTCATCGCCCAGAAGCTGTCCGCGTGCGATCTCGCGGTAGTGCGCGACGCCCGACTCATAGGGAACACCCTCTGCAGTCAGGCGTTCTTCGGTCCAGCCGACCATCGAGATTTCGGGGATCGTGTACACGCCGTAGGGAAGAAGCTCGTCAAAGCGGTCAAACCGCTCGCCGAACATCGAGCATGCAGCGATTCTGCCCTGCTCCATGCTCGTGCTGGCGAGTGCAGGGAAGCCGATGACATCGCCCACTGCGTAGATGTTCGGGACCTTGGTCTGGTAGTTCTCATTCACGATGATGCGACCGCGAGAGTCTGCAGAAAGGCCTGCGTTCTCAAGCCCCAGGCCTTCGGTCGCGCCCTGGCGGCCGATGCAGTAGAGGAGCGCATCCGCACGAAGGCTCTTGCCGCTTTCGAGCATTGCCTCGACCATGATGCCATCAGAGCTCTTGGGCCCGATCGGGGCTTCGACCAGCGAGATCTTGACGACCTTCTCGCCCATGCGGAGCGTCATGCCGCCTTGGCGCGCGTGATACTGGAACGCCTCGATCAGTTCTGAATCGATGAATTCAAGGAGGCGGCTTCGACCCTCGACCAGCGTCGTTTTGACACCGAGCAAGGAGAGCATCGAGGCGTACTCGCTGCCGATGACACCGCCGCCGACCACGATCATTGACTTGGGAAGGCACGCAAGGTGGAGGAGTTCGTCGGACGTGATGACGTTCACGCCGTCGAACGGGATCGAGGGCGAGCGTGCAGGGGTGGTGCCGACGGCGATCACGACCTTGTCCGCGCGGACGGTCTCGGTTGAGTGCTCCCCCACCACTTCGATCGTGGTGGGATCGCGGAACTGGCCGCGACCGTTGATGAGATAAATGTCGTTGGCTGCAAAGTGGCCGCGAACAAGGTTGATCTCTGCCTTGATGACTGCCTGGCACGAAGTCATCAGGCGGCGCATGTCGATGCCGCGACCGTGCGAAAATGCAGCTTCGGTCGCCATCGCGAGGCGCTGGCCGGTGGCCTGAAGCACCGCTTCGCGCAGTGCCTTGGAGGGGATCGTGCCGGTGTTGATAGCAGCGCCGCCGACGACTTCCTGGCGTTCGACCACGCACACCCGTTTACCGAGCTTCGAGGCCTGGATGGCTGCACGCTGGCCGCCAGCGCCTGATCCGATGACGCAGAGATCGAAATGCCGCATGGTTTTTTCAGGCTAACAGGTCAGGAAACGGGCCGCGGAGAAAAGGTCGCGGAGATCAACGAAGGTTGCCAGCAAAGCCCCACGAGGGCTGCGCAAGCGTGTCACGAACGTACACCCTGGGATGTCACGGCCCCGGGGGCGTCAATGGATCGAGTTCACGACGGATGATCGAGAGCCGGACGGTGGTACGGTCTGCATCAAACTTGAGGTCGGTCGGGATGTCCGCGAACGTGACATCCTTGGTCGTGATGCCACGTTCGAGTTCGTCGAACGAGAGAGAGAGCACTGCAGTGACTCGGATATCGCCACGACGGACGCGGTCAACAAGATCGCTCGGGCCACTGACCTTCACGTCGCGGATGAAGCGGTCTTCTTCGGGAACGTTCACGTCCCACCGGCCCATCTCGCCTGCAGCGAGCTTGATGTGAACAGGCACGCTGGCGATGGTGTAATCGGCGGTGCGTGCACGGAGGGTCAGGATGACATCCGTGCGGTCGGGCACGATCGTGATGCGCTGGCGGTTGGCAAGAGCAGGCGGGGGAACAAGGACAACGCCCGGGATCGTCTCTGCACGACCGGGAACGAGCTTGGCGATGGCATCAGGCGAAACGCGGGCCATGACGGAGGCCTCTGCACCGATCCGGTCTGCGAGCGAACTGGGCAGAGAGAGCCGTGCACGGGATGGCCGAGTCTCCACTGCTCCATCCACCACCGCGCCCGCCACGTCGGTCACGATCTTGACCTCACGGGTGACGAGCGTGTCAACGACGACCTTGATGTTGGGAGGATCAACCTTCACCACGGTCACGCCGCGGTTGCCAAGTTCGGGAGCTGCACGGAGCGCCTGGTTGAGATCGATCGTGTACTCGCCGGGCTCTGCAGGGATTCCTGCCATCCCTGCACGGAGGCTGACGCCACGCCGGAGCGCGGATTCGAGATCACCGACGGATGCAGTGGAGCCTTCGATGACTGCTTCGACGCGCGAGGTCCAGCCCTGGTTATCCGCGACCTGCACAAACCGCGCGGTCTGCGGGTCGTCCGCAAAGGCCAGCTCGATGCGCACGGTCTTGGTCGTAAGGCTCTCTGCCTCAGCGAACGTCCAGATCATGACCGTGATCAATGAGACGAGGAGGAATGTCCGGAGGGTGTTCCACATGGGTCAGGCCACCTTCTGCGGGGGTTCGCCGTCGTCAGAGCCGCTGCCATCGCGGGGATGGCTGTCGGGGTCGTCCTCGGAGCGGTGGTGGTCGTCGTGGGGATCGTGGGAATTGTGCGCGTCTGGAGGGTGGTCGTGATGGGCGGTCGGGCTCGCCTTGGCTGCAGCAGCTGCTGCACGCTGGGCACGAGTCAGGCGGGTCCTGAGCTCTTCGCGGAGCTGCTCTTCATCCATGGGCGAGGAAAGCTTGCCACGCTCTGCGATGCGGAGGGCACCGGTCTCTTCACTGACAACCACGACGAGGGCGTCGCACTCCTTGGTCAGGCCCACTGCAGCACGGTGGCGCGAGCCAAACCGGAGGTCGGGCATGTCGGAGGGTTCTGCAAGGGGGAGCTGAACACCCGCTGCATGCACGCGACGACCCTTGACGATCACCGCAAGGTCGTGGAGGGCAGAACCGGGGAAAAAGATCGTCTGGAGGAGCGGCGCACTGAGCTCTGCGTTCAAGACCGTTCCGCCCTCAAGCAGACCCGCGAGGCCGACGCTTCGCTCGATGACGATCAGCCCGCCAAAGCGTGCACGGCTGAGGAAGACAGCGGCCTCTGCAATCTCGTTGACGGTGTAGGCGATGTCGGAGGGCGTCGAGCGGAAGAAGGGGGTTTCACCGATGCGAACCAGTGCACGGCGGAGCTCGGGCTGGAAGATCACGACCAGGCCGATGGCGACCAGTGCGACAAAGCGTTCATAGAGGTACGACAGCCGCTGGAATGCTTCGGTAACGCCCAGGACCCTTGAGATCACTGCAGCGAGGATGAGAACGACCAGCATGCCCTTGAGGGCACCCGCGGCCCTGGTTCCCTGGACAAACCGGAAGATGCCATAGACCACCAGCCAGATGACGAGCATCTCGGCAATGACCACCAGCGTCGAATACGACGAGATGCGGTCGAGCAGGTCTTGGACTGTGAGCCAGAATCGCACCACTGCCTCCGGGGCCGGTCGGGCGTGAACGTTCCGGGCCCACCAGCCCGAACCGATCCTTAGGTCGTTCTCGACCGACCATCACCTACGCTTTGAGTGTATTCGGTGTTTGGGGTCCTTCCTCGTTGAAAGGCCCAACAGAATCTCGACTTGCGCCGGAGAACCTGGGTGGCCAAGAGCACGGTGAAGTTCCAGACGACGCCCAATCCCAACGCGCTCAAGTGCGAGGTGGAGTCGCCGATCCCGCAGATCAAGGGGCGGACCGGGCCGCGTTCATACGCAAAAACAGCAGATGTTTCGGGCGACCCGCTCGCGCAGGCGATCCTCTCCATCGAGGGCGTCGTGAACGTCCTGATCTCAGAGAAGTGGCTGACCGTCAACCGCGAGCCCGAGGCCGAGTGGAAGCAGATCAAGTCGGCGATTCAAACGGTTCTGCGGAAGTTCGGTGACCCGGGCAACGAGAACGCAGCAGAGGGTTCAAAGCAGGCGTGAGCCCGCGTATCGTCCCCGTGATGGCCGAGAGCACCGGACAGATCATCGTCGGGATCGACCTTGGGACGACCAACAGCCTGGTCGCGGTCTGCGATGAGCGCGGGCCGAGGGTTCTCGCGGACTCTGAAGGCCGTGCGCTGTTGCCCAGCGTGGTGCGGTTGATCGAAAAGCAGGGCGGCGGTCTCGACAGTGTCGTTGGTTGGCAGGCAAAGCTTGAACAGCCGATCTATCCGCGAACGACTTACAGCAGCGTGAAACGGCTGATGGGCAGGTCGCTGAAAGATGCAGCGGGCGATGTTCCGTATCTGCCGTACGAGGTGGCAGAAGGTGAGCACGAGACTGCACGGGTTGTGTACCCTGCCACGGATGGTCCGAGACTGATTACACCGCAGGAGATCTCGTCGCACGTCCTGCGGACGTTGCGCGACCGCGCTTCTGCAGCGCTTGGGGTCGAGGTGCACAAGGCGGTCGTGACCGTCCCTGCATACTTCGACGATGCACAGCGGCAGGCGACGCGCGATGCAGGTCGACTGGCGGGGTTGGAAGTTGTTCGGATTGTCAACGAGCCGACCGCGGCTGCGCTGGCGTATGGGCTGGGGCTCGACCGGTCCAGCGATCGCAACACCGGGCCCCGGATCGTCGCGGTCTATGACCTTGGCGGGGGCACCTTTGACATTTCGATCCTGAAGCTCTCGACCTCAAATGTTGGTGCGACGGGGGAGACTTCGTTCTTCCAAGTCCTTTCGACAACGGGAGATACGCATCTTGGCGGGGACGACGTCGATCGCATGCTGATCGACCACGTAGTAGGAGGCACGGTGCAGCCGTCGCTCAGCGCGGGAGAGCTTGGCGGCTTGACCGCTGCTGCAGAGGAAGCCAAGCGACGCCTGAGCACCGAAGACTCTGCGACGATCCGGCTTGTGCGCGCAGACGGGTCCGAGTTATCGCGGACGATCACGCGCGGCGAGTTTGACGGCTTGATCGGGGCGTGGGTCGAGCGGTCGATCGAGGCGTGCAGGCGTGCGTTGGTTGATGCGCAGCGTAACCTACGTGGAGAAGGCGACTTAAAGGTTGACGCAGTGGTCCTGGTCGGTGGTTCGAGCAGGATTCCACTGGTCCGGCGGCGGGTTGAAGAGGTCTTCGGGGTTGAGCCGTACACGGCACTCGACCCCGATCAGGTCGTGGCGCTGGGTGCGGCGGTGCAGGGCTCGATTCTGGCAGGGACGACCAAGGGCCAGCTTCTGCTCGACGTGATCCCGCTCTCCTTGGGAATCGAGACCGTGGGCGGGGCGGTGGCGAAGCTGGTGGTGCGGAACACGACGGTCCCGACGCGCGCGCACGAGATGTTCTCGACGAGCATCGACGGGCAGACCTCGATCAAGATCCACATCCTCCAGGGTGAGCGGGAGATGGCAGAGGACTGCAGGAGCCTGGGGGTTTTCCACGTGCGGGGGATCCCGCCGATGCCTGCAGGGATCCCGCAGCTCCAGGTCGAGTTTGCGGTCGATTCCAACGGTGTTCTGGCGGTTTCTGCGGTGGAACGCAGGTCGGGCAGGCGTGCAGCGATCCAGGTGATTCCCAACCACGGATTGACCCGCGAAGAGGTGGACCGGATTGAACGGGAATCGCTGAAGCACGCACGTGCAGATATGACCCGGCACCGCGTGGTGGACCTGATCGTGAACAGCTCGCTCGATCTCAAGTGGATCGGGGACCGGCTGGGCAAGTTCGGGCACCTGATCGAGCCTGCATACAAAGCAGAGCTTGAGGCGAAGATCGCAGAGCTGCGAGGGTTTGTTCGTGCAGGTGAGACGGACTGGAAGACGGTCGACGCCAACGCGTTTCACGCGTCGAAAGAGCAGCTTGACCGGATGAGCGTGCGTCTCCAGGAGGTTTCGATCACCGAATCGCTCCGGAACGACCCGCCGCGCGGATGAAGCAGGGTTCATGAATTGGGCCTGCACGGCGGTGTCGAGGGTTGTACCCTTGGAGACTCATGGCTTCTTCTTCCACCCGGAACAACATCCTGGCGGGCACGTTCCTGCTGTCGTCGGTCGCGCTGGCGGTCGTGGCGAGCTTCATCCTCTCGGATGTGGGCGAACGGCTGCGCACGACCAACGAGTACATCGTCCGGTTCACGATCGCGCAGGGCGCGACGGGGATTAAGGAAGGGTCGCCGGTCCTCCTGGGCGGGCAGCCTGTCGGAAAGGTTGCCAGCGTTGAGATCAATTCGATCGGCGGAGAACCGGGGATCGATGTCCGCGTGAACGTGGACGCGTCGCACGTGCTGTACGACAACGCGCTGTTCTATCTTGAGAAGCCGCTGCTGGGGTCGCTGACGTCGATCAACATCGCCTCGATGGGGAGCAGGGGGCAGGTCGCTGCAGATCACCAGATCGGGCCGGGTCCTGAGCTTGCTACAGGCGAACGGCTTGCTGGCTCGATCGCACCGCCTTCGTTCCTTGCGGATGCAGGGCTTGGTGCAGAGCAGGTGATGGATTTCAAGCAGATCATCGCTGAGGCGAAGCTCGCGGTGGAGAAGATCAACTCGTTGATCGAATCGAACGAGGGGATGGTCACCGCGACGCTGACGGATATTCGCAGTGCTGCAGGCGATGCACGCGGCGCGGTGAAGGACGTCACGGACAAGATGCCGGGGTGGACAAACCGGATCGACAGCATCATCGCGAGCGTCGACACGACTGCAGCGGATTTCCCGAGACTTCGCGACACTGCACGGAATCTCCTGGATGACGGGAGAACACTGGTTGGCGATGCACGGTCGTTGATTCTTGATAATCGCGAGCAGATCGACCGGTTCATCGACAATATCGACGCGACGTCGATCACCGTGAAGGATGCGCTCGACCCCCTTGCCAGCCAGGCGAGGGAAGCGATGAGCAGCTTTGAGAGCTTGTCGAAGCGGCTCGATTCGATCGTTTCGACCGAAGGGCCGAACGTCCGGCGGATGCTGGCCAATGCACGTCTTGCATCAGATCAGCTCAAGCTGGCGACGATGGAGATCCGTGCACAGCCGTGGCGTCTGCTCGTACAGCCTGATACGAAGGAACTTCAGCAGCAGCTTCTGTACGACTCTGCACGGAGCTACGCATCTGCGGTGAGCGATCTGCGGGCAGCAAGCGAATCGATGGATGCGATGATCTCGCGCGGCCTGGGCGGCGTGGACGATGCGAAGGAGATCGCAGAACGCAGGAAAGAGCTTGAAGAGGCTTTCCAGCGGTATCGCGAGGCAGAGAAGAAGATGTTCGAGCAGTTTGAACGCAGCGCGAAGTGATCGCGGCGGTTCACGGAACGATCAGGGCTGCGAAAGCCCCTTGCTGATGCGAAAGACGTGACCGTCGGGATGGCGGACGTGCATTTCACGCACGCCCCAGACCTCGTTCGTGGGTTCCATCGTGACATCAAGACCCTGCTCGATGCACCTTCGGTGCACTGCGTCCACATCATCGACCCAGAGTGACATCCAGACGCCGCGCTCGTGGTGATCGTGCCCGCCGGGACCGCCGGTCTTGGCGAGGTCGCTCTTGCCTCTGCCACCCTGACCATCGTGACAAAGGAAAATCTCGACTTCGCCTGCACCGACTGCACCAAAACCGGGCGGGGTGCCCCACTCCCAGCATTTGCGGAAGCCGAGCTTTTCGAACCAGGCCATGGAAGCAGGGAAGTCTGAGACGTTCAGGATTGGCGTGATATGGCTGACCCAGAGCCATGCCTTGTTCTTTGCATGATCTTTCCAGACCTGCTCGATGTCGGATTCGTTGTAGTGGGCAACGACGCGGGTGATCTTGCCCTCGGCGTTGAGCTCGATGTACTCGGTCGCGATGAGATCCATCACCGAGCGGTAGCGAAGCGTGATGGAAGATGCGCCGACGCTGACGCCAAGGAGCGTGAAGTGGAGCTGCGGGTTTGCAGCGAGGGCGCGGGTCCAGTAGTCGGTCACTGCCTTCTTGCCGCGGAGCGTGCCGCTGGGTTCCGCGACGATCGCCTTGATGAAGGGTGAAGAGACCTGGATGTCGTCTGCATAGTGGAGCAGGATGCGTGCAAGATCACACGAGTTCCAGTCCTTGATCCAGGCGTGCGCGAACGCATCTGCAAAGCGGCGGGTGAGCATGGCGGTCCTACCAAGAGGAGCGGACTGCAAAGTTCAGACTCAACGATCACGGGGCCTGGGTTGGCACTGCACCTTGGATGGTGTGATCGAGCGTGACCCACTCGACACCAAGGACGTTGGCCATGGTTCTGCATGCAGCGATCTCGCGATCGCTGAGACATGCAGACGAGCGTGTGCCCTGCACGATTCTGCGGACGCCAACTTGGAGCAGGCGGCGGAAGCAGGGTGCGCAGGGCGTGCCGGTGACGTATGCAGTGGAGCCCCGGAGATCGCACCGCGCGAAAGCCACTGCGTTGTCCTCTGCATGAATGTACCAGTCGTACTTCTCAGGGCGGGTGGTCGGCACAAGCTCGTGCGGCATGCCGGAGACCGGGCCGTTGTACCCCGTGCTCAGGACGCGGCGACCCTGATCGACCAGCACGCAACCGTGACGCGTGTTGGGATCAGGTGAGCGTGCGCTGATCTGCTCACAGATCGCGAGGAAGTACGCGTCCCAGGTTGGACGCTGGTGAGCGAGTGCAGTGGTTCCGGCAGGTTCTGTCGGGTGCTCTTGCGCTGCGGCGGGTGATTGCGGGGTCATGGTTCGTGCCCTGTACTTCGCGAGCGTTTACCGTGCAGGGGTGAGGCGGATGACGGTGGCGTACTGATCAGGGTTTGCGGGGCGATTGATCGAGAGGATCGTTGCACTGCCATCGT
>JAESFU010000253.1_pt1 | contig 50985 bp, 50 predicted proteins | sample 9269461 | NCBI WGS metagenome assembly JAESFU01 (sample SAMN14502556, study PRJNA617107) | algae metagenome | isolation source: Stenomitos rutilans HA7619-LM2 and co-occurring heterotrophs from cave walls | place: USA: Waikapalae cave, Hawaii | collected 2009-07-28
ACAGAAAGTTATCATCAGTAAAGGAGTTAAGTGCGCCCTCGACCTTGCGGTTACTTTACTGATGTCTGACTCCCCCTTAACGGTTTCGTCAGAACGAATCGCACTACACAAACATGCGCTCGGCAAATGTCTGCTCCACAGAGGACTGTGCCTCAACGTGAACCAAAAAGGCCGCTTCTGCCCCAGCCTGCTGCACTTCAACAAGTAAATCGACTACTTTATCTTCGCCAGTCGTTAAATCGGCAAAATATTCCTGGGGTAGAAATCGTACAGAGTTTCGATCAATTGATGCTGCCATCTCTGCAAAAACAAATCCAGAAACTCGATGAAAAAAGTAGAGAGGAGTTCTTTGAACAGGCGATCGTGATCGATCATAATATCACTTTATCACTCGTATCAAGCGCGTGTAGTGCCTACCCATCTTGTCTTTGGCTAAATTTTGCCCTTATATCATGTTGTTCTTTGATCAAGAAGATGCCCGATCGCGATCACGGCTTCTCTACCGCACAATCACGCTTGTCCCACTTCACTATCACCTCATCAAGTGGGCGATCGGGGCATAGTAGCAACATGAAACGCTGATCCAACGTCCGTGATAAGCGGGCAGGATGGAGGATTTAACGATGTTCAATGCGACCGAGATCCTGACGGGTACCTTTGTACAGCAGCTTAAGGCAGGCTACCGACGTACTTACGGCAACCTCAAAGCCGACTATGCCGATATCATTGCCTGGGCTGGCGGCATGGCGCTGGAAAATATTGCCAACAGCGATGCACTCTACCACGACATTGAACACACTATTTTGGTCACACTGGTTGGGCAAGAAATTCTGCGCGGTAAACATATTCGTGAGGGCGGCGTGGCTCCAGAAGATTGGTTGCACTGCGTTATCTCGCTGGTGTGTCATGACATCGGCTACGTGCGCGGAGTATGCCGAGACGATCGCGCCAGCCTTTGCGCTACAGGGATTGCTGACACCATGATTGAGCTACCGCCGGGTGCCACCGATGCTAGCCTTACGCCGTACCATGTCGATCGAGGCAAGTTGTTTATTGACGAGCGCTTTGGTGGACATCGCCTACTCGATACCGAACTCATCCAACGCAACATTGAACTGACTCGCTTCCCAGTGCCTGCTGCCGGAGACCATCAGGATACCAGCCACTATCCAGGATTGGTGCGATCGGCAGATCTCATCGGACAACTCAGCGACCCACGCTACTTGAAGAAAATTGCGGCGCTGTTCTATGAGTTTGAAGAAACCGGAGTGAACAAAGCGCTGGGCTACAAAACGCCTGGAGATCTCCGCCAGAGCTACTCACAGTTCTACTGGAAAGGGGTGTATCCCTACATTCAGGATGCGCTACGCTACCTGTCTGTGACGCAGCAGGGACAGCAGATTACAGCATCCCTCTACTCCAATGTGTTTGTCGTGGAGCACGGAGGGGCGTGAGGAAAGAGATGAGGGATGAAGGCTAAAGGCTAAAGGATGAAGGCTAAAGGGGTAATGTGATGGGGCGCTCGGTTTTTAGGATTCTTCTGGCAATCGCGCTAGTCGTCATGACTGGTTGCAACCTATCCTCTTCTCAACCACTTCCAGTTTCTTCCCACACCCCAAACCCTACACTCCAAACCCTACACCCCTCCCCTTCACAGCCACCCCCTCAAATCGACTCAACACGCCTCTTCCAGCACATTGAGGCATTGAACTTTGAGCGATACCAGGCAAGTGATCGCGATCGTGCCCGTCGCTATTTAGTCAAAACGCTGACTGAGTTTGGCTGGAAACCCCAGCTACAAGCCTTTGAAGGTGGTATGAATGTCTTCGCTCAGCGTCCCGGCACGAATGCCAACGCAGGGGCAATTTTGGTGGATGCCCACTACGACACGGTGAACGGATCGCCCGGTGCTGACGATAATGGGAGCGCGATCGCCACCACGCTCGAAATTGCCCATCTTTTAGGTTCCCGCCCAACTCAACGCCCGCTATGGATTGCGTTTTTCGATCGTGAAGAGGCAGGCTTGATCGGCAGTCTCAATTTCACAGCGCGTCCTAAAAATTTGGCGAACCTCGCGGGCGTGGTGAATTTGGAGATGATGGGGTACGCCTGCCATACAGCGGGTTGTCAGAAGTATCCCGAAGGTCTGCCTGTGCAGCCGTTGGGCGATCGGGGTGATTTTCTGGGCGTTGTTGGCGATCAGGAGCATTTGTCACTGCTGAAGGCGTTTCAAGTACCCACGTCGAACCCATCTGTATCCAATCTGCCAGCCGTCATCACAGTACCCATTCCCTTCAAAGGCTTGCTGACTCCAGACGTGCTGCGGAGTGACCACGCACCCTTTTGGGCCAAAAATATTGGTGCTGTGATGGTAGGCGATACCGCAAACTTTCGCAATCCCCACTACCATCAGCCCAGCGATACACCAGAAACGCTTGATCGCGTCTTCTTCACTGGAGCCGCCCAACGGGTAGTGGATGCGGTTAGTGCGCTATTGGATGAGTAAGAGGCATGAAGACTTTCAGCTTTCAGCTTTCAGCGGTCAACGGTCAGCTTTGAACCCCTTAAACGTAAACCTTCATACTCACAGCGATCTTCGTTTGGATTCACCACACTCGCTATCCTGTATCCTGCTATCCATCCTACAAAGACTGCGGCTGACCAATCAAAAACTGCTTAATGGTACGTACATCAAAAGCACACACATTCTCGTGGCAACCAACCAAAAGCTGACCGCTAATAACTAATTGCTGATCACGATCACCCCTCATCGCCAAAATTGTCACACGGCATGACTCTATTCAATCACCAGGCGGACTGGGCGACAGCTGCATACTAACAGTATCGAGTTGCCCCTTAAACGTATGGAAGCCCAAGTGTTGCCCCTCTCCCTTCAAGATGTTGTTGACCGCATTCTGACTTCTCGCCGCATTACTCGTCTTGATCAACGGTTGCTCGTTTCACTAGCAAATTTGAGCCGTGAAGAGCAAGCAGTACTCAACGAAGTGTTCGATCGCCTGCGTCGTGGTTTACTACGAGTCGTTGATTAGGCTCAGTAGCCGTATGCTGCACCTTCGCCACGTGGGTCGGCAGCACCTTCCAAAGTGCCATCGGGATAACGGACGATCACATCCGCATTACCCCAGCTACTACGCTCTTTAATCTGGTTGCCGCGACGGTGTAAATCATCCAGCGTGAGGCGATCGAAACCCTGCCGTTCTACCATCAGCTGATCGGGTAGCCACTGCTGATGGAGCCGGGGAGCCGCTACTGCCTGCCTCGCGTTCATGTCGTAGACCAATACATTCAGCACGACTTGGAGCACGGTGGTAATGATGGTGCTACCGCCCGGAGAGCCTGCGACCAGACGGAGTTGTCCCTTCTCTGTGACGATCGTGGGAGTCATGCTAGATAACGGCGTTTTACCAGATGCGATCGCGTTGGCCTCGCCACCGACCAGACCAAAGGCATTGGGTATACCGGGTGCGATCGCAAAGTCATCCATCTCGTTATTGAGGATAATTCCAGTTCCCGATATCACAACACCAGAGCCAAAGCCAAGATTGATCGTAAAAGTGAGACTCACCGCGTTTCCCGCACTATCGACCACGCTGAGGTGACTCGTGTCGTGGGACTCTTTGCCGAACCGCTTTAGCGTTTCTGGGTCAGCCGCTCGTACCTGACTGGCCGATCGTGCCTTTTGTGGGTCAATTTCCTGGCGGCGCTGCTTGGCATAAGTGGGACTGATCAATGCAGCAACAGGCACTTTCACAAAATCAGGGTCGCCTAAATATACAGCGCGATCAGCGTAGGCAATCCGCATCGCTTCCACCATGAGATGCAGCGCATCGGGACTGTGCCACCCCATCGCGTTAAGATCCGTGTCACCCAGGATGTTGAGGATTTCGAGCAGATGCACTCCACCGGATGATGGGGGCGGCATGGAGCAAATGCGCGTAGCCCGAAAGTTGCCGCACACCGGATCGCGCCAGATGGGATGATAGCGTTTCAAATCTGTCAGCGTAATCAACCCTTTATTGGTAGACATATCACGCGCGATTGTCTCTGCCAATTTGCCTGTGTAAAAGCTTTGTGGATCGTTGGCAATGGTTGTTAGAGTTTTTGCCAGATCCGTTTGCACCAGTCGATCGCCCGGTTGTAAGGGCGTTCCATTACGGGTGAAAATCTGACGGGCAGCAGGGTTTTGCTGAAGCGTTTTTTGCTGGGCGATCGCGTCTGCTAGCCGCCAACTCACCGGAAACCCCTTCGCTGCCAACTGGATCGCGGGAGCAACGACAGTCTTCCAGGGCAGTTTGCCGTAGTGATGCTGCACGTCATACAGTCCAGCCACCGTTCCGGGTACTCCTACAGCCAGGTAGCCATCTGTACTTGCCTTGGGGCGCACCTTGCCTTGGGCATCTAGATACATTTTGGGCGTAGCTGCCAGAGGTGCCCGTTCGCGGAAATCCAATGCCTTCACTTCGCCCGTGTTGCCCAACCGCACTAGCAAAAAGCCGCCGCCCCCAAGTCCTGCCGATGCTGGCTCCACCACCGAGATTGCCAGTGTAGTTGCGACGGCTGCATCGATCGCATTGCCGCCCTGTTTTAGCACTGCTAGACCTGCTTCACTCGCCAGTGGATGCGCCGAGACGACCATGCCCCGTTTCGCGCGATCGGGGTAGGGAAAGGCACCTCCACGCTCACCGCTAAACACTACTACTGTCAGGCAAATCAGCGATGTTACCAGTCGTCTACGCATAAACTATCCTTTTAGCTTTTAGCGCTTAGCCTTTTCTACACCCTATCACCCTACGCCTCAACCCTATTCCCCCATAAAAAGCCCTCCAACATTTCTGTCAGAGGGTCATTTCCGCACACAACCAAGGAGAAAACAGGAAAGAAAACTTCAGCTAAACACACACCTGACCATCATGCAGGTTACCAGCGTGTTGGCACAAACTCAGCCTCAAACGCAGACAACCAGGCTTCTTGGGGCACCAGCGCTAGAACTAGCTCTGGATGTTCGAGAAAAGGATGCTTGCTCCAAAGAGCAGCTTCAGAAGGTGGCAGCCTGCGATTGTGGCGGACTCTGTAAAAGATCGCAACCGTAAACAGCCCTGCAATTGCCCCAAAGCCAGCCAACTCGGCGTTGGTTATGCTCTGCCATTTAAAATCACTCGCAAAGTCAACCTCTCTACCACCACTGAAACTATCAGCCCGTCGAGAAGAGTCTCCAGAATTGTCTATTCCATTAGAACTCGCTCTATCTGAACTATTGGGGCCGTCCGAGCCGTTTGGATTTCTTGGACCACCCACTCCATTAGAGCTACCAAAAGCACCTACAGGACAGGGACTTGCTAAAACCGATGAGCCAAGCAGTAAAGCACCCGTGACAACCGCGATCGCCATCACGACTGACAGGGGAAGGCGTAATCGAGCCATAGCTTTAACGCGAGTAAACGTTGTGATGATTATGGGTGAGTCGATGCCATTAAACAGGCTAATACGATACAAAAAAACAGAAGACTTGCAAAAGACTAAAGGATAAGAGTAAAAGGCTAAATTGGAGACGACGCTAACGAGAAAGAAGCAAGAGTTCGGAAACCGCCGCAATCTTCATACGTTCCTTCGCTCTAACGTTGTCCTCCAGCCTTTATCCTTTTTTTCCCATGCCTACCTACACCGGAATCTCTAGTGAAGCCTTTCGGCATCCGCTCGATCGCCAAGCCGAACAAGCGCTGCGTAGCGTCCCTGGTTTTGATTTAGTGGCGCGCACCTTCGTTGAGTTCCTATCTGAGCGTCCGCAGTTCGTCTATCAAATGGGCAACAGTATTCAGGTAGGCCCTCGTCAATACGCAAACATTTACCAAATTTTTCGAGAATGCGTCCGCGATCTGGATGTGCATCCTGAGCCTGTTTTGTTCATTTCCCAAGATCCGTTTGTGAATGCGTTGGCGCTAGGGCAAGAATTTCCCAGCATGGTGCTCAACAGTGGTCTGCTGGATTTGCTGGACGAGCACGAGTTGCGGACGGTGATTGCTCATGAGCTGGGGCACATCAAATGCGGTCACACCACATTGGTGAGAATGGCGCTGTGGGTCAACCAGATTATTTCCGGTCTGGCAGAGCGCACGTTTGGGTTGAGCAATCTGGTGACAACAGGGCTGCTGCTGGCGTTTGCCGAATGGAAGCGTAAGGCTGAGCTTTCTGCCGATCGCGCTGCCCTTTTGGTTACAGATGACCTGTCTCCAGTGCTGCACAGCATGATGAAAGTCGCAGGCGGTAGTAGCAAGTACGCCCACGAACTAAGTCTGGATGAATTCATGCGGCAGTCAGAACGCTATCAAGAGCTAGATCAGGACGGGCTGAACCAGGTCTACAAATTTTTCCTCTATAACAATCTTTCAACTGGCATCTTTCTCACCCATCCCTTCACGGTTGAGCGGGTGCATTTTCTGCGCGAATGGTCGATTTCAGACGATTATCGGCAGATTCGCCAGGGCAACTACACTCGCGCTGGCGCTGAAGGGTCGGTAGAAGTCCCCTCAGGCACTACTTCTAGCACGGCCCAATCTCAAACCGAAGTGGATGAGTTGCGTCGTCAAATTGAGGAGTTGCAGCGTGAGATCGATCGCGTCAAACGCTCTGAATAGATAGAACCTCAAACTAAAGCCCGATCGGAGGAATGCCCTAGAAAGAGAGTTGAGTAAAATCGGCGCTACGTGATTACGTTGGTTAGTCTGTGTGTCTTCCCGACGTGATCTGCGAGGACTGACGTACAAGAGGCAGCAGAATGATCCGCTCACAGTCTCAGAAAGAGTTGGCGGGGTTTCTCTACGGCTTTTTAGGTGTGCTGGTTTTCAGCCTGACGCTGCCAGCAACCCGCATGGCTGTTTCAGGGTTTGATCCGGTGTTTGTGGGGTTGGGTCGCGCGATCGTGGCGGCAGGTTTGTCGCTCATTCTGCTTGTCATTACGCGGCAAACCATCCCACCGCTCAGATTTCTGCCTCAATTTTGCCTGGTTGTCGCTGGTGTGGTTATTGGGTTTCCGTTACTGTCTGCGATCGCCATGCGAGATGCACCCGCTTCGTATGGAGCCGTCATTACCGGACTATTGCCACTCTCGACTGCTTTGTGTGGCGTGTGGCGGGCCGATGAGCGTCCATCCTTACCTTTCTGGATCTTTGCAGGTTTGGGGAGCACGTTGGTCATTGGGTTTGCGCTGCTATCGGGGGGAGGATCGCTGCGGTTGGCAGATCTGGCGTTACTGGGTGCGGTCGCAGCAGCGGGGTTAGGCTATGCGGAAGGCGCGGTTTTGTCACGTACATTTGGCTCTTGGCAAGTGATTTGCTGGGCGTTGCTGTTATCAACCCCGGTACTGCTGCCGATCGTGTGGCAACATGCGCCCTCTCATCCTTCATCTATTGCCCCCGGTGCGTTGCTGGGCTTCCTGTACATCAGCGTCTTTAGCATGTTTCTTGGGTTTTTCGCGTGGTATCAGGGGCTATATCTCGGCGGTGTAGCTCGTGTGGGGCAGGTGCAGCTACTGCAACCGTTTTTGACCATTGTGGCTTCAACTCTCTTGCTGGGTGAGCACTTAACGATGACTACCGTATTTTTTGCGGCAGGAGTCATCATCTGCGTGGCACTAGGAAAGCGCACTCAAATCAAAGCGTCTTAACCACGTTCAAGCGCTCGATCGCCACGGTTTTTGCGGGATGATGGGCATGATCGCGGAAGAAGTTTACAGTCTAGAGGCTGTGAACTGTAAAATGAACGTTAGGCTAGATGTCCGGCATCTAGATTCATCATCTTAATTTTGTCTTTGTCGCACGAAAGGTTTCACGATGACGCTTAACTATGTCCTGGAAGCAATTTGGGCGCTTTCTGCTCTCGGTTTGATTGTGCTGGTACTGTTGCATAGTCCCAAAGGGGATGGGTTAGGCGGCTTGGGCGGACAGGCGCAGCTTTTTACCAGCACTAAGAGCGCTGAAACCACGCTGAACCGTGTGACTTGGGTGCTGACGGTCGTTTTCATGGGGCTGACGGTCGTTTTGAGCGCAAACTGGTTAGCGAAATAGATCTGCTGTAGGGACGTTACATGTAACGTCCCTACAGAAACAAAACTAGATTCTTGAGGCTAATGAACTGGAAACGGGTTCTGAGAAGATTGCCTGGTTTGGTGCGGCAGTGGTGGCTGAAACTATTACCCCAAGTCATCACAAGCTGTTCACTTCTGGCAATGACCGTTGGAGCGATCGCGCTGGTGCTTTTGGTGCATCCTCTGCTAGCACGATCGGAACAGCCACTGACAGCAGCTTTCAACGCGAACAGACAAACGATCGCCCAAAAGCCTGCTCCCGATTTCCCATTACAAGCTCACCCTTTGCCGCCCACTCTGGCTCAGTGGAGCGCTCCTCAAGCGGGTGACTATTTTGACCAGATTGAAGTGGTTCCGGTCAATTACCTGGTCTGGTCTCACGTTCCGATAACCGTTTATATTCAACCGCCAACCGCTACAGAACTGGCAAGTCCGTTTACCGCCCAGCGATCGCAGGCGTGGATTACGGCGGTTTCGCAAGCTGTGCAAGAGTGGAATCGGTATCTTCCGTTAGAACAGGTCGAGCAGCTTGAAGGTGCCAATGTTGCCGTCTTGCGATCGCCCCCATCGTTACAGCTTGAAACCTCAACCAGCCAGGAGGCAACAGGCGAACAGCGAGAACGATCGATTTTGCGGCTTGGGCGTGCGCGATCGGCGGTTACGAACTACAAGGTGTACATTCAAGGCTCTCTTAAAGATCCAGCATCAAAACCAACACTGGCACTTCGCTACACCATGCAGCTTCGTCCTGACCAAGCGACCCAGTACCTTCAGGCTGCTGCACGGCACGAACTGGGCCACGCGCTCGGCATTTGGGGGCACAGTCGATCGCAAACGGATGTGATGTACTTTTCTCAAGTGCGGCACCCGCCATCCATTTCGCCCCGCGATGTCAACACGCTCAAGCGCATCTACGAACAGCCAACGCGCTTGGGATGGGCACTGGTTGATAATGATCCATAGTGAGTGATGTGAAAGCGCTACTCATTCATCGATCCTTCTAACCACCCACTGACTTCTACGTGAACCGTTAGGATCAATAGTAGTATCGCTGCCGTAAACGCCAAAGGAGCACCGATGAGTACTGTACAAACTCAGTTCCTACCGATGTTTGGGTTGTTGCATCGTGGGACGACTACATCAAGCAGATTGAAGACCCAGCGTGCGAAAAGGCGAAGGGATTACTACGCGACGGACAGATGAGGATTGAGATGCTACCAGTCGGCTCTGACCATTCATGCGATCACGCGATGATCATTGCAGCAGTGAGCTTGTTGCCATTCATAAAGGCATTCCCCTCACTGCTAGAGATAACGGCACCTATCGCAAAGTTGGGAGTCGGGAGTGCCAGCCAGGTGTTTCGTACTATGTGGGGGAGCGGGCACGCTTGATCCCGCGCGGCACGTCGATTATTGACCTTGATCGCTATCCCGCTCCAGATTTGGCGATCGAAGTTGCCAATAGCTCACTGTTGACTGATCAGGGTACAAAACGGTTGTTGTATGAGGATTTGCAAGTTTCCGAATACTGGGTAGTTGATGTCCAGAAGGCGCAAATTCTGGCGTACAGCGTCGCCGATCAGGGTAGCAAGCGGATTGATGTTTCACAAGTGCTACCAGGGTTGGCGATCGCCTTGTTAGAAGAAACCCTTCGTCGCAGTCAGGAAACCGATCAGGCACAAGCTGGAGCCTGGTTGCTGAGCCAACTTCAATAACCCAACTGTAGCCTGTTTTTATGGTACGGGCTTTAAGTTACGGGAGCGCGACCAAAGAGTTTGGTAAGGGTTTTGAGGCGATCGCTCAACTCTCCATGCAAGGCACCCGGATGATAGCGCCACTGCCAGTTACCTTCCGCCACGCTGGGAAAATTCATGCGTGCTTCGGTGCCCAACCCCAAAACATCTTGTAGAGGAGTGATAGCGAAGTTGGCGATCGAGCTTAACGCCAGCCGAATCAGATCCCACTGGATGCCATCAGGACTGATGCTGCCCAGATAGTTCACCAGGTTGCCTTTTTCGTAATCAGACAGTTGGTTAAACCAACCTAGCGTCGTGTCGTTGTCGTGAGTGCCCGTGTAAACCACGCAGCGACGGGGGTAGTTAAACGGCAAAAACGGATTGGCCGGATCGGAACCAAAGGCAAATTGCAGTATTTTCATACCTGGAAATTCAAACTGATCGCGCAACGCCTCCACTTCAGGCGTAATCACGCCCAAATCTTCCGCCAAAATTGGCAGTTTGCCCAACTTTTCGCGCAACACTTCAAAGAATTCGTGGCCCGGAGCTTCTATCCACTCGCCGTTTAAGGCCGTTTCTTCCCCTTGTTTAACGGCCCAAAACGCTTCAAACCCCCGGAAGTGGTCAATGCGGATCAAATCAACGTAATCCAACATGGCGCGAAAACGCCCTATCCACCAAGCAAAATCGGATTTTTGTAGATGCTCCCAGTTGTAAACCGGGTTGCCCCACAGTTGCCCCGTCGCGCTGAAGTAATCGGGTGGCACACCCGCCATGAGTGCAGGCTCGCCCGTTTCTTCAGTCAGGCAGAAGTTTTCGGGGTTTGCCCACACGTCCGCGCTATCGTGAGCTACATAAATGGGGATGTCGCCAATGATTTCAATGCCTTTGGCGTTGGCGTAATGCTTCAGGTCAGCCCACTGGTGAAAAAACTCGTATTGCAGGTATTTGTGGTAGAAAATCTCGGCAGGTAAGCGACGGCGACATTGCTCCAGCGCTTCTGGTTTGTGCTGCGCGATCGCGGGTTCCCACGTATGCCAGCTTGAATCGTCTTGAGTTTGCTTCAGCGCCATAAACAGGGCATAGTCATCCAACCAGCAGGCTTTGCTTTCACAAAAAGCGGTGAAATGCTGTTTTTGCTCCGCACTGGCATAGTTTTTGAAATTGGCACAGGCTTTCTCTAGCAGCGCCATTTTAATCGGAGCAACCTGATCGAAGTGGACGCGATCGTCTGCAAAGTGTGGCAAGTCAGCAAAGTCTGCCTCGCTGAGCATCCCGCTATCCCGCAAACGCTCTGGGCTAATCAGCAGCGGATTGCCCGCCATCGCTGAATAGCACATATACGGCGAGTTTCCAAAGCCCGTCGGCCCCAGCGGCAGCACTTGCCAAAGCTGTTGCCCGGTTTCAACCAAAAAATCTACAAAGTCACGCGCTTGGGGACCTAAATCGCCAATGCCAAAGCGGCTGGGAAAGGACGTAGGATGCAGGAGAATACCGCTCACTCTGGATGACGAGACAGAGAAGTTGGAGTCGGGATGACGAGTCATGACGTTGAGTGAGAGGGTTGACGTGCGATCGGCGTTGGTTTGACTCTATCATGGTGTTCCAGGGTTAAAACCTATCGGATGAAAGACCTGCCTGTGGCACACCGTAACCCCACTCCAACCGTTGACATCATTATTGAACTGAGCGATCGCCCCCAACGCCCGATCGTCCTGATTGAACGGCTCAACCCTCCCCTTGGCTGGGCACTTCCAGGGGGCTTTGTAGATTATGGAGAAGCCGTCGAAACCGCCGCCAAACGCGAAGCAGAGGAAGAAGTGGGCTTACAGGTCGAACTCATGGAACAGTTTCACGTCTATTCCGACCCCAACCGTGACCCACGCCAACATACGCTCAGCATTGTATTTTTAGCGATCGCCCAAGGCACACCCCAAGCAGGCGACGATGCCAAACATTTAGACGTGTTTGAATCCTGGCGCATCCCTACCAATCTCTGCTTTGACCACGATCGCATCCTGCGCGACTATTGGCGCTATCGGCACTATGGGATGAGACCAATGGTGTAGGGGGAGTGGGGACGCAAGGGAGGCAGAGGAAGCAAGGGAGGCAACAGGGGAAAAGTAAAGTTAAAGGCTAAAACTCAAACCTCCTTTCACTCTTCATTCCTATCTTCCAACTCAAGTTCTTATCTTTCAACTCAAAAATTTTCATCCCTCATCCCACTCAAAACTTTTCTACTATGTCCCGCCAAATTATCCGTACCGATGCTGCCCCTGCACCCGTAGGCCCTTATAACCAGGCGATCGCCGCTACTGGTCGTTTGATCTTTCTGGCAGGGCAAATTCCTCTTAGTCCTACCACAGGTGGGATTGTGGGAACCGATGTGGCAACGCAAACCGAACAGGTACTTGCGAATCTCAAAGCGATTTTAGAAGCGGGTGGTGCAACGCTGGCGGATGTGGTAAAAACGACTGTGTTCTTGAAAGATATGAATGACTTCGCAACGATGAATACGGTTTATGCAAACCATTTCGAAGAGGCGATCGCACCTGCCCGCGCCTGCGTGGAAGTATCTCGCCTACCCAAAGATGTCCTTGTCGAAATCGAGTGCATTGCAGTGGTCTAGCTGCTTATCTAGCGATCCTTATTTGATTTGTGAAAATGATTCTGGCTTAGCTTTCAGCTTTAAATTCAAGGCTGACCGCTGAAGGCTGACCGCTAAAACCAACGCCACATTTGCCTTCTGCCCTCCGCCTTACTGCACTAACGTTTTACCCGTCTCGACATCAAACACAAAAAGTTGGTCTAAGTCCAGCGTTACATAGGCACGATCGCCCACGCGAGGGCATTGGTCAGGACGGCACTGAAAGGCAATGTCCTGAGTTTGAGCAGACAAGTCCGTCGGCAATTGGGCACGTACCAAAACCTCTCGTCCTAACGGTTCAACCACACTGATCTCGACCTGAAGATGACCCGATTTGGCACCGAACTGAAGATGTTCTGGACGAATGCCAAGGTCGTAGGGTTGTCCCGCGATCGGCTGTAGCTTTGCTTGCAATGGTTCTGGGCAAGGCAGGCGTTGTCCATAGACCTGAAATGCTGCATCATCATAGACCGATCGCAAAACGTTCATGGGTGGACTGCCCAAAAATGTCGCAATCATGCGGCTGGAAGGACGGGTGTAAATCGTCTGAGGATCGCCAATTTGCTGAATGCGTCCCTGATCCAACACCACAATTTGATCAGCCAGAGTCATGGCTTCTACCTGATCGTGCGTCACGTAAATCGTCGTAATGCCTACTTGCTGATGGAGCCGTTTGAGTTCAGCCCGCGTTTCATCTCGCAGTTGGGCATCCAGGTTGGACAGCGGTTCATCTAGCAAAAATACCTGAGGCTGTCGAGCGATCGCCCGTCCTAAGGCGACTCGTTGCTGCTGCCCACCCGATAATTGCCCTGGCTTGCGATCGAGTAAATGATCGATCGCAAGCATTTTCGCAACTTCGGCAATTCGTTCTTGCCGCTTCTGAACTTCCACCCGTCGCATTTGCAGCCCAAAGGCAAGATTGTCTGCCACCGTCATGTGGGGATAAAGCGCATAGTTTTGAAACACCATCGCCACATCCCGCTGACGCGCTGGAATTTCGTTGACACAGCGATCGCCAATATACAAAGCCCCAGACGTTGCCTTCTCCAACCCTGCGATCGTCCGGAGAATCGTCGATTTACCGCAACCAGACGGCCCTACCAATACCCAAAACTCCCCATCGGGAACCTCAAAGGTAATATCAGCGATGCCAGCAGACGGCGCTACACGCGTTGTCGTCCTACCCAGCGCAGCGCTACCAAACTGCCGTGTAATGCCCTCTAACCGAACAGTTGCCATATTGCTGAAGATTCTTTGATAACGAATGCTTTGGAGTGTGTCCAATTAAAACTTACACGATCGCCCGCCCCCGCTTCCCCTGTCTCTCCCACTCCCCACTCCCCATTCCCCATACATATAGCTGCTACTCCCATCGTCATGCTAATCTTGCACAGGATTCCTCAGTTCGCGTTGCAGTCTCTCGTGTAAACTGACCGATGTAACTGAGAGATCTTTCTCAAGTAGCCCGACGTTCAATGCGTCGTGGTGGCGATCGCCGAGGCAAATTTCATGGCTATTCTGGACTCTAAAGGTCGGTTGTTTGGCAAAGTCAGCGTGTTGGATATTGGCGCAGCCTTAGTCATTCTGCTGGTCATTGTTGGCGTTTTGCTGCCCAGCATCACCGGCGCTCAACTCAGTGCCAGCGTTAAACCCGTTGAGGTCGATGTGGTCATTCGCAGCGTTGGCTCTCAAGATCCCAAAACGTTGCTCAAAGAAGGTGGTAAAACGAGTCTGATCATTCGGAATCAGCCCTTTGGCGATATTACCATCAAGACCGTGAGAGAACTGCCTCGAAATGTCGCAGTACCACAGCCCAATGGCACCCTGAAAGCATTACCAGATCCTAGACCAGAAGCCGCACTCACCAAGGATTTTCTCGTCACGGTGGCGGGTGATGCCAACATGACCAAGAATGGCCCCTTGTTGGGTAATAACAAGATTAAAACAGGCACCAAAATCGAGCTTGAAGGTTTTACCTACGATTTTTCAGATCTGTATGTCATTGATGTTCGCGTTGGTGCGTAATGGCCGGTTCATCGTCTAGGCTCATTTCAGCAGCTTAAGAAAGCGCCGGATGAGGGCGATCGTCACGGCGGGTAATTCCAGTTGAGGGGTTAGCCCCACATCGTCTAGCACCTGAAGGGCACGCACCGCTTGAGGATTGAGATCTGCCAATCGCTTACCAATATCGGGGCCTGTAAACTGCGATCGCTTGCCCCAGATCATCGCTGTCGGCACCGTTAACTGCGGCATGTAGAGCGACAGATCAAACGACAAATCGCCTCGCACAAACGACAGGGCTGAGTACTCCGCGTTGGGCTGTTGAGCAGACTCCAGATACGCCTCGACAATTTCAGGGAAGATCCGCTCAGGACGGGCGAACTGGCGCTTCTCTAAAAAGTTGCGAATGCCCCAACTCACCGCAATACCCGTACTGTAGAGCACGCGATCGAGAACAGGCGTGCTGACCAATTGGGCAAAAAACGTGCGCGTATAATCAGAGCCAAAATCAGATAGGCCCGCTGGGGTGGTCAGAATGAGGGATTGAAACAACTCTGGCCGCTGAATCGCTGCCCGAATAACGATCGCCGCTGTAAGCGATGAGGCCACTACAGGTACCGCCCCATCACAGATTTGCTCTAAGAACTCAATGATCGTTGTGATGTAATCCTCAACCTGATAGCCCCGCTCTAGATGCTCCGATCGCCCCCAGCCGATCAAATCGGGAGCTAGAACGCGATACTCCGCTGCAAAGGCAGGATACACCTTCGACCATTCATAGGCAGAGGAACCACCGCCAAACCCATGAAAGAATACGAGCATGGGCAGTTCGCTACCATCCCAGGGCGGAGCATCCGCCGTGTAGTAAACCATTTTGCCGAGGGAAGTAATCAGGGAGTGTTGTCCAAAACCAGGAGGAAGAAACATGAGCAACCTTGATGAGAATGGGGCTAATCAGCAGTGAAGAGGCAAAAAGTGATGTCATCGGCGGACAATGACTGGCGTACCAATCCGCGCCCAGTTAAAGAGCCAGCGGGCATGGTTCACCGCCAAATTAATACAGCCGTGGCTTACAGGTCTCCCAAACCGCCGATGCCAGTAAGCTCCATGAATGGCATAGCTACCGCTGTAATACATCGTATAAGGGACATCACTCACATCATAGCCAGGGCCTTTCATGTGGGCATAGCGATCGCGGGTTTGAATGGCAAAGACTCCAGGCTGGGTTGGCGTTGCCGCTTTGCCTGTTGAAACCAAAATGGCATAAACAGGCTTTCTGCCTTCCCAAGCAATTAATCGCTGACTGGAAAGATTGATTTCAATCCATCGTTGGTTGGATTTATGCAAGTGGCGCACCGTTGCGACGGTTACATCACTCCGTGCGATGAGGCTCGGTGCTGAGCGTGCAATCGCCTGGGATGATCCGAAACCAATCACAAACGCTAGCATCCAAGTTCCACAATATCGTCTAAACATAGGCAGTATCATCTCGCTCATCGTCGTTTGGCTGAAGACGCGACACCAGAATAGCCGCCTGTTGCGCGATCGCGTCCCAATTTCCCACCTCAACAGCTTGCTTGGGAAACAAATGGCTTGAAAGCCCCACTGCCACAGCGCCAGCCGCCAAAAATGCCGGAGCGTTTTCTACCGTTACACCACCTGTTGGAATCAGCGGAATCTGACCCAGTGGCCCTTGCAAGCTTTTGATATACGCTGCCCCGCCCAATGCCTGCACCGGAAAGACTTTCACACTGCTAGCCCCAGCCTGCCATGCACTCACAATTTCAGTGGGGGAAAGTGCGCCAGGAATAATGGGCACCGCCTTTGCAACGGCACGCTCAATCAGCTTGGGGGCAACGTGGGGCGTAAAGACAAACTGGGCACCTGCCGCGATCGCCACTTGGAGTTGGGCTTCATCCAGAATGGTGCCCGTGCCAATGGTGCAATCAGGCAGATGCAGGCGCAGTGTGTGGATCAACGCCGAGGCCCGATCGCTATTCCAGGTAATTTCAATGAGCCGCATGCCTCCTACTGCTGCTGCTTTTGCCATTTCGTAGCCCACCTCAAACTGTGGCGCACGAATCACCGCGATCGCACGAAACCGTTGTAGAAGAGCATGCCAGTCTTGAGAAGTCATGATTCGTTCACACACAGTCGCTTTGTTCCAGCATACGTTCGCACAAGATTTAGGCTCAAGGAGCAGATTCTCAGCAGTGGTGCTGATGCTAGAGTCTCGAAGTTGCGCTTTACGGTTGAATAACCCATTGATTCATCACAGAATGTGTGATAGCGGCATGATCAGCCAAGTGTGATTAAACGAACCCAAACTGCCATCAAGACAAAGGCGGGTTACAGTTGCCGTTTAAGCCTAAACGCAAGGTGTCTACGCTGTTCGTCAGGGCCTATCTCAAGTTGTCGCTCAATCGCTGTCGTTGCTCACGAGGTTGTCACTAGCCAATGAACTACGCCTTATCAGAAAAATCACCCCCCTTGACGGCAACCAATCATCGCCTTCGATCGTTGCGAGACAAAATGAAAGCACTACAGGAGCGGTTGGACAACTTTACCGTTTTAGATAAGTCCAGGACTCCTGTTGGTGACGTGAGAAATTTAGTGCTCCATCACGGGCAGTTAGCGCTCGTCATTGTACAGCCCGATGTCCACAGGCATTGGCGCTTTGTGCTGCTAAGCTGCCATTTGGTAGAACGCATTAGCCTGCGCGATCGCGTTGTTCATGTACGCACGACGCAAGCAGACATGAGCTATCTACCTGAGCATGGTACAACCCATGCTTCAGTCAACTACACCAGCGAGGCCAACTACACTAACGGAGACAATCCTACCAACGGAGCCAAAGAGCAACTGAAAGCGATTGCGCCCGCTCAGCAAGTACCAGCACCCCTGGACGCCAATCACACTCAACATCTGGAACTGGCTAAGAAAACGGCATCCGGCTGGCTATCCGCTCAAAAAGGGGCGCTTCAACCGTCCGTCGCTGGTAAAGAATCGTCGCCACAGGATGCCCCTGCAACGCCTAAAGTGCTGGCATCTGCGATGCGCACTACTACTTCCCAATCGTCTCACCTGGCGCATCGAGCCGATCCCAAAGAGTCTGACTCTATGCCGTTTGCAAGCAAAAGAGCATCCGGTTATCCGCAAAATGGACAACTCCTCAAGCTTCAGCCAGAAGCTGGCGCATCAGGCTCGATCGCGCTATTAGAGTCAGCACCTACAAAGGTTACAACGATAGTTCCTTCTCAACCACCGATCGTGAAGGGTAAATTCACGTCACCCAAGCAGGCCAGCCAACTTCTGGAAGCGATCGCCAAATCACTATCTCATCGCTGTAAAACTATTCGGATTGAAATTGAACTGGACGATCCAGTACTTCAAGGGGTTTGTCAGGCATGGCTCAATCAATACATGGCGATGCCCAAGCGTTGATAGCCAAACATTAAGGTGCTCCTGGCAGACGCCAAGAGCACCTTAAACCCGTTAATTAAGCGTTGAAAGCTGTAAACACGCTAAGCGATCGAAGCCATCTTCACATCACTATTCGCCAGCAGTTCCTGAAGTTCATCAGAATCAACTGTTTCTTTCTCAATGAGCATCGCGGCCAAATGGTCTAGCACATGACGGTTGCCAGTCAAAACAGCCTTTGCACGACGGTACGCCTGTTCAACCAGATTGCGAACCTCATCATCGATCGCGGCAGCCGTCTCTTCGGAGAAATCCCGCTCAGCCGCAATGTCGCGTCCCAAGAACATGTTGCCCTGCTGACGACCCAGCGCCACGGGGCCTAAGCGATCGCTCATGCCAAACCGAGTTACCATTTGACGCGCCACACGAGCCACCTGCTGGAGATCGTTTGAAGCACCTGTGGTGACTTCTTCTTCGCCAAAGATGATTTCTTCAGCGATTCGACCACCTAAGGCAACAGCCATCTGGTTTTGCAGGTAAGAGCGCGAATACAAGCCCGAATCCATTCGATCTTCGCTGGGAGTAAACCAGGTTAACCCACCTGCACGACCGCGTGGAATGATGCTGATTTTCTGCACTGGATCGTAATCGGGCATCAATGCGCCCACTAAAGCGTGGCCTGCTTCGTGGTATGCCACCAGTTCCTTGCGCTTCTCGCTCATAACGCGATCTTTCTTTTCAGGGCCAGCAAGGACGCGATCGATCGCGTCGTTCACTTCGTCCATCGAAATCTCGGTCAGGTTACGACGAGCGGCTAGAATCGCGGCTTCGTTCAACAAGTTAGACAAGTCTGCACCTGTAAAGCCAGGAGTCCGACGCGCAATCTTTTCCAGATCCACATCTTTCGACAGCGTTTTGCCGCGTGCATGCACGTTGAGGATTTCCAAGCGACCCGCGTAATCTGGGCGATCGACCACCACTTGACGGTCAAAGCGACCAGGACGCAGAAGGGCCGCATCCAGCACATCAGGACGGTTCGTTGCCGCAATGATGATGATGCCCGTATTACCCTCAAAGCCATCCATCTCAGTCAGCAACTGGTTGAGGGTCTGTTCTCGCTCATCGTTACCACCACCCAAGCCAGCACCGCGTTGACGACCAACCGCATCAATTTCATCGATAAACACGATACAAGGTGCGTTGGATTTGGCCTGCTCGAAGAGGTCACGCACCCGTGAAGCGCCCACCCCCACAAACATTTCCACAAACTCAGAACCAGAGATGGAGAAGAAAGGTACGCCTGCTTCACCCGCGACTGCACGAGCCAGAAGGGTTTTACCTGTTCCTGGAGGCCCAACGAGCAGCACACCTTTGGGAATTTTGGCACCCACAGCCGTAAAGCGATCGGCGTTCTTAAGGAAATCCACCACCTCGCTCAGTTCCAACTTTGCCTGGTCAATCCCGGCGACGTCACTAAACGTTACCTGGGTCTGTGGCTCCATTTGCACTCTGGCTTTGGACTTACCAAAGTTCATGGCCTGACTGCCTGGGCCACTCTGAGCACGACGCAGCAAGAAGAATAAACCCACCAGCAGCAAGACCGGGAAAAATAGGCTACTTAGTGCCTTGAGCCAAAACCCATCGTCTGTCTGGGGTAGAACCGAAATATCAACTTTATTAGAGGTCAAAATGTTGATGAGTTCAGGATCGTTCGGCAAGTTAACCACAATGCGGTTGTTGCCATCTTGCACCACTGCAACGCTGCGATCGGCGCTGATCCGCACTTTCTCAATCTTGCCTTCTTGCACCTTCTCAATAAACTGGCTGTAGCGCCAGGTTTCCCGACTGGGAGGTTTATTATCAAAAAACGCTGTTGCTAAAGAGACGACCACGATCGCCAGTAGCGTATACAGTCCAACATTTCTCCACCGCTTATTCACCGGGTTTTGTCCTCCTTTTATAGGGGTGCGGAGTGTGTCACTATTCTATCGATGTTAACTAATATTAACGTAATCTCAGGAATAGCGGATCGTCGGTCAGGCAGGAAGTTCAACGAACGACGTGTCAACCTCATACCGAAACGGGGCTTACTAGAGTCTATGCACATCCTTGCCTCTACTCATCCTAACGAATGACTCACCGTGGTGAAGTGCTTGTAGTTGTGATGAACAACCCCAGCGATTGGGCGATCGCTTGCTTCCAACACTGGTACCGGATTCCCATCGCTCCAGTTGAAACGCTGAAACAGCAGGGCTACTGGCCTCCTCGGTGGCTGGCTTTCTACCAAACAAAAGTCTTTGGCGCAGAAGCCTATGCCATCAACTATTACGCTCATGTCAACCAAATTCGCGAGGCCTACCATTGGGAGCTTTTTCCTGACAACCCCAGAGAGGCTAAAAGCGAACACCGTTATTGCAAGCTAGAACTATCTCCCTTAGAACCATTACCGCAGCCGATCGTCAGTCAGCGTCTTCGTCGTGTCAGCTTTATCGCTACAACCTGGGAGCAGTTTCAAACCGCAACCTCGGTTGAAGCTTTGTTGTCACACCAACGCTCTAAATAAGCGTAAGGTAATCTCTGGAGCACAGCAAGAAGACGGGGAACCGTAAAAAGCAAAGGGACAGGCGATCGCCCATCCCTTCAAAAGAACTGTATTGTCTAGAAACAAAACGCGTGCGGAGACAAAGCTTGTCCGGAGGCAAATCTGTGTAAGGACTAGAAATTCATCTCAGCCTCTTGCACACGCTCGACTTGCTTCTTCTTCAAGACGAGCATAATTTGAGACAGGATCACCGCACCAAAAAAGGCTACCAGAGCTTTGATGCGATCGGGGTTTTGTAAAACAATTTCAGTATCGGCCTGACCAAACCCACCCACATTTGGATTCACGGTTAGCGCATCTCCCGCTTTCACGTCCTGCCCTTCCGAAACAATCAGGTCAGGCCCAGCAGGAATCGTATCGACTACCGTTTTACCGTCAGCCATCTGAATCGTCACCTCGTAGCCGCCGTCTTCTGGCTTTGCCACTTTTGTAATGGTGCCCGCTTCCGAAGCGTTGTAGACGGCGTTATTGCTCTTCTCACCGTTGGGGTAGACTTGCCCGCGACCGCGATTGCCACCCACGTGCACAGCATACTTGCCAAATCGCAACGATTTATCGGTTTTCGGATCAGGCGCAAGGATGGGAAAGACGATCTCTTGATACTGTTCACCGGGCAACGGGCCGATGACGACAATATTCTCTTTGTCTTCGCTGTAAGGTTGAAAGTAAAGATCTTGTACCTTTTCCTTCATCTCTTCAGGAATGCGATCTTCGGGTGCAATCTTAAAGCCTTTGGGCAGCATCAGCACAGCCCCAACGTTCAGAGGGCCTTTGTCACCGCCGCCAACAACCTGCTGCACATCAGGATTGTAGGGAATTTTGACGACAGCTTCAAACACGGAGTCGGGCAGAACGGACTGAGGCACTTCAACCTCGGTTGGTTTTGCAGCCAGATGGCAGTTGGCGCATACAATTCGACCCGTTGCCTCACGGGGATTCTCGTAAGCCTGTTGCGCAAAAATCGGGTAAGCGGAGGCAGTTTGCGGCAGCGATAGGCTACCTGTAAGAAAAACCGCGATCGCCAGCAACGCTACAGCGGTAGAGCGGCAAAGTCCAACGGTAGCTACTAATCTCTCTAAAGGATTTTTTTTCATCTGTAACGAACGTGTCATGAGCAAAGGACATTCAGCAAACGATCGACCTATCTAAACCCGCCAAGGCTAAGACCACCAGGGTTCTTCTCCAGTGCGGAAATCTGTCTCAGTCCAAGGAGTAAAGCTGACTTTGTTATCTGCAACCGTTGCGTGAGCCAACGCCAGGGACAACGGCGCGGGGCCTCGAATCACTTTGCCGTTGCTGTCGTACTGAGAGCCATGACACGGGCACTTAAACTTGTTCTCAGCCACATTCCAGGGCACAACACAGCCCAGGTGGGTGCAAACAGCGTTGATCCCAAAGTCAGCCAGGGCTTTATCTTCTTTAATGACAATGTAGGTAGGGTCGCCTTTCAGCCCTTGAGACAGAACGTGATCACCAGCGGCATGGCTCGCAACAAAATCACTCACCAGAATATCGTTGCCCAGTGCGTCTTTGGCAGTAGCTCCGCCACCAGCACCACCGCTTGAAGGCGGAATAAAGTACTTCACAACCGGATACAGCATCCCCAAAACGGTAACGGCTCCCGAACCGACCAGCAAAAGGTTCATGAACTGCCTACGCCCAAGATCGGGCACATCCGAAGATCCAGAAATTTGTGTCATGACTACGTATAGTTCTGTTAAGAAAGGGCTTGAAGAAGGGTTTGGAGAACGCTATAAGCTTTGAGCGTTAAACTGGGTCTGCGCTCCAGTGGATCAGCTATCTGCCCCTCTTGCAGACACGGCACACCAAACGCTGTAACAATCGTCTCACAGAGCGGCTCATCGCGTTTCTGAGGAAGCAACTAAGATTATTACATTTCTTGACGCTAGCATCATAGCTAAGTAGAGGGTTGTCGGTTTTATACAAAATATTAACGATCGCAGGAAAGTCGGCCTTTTCCCTTGCAGCATGTAGCCCCGCCTGTGAATCTGAAAGGAGTTGTAGGATATGCGGCACTATGACCGGACGTGACTTACGCCAACTCTTGCTGGACAAATGGGGACGCTCCTACGACATTCAGCTACGGCGCACTCAAGGCAAAATCTTGTTTCTGGTCATGTGGAAGTATCTGGAGCAAGTGTCCTTTCCACTAACCGAGGCAGAATATATAGAGCATTTGGATGAAGTCGCCACCCACTTACAAGCCTGGGGGAGTGGGGCACAGGTGCAAATGGCGATTCAGCAGACTCGCGATCGGCCACGCTTGGGCAAAGCCGTTAGCATTCCCCTCGAACTGGGTGAGCGTGCTTCTGAATGGCTGCTCGAAGATTTTTAACAGGACTGATACCTTTTGACCAAAACCTTGGAGGTTTAAGTGATTACATTTGGCACAATGCCTGATTCTTAGTGAAAACCTCGGAGATTTGTGTAAGTTGGCATAGTTTTGTAGTCCTAAGCACACTATGCAGTCGTTAAAGTCTTGATAAATCCTTAATTTATAAAAGAAGAATTGTAGCTATCGCTACTAATAATCGGTTTTACTTTTTGCTCGTTAGAAGTACTAGCATTCCATAAACAAGAAGAAATGCTTTGATCCCCACCTATATTTCCTACAACGCGCTTGATCTCTAGCTAGAGTTTGATTGCCAATCAGCATAAATGCCGACATAATAGGATTAAGAGCTAGCAATAACTAGTCATCTTTAAACATTGATTTAGTTTCTTTTGATACGCTTTGTTAACCATTTAAAACAACGAAGGACGAAAACCCGTCCCGTAAATCCATGCTTCAAACTGTGTTTAAGTCGAAAGAGCTTAATATGCCTACTGCACTATCAATTCACTGCCCTAACTGTGGCAGTCATGCCGAACGGTATTATCTCGACTCTGATCATTTGACGAGAACCCAATGTTCGACCTGTGACTACTTAATGGTGACATGTTCCCAAACGGGACGGGTCATTGAGGCATATGCCCCTGGTCTTTATGCCCACCGTTAATGGTATAAGCGTGGGCGATCGGATCCTTGGCGTAGGACTCAGGCTCAGCCAGTCTAACGTCCAGGATTCTGCCAAGATTCGGTCAAAAAGCCTCCCTGTCGTATCGATCGCAGCCGCTTATGCTGACGCTTTTGCAGCGGAAGCCCGCAATTGCCCACATGCCGCATCCGTCGCTAGTCCGCGAGACTGACGGACGCTGACGACAACATGCTTAGCTTTTAGCGCGTTGACAAACGTCTGGATGCGCTGTGGACTGGGCCGTTGATAATCAACTTCAGAGATGGGATTGTAGGGAATCAAGTTGACGTGACTCTGGAAGCCGCGTAGATGTTGGGCGAGTTCGATCGCGTGCTCTGGGCAATCGTTTAGCCCTGCCAGCAAGATATATTCAAACGTCACCCGCCGACCTGTTATCTGCACATACTCCCGACACTCATCCAGCAGTGCTTCTAAGGGATAATGCTTTGCGCTGGGAATAAGCTTCTCGCGTAATGCCTGATTTGATGCATGGAGACTGACGGCAAGGGTTGCACGGAGTTGACTGGCGGCAAGATTACGAATGCGACCCGGAATCCCCACCGTCGAAACCGTCATGGTACGCTGCCCAATCCCTACATCTTGATTTAAGCAGCGTAGAGCCGCAACCACATTCTCTGTATTCAGCAACGGTTCGCCCATACCCATAAAGACCACATTGCTGACGCGCTGCTGAAAGTCGTTTTGTACCGTCAGCACCTGATCCACAATCTCGGCTGTCGTCAGATTCCGCACAAAGCCGCCCTTCCCCGTGGCACAGAAGTCACACGCCATTGGGCACCCGACCTGGGAGGAGACGCAGACGGTGAGGCGGGTGAGAGAGGGGTGTAGGGTGTAGGGTGTGGGGTGTGAGGTAAGTTCGATCTCTGCGCCTTCGCGTCTCTGCGGTTGCCTGCCTTCTGCCCTCTGCCTTCTGCCTTCTGCCTCCTCCCAATCGAATGTCGGAATCCCTACCGTTTCAATAATCTGTCCATCAGAAAGGCGCAGGAGAAACTTAACGGTGCCATCGGGAGCCGCAGAGCGGTGGTGGAGCGTTGATCGCCCGATGTCCACACCTTCCAACTCAGCCCGCCATTCTTTGGAAAAAACGGAAATGTCGGTGAGCGATCGCACACCCTTTTGATACAGCCATTCATGCAACTGCTTGCCACGGTAAGGACGCTGCCCCTGCTGCTGTACCCACTCAGTCAATTCAGCTAAGGATTTGCCCAGAAGTGGCGCGGATGGATCAGTTTTTGGATTGGGGTGAATCAAAGAGGTCATGGGTTGCGATCGTGCTTCTTCTGTTCGTCTTCCTCTGCCAGCCGCCGAATCGTTTCCTCCGCTAAACGAATGTTCTCCTCAATGGGCTGACCGTCTTTGTACGTTGGCGGCATTGTTGTCCATTTCCCATCAACATCAGGATGATGGAAGAGTGCCCGAATAGCTTCCAGATCATCTCGATGCTCCAGCACATAGGCTTTCAATTCAGAGCGACTCATTTCGGCATAATTTGAGTTCATAAGAAATCCCAAAGTCCACTAGTGGTTCGTCAGTTTTGATTTTGTGCTTTGGGTTTAGTGAAGGATGTTATTTTGTAAGTGAGAAACTCACAAAATAAGTCTTGACAGACCACTAGGAGGTACAGTGATTTCGATACTGTCGCCTGCAAGGATGTAGGCCGCTCCAGTGAGAGGGTCAAAGCGGAACAAATGAATGTCTCGGTAGGCTGTCGAAAGCATTGGACAGACCCGCAGGCAGGCGAGGGCTTGTTCGTTCGTCGGAATAAATGGCTGGTTCCTCAATTCTGACACAGGATGAGGATACCCAGAGAGGAGGCTACCATCGCTGATCGCCTACAACACAGCCGCTCGTAGGCGGGCGATCGGCAAGCAGGTTAACTTCCGGGCACTGGGTACATAGGCTCGGCGGCGAAACACATCGTAGCCGTTCCGTTCGATCTCGTCCAAAATGCCGCTGTATAACATGAGTGCGGCCCAAACTGGGAAGCGAGCATCGCGGTTGAGCGCTCGAATGCCCCGTTCGGCAGAGGCAAAAAACTTACGGGCACGCTGAATTTGGAATCGCATCAGTTCACGCCAGCGCTCATCGACCACGCCATTAAACAAATCGTCTTCAGTGTAGTTGAACAGCGCCAGTTCATCTAGAGGAAGGTAGATTCGACCTCGGCTTGCGTCTTCGCCTACATCCCGTAGAATATTGGTGAGTTGGTTCGCAATGCCCAGCGCCACAGCTTCTTCCGTAGGATCATCGCTCACTTTGCGGTAGAGATCCCAGGGTGCTGTGCGGGGGGTCGTATCAATCCCCATCACAGGGGTGGTCATCAGGCCAACGGTGCCTGCAACCCGGTAGCAATAAAGTTCAAGCTGTTCAAACGTTTCGTAGCGCGATCGGTACAAGTCCATCCGCTGCCCTGCAATCATGTCGCGAAACGGCTGAATGTCGATCGGGAACCGTTCCAGGGTGTCTACTAGGGCCACATCCGGATCTTCGATCGGCTGACCAGCAAACACTGACTCTAGCTGCTTCTCCCACTGATCTAGCGTTTCGGGTGTGGTTAAGCTTGCGCGAGGCCCATCCACCAACTCGTCGGTACGGCGACACCAGACGTAGATTGCCCAGATTGCCCGACGCTTCGCCTCTGGCATCAGCATGGTGCCCAGATAGAAGGTCTTGGAGTACTTTGCCGTAATTTGACGACAGAGTTCGTAGGCATCTTCCAGAGAAGCTAGAGTCCTCACACAAGAATAATCAGGCAATTTCAGCATTTCCTTGAGAACGCTTGGCGAACATAGCAGGTGAGCAGATTCAGGGTAGGCAAGGAGCCGATCGCAGTAAGGGCAGCAATGCGCCGTTGAGTATCACTTCAATGGCAAAGCTACACGCCTTTCGCCCCAGTGCCCGCTAATGCTTCATCAAACTGTTAGCTCTAAGAAGAACCATCAGTTAAAAGTATGAACATTATGGAGACGGCGAACGCCTACACATTCGCTGTAGACAGCAAAGACTTAAATCTTCGCCATTGGTTGGGGCTGATGCCTTGTGCTAGCTGAGTCATTTGTTGAATGGGAAAGGTCACTCAACCATTGACTGTTCACAAGTGCCTGCGCTGTCAGCTTACCAGAAAGTACGGCACCCTCCATACTGCCAAGATAGCGTTGCATCGTATAACTCCCTGAAAGGAAGAAATTTGGCACAGGTGTCACTTGGTCAGGACGATATGCCTGTCGTCCTGGAGTGGCGGTATAGACCGATCGCGGCGTTTTCACAACCTTAAATTTTCGCAGTTTCGCTGGGTTATCTGTGCCAAAGTGCTGCGGAAAAAGTCGCTCCAGATCTTTCATCGTCGCGGCAATGATTTCGTCATCTGACTTATCGATCCAATCTTTGGCAGGCGCAAGGACTAACTCCAGCATGGAGCGATCGGGGTCAGCATATTCTTTGCAGGTCACACTCATATCGGCGTAGACGCTGAGAAGTTCCGATCGAGAAAAGAGGAGTTGATCAATATCGGTGAGCTTGCGATCGAACCAGAGATGCAGGTTAATCACGGGCACGCCTTCCAATCCATCCAGCTTTTGAAAAAACGCCATTGTCTTCCAGGATGAGGGAGTCAGTACCTTCATCACATCTACTGACATCGCAGAAACATAAGCATCGGCTGTAATGACTTCATCAGCCGCACCATCCAACCCGCGCATGAGAAAGCCTTTCACTGTGCCATCCTCATGAAGCTGGATTTCCTTCAGCGGTTTTTTCAAATGGACTTCCCCACCGCCTGCTGTGATGTAATCGACGATCGGCTGGCACAAGCGCTCCGTCGGTGAACCATCCAGAAACGCGATTTTGGAACCGTAGCGTTCTTGCAGAAAGCGGTTGAGCGCTGTGAGCAGGATTGTGGACGACACCTCATCAGGATTAATAAACGTCAGCGCTTTCGATGCGGCGATGAACACATCGGTACTCACTTTTTCGTCAATGCCCTGCCGCCGCAGCCACTCATCCATCGAGTACTTGTCCATCTCCTCGACGTACTTCTGACCGCGCACGATCGCAGGCGTAAGACCAATGGCAAAACGAACCTTTTGCTCCCACGTCAGCATGTCGTTGTTGCGAAGAATCGACACGATGACGTTAAACGGCGCAGGAATATCGGGCACGTCAAAGCGAGACAGCACTCCTGGTTTATCGGGCTGGTTAAAAATGAGCGTGTGCTGCTTCCACTGAAGTCGGTCTTCGATGCCGAGTTCTGCCATCAGTTGCAGCATGTTGGGATAGGCCCCAAAGAAAGCGTGCAGACCAGTTTCGTACCAGTCGCCGTCTTCATCTTTCCAGGCAGCGACCAGGCCACCCAAAACATCTCGACTTTCTAAAACAATGGGGGTATGTCCCGCATCGATCAGGTATTTGGCACAGGAAAGCCCTGCCAGACCTGCTCCAGCGATCGCAACTCGCATGTGGCTTCTTTAATCTTCTTCAAGGTTGGATTGCTCTCATTATACGTTGCAAACCGTTACATTTCGCGCTGATGCCTGGTTACTTGCACGCGATAGAAGGACAGGTTAATCGTTCAGCCATTCATGCTCTGGGGAATGCTTAAGGTTGAATCGTTCCACGGGTTCGCGTAGAGAGAAGCCATTTTTGCCCGCAGGAACGTTCTAGGAAACATCTATAGGACTTACGCAGTCGCCCCCTAAATCCCCCAATTCTGGGGGACTTTGAGTGCTTGCTCCCCCTTTCTTGTATGCCCGCTAGGGCTATAAATTGGGGGCTGGGGGGATAGTTTTAGAGAATTTGCGTAAGTCCTGATCTATTAGACCTCCTGCGCGAATACTTAAAAGCCCCCTCCCGTCCCCCAAGTTTGGGGGAAGCTAAAACTGATGCCCCCCAAATTTGGGGGGATGGGGGGGCAAAATCTGATTCATGCAGGAAGTCTATTGTTTTTGTCTGTAGGGACGTTACATGTAACGTCCCTACAGACGGTCTCTCTACCTGAAAACACTCCAGGAATTAGCGCTCGGAAACGAGATTTAGCCGTGAAGCATCATGAAACCGAAATTTAACTTGCCCGCCTTCCTTGCAGGATTCTGTTTTTTTATACTCTGGAGCGCGATCGGTCCTCAAATATCCCGCGCTGTCTTTCTGCTACTGGATGCACCGCACGTCTTTCCTCGCGCTGCAATTGCTCTGCTTGTGTCTCTGCTTCCCCTCATTGTGTTCTTGGAAGTCCTCATGAAGCTACTCTTCATGAACGCGATTCCAGACAAGATAGGGTACCAACCTGTCGAACTGGCGACCGTGCGGGGGATCGATCGGGACGCTCTCACGACTTACACAATTCGTTTAGAATCGCTCGGTTTTATCAAACTGCTCGATTTTCAATTGGCGAAACCCTCTACAGGCAATGCCAGACTCTTTTCTCACCCCAAGCACCATTGCTTTGTTGAAGTAGGTCAGCTTGTGGGGAGAACACCCATGCACTGTAGCGTTATCAGTGTTTTAGATCAGGGTTGGAGACTGGGCACGACCGATCGCCCGCTCAGTTCTCTCTCTGCGACTGCTTACGCCTTTTTCCGACAGCCACGCAATCTCTATCGGTATCAACCTTCAGGAGATCTGAATCAACTGTTGCAATCACATTTGGAGCTACGTCAACAGCTATTGGCGGACTTGCAGCTTCAGGTCATTCAAGATAATTCGGTACAGACATTTTTTGAAGTAGAACAGCGAGTGCGGACTCAACAAAAACAAGCACTGTGGCGTAAAAGCATTCTCGTTTGTTTGGTAGAAATGCTGCTGTTCTCTCTAAACCCCAAAGATGAGTGGCTGGGCGAATATGCTGACTTGGCGGCTCGACGACGTTGAAACGAAGCCGTTTTGAAGGCAGAAGGCAGGGGGCAGAGGGCAGAAGGTCAAATCTTGCTTATTAGTTCTTTATTCGCTACGCATTGTCGATCGCCCCTCCCAAAGAAAAAGCCCCGACGACAAGCGCCGGGGGCTATTATCAGGGTGCATCTACCACTCTATTGTTCCCAGCCTGCGGGGAGAATCCGGATAAATGAGGGGAAATTTGGGGGGATGAGGGATGAGGGATGGGGGATGAAGTCTAAAGTCTAAAGGATGAAGGATGAAGAGTGATCAATGCTTTCAGCCTTTGAGTAGGGTTGATCAACGCTTTCAGCCATTGGTAAGCGCTTACTTCAGTGTCATTACTCTTTTGACACTTTCAGAGGTTCTCCAGACATTCTCAGAGGCTCTCTAGATATTCTCAGAGGCTCTCTAGACACTCTCAGAGCTTCTCTAGACACTTCCAGAGACTCTTTCGACACTCTCAGCAACCTCTTTCGACACTCTCAGAGCCTCTTTAAGCACTTCCCAAAGCTCTTTCGACACTCTCAAAGCTTCTCTAGACACTTCCAGAAACTCTTTCGACACCCTCCGCAGACTCTTTCGACACTCTCAGCGAGTCTCTAGACACTCTCGAAGGCTCTTTCAACACTCTCAGCAAGCCTCCTAACATTCTCAAAGACTCTCTCGATCCCCTTCGAGACTCTTCAGACGATCGCGGCAAGCGTCCAAAACAGTTCAGAGCCTCTTCCGTTTGCCTTCCCCCACTCTCCACTCCCCATTCCCCACTCCGTGTAAACCGCAACTGTCATTCTTTTAGAAAAAGCGATAATGAAGCGATTTAGACGTGCGATCGCCCATTGCACTTTTTGGCGTTGCTGAATCAAAGTATGAATTTATCTGAGTTGCAAGTCTCCTCGCCCCCTAAATCCCCCTTTCTTGAATGCCGAAGGCTATATGCTGGGGGACTATGAGAAATCTGGCTCCCCCAAAATTGGGGGCTGGGGGGCGAATTCATACCGCTATTCAGCAACGCGCACTTTTTTAACCGTCTTATTCCCTTCCTTATCGGTCTGAACGAACGTATGTCGATGCGAACTGAAACGCTACAGGATCGGCTGGATAGCTACTACGAGCAGATTAAAGCGATCATTTTGATCCGCCAAAATCCCATTACGGGGCTGCTGCCAGCGAGTACGGCGGTGAATGCTCACGGTGACTACACCGATGCCTGGGTGCGAGATAACGTATATAGCATTCTCGCGGTGTGGGGGCTGGGGCTGGCGTATCGGCGGCTGGATGACGATCGCGGACGCACCTTTGAGCTAGAGCACAGCGTCATTAAGCTGATGCGCGGACTGCTGTTTGCGATGATGCGGCAGGTGCAGAAGGTCGAAACATTCAAAGTGACACAATCGCCGTTGGATGCGCTCCATGCAAAGTATGACACGCACACGGGTGGCACAGTGGTTGGGGATGACCAGTGGGGGCATTTGCAGTTGGATGCGACCTCCATTTTTCTGCTGGTGCTGGCACAGATGACGGCATCGGGACTGCATATCATTTTTACGACGGATGAAGTGAATTTCATCCAAAATCTGGTTTATTACATCGGACGCGCTTACCGTACACCCGACTACGGCATTTGGGAGCGGGGCAACAAGATCAACCACGGCAATCCAGAACTCAACGCCAGTTCTGTGGGTATGGCAAAAGCGGCGCTAGAAGCCATGAGTGGGTTGAACCTGTTTGGTGTGCATGGCGGACAAACTTCGGTCATCCACGTCTTGCCGGATGAAATTGCCCGATCGCGCATTACGCTCGAATCGATGTTGCCAAGAGAATCCAGTTCTAAAGAAGTGGATGCGGCGCTGTTGAGCGTGATTGGGTTTCCAGCGTTTGCGGTGGATGATGGCAAACTGCGCGATCGCACCCGCAACGACATCATCACCAAACTTCAGGGCAAGTACGGCTGCAAGCGCTTTCTCCGCGACGGGCACCAGACCGTTTTGGAAGATACCAGCCGTCTGCACTACGAACCCTGGGAACTGAAGCAGTTTGAGCATATTGAGTGCGAATGGCCGCTATTCTTCACCTATTTACTGCTGGATGCCGTGTTTAGGGGCGATCGTGATCAGATTCAGGACTATCAGCAACGACTGCAAGCCATTCTGGTAGAACGAGATGGACTGCACCTTCTGCCAGAGCTTTACTACGTACCAGCAGATCGCGTTGACGCAGAGCAAGCTAACCCACAAAGCCAAAAACGGCTGCCGAACGAGAATGTGCCGCTGGTGTGGGCGCAAAGCCTGTATCTATTGGGGCAACTCTTAAGTGAAAATCTGTTGGCAGTAGGCGATATCGATCCGTTAGGCCGTCATTTGCACGTACGACAGCAACGCAAACCCCAGGTGCAAGTCGCTTTACTGGCAGAAAATGAGGCGCTTCAGTCTCAGTTAGCGGCCTATGGGATTGCCACTCAAACTCCCACGCAGGCAGAATCGTTTCAGGTGCGGGAAGCGCAAGAGTTAGCCACTGTGTATACCCAAATTGGGCGTAACGACAAATTGGGTCTGAGTGGTCGTCCAGCCCGGCGGTTGCGAAGCCTGACTACCGCACGCATCTTTCAAATTCGGGGCGATCGCATCGTCTTTCTACCCTCCATTCTGAACAAGCAGCAGTTTTACCTGGCTCTCGACCCACACGTTCTGGTGACGCAAATTCGCACCGAACTGGCGCACATTCAACGCCACTGGAGCCAGCTTGGGCGACCTACCATGACCCTGCTGCTCACCCAAGACATGCTGGAGGCAGACGATCCCAACGCACCGGATACAATGCCGCTGCTGACCTTGCTGCGGGAACTACATGACGGTAACTGCAATGGAGTGCAGGTGAAGTTAGGACGGCTCAATCAGCTCATGCTGACGGCGACGGTCGAACGCATTGACTTTCTGCATGACTTCGATTTCACCCAATCCCCTGTCCGCGATGCGCTGCCCGAAACCCAATACCTCAGTTTTCATCCCGATCAACTGGTGCCACTCAGCATCACGCAAGAGTTTCGGCTAGAGTGTGAAACCAATACGGGGCTATTGCTCTCTAGCCTGAAGCAATCCGCCAATCTCTATAAGCAGGTGGAACTGCTCAGTACACTGGTGCGGCTCAAAGAGCTTGACTTTGATACGGGCTTTGGGCGGCCTGCGAAACGCGTGACCGTTGGCGAATTGCTGGATGAGATTTACACCAAAGCCGGGACGCTGAAGCAGTGGGCGATCGTCCGTCGTGCAGCCGGACTCCGCAACAAAATCGACATGAGCCTTGCCGATGCCGTGACTGACATCTTAGTACGACAAAAGCAAATTTCCGTGGGTCGCGCTTACAGCGAAGCCTCTCTGATTACGCGTCCTGGTTCACCGATCGAGGTGATGCAAAAAATCACCGAGTTTTGCCGCGAAGATATCCGCGATCGCATGTTGACTCAGGAAATTCTGATCTACCTCAGCTTGCTCATCAAAGCGGAACCGTCTCTCTTTGACGGACTCTTGACGCTTCGAGTGGGCTATCTCATTTTGCTGATTACCAGTGAACTGGCATGGGAACTCAACGTTCCGCAAGATGAAGCTTACGAACGCCTGATGCAGTTGAGTCCCCACGAAATGCAAACCCGCCTCCATCATGTGTTGGAGGGCTATCAGGGGTTAGACAAGGCGCTATTCCGTCAGGAGTCGCTGCCCATCAAACAACGGCAAATGAATATTGAATGGATTGTGCGATCGGAGCAGGAAGACACACCGCCAAACGTCGAAAACTGGTGGCGCAAACGTCAGTTGGATGGCTCTCTTAACCGCGTCCCCAAGCACTTTTACCCCAACGTGTGGAATCTACTCAAACATTGCAAAGGCTTAGTCATTGGCGACAAACTCGAACGCCGCAATCGCCTGGATAGTCATTTGCTGCTAGCAGAAACCACTCCAGGTGAAAAAAACTTTGCGCTTCAGGTAGAACATCTGCTCAATAAAATCCAGGCTCCTGAATACCGTCAGGTCAACATCGAAGCGCTGATGGAACTCGCTACGATCACTGATCACAACCCCAATTTGTACATAGAAGACTACATTGTTCTAGATGTGCTGGTCGGTCACGCCGTCCGTTTGGCATGGATGGATGGGCATCTCGATCATCGCGATCGCTATGACGAACATAAAGCAGCGGCATGGCGATCGTTCTACACCAGTTCCCCTTACGATTGCGCCAGCTATGTGGCAAAGGCGCTACTGTTCTTAACAGAGCTGGCTGAAACGGCGCAAGCGCGAGTAGGGAGTAGGGAGTAGGAAGGCAAAAGGTAAAAAGCTGATAGCTGATGGCTGACCGCTGATAGCTGTCTTAAATCTCATCCCTCACCTTCTCTTACCGAGCGATCGCCGCCTAACTTTAGCCGATACGTGACCACATAAAGACGGCAATATCTGGAACGGTCGATCGACCACCAAACGTGCAACGTAGTTCAGGAAACGCCAAGGCAATTCGCTGTGGCTTAACAACAGCATTGACGTTCGTTACTAATTCACCCTGTAGTATGCTGTGTTTTCCCTGTGGCATTGGTTTCTGAATGATTTGTCCATCGATATATTCACTGGCAGGCTTCGTCTCTGGCAGTTGCAGAAACGCCTCTAACGTCAGCGTCTTTTCAGGGACTTGTACCATTGTTGCCCTCCCTTCGCAGATGGTGCTACTGGCGATCGTACTACTATCTCACCCTAATACCCTTTTCTTTCATTGAGCTACAACGATGCACTCCAACCAGCAATGTCATGCAGGTTCGGTCACTCAAAACTCTCTAGCTTGTCGGCGCATAGCGCTACTCAAAACTCAAAACTCAAAACTGGTATAACCCTCTGCCTCACCCTCTACACTAAGAAAAGCTGTCTCACGTTTGCCATCATGTCCCTCAAAGTTTACGGTATTCCCAACTGTGGCACCTGCAAAAAAGCCTTCTCCTGGCTGGAAAGCAGTGGGATCACCTATGAATTCATCAATACGAAAGAGCAGCCACCCGCACGATCGCTCATTCAAAGCTGGGTAGAAGCACTTGGCTCCAAACCGATGCGAAACACCTCTGGGCAGTCCTACCGCGCTTTGGGTACCACTAAAGATGACTGGACAGACGCACAATGGATCGATGCCTTTGCCAATGATGCCATGTTACTCAAGCGACCACTCTTCGTCAAAGACGGCACTGCTGTTATGGTTGGCTTTAAAGATAAACCTGACGTTATTCGTGAAAAGCTTGGTGTGTAGAGTGTCCGTTTAGAATGAATTGAACTTTCCACAAAACAGCAATGCGACGACACGAAGCGTTAGCCATTTTGCATAGCCATCAAAAGACGTTGAAAAGCTTTGGTGTGAAATCTCTAGCGCTGTTTGGCTCTGTGGCGCGAGATGACGCTCGATCGGATAGTGATGTCGATCTGCTGGTTGCGTTCGATCGTCCGGTAGGTCTTTTTACCTTTGTGCGTTTAAAGCGTTACTTAGAAGAAATTTTGGAACGTTCTGTTGATTTAGGTACACCAGGCTCTTTGAAGCCATATCTTCGTGAATCGGTCTTGAGAGATTCCATCCATACCTTCTACTTCTGAAGAATGGCGATCGTCTGGCAAACCATCCAGGAAGATCTCGTTCCATTCGCACTTTCCCTACGCCAATTGCTAGATTGAGACCTATGTTTCAAACTACTCGTCGTCGGCTGGCGCTTTGGTATACCACTGTTACAGCAGTGTTGCTGTTGCTGTTTGCTACGGGCTTTTATCTATATGTCCGAGAGACGTTGATTGAGCGGATTGATGACACGTTGAATCATGTGGTGGAAGTGGTGGGGCGATCGCTCGTGATTGAACCCGTGAATCCTCACTCTGAAGGCGGAGCGCTCCGGGTGAATGTTGAAGCCAGCTTTCGCGATAATGCGGATACTGGGGAAGATGACCACATCGATTTGGAATGGTTCAGCCCTACAGGCACCCTGCTCTGGTCAACCCTATCAGAACCGCTGCAAATCCCGCTGCATCTAGATAGCACTGGCGAAACAGTACACACGATCAGAGGCGTAAGCGGAACCTTACGAGCAGTCGAAGCGCAAGACGCGGAGGGAAAAGGACAAAGCGCTACGAATCAAACCAATCAAGGATTATTAGCAACTAAAAATCCAAAATTAACGACTACCTCCTCTCCAGACTCACTCATTCTCCGACAGGTGACGCAACGCATTGAGGTCGGTCGGCAAGTGTTGGGCTACTTGCGGGTGAGTCATCCCTGGTTTGAAGTCACCAAACCTGTGCGCCAGTTGGTGTGGGATCTCTTGTTAGGAATCGGGCTAATGGTGGCAGCCGTCGCCGCGATCGGGTGGTTTCTCTCTGGCTTGGCGATGGAGCCTGTACGCGAATCATACCAACGGCTCAAGCAGTTCACAGCAGATGCGTCGCATGAGTTACGCAACCCGATCGCCATTATGCAAACGAATGTACAGGTCGCACTTGCAGACCCCGATCCTGATCCTCAGACGCAACAGCAGCACCTCAAAGTCGTAGAGCGATTGACCCGACGGTTGGGTCGCTTGGTCGATGATCTGCTCTTTCTGGCACGACAGGATAGTGGCTTTGTGCAAGCGCGTTGTGTCAATGTATCTCTGGAGGGCTTGCTGCAAGACGTATTGGAAGAACAACAAACGCTTGCTGAGGATAAAGGCATTCAGCTTGACTTGAGCGTTATCGAGCCAGTGACTAAAAGTATCTCCCCCAGTACCAATAATCAAAATAGTCAAACTATACTCAGTCAAAACGGAGTCACAGATGCGTTGCCTTCTCTACCGACGATCGCCCCATCCTCGCCAACGCAAGACTGGAGTACGCTGTACGCCGATCGGGATCAATTAGCACGCCTGTTCACCAATCTGGTCAGCAATGCGTTGCAGTACACGCCTTCTGGTGGAAAGGTAGGGGTAAAAATTCAGCCACTCAAGCGATCAGGTAATCCGCTACTCCAGATCAGCGTGAGTGATACAGGCATTGGCATTGCACCAGAGGCACTCCCACGATTGTTCGATCGCTTCTACCGGGTTGACCAGGCACGCACGCAAACATCTGCTGCTGGGTCAGGTTTGGGATTGGCAATTGCGAGGGTGATCGTCGAGAATCACCAGGGACACATTCACATCGATAGTGCGCTTAATCAGGGCACGACGGTAACGGTGGTTCTGCCGCAGCGCGATGAAGGGCAGCGGTGAGGGGAGTGGAATGGGGAGTAGGAAATGGGGAAGAAAAATTATCTACGCTTGATGGTAGAGATCGAGGGCTTGTCGCTTAAGACTAGGGGTAGGTGGAAGTTTGAGTCAGCATTTCTACAGTAGTGAACGTAGAGCGCTCAGAGGATTTTTCTCAGATGCAACGGCTAAAATACTTGGCTTCCTTGGCAGGTGCGATCGGGTTTGCCTCCTTTGCGGCACTCTCTGCTTCACAGGTTTCTGCCCAAAGCAGTGCGGGTGGAAGCACGAGCGGTACTGGCGGTAGCGGCACAACGGGAGTCACACCAGCGTCACCCTCGACGGGGGTATCGCCAGCATCGCCTTCGACTGGGGTAACACCCACGTCTCCTTCGACTGGAGTGACCACAACACCGGGTACGAGTCCCTACGGTACAACGTCGCCTTCCAGTGGAACGAATGGAGGCACTAACGCGGGCACCAGTTCACCTTACGGCACCACAGGGACTTCTCCTGCTGGAGGTAGTGGTGCAACAGCCCCAACGGGTTCTTATGGCGTTGTAACACCGTCTTACGGAACGTCTGTTACATCTCCATCGGGCACCACTAGTCCTTATGGCTTGTCACCAGGCGGCACCACTTCGCCTTCCACTGGCACCACAAACCCCAGTGGTGTTACAAATTCCAACGGGACACCTGGAACGACACTCACAACTCCAGGTAGCACGCTTACAACTCCAGGTAGTACGCTCACAACTCCAGGCACCACTCAAACCACACCTGGCCTAAATACAACCCCTGGTCAAAGCACAACTACTACACCTGGTACGTCAACATCTCCCTCGGTTGCACCGACTGGTGGCTCCACAGGGACGGGTACCGTCGGGCAGTAAGTCCGGAGCGTTAGGGCTAATTCCGTTTTTGATGCGGTGAAGGTTGTTCCGAATTAGCGGTCAGCGGTCAGCCTGCCAGTCATAAAGCTGAAAGCTGATAGATGACTGCTGATAGCTTTAAATACCATCGTGATCGCGCATTAACCTCTAACGCACCATTAACTCTACACCTTGTTTGAAAGGCCAAACGCGGCATGAATGAGCTGCAAAGCTTTGATGCCGTCTGTTTTGGCAACTACACAACTAACCTTAATTTCAGAGGTGGCGATCATTTGAATGTTGATTTGGTGCTCTGCTAACGCTTCAAACATGCGGGCTGCTGTACCGGGCTGATGCACCATGCCAGACCCCACAATGCTGACTTTGGCAATTTCACGATCGACCACAATTTCACCGCAACCCAGCTTTGGGGAGGCTTGCGTTAGCACCGTACAGGCCGCGTCTGCATCCAGTTGTGCCACGGTAAATGCAATATCGCGCGTGGTGATACCATTAATCACCCGGCATCGCTGCGATTGAATGATCATATCGACGCTAATCTGTTGCGCTGCCAGGAGTTGAAACAGTTCTGCGGCCATACCAGGACGATCGGGAATATGGCGAATCGCCAGACGTGCCTGGTTTAGATCAAGGGCAACGCCTCGAACGGGAGGGGTGTGTGGTGTGGGGTGTAGGGTGTAGGGTGTAGGCTTTTTGAAAGGCTGACTGCTGACCGCTGACCGCTGATTCCTAATTTCTGGCTCCTGACTTCTGACTCCTGACTTCTGTACTTCAAAGGTCTTACACAGTGCCGCGATCGCGCGATCGCAATCGGCTTCATCAATGACGCAACTGACTTTGACTTCAGACGTTGAAATCATGCGGATGTTTACCCCGGCTGCGGCAAGGGTCGAGAACATTTGAGCCGCAACACCGGGACGACCAATCATCCCTGCACCCGCGATCGCCACTTTGGCAATCTGCTGCTCGACCATCACTTCAGCCTCGCCGTCAGGATGTGTGACTTCCGTGTTGAGGGCTGGCAGAATGGCACTGGCGACCGCTTCTGCTTGCCTGAGTGACTGTTTAGTCACGGTGAAGGCGATGTCATTTGTATTGCTTTCGTGGATCGATTGAATAATCAAATCGACATTCAAGCTTTGCGCTGCAATTTCGCCAAACAGACGTGCCGCTACACCAGGGCGATCGGGCACTCGCAGCAGCGACACCTTGGCCTGATCGGTATCAAACTCAACCCCATCAACGGGATGCACCAGTTCCAAGCCTGTGAGCGATCGCACCTGTGGCACGGGCGAGACTACCCACGTACCGGGTTCATCTGTCCAGCTCGATCGCACGACAAGCGGCATCCCGTAGTTCCGAGCAATTTCGACTGCACGGGGATGCAACACTTTTGCACCGAGACTGGCAAGCTCCAGCATTTCATCACAGGTAATTTCTGCTATCAATTGAGCATCGGGCACCAGTCGCGGATCGGTGGTTAAGATACCAGGAACATCGGTATAAATTTCGCAAAAGCTGGCTTGCAGCGCCGCAGCAAGTGCCACCGCAGAGGTATCTGACCCACCGCGCCCCAGAGTCGTAATTTCCAGATCATCCGTAGCGCTGATGCCCTGAAAGCCAGCCACCACCACCACCTTACCTTCTTTGAGATGACGCTCCAGCCGTTCTGTCTTAATTTGCAAAATGCGGGCGCGACTGTGTTCTGCTTCGGTGACAATGCCGACCTGTGCCCCGGTGAGCGAAATCGCGGGTTGCCCCAATGCCTGTAACGCCATGCTGAGAAGGGCGATCGATACCTGCTCCCCTGTTGAAAGCAGCATATCCATCTCGCGCCGACTGGGGTTGGGAGAAATTTCATTCGCCAGCTTCACTAACCCATCAGTGGTCTTGCCCATTGCCGACACCACGACAACCAGGGCATGGCCTGCCTTCACGGTCTGTACCACCCGTTGCGCCACGGCCTGAATCCGTTCGACCGACCCAACCGATGTGCCACCGTACTTTTGAACAATTAGCGCCATAATGCTTTCACCACGCTGTAAGGGGGCAAATGCAACTACCCCATCTCTATCCTGCCAGCAAGAAGAGCTTAAACAGAGTATATAAACGATATAGCTGTGGATATAAACTTTTTCGCCGAAATCTGCACGAACGATATGCCCTGCAAAGGCTGCTTTAATGGAGAACGATTAGACATTTCCTCCAAAATCTCAAAGCTTGCAGTTCAACGCTCCAAACGTGCGGTTTTGCGGTCTGCTCCGGTTGCGGTGATCGCGAGCTTGTCAACACTTGCCATGTTGGCTGGTTGCATCCAATCGCTACTTTAGAGCAGCTGTCGCTGAAGCTTGAAGAATTGGTATCACAGCACTTAACTGCTGCAAAGGGTTGGGGCTATTTCCCCTGCCGTTAGTCTAAATTCCAGTAGGGAAGCAGGGGAAGACGGAAATTTAACTCAAAACTCAAAATTTCTACGCTGACCGCTTTGATCCACATTTGAACCACATATTACCCAACGGGTTTTACCACAGAGGTAGGTGAGGGGCTGGCTGATGGTGCTGCCGGAGTGACGGGCAGTGGTGGGGCACATGCTCCTAACTGCGATGCCTTTAACCCTAAGTTTTGCGTGACAAAGGGGGCGATCGCGTCTTGCTCAATCCAACCGCTTTCACCTGACTTCACTGTTGGCTTGACAGGAGACGCGGTGGCGGCAGCTGAAGGTGGAGGAATCGAGCAGACTTTGAGCTTGAGCCAATAGCCGCGGTCGGGAATGGACTGACGGCTTGAAAGCTGTAGCACGCTGCCAGCAGGGATCGTTCCCAAGCGCACACGCCCTTTCTCTGTACTGGTCGTTTGTTCCGGTTGATTCCACAGCACGAATGGTTGAGTGGGTGCGGGTGCGGCTTCGATCGTGCTGCGCTCAACTAGCAATAGTGAGCCGACCGACAGCGCTTCGATCTGAGGTGATTGGCTTTCGGGGCGGAGCGCGGTAGGCGGTGTAGCGGTCGTCTCAGGTGATGGAGATAGTTGCTCTCCTGGTGGCTGTGAACCAACGAGTGCAGCAACCCATAGGCGCACGTCAGGAGAGAGGGCATAGGCAAAAACACCGCCTAACCCCAGTAAAACCAGCAACACAAGTAAGGCAACGAGCGGGTTAGTCGAAGAGTTCTGGGTGGGTAAAATTTGCGTCTTCTGCGTTCTGGTAGTCGAGAACCCATTGGTTTGGGTGATGGGTGTCGTGGGGTGATTCGTTGTGTTGGTTGCATCCAACACTGTAGGCACGGGGATTGGATTTTGGGATGATGACGGTGATGTAACCTGACAGTGCAGCAGCCCGATCGTCACATTGTCATGCCCATTTTTGGTGTTGGCGATCGTCAGCAGTCGTTGGGTCGCAGTGGCAACATCGATCACGCCCTCTAGCAGTGGTAAAAGCTCACTCTGCCAGACTTCATCCACACGATCGTGATCGCTCAAGCCATCTGAACACAGCAAAAACACACAGTCTTCATCCAGCACAAAGCGCTGCACGGTTGGGTGAAGCATTGTTGAAGCACTCATCCCTAATGCTTGCACTAACGAGCCTGATCCCGGCTGCTGTAACGCGTCCCGGTACAACGCATAGCCCAGCCTTACTTCTCGTGATGCCAGGTCATCATCCAGGGTAACTTGATGGCAACCCAGGCGCGTTACTCGGTAAATGCGGCTGTCTCCGACATGGGCGAGGTACACCTCATGGGCAGAGGCCAACGCCATGACCAGAGTTGTCCCCATCCGTTGCCGTTCTTGTCGCTGCTCATCATCATTACGCTGACTGATAAGGTCGTTGGCCGCCAGGGTAGTCTGTTCCAGTTGCAGCATCAAATTTGTTGGCTCAAGGGAGCCATTTTGAAACGGTAGCGACTGCAACTGCTGCTGCATGGTATCGATCGCCAGATTGGACGCCACATTGCCACCTTCGTGACCTCCGATGCCATCACAAACAATGACTAACGGCTGCGTTTGCGCCGGATCAATGCCTGTCCAGACCGTACCACCGGGCGGGTAGCAAGCATCTTCGTTGCGTTGGCGGCTCGGTCCTTGATCAGTCAAGGTTGCAATTTGCAGGTGTCGAGCCTGCGCCTGACCACACGTTGCCAATGCCTGATCCAATAGACTGGTCAGTTGTTCGGCATTCCTGACCTGGCCTGTTTGCATCAGTTGGCATAGCTCATCCAAAAAAGCAGCGATGTCTGCCTGTGCAATAGGCTGCCAAAGTTGCCAGAGTTTCCCTAAAGCTGCCAGGGTGACAGGTGTTTTACCATCAGCCTGTAAAGACAGTAACCGCACTAAAGCGCCCTCGACACGCAGCAGTTCTGGCTTTAGCAGGGTTGTTGCTACGCCCTCACTAGCAAGTGGTTCCCAGAGGTGCGCCATTTGCCACAGCCAGTTAAGCTGCCGCAAAGCGTTGCTTTGTGCCCAGACTGCCGTTAGTTCTGGCATTAACTGCCCTTCCAGCAATGTAGATGCATCACTTATCACACCATCTGCATACAGTGGCACTTGCTCCAGCAGCAACACCTCTCTTCGCCGCTTAGGCGAGGCTTCCACCACTCCATACACTTGCGGTACATGCAGTTGATACGGCGCTAACCGGAGATAGGGTTCGATATCGGGCGAAATCTCCGCAGGCGCATGTGGTAAGCGCCCAGGCAGCGTATCCAGGACGACGTTATTCTGCTTTACGTAATAGCGCCCCGCCAGCAGTTCGCCCGATCGATACGATTCAAGCTCTTTCCCCATCGCCCACAAATACCGCTTTGGTAACCGCGTGCGGCATTGTTGGCAAAACCGATGGCTCTCTGGATTTGGAGCCTGACAAAGATGATTGGGGCAGTAGATCGTTACCGTATCGCTGTGCATGAAACATCCTTGCCAGGTCTATCTGCACTCATTAAGCCACACCTTCAAATTACCTGGCACAGATCGAACAGCATCACTTGACTGACACTCTTCCTTATCGCACCGAATCGCTTCCTACACCAAGCACTCAGTCTAATGATGCCAATACCATCGTTCCGACGAAACCATCGTTATGACAGAACATTAAAGCAAGCTCAATGACTCAAGCACGATCGAGAGAATGGCTTCGTTTATGAGGGATGTCTTTATGTTAAACGTAGCCAGCAGTTGTGGCGAACGAGTACAGAAACCAGCCACTACGCCAAAGCAGAATACCAACTCAACCACATGTCGTATCGATCGCAAGATCGCCCACACCAATGAAAAAAGCCTCGTACAACACTTCAATCAGCAGCATCAACGCCTGCCTTTTGCCTTTTACCTTCTTGTAGAAGGCTATCCCTCTGGCTCCTGACTCCTAATTTCTGACTCCTGCCTTCTACCTTCTGCACTAAGTGGCACCTCCATCTGCATCATCAACCGAGGATAAACCCCCAGAAAAAAGACTATCCATGTGACAACAGGCACCGCTACAAGCACTGTCAGCCAGACCATTTGCAGCAGCCACCAACTGCCCCCAATCAACACTCCCCCTGTCAGCAAAATTGACCAGGGTTGACACCACCAGGGTTTATGAACCCAGACACTATCGGGTTTCTGCATGTCAGGCTTATTCATGAGTATTTTTGCTAACTTACCCTAGAATGAGGTTTGATGGGTAGATATACACAGACGAGGAATCTATGGCTGCTAGTGAATCTCAAGTGCAGGGTCCTCTCTCAGACCGAGAACTTCAGGTGATCGAACTGGTAGCTGCTGGCTTGACTAATCAAGAAATTGCCGAAAAGCTGGAAATTAGTAAGCGAACCGTTGATAACCATGTCAGCAATATTTTGACCAAGACTGAAACCGATAATCGAGTGGCGTTGGTGCGTTGGGCCTTGCAGTGGGGTAAGGTGTGCCTGGACGATGTCAACTGCTGTGCGCTACCAAATGCTAGCTTACCAACGTTGGAGAATGAAGCAATTTCCTGAGTTGCTAGACGCTCATGGCACAGTTTAGATTGGCGTTAGCTCCTTCATGGCTGAGCCGATCGCCCTGCCCTGAACGATCGCCTCTTTAACAGCCTGAGTCAGCACGATGCCAAACAGTCTTTTCTCGCTGGATTATGATGACGTTCCATGAGAAAAGGCAGCGTCGATTGAAAGTTGAGTCGATTGGAGATGATCACGTGGACGATCGCATTCGTTATCCAGGATTGCCGCTAGCGGTCTATCGTGAGGTGGCGGCCCATCTAGAGCAAGTTGACGGAGTGACTGTGGAACTGCTGCCTCAACAATCCCAGCAGTTTGACTACCGCCTCAGCCAAATCGATAGTCTTCGCATCATCGGTTTAGATGACTCAAACTCAACCCGTCGTCAGCAAGTGCAACAAATTTTGGCGTACTATAGCGATCGCTATGGTGCCTGGGAAGCCGTTAAATAGACAACACATGGGGTTAATTCAAGCGCAACGGGGAACGCGAGACATTCTGCCGGATGAAATTGCTTACTGGCAGCAGGTAGAGGCAACCGCTCGATCGATTTTGTCGAGAGCAGCCTTTGTCGAAATTCGCACGCCCATTTTTGAGCAAACCGACCTGTTTGAACGCGGCATTGGGGAAGCCACTGATGTGGTCGGCAAAGAGATGTATACCTTCCAGGACAAGGGGGAGCGATCGTTGACGCTTCGTCCTGAAGGCACGGCTGGCGTGGTACGTGCGTTTATTGAACACGGGCTGCATGCACAGGGGGGCGTGCAACGGCTTTGGTATATGGGGCCGATGTTTCGCTATGAGCGTCCAGGCACCGGACGACAGCGACAGTTTCACCAGTTGGGAGTCGAGTTGCTCGGCAGTGGCGATAGCCGCGCTGATGCCGAAGTGATTGCGATCGCGGTCGATTTTCTCCAAGCGGTAGGGCTAAAGGATTTACTCCTGGAGCTAAATTCACTGGGCACACGGGACGATCGTGCCCAATACCGCCAGTTGCTTGTGGATTACCTCACTCCCTACAAGGCAGACCTTGATCCCGATTCACAAGATCGCTTGACGCGCAACCCGCTGCGAATTCTTGACAGCAAAGATGCCAAAACGCAAGCCATTCTGCAAGAAGCACCCCTCCTGGGTCAGAGCCTTAGCACCACTTCGCAGGAACGGTTTGCTAACGTGCAGCAACTGCTCACGGACTTGGGGATCGTCTACACCATTAATCCTAAGCTAGTACGCGGCTTAGATTACTACAGCCACACAGCCTTTGAGTTTCAATCCATCCAGTTTGGTACGGTGGGCGGCGGCGGTCGCTATGACGGTTTAGTCACAGAACTGGGTGGCCCCGAAACACTGGCGATCGGCTGGGCGATCGGGCTTGAGCGGCTGATCGGGCTGCTACAGCAGTTAAAACCTGCTCAACCTATCACCACTGACTTTTATATTGTTTCCAAAGGCGATACGGCCGAAGCGCAGGCACTCAAGCTGGCGCAGATCCTCCGTAGAGCAGGCTTTAAAGCAGAGTTAGACCTGAGCGGTAGTGCGTTTGGCAAACAGTTTAAGCGAGCCGATCGCAGTCGGGCGATCGGGTGCTTCATCCTTGGTGATGCCGAAGCTGCCGACCAGACTGTTCAGCTTAAATGGCTGGCAACGGGAGAACAGCAGGCGATCGCGCAAGCTGATCTGCCCGCTTTAACGGATACGCTCCATCAGCAAATCGCCCAAGTTCAAGCCTTATCTAGCACTGATGCCTGAACCTTGCACGATCGAGTCACAAGGTTCCTATTAACTTTTCTAACGGTTCTTGCTGCTGAACTAACGAAGCATCCCATCGTGGGCGTAGAATTATCCTAATTCTTAGAAACCCTTAGATAAGTTAGGACACGTTCAGTATGTCTGACCCTAGAAATGCAGAGCTTATTCAACCCTGGAAAGGTGACCCGTTTACAGGGCATCTCTCTACACCCATTAGCGATTCTGGTTTTACCAAAGCGTTTATCGGAAATCTGCCTGCTTACCGCAAAGGGCTTGCGCCGATCGTCCGTGGTCTCGAAATTGGGCTGGCTCACGGCTATTTCTTGATTGGCCCCTGGGTCAAATTTGGCCCCCTACGTGATTCTGATGTGGCAGCACTAGGCGGTTTAATTTCTGGCTTGGCGTTGATCTTGATTGCAACAGCCTGCCTCTCGGTTTATGGTCTGGTGACATTTAACGATGATCACAGCGGCTCGAAAGATTCCTTGCAGACAGCCGAGGGCTGGAGCCAGTTAGCTGGCGGCTTTTTTGTAGGTGCAACAGGGGGTGCCTTTGTTGCCTTCTTCCTGCTGAACGAGTTTTCTACGGTCGATTCAATCTTCCGTGGCTTGGTGAACAATTAAGCAGTTGTGCCATTTTTCATAACCCTCACAGCCTGGATCAGTTTGATCTGGGCTTTTTGTTTTGGCTGTGATGGCAGATGCAGGGGCGATCGTGACGAATGGTGGGCTGCGAAAGAATCCAGAAGTCAGGAGCCAGAATGCAGGTGGCAGCATCTTAAAGTCACTAACTTCGCTGTGCAGCTAGATTAGAATAAAGGAGAGGCCATAATATTGGTCAACTCAAAAACTTTAGAGTCAGTGCCGCTCCACTCTTCCTGACCACAGACTACGCGCTGCTGACTCCTTAACTCTACGGAGCACCACCATGACACAACGACTCAAACGATGGGAATCACCCCGTCGCGAAGGACGAAACGATAAAGGCAAAGGCGGCTCTGCCCGTCAGCGTCAACGCCGCAAGCAATTTCAAGCGCTACGGCAAAAGCTGAAAGCACAATCTGACAATCAAAATCAACAACGGGGAGGCAGCGATGCTTCCCCACTTTTTTTGCAAGCCAATCGTGATGTGAAACTGCTTGTAGGAAGCGGGAGTCTCAGGTAGGGTGGGCAATGCCCACTAAAGCAAATCATTCTAGAACGGTAGACCCAACGCCTTCGTGATCAGCGGCAACAGCTTAGTACAGGCTTCGGCAAGCTTCGCGGTGTCAGGCAGAAAGGACGCAGCATTTTTGAAGAACGTCACCGCTTGACTCCCTAACCCTTTCTTTTCGGGTTGCTCCGGATCTTGGGCAACTTCTGCCAGCACCTTGACCTGTTCAAGCGCGGAGGCTTTGCCTTTTTCGGGCAGATCGGCATCGCTTTCAATAGCAGCTTGCAGTTCGAGCAACAGTTCTTTAATGCCAGGTTGAGCAGAGTCAGGCGTACTGGGCAACTGGTTGACCACGTTGGAAACACTGCCGCTGATAGCACCGAGATTGATGGTTGATCCGGTGACGTTGCCGCCAATATTCACACTCTGGCTTTTGTCTGTACTGTCGCTCATGGCTTTACTCTCGGCGCTGGCGTTTACTTCAACGGTAACAGGACGATTGGCAAGCAGGCGCAGAATCTCCGTCATATCGGCGCTTTTCTCGCGGTAGATGGTGATCTGCTCGTCTTTGGCTTTCAGTTCCGCGTGATATTTCGCTTCCAGTGCCTTGAGCGCAAGGTCGTAGTTCTGATTGAACTCGCTGTGGATCTTGGCTTTGTCGGCTTCTTCTTGAACACTGACTCTAACAACCACCACACCATCGCCCTTATTTTCAATGCTCTGAATCGTCAGTTCAGTACCGTCATTGTCTACCTGCACGGTTTTGAACGCAGCAACGAAGGCTTTCCAGTCCACGCCGTTGCGGAAGATGAGGTCAACGGTGTTGAGCGCTTCTTGAAACAGTTTGGTGAATTCACCAGGAGCAAAGTCACCGCTGCTGGGACGGCGTTCTTGCTGGTTGCGGAGAAGATAGACGTACTGGCAATCGACATCCTCTAGCTTGGTATTGCTGTCGATGTTCCAGGCTTCCAGGCAAGCTCCGGTGAGGTAGGCAGCGGTAAAGTCGGTGCCAATGGCAAGGACTTCGCGCAGGTTCGCGTCTTTGAGTTCAGCACGATGGAGAGTGGCATCGCTAAGGTCTGTCCACTTTAGATTGGCGGCATTGAGGTTTACACCATTGAGGTTTGCACCGCGCAGGTTGGCATCAATATACGTCTGGTTGTGACCATCACGAGTTACAAGCAACTTAAGCACCGTCGAGTTTGCAAGAATGGAGTCGCCGACTCTGGCGCGGTCTAGCTTTTTGGCATCTTGCCAGCAGACGTGAGTGAGATTGGTTGGCTGTTGCTTGGTGTGGTTGAAGTTGGTGCTTTTGAGTGTGGCGTTAGTAAAATTGGCTTGGGTCAAATCGGCACCGCAAAACGCTGTCCCACCAATAGCAGCAAAGTCGATGCCAAAACTACGAGTCAACTCAAACTTTTCATCGCCTTTCAGCGCTCGACGAGCAGCATAGATGCTTAACAGCAGACTAGCGACAGAGACAGCAACTGCAACTGCACCAGCACCAGCACCAGCAACTGCGACTGCGACTGCAATAGCACCAGCGCCAGCAACTGCCTCAGCGACTGCAATAGCGACAGCGACAGCGGCAGCAATAGCAACAACGATAGCGACAGCAATAGCGACTGCAATAGCAACAACGATAGCGACAGCGACAGCGGCAGCGACAGTGACAGCGACAGCGGCAGCGGCAGCGACAGCAACAGCAACAGCGAAGCAGATGGTTGCGGCTACTTTGCTGGTGAAGCCCTGTCGTGCGATGGCAATAGAGGCAGCGCTGATCGTGATGAAGAAAGAAATAGTCGTCGTTACATCGGTTACAACGTAAGTTCTGTCATACGTAGAGTCCCACCAGCGAGGAAAGTAGTAAGCAATGTAATAGCCGAAATATCCCTGTAAAACCCCTGCTAATGCAGAGATGAGAAATAGGAGTAACAGTTGACCGATGACCCACCGCTTTTGTACACCCGCCTTTGCCCCTGTAAAGTTGGCTCCTTTTAGAACAGCATTGTTGAAGTTTGCCCCACGAATGTCTGCCTCGGTGAAGTCTGCCCCGGAAAGGTCTTGCCCTTTGAAGTTTTGCCCTCGGAGGTTGGCGCGGCGGAAGTCTCGTTCTCCGTTGGCGTAGCGGTTGAGGACTTCGGTGGCTTTCATGGAGGGGTGAAGGGTAAGGGGTGGGAAGAGGGGGAAGCAGGGGAGGCAGGGGAAGAGTGCTTTGGGAATTTTGCTATAGGTGTAGCATAAGGGATGTGAGGGTGGCTAGAGGTTGGATGGGTAGTGTCTGCGGTGCCGACGATCGAGCAGGGTGAATCGTGTACTCAATCGTGTCAGGATCTAACCAGGTTTTACATTCCCATTTATTTGGTGAGGTTAGATACACGGACGGTCAACCTGTTTATGCTGCGATCGCTCAAACCTCGAACCACATCATTCCTATTTCAAGTACGATCGTTCTTGTTTCAAGTGACATCGTTCCTGTTTGAGATGCGATCGTTCCTGTTTCAAGTGAGAACATTCCTATTTCAAGTGCGATTGGTTCTGTTTCAAGTGAGAACATTCCTGTTTGAAGTGCGATCGTTCCTGTTTCAAGCGAGAACATTCCTGTTTCAGACAGAAACGTTCCTCTTTCAAGTGAGAATGTTCCTATTTCAAGTGAGAACATTCCTATTTGAAATGCGATCGTTCCTACCTCAGATGCGATCGTTCCTGTTTCAAATGAGAATATTCCTGTTTCAAGTGCGATCGTCACTTACTTGGACTGAGACTCCAGCCATGTCTCCAGGTCTGCGATCGCTGCAAAACCCTATAACGCGATTGCCTCGGTCTCTCGCCGACTCAAGTTTGTGAACGTTTAACCCATAGCTGTCGTCGTCTAGCGCCCTTGCAAGATCTGAGCGGTCGTGAGTGCCAATATACCGAACAGCGGAGAGACGATCGGGTTCTCTTCTGTATAAACCGTTTCTTCGTACAGCCCCTCTACCCATTCCAGCACTGTCACTTTTTGCTGTATCGGATCCACAATCCAATATTCGGCAATGCCTCGCGCTGCATATTCAGACCGCTTATAGCGATAGTCTCGTGCTTCCTGGCTGGGGCTGACGACCTCAACGACGAGCAACGGCGGCGGCATCTCTGGCATCACGGTCGATCGAGTGGCTCCCTCTAGGGCGATCGCTAGCGCTTCAGACAAGATCATCAAGTCAGGAAAGCGCGTCGTTGCTCGTGAACCGCTGACTACAATTTCAGTGCCAATGCTCACTCGATAGGTTGGAATGCCTTGCTTCAGAAAAAAAGCAAAAAGCAATGAGGCAATGCGCCGATTGATCTCACTTTCGGGTGGCATAACAAGCAATTCTCCATTCACCAACTCATACCGAGTGTCTGTGCCATCGTCGTACTTGAGGTACTCTTCCAGCGTCATCAGTTGGGATGCGGTGTTTTGAGCGGCCAGCGTCATAGAGGCTCTTACCTGCCATCAACGGTTTGTTAAAATCAAGCGGTCAGCAGTGCGCTTCAAGCCTGATTAGTTTCATTATGTCTATTGACTTGGCAAACGTTCTATCAGCGCCAGTCATTTCTAAGTCTACTCAAACGCCTGAAGCTGAGCTTTTAACAAGGCTTGAATGCCCGTTTCGGCAACATCCAGAATGCGGTTCAGTTGCGTGCGTCTAAAGCTACCCGTTTCAGCCGTGCCTTGAATTTCAATCAGCTCCAGGCTTTCATTCATCACCACGTTGCAATCCAGTTCAGCCGCCACATCTTCGGGATAGTTGAGATCGAGCATGGGTTCGTCCTCCAGTAAGCCGACTGAAACGGCAGCAACCTGATGAATGATGGGCGATCGCTCCAGGTCTCCCTTTGCCACTAGCTGATCAAGCGCATCCTTCAGTGCCACAAAGCCACCTGTAATGGACGTGGTACGTGTGCCAGCGTCCGCTTGTAGCACATCCGCATCAACGACGATCGTGCGTTCGCCCAGGGCTGCCATATCAAGGGTCGATCGCAGGCTACGTCCAATTAAGCGCTGAATCTCCTGGGTACGACCAGATAGTTTCATGAGTTCGCGTTCTTGGCGGTCTGGAGTTGCGCCTGGCAGCATGCGATATTCTGCTGTCAGCCAACCTTGCCCTTTGCCTTCTAAAAAGCGCGGTACTTTAGGCTGAATGGAAACTGTGCAAAGCACCTGCGTATCACCACATTTTGCCAGCACTGATGCAGCGGCAAACCGCGTAAAGTTCCGCTCAAAGCTCACCGGACGTAGTTGATCCGGTTTTCGACCATCAGGACGCTGCCACATTGTTCTTACCTCAAAACCCCTGACTCAGAATACAGGAGTTCGGGGAAGAGGGGTGTAGGGTGTGGGGTGTAGGGCGCAGGAATTAGAACGTCCTAGCAGGCAAAGTTTGTCAGAATAGAAAGCAATATCATAGAACTTACGCATTGACAGAAGTGGCAATGTCTGAAGTCAGACAACAGCCGATCTGGAGAGGTTTTTCAAAATAAACTGACGGATCACTGGCACAAATAGCTGCCTAGACACCTGATACAGGTT
>JAESFU010000254.1_pt1 | contig 50982 bp, 47 predicted proteins | sample 9269461 | NCBI WGS metagenome assembly JAESFU01 (sample SAMN14502556, study PRJNA617107) | algae metagenome | isolation source: Stenomitos rutilans HA7619-LM2 and co-occurring heterotrophs from cave walls | place: USA: Waikapalae cave, Hawaii | collected 2009-07-28
CAGGTGTTTTGTTCTCGCGTCAGCCACTCTCGACTAACGACTTATGACTGACGACTAATTTTAATATACCTTCTCAACCTCTTCGACAAAATCCTGAAACTGCCGTGCCGGAATAAACTGCGGCTGCGTTCGATAGGACAACACGGTGAATACCAGCAACAACGAAATCAGAAACGCCTGAAGGATAACAATCAGAAATGACGATATCAAATAGCTCGTCCAGCCAGGTACGGAGGTATTGGTAAAAAATTTCAACCACAGTACCACGCCAATCCCTATGGAAGCTGCTACCGACATAATAATACAGAACAGCACTAACCGAACGGCGGTCGTATCCATCAGCACCGATACGGCGCTCAGACCATGCAGGACCAGCGACACGAAATTCATTTTAGATTCGCCCGCCAGCCGCTTGCCCCGCTCCAACGGAACCGCCGTGTAGGGCAACCGCGACCGGATCACCCCACCCGGATAATTGTTCCAGATTTCGGACACGTGCGCCAGTTTACGCACCTGCTTCGCCGGAACGAGGCTGTAGTTGCCAAAGGTGATTACTTTGCCCGTTAGCAGCCGAAACACGGTTTTGTACACTTCATAGAATAGCCGAAACAGAAAGCTTTCGTGCCGCTTGGCGCGGTGAGCGAACACAATCCGGTTTGGGTTATCAACGCCCGTTTGCAGGAGTAATGGAATGTCTTCGGGCCGGTCTTCCCCATCCGAATCCATCACAATAGTGGGATACTGCTCGGGCAGCGAAGCCAGATATGACATTCCCAAAGCAATGGCTTTCTGGTGACCCACATTCCGAACTAAGTGCAGAATCGATAAGGACTGACCGATGCCCGAAGGCAAGGTTTCATAATTGGTTACCGAACAATCGTCCACAATCAGAAACGCCAGCCGATTGGTCAGAGCCGGATCGTTTACAGCCCGAATCCGTTCCAGCAACAGCCCCAATGCCTGCCAGTCATTAAACAACGGAATGACAATATTGATACGATCAGGATAGGCGGCTAAGGTGGGATTGGGAACCATCTGAATTCAGAACAAAAAATATGGGGGTTAGTGGATGGATTGCGAAGCAGACGACGCATTGGTTACCGAAGTTGGCAGGGGTTGCCGTTGCTGCTCCCGGATTATTTCCCGCACCACATAAAGCGGACGGCCTTTGGCCTGGAAAAAGATACGCAGCACATACTCCCCAATTAGCCCCAGCGCAATCAGTTGGACGCCACTGAACAACACAATAACGAACAGCAGCGCCGTGAACCCCTGCGGAACATCGCCATGATAAATAAACCGCTTGATAAGCGTCTGAATCAGGTAAATCACGGCCACGCCAATCGTGAGCATACCCAGCCGGGTGATCAGCTTCACGGGGTATTCACTGAAATTAAAAATACCGTTATAGGCTAAGCGTTGCAGCATTTTGAACGAGTACTTTGACTCTCCTGCCAGCCGCGCATCCCGCTCATATTCAACCCCGATTTGCCGGAAGCCAATCCAGCTTCGCATACCCCGGATAAACCGACTCTCTTCGGGCATTTGCTTCAGCACGTCGGCAACCCGTCGGCTAATGAGCGAAAAGTCACCACTATCTAACGGTAAATCCACGTAGGAAATGGACTGCATCAGGCGATAAAAGGTTGAATAGGCCGCCCGCTTAAACCAGCTTTCCTTCCGCTTTTTGCGAATTGCGTACACAACATCATAGCCTTCCTGAAATTTCTGGTAGAACTCGGTGAGCAGTTCGGGCGGGTCCTGCAGGTCGCCGTCGATAATAAACAAAGCCTCCGTGCCGCAGGCCGACGCAATACCCGCCGACAGTGCAATCTGATGCCCGTAATTTCGCGACAGAAATACGCACTGATATCGGCTGTCGGTTAGGGCAAGTTGCTGCATGAGCAGGGCCGTATTATCGCGGCTCCCATCGTCAATCAGCACGACTTCAATAGCTAAGGGCGACGCGTCCATCACGGCGTTTAACCGAGCCACCAAATGCGGAAACGACTCAGTTTCGTTATACAGCGGAGCAACGATAGAAATCTGCGGAGTTGACAATGTGATAATGGTAAGTCTTAAAACAAACGGCAAAAGTAAACTTTTTTGCCGTTAGCGACGGAAATAACCCGGCTTTTCTAAGGAATGGTCAGCGTTTGCGGGCTATACTGGACCGGCTTTGTCGGGTTGGTTGCGGTCAGAACACCCAATTGATACTGACCCGGCGCCAGAATTGGATTGACGATTTCGGCCTTGAGCGTTTTAATCGGTTTGTTGAAATAAAACGCGCCGGGCGCATACGGCAACTCCGACGGAAACAGATAAATGTGCTGAGCCGACTTAACAATTAAGGCTGCGTCGATCACCGGCTCCGGTAAGGCTTTCTCGTCGGTTGTGGTGACGATATAGCTATAGCCCCCTCCCGATACGTTCAGTGTTGGACCAGCGGTAGTATCCCCTATCGGCGACACTAACTGGTTTTCGTAGGGGGTAAAATACCCATCGGGATACTGGTAAATAGTCCGCCTGACCGATTCGCGCATAGTCTGGCGGGTTACTTCGGCAAAAGGCGTTCCCCACTGTGGCCCCAGACCGGTTTCGCTGTGTTTCTGATTGAACGCCATCGTCAGCAATTGCTGTTTTCGGTAGGCTACTTTGGGCAGCCGAATACCATACCAGATGCCCCAAATAACTATGCTCATCACAAGACCTCCCGTTGCCCATCGGTTCCGAAAAAAGCTGGTCTGCTGTTCGCTCAACACATTCAGGTAAAGAAGGCTGGTCAGAATAGCCGGATAAATCATGTAGTTGCTCACTAACATCACATCATACCCAAAGCGAGGGCGCAGGAAAGCCACGACGGTGGCATTAACGGCTAAAAAAGCATAGCCCCCTGTAAAGAAAAATCGTCGTTTCTGAAGCGCACGGGCAGCATCCTCCCGCAAATCGGCCAGACTGATTCGTCGGCGTAGCAAATGTCGGTTCATCTGCCAGAGCAGTCCCAGCATCGTCAGCACAAGCACCAGCCCCCACACGGTTGGCAGCACACTTCGCCAGAAAATCGGGGCATTCGGAAAGAAATCGAACAGTCCGCCCAGAAAGGTGAAAAAGCCCGAAAAAATCAGATAAGGGTATTGAAGAAAGAACGAAACGCTGCTCTCGTTACCCTGCCCGTTCGGGAAATCGTGGAAATAGAACCAGATGGTCGCCACGCTCAGGACAAGCCAAAGGCCAAGTGAAGTCCATCGGCGTTGCAGGGCCAGCACCACTGCCCCGGCCACCCAGCCAAACAGTCCGTTGCTCATGGAGAGCGAAGCCAGCACTTGTACGCCAATAGCTGCAACAAAGCGAGTGCGCTCATTACCCGCCAGCAAATAGAGCGTGGTAAAAATCAGCATAACCGCTACTTGATGCTGAAGCCCCGTGATGGCCCACAGGCTGGTGAGGTAAAACTGCGGTTGCAGCATCAAAAAACAGACGGGCACAAACGCCAGCAACGGCAACCGACAGGACCGAAACACCCGGTAGAACACATAGAGCAGCCCCAGCAAAAACCCAAAGGCGGCAACAACCAACCAGCGAAAGTTCACCACCCCCGTCAGTTTATACATCGCCAGCGTGATGAGCTTGCCCGTCAGAATCCGGTGCTCGTTGTTGGGACGGATAAGCCAACCAAGTTTATTGCCGATGGTTTTGGCATCGGTATAGCCCAGAATGAAATACAGAAATGCGTCGATGTCATCCATCCAGGGCACGTTGACAGTATAGATTGCAATCAGCCCAATCATGCACATAACGGGCAGCGCAATCAACACACCAGCGAATGGCCGGAGTCGATCTGACGAGGAGGTGGACGTAGCGCGCAGGTTATAGGCGGTATTCATACGAGTCATACATTACGGTATTTTCGCTGGATTCGGTACAGTTCATACCACATTCTGAATACATAGCTGGAACTGATGCGCGAATCACTCTGCTCGATCCATTGCCGAAGCGGGTGTTCGGCGACGTGTGCCAACACCTTCGCCCGGCCGTGCACCTTAATCAACCGCGCCAGCAACTCCACGTCGAACAGCCAGGGACTAATAAACGGCTCTTGAAACAGCTTGCTCACCACGCTCCGCCGAAACAATTTGGCCCCACACTGCGAATCATAAACCGGCAGTTTCAGGATATTACTGATGACAGTGGCAATTACCCGACCAACGTAATGCCGGAAGGGGTCACGCCGGATATCGACACCCAGAAACTTAATCCGCGACCCCATCACCAGATCGAGTGCCGGGTTCGCATCAAGCACAGCGGTTAAGTCGGCGATGGCGTCCAGCGGAGTGGCTAAATCGGCGTCTAAAAAACCGAGGTAATCGAATTCCGAATTGGCACAGTGCAGCATACCGGCCCGCACAGCCCCGGCTTTCCCTTCGTTTTTAGGCAAAATCAGGGCTTCTATCCGGTCGGGGTGCTGTGCCTGGATGGACTCCAGTAAGGTACGGGTACGGTCGGTGCTGCCGTCGTCTACGAAGCAAAAATGGACCGATACCGACTCAGTCTGACGCACATAGGTCAGAAACACCTCAACCGGGAGCCGGGTCGCTTCGTTGTAACACGGAATAATGATGCAGACAGACGACATACGACCGTTATCGGTTGGCAGTGAGGGTAGAGTCAAGAATAATTACTTTATGGCTGTAATAACCCGACTGGCAGCGATTCCACCAGTGAGTACGGTCGGGTTTAACGTCTTCAACAAAAAGGCTGGGTGGATAAACGCTAATCGGCCGGACCCGGACCGTATCTGCCGAGGTCATTAACTGAGTGTGTCGCTCCGTCATCTCGCGGTCGTAAGTAGCCGCATCACCACTAAACCAATCGATGTATAGTTGCCGGATAGACGGGCTAAAGGCGATGCTCCCCACTACCCAAATGCCCGTTAGCAGCCAGATGGGCACGGGCCATCTCTGCATCAGGGTTATACCCCGTCCTCGTCGGTCGAACCAGCCAACCCACACCGTAAGCACATAAAACCAGCCTATGGCAAAGAAAACGAACAACACGTTCATCGTGCGAGCGTAGGGTGCAATACCCAGCCCATAGTATGACGGAAAAATCGTAGCTGCCAGTAGGCCCAGATAAACCAGCGTGAGCAGGCCAGCCGGAACCAGAAACAGGTCGCGCACGGGGCTGCCATGCCGAACCAACCGGCGGGCGATAGGAATAAACAGCAACGAAAACGGGAGAATGGGTGTTTTCAGCAGCCAGAAAGCCATCGACCGGCCCAGCCAGCCAAACGATAGCACGATGGACTTTAGAAATTCGCCCGCTTTTGCCTCATTGCTACCCATCCGAACGTCGTTACCCGGTGCCCGAAACAGCAGCCAGGCCGATACTAACGATACCAGCACCAACCAGGCCAGCAGGGGGTCGAACCGTCGGAGAAATACCAAGCGATAACCCGCAATAGCCAGTAACAACAGAATCAGGAGAACTAAGTTTGTTTCACCGGACCCCACACTGGCAAACACCAGAAACCCCGCCCAGATAGCCGTTAGCCATTTCATGAGTCCCTGCGGTAACCGATACCACCGGCCGATGACAGCCAGCAAATAAAGGGTCAGAATGGTCGGAACGGTATAGGTGGCAATAGCGGCTGTCCAGAAAAACGCTTCGACCGTACTTTGCAGCGACAACACAATCAGGAAAAATAAAAGGCCCGTAGCCATGAGCCGGTTTTTGAGCGGCTCGCCCCGAAAAAACTCACTCACCACGGCATAAATAGCGCCCGCTAAGCCCGTTGCCATTAGCGCCGGAATGAATCGGTAACCGCCATACCAACCCCAGACCAACGGGCTGCCATGCACCAGCATATTGGAGAAATAACGGCCCGTCCAGCCGTCATAATAAAACTTTTGCGCCTGCCAGAACCCATACCGAACGGCCGTATCGGCAAAGCAATAATCGTCGGCAGCCGATGGGTGGTTATGAAACGAAAGCGCTACTAAGGGCAGATAGGCCAGAAGAAATAACAGTAAAACGAGTACGGTCGCCAGCCGGTCAATAAGCGGATGTTTCATGCTGAAGGTTTGTAATTTACAGTGGTCTGTAAATCACTCATTAATTCAAATCTATTTCCAGATCACCCCCGGTGGGCGTCGTGGAGGCCGGTTGCTGTCGGTTCAGGAACGGGTAAGCCAATACAGCCGCCAGAATCACCAAAGTGCCGATGTAAAAGCCCGGTGTCATGCGCTCGGCATTGCCAAAAATCAAAACAGCCAGGATAATGCCATAGACCGGCTCCAAATTTACGGTTAATATGGCCAGATACGGCGAAAACTTTCGTAACAGCCGAATACCAACCGTATAGGCATAGACGGTGCAGACCAGCGATAGTATCAGGAGCCAAAGCCATTGGCCCGGTCGGTCGGGTACATACTGCCCCGCGCCGATTCCATCCGTCCATTGTACAGCCAGCCACAGGGCGAGCGCGCCCAACACGGCTCCGGCCATTTCGTAAAACGAAATTACCAACGCATCGTAGCGTTGTGTAAACCGACTGTTAATAATCGTGAACAGCGACGACAGCATGGCCGAAAACACCGCCATTGCCAGTCCGGCCACTTTATCGAACTCAAACCGAAAGATTAGATACAGCCCAGCCATAACAACGCCCCCCAGCAGTACTTCAATTAGCCGCACCCGCCGACGGAGCAGGAGCGGTTCCAGCCCACTTGCCCACAGCGAACTGGTGGCCATGCCTGCCAAACAGACCGACACGTTAGCTAAACGAGCAGCTAAGAAAAAAGCGACCCAGTGCAGGGCAATTATGCCACCAGTTGCCAGTAACTGCCAGCGATCTTTTGGTGAAACCCGAACCGACTGCTTCCGAACGGCCAGCACCGCGCCAATGCCCAGAACGGCCAGCAACGTCCGAAACAGTACTACCGCCGACGAATCGAGCGGCTCCAGCAGCTTCCCCAGAATAGCCGTAAAGCCCCAAATCAGCACGATGAAATGGAGTTGGAGATAATCGGTGAAGGACGCTTTGGTTTGCATGAATTCTGAATGAGTGAATGACTGAATGATAGAATGAGTGAATAAAATCTACCGGATGGTATTCACTCATTCTATCATTCAGTCATTCGAAATTACCTCGGTATCGTGTTATACAACAACACCCCGATGGCGGCAAAAATAGTGTTTGGTAACCAGACTGCCACAATCGGGTTCAGATTACCCGACTCAGCAATGCCCTTGGCGAGCATGAAAAACAGGAGATAGGTAAATGCCAGAATGAACCCCAATGCCACCTGCCAGCCTACGCCCCGGCGACTTTTTCGGGCCGACATAATAACCCCAATTACAGTTAGAATAATGATGGCAAAGGGGCGGGTGTCTCGGCTGTATTTTTCGAGCAGGTAGGTTTCGACACCATCCGCCCCGCGACTTTGAAGCAGGGCAATATGGCGGTTCAGTTCGGGGCGCGTAAGGGTTTCATAGAGGTTAAAATCCGAACTAAAATCGTCGGGCTTCAGATTCAGGGTTGTGTCGATGCGGGCACCGGGCGTGAGTGTTTCCTGTAATCCGTTGATGTCCCGAATCTTGTAATCATAGACCGTCCATTTCTTTTTCTTGGCATCCCATTCGATGTGGTCGGCGGAGAGTTTCTGCTTGAGTTGATTACCCTCCACGCGCTCCATCGTGAACTTGTAACCAATATTATTCTGGTTGTTGTAACTCTCCAAATAGGCGTAGGTATTGGGCGCAATCTTCAAATGCACGTTCCGGCCCGTGTAGGTGTACGCATCGTTGATGTACTTAATTTCAAAGCCAATCCGAGTTTTGTTAGCCTTCGGAATCACGTAGTTTACCATGAAATACGTAGCCACAGCCAACACTGAAGCCCCCAGCACATACGGAAAGAGCAGCCGCACAAAACTGACTCCACTACTCAGGATGGCAATAATTTCGGTGCGGGCCGCCAGTCGTGAGGTTAGAAACACGGTGGCAATGAATACCATCAGCGGGCTGATGTAGTTGGCCCAGTAGGGAACGAAATTGAGGTAATAGTCCCACAAGATTTCGTTGCCAGGCGCGTGCGTTTTATGGAAATTATCCACCTTTTCGGTGTAGTCGATCATTACCACCACCAGCACAATTACCCCTACGACGAAGACGTAGGTTTGTAGAAAACGTTTGAGTATATACCAGTCTAATAGTTTCATAAATAAGTCGTTAGTCGATAGTCATCAGTCATCAGTCAAGAGTGGCTGGCGCAGGCAGATTGTTATCGCGCCAGCCACTCTTGACTGATGACTATCGACTATCGACTAACAAATTTTTTGCGACTTCGTGGCTGACAAACACCGAGCGGCCCGTGTCGATTCGGACCAGCACCGATTTATCGAAAGCATTGATTTCGTGAACCGTAACGGTGCTGCCGAGGGTCAGGTTCGAGTGATCGAGGTGTTGCAGAAACTCGGTTGAGTGTTCAAGCACGGCCATCAGACAAACGTCTTCGCCGGTGTCTACATCGGAAAGTTTTCGGTAGCCCATCTCGGGCATTTGTCCGGCCGGTGTTGGAATGGGGTCGCCATGGGGGTCAAACTGTGGGCAGCCCAAATACGTATCTAATCGTGTCACCAATTCCTCTGACCGAATATGTTCCAGTTCTTCCGCAATGTCATGCACTTCATCCCAACCGAAACCTAACTTCTGAACCAGAAAAACCTCCCAGAGCCGATGCCGCCGAATGATTTGTAGGGCCAGCCGTTCGCCTTCCTCAGTGAGCCGAACGCCCTGGTATTTTTTATAATGAATCAACTGTTTATCAGCCAGTTTACGCAGCATATCCGTTACCGAAGCCGCCTTCGTTGCCGTCATTTCCGCCAGTGCATTCGTGTTGACTTCGCCCTGTAGCCGATTCGCAAGGTAATAGATGGTTTTCAGGTAGTTTTCTTCCGTAAACGACTGCATATAAATAGACGACACGTTCTCACAACGGTGAAATAAGTGAAAACAGTTTGCTTACAAAGGTAGTTTTTATGTTAAACTTTCTAAAATTTTAGACTAATCTAAAATTTTATTTCAACAATGCTTATCTTTGTCGCGTTATAGGGTTGAGCCCGTCCCAGGGCAACGTGTATGATAAATATGGAAGCGACCAATACATTCCTGAAAAGCTTGCAGCCGGAAAAAAGCACAGCTACGCAGGTCGACACCCACAGTTCGGTGCATGTGCCAGCGAATGCAGGTTTTTTCAGAACGTTGCGGGCTTATTTTGGTCCCGGTCTGATGGTGGCCGTTGGCTATATGGACCCCGGCAACTGGGCTACCGATATTGCCGGGGGTGCTCGCTACGGCTATCGATTGCTGTCGGTTGTGCTGATTTCCAATCTCTTCGCTATTCTGCTTCAGCATTTAGCGTTGAAATTGGGCATCGCTACGGGCCGCGATCTGGCCCAGGCCTGCCGCGACCATTTCAGTCGGCCGGTGGCATTTGGCTTGTGGATACTGGCCGAAATTGCCATTGCCGCTACCGATCTGGCCGAAGTAATTGGCTCGGCTATTGCGCTGAATCTGCTCTTTGGGTTGCCACTCACAGTGGGCATTCTCATTACGGCCTTAGATGTACTGCTGTTGCTGTACCTTCAAAATAAAGGGTTTCAATTGTTGGAGCGGATTGTAGCCAGCCTGATTTTCCTGATTGTGGGCTGTTTTGGGTACGAACTGCTGGTATCGAAACCCGATATGGCCGACGTTGTAGCGGGTCTGGTGCCGCATACCGACATCATCACCAATCCGGGCATGCTCTATATTGCCATCGGGATTCTGGGCGCTACGGTTATGCCGCATAACCTGTATCTGCACTCCAGCATTGTACAAACCCGCGATTTTGACCGCAACGACACAGGCCGGAAATCAGCCATCAAATTTGCGACCATCGACTCAACGGTTTCGCTGTTTCTGGCTTTTTTCATCAACGCAGCCATCCTGATTTTGTCAGCAGCCGCTTTTCACTTTTCGGGTAATCAGCACGTGGCCGACATTACCGATGCCCACCGCCTGCTCGACCCGATTCTGGGCGTTAAACTCGCTGGTATTCTCTTTGCCGTAGCCTTATTGGCATCGGGACAGAACTCTACCCTGACGGGCACGCTGGCAGGTCAGATTGTGATGGAAGGCTTTCTGAATCTGCGTCTTAAACCCTGGATACGTCGGCTCATCACCCGCTTAGTAGCCATTGTTCCGGCTCTGATAGTGGCTATTCTTTATGGTGAACAGGGCACCAGTGAATTGCTGGTATTGAGCCAGGTGATACTGTCGTTACAACTCAGCTTTGCTGTGGTGCCGTTAGTGCAGTTCACCAGCGACAAAGCTAAAATGGGGCAATTTGTAAACCCCGGCTGGGTGAAAGGACTGGCCTGGGCAGTAGCCGGAATTATTATTGGTTTGAACGGTTACCTGCTGTGGGATACACTTGCCTGATTGGCATAATGTAGTGCCGAATCTTCAGTTGGCACTACTCACCCCTGCCACGCTTTTTGAGGCCAGTGGCTCAGATTTAAAAACGACTGGCATTAGGAATGGGGTTCGCTCAGGCGTTAACGCAACGCGTTCATAAATCCGCTCACCATACATCAGTGTATCCCCAAAGGTTCGGCTTGAAATCACATAATCGACCGGCAATGGTTCATCAACCAGTCGGCTGGCCGTTTTCACCCCCACATGATGCAATCGTACTGTGGGGTTAAGTTCTTTATACCAGATGTAATCCCAGTCGTTTTCGCCGATGAGCATACCCACCCGAAGCGAATCCCGTTTCTGTTGGTTAATGAATCGGGCAACTGTCTGGTAAAAAGGTCGCAAGTCTCGCCCGTTCACGTAATAGTTGGTTAGTCGTCCGTCCAGGAATGATATAGGCTGGGTAATTGGCGGCACGGTAATAATGGGGCGAAATGGATTAGTGAGCGCCAAACAAAGAGCCGATACCGAAATCAGCCCTGTCAGCCAGCGTGCAGGCTGCCCGGTGAGACAAACTAATCCATACGCGCAAACCGGACACGCCAGCAGAGATAGCGTGGAGTGAAGTCGACTATGCCAGGGTTGCCACTTCAGGTACGCGCAGAACAACAGGAACATACTGGCAACCATGATGCTCAGCACCAGGTAAGGCTTTGCTTCAGACTGCTTTCTAATCCGTAACAGCCAAACGACGGATGCGCTAAACCAAAGCAGATGAAGCAGATTAGATGCATTATCTTCATTGTTGCTGAGCATAGGCAGGTCGAATTGCGTACCGGTGTAAGTGATGCGTTTATCCACCACCGACATGCCTAACCAGTCGTGCAATTGCTCAACTCCATGTTGCACTACCCAATGAAGACCCGGAAAACCAAAGTGTAGGGCTACATTCCGGCTAACAGTCGAGAGCATCATGCTGAAAGAATGCACCTCATTAACGTAGACGAGTTGCTCCTTCGGGTCGGTTAGTGGATGCCCATACACTGACAGATTGCGGACATAATGGCCCGCGTTTATCATCAACGCTATCCCCACCACCACTAATCCAGCCCCGGCCAACGAAACTATGTTTACTGCCCAACGACCTCTGGATAAGCGGATTAATTCAGCAATACTCCAGGCAGCGATTAACGGAGCCGTGAACAAATATGCTGTGCCTTTGGTCAGTAACGCAAAGCCTAACGCCAACCCGGCCCATAGCAAATCTGTTGTCTGCCGACCTTGATAATACCGCAGCAAACAGATGGCGAGGGCAATTACATAATACGAAACAACCAGGTCATTCTGGGTGGAAGAAGCCTGGAGCACGACCATCGGAATCGTGGCTGAAGCGAATGCTGTAGCCAATTGTACCTTTCGGTTTCCACCCAGCATTCGAGACAGCAACGACAGTTCGAGACAGCAACCCAGGGCGGCTACCCATTGCACAGCATTGGCAAACCAATCATCCCCGCTCAACAGCATTGTGTGCAGAATAATCCATTCGGATAAGGGAGGCTGGTAAAGTTGCCGCTCGATATGAGTCGCAAAGGGTCGAACGCTTTGTTGCTGCATCCAGTGCCCAATTCGACCCATGTGATACGTCAGCGAGTCATTGTTATTGGGTGGATAAACCAGGGCTGTAAACAGCGTGAGGCTAAACACCATCAATATGACAACTACCCAGAACTTCTCTATGCGGGACACGCTCGCCCACCGAATCAGCGGAAACGAGCGCACAGGTACGCACTGACTCAAGGCCCATCCTATACAAACCAGAGCGATACATAGCCAGGCCCAACCCAGGTGCGTTTCGTCTACCGAAGTAGACACGCTCAGCATCTCGGTTAGCAGTACAACCAAGGCCGTGATTAGCAACGAAGTCGTCAGGAAACCCCATCGAACGGGGGCCACTGTTGCCCTTCTTCGGTAATAGGCCGACTGGCCATACCACAAGCTACCGATAGCCAGCAGCAGCCAGATTAACTTCATGATCGCCCTGGTATGACGTTACGTTTACCCGCGTCTGAGAACGGGCAAACATATTGTATTTCAGAATACAGTAAATCGCCCGAAAGCCATCTTTCCAGTTTATTTTCTTCCCTTCGGCATAGGTGCGACCATAATAGGAGATGCCCACTTCGTAGATGCGAATATGCGGAATACGGGCAACTTTGGCCGTTACTTCCGGCTCAAACCCAAAGCGTTTTTCGTTGAGTTTCACCTGTTTGATGATGGACGTCCGAAACGCTTTGTAGCAGGTTTCCATATCTGTCAGGTTAAGGTCCGTGAACATGTTAGAAAGCAGGGTCAGGAACCGATTGCCCACCGAATGCCAGAAGTAAAGCACCCGGTGCTGCCGACCGCTCATAAACCGCGACCCAAACACGACATCAGCCTTTTCTTCGAGCAATGGCCTTAAGATAACCCCATATTCGCGGGGGTCATACTCCAGATCGGCATCCTGTATGAGCGTAAAATCGCCGGTAGCACGCTGGATACCCGTCTGCAACGCAGCCCCTTTGCCCTGGTTGATGGCATGCCGAATGTACTGAATCTGATCCTGATTCGTCGAGTCTATATAGTGCCAGACGGCCCAGCGGGTCTGATCGGTTGAGCAGTCATCCACAACAATGATTTCCCGCTCCAGGTCTGCTGGCAGAGGAGCCGTAACTACACGGTCGAGCAGGGTACAAATCGTTTTTTCTTCGTTAAACGCTGGAATGATGATAGAAACTTTCATAGGCAATCAACATCAGGAGATTTAGTACATTATGCTTATTTATCGTTTACAGAGGGACTTCTGAAAAACGTGCAAAAATCATGCAGAATTAACCTTTCAGTATATAGACCTGATGACGATGTTCGGCTGGCTGCTCACTGAAAGCCGTGATGGAAATATAAAGCCTGTCGGATGACGAGCTAACCAGACGCACTTCGTGTGTTGTCCCATCGAATTCGATCACCCGCGTCCAGGACTTACCCGAATTGCGGCTATACATCAGTACACTTTTGGCATCGGAAGAAAGGCAGCTATACGAAACGGCCCATAACTCATCACCCGATGCGGCTTTTCGGCTAACCATATTTACGACGGGACTACGGCGGTAAGGATCGGGCAGGACTAACTTATCAAACCGCTTGCCGTCGCAGGTTCTGACAATAAAGTTTGTGCCACCTAAATAATCGCTGCCAAATACCACAGCCTTTTCCGTTTCCGCCATCGACAAATGGCCGCCCGTTTGATGATGAAATCGGTTTAACAACCGCCAGCCGCCCTGCTTTCGTGCAGCCAGTTTATCAAAGTGCGACAGGCTTTCATTCACCCATAGTTGTTTTTTATTGTCGCCATCGGTCAGAAAAACACGGTTTAACAAGCGGCAGTATTTGACTATATGAAGGTGCTTATTCACGCCCTGCCGCATCAGAAAATCAGACGTTTGCCAGGTGTCGCCCCCATCGAATGAATAATACAGAAAGGCCAGATTTTGCCAGCTTCTACCCTGCCAGAGTGAGCCATATTCGCCAATCAGGAGGGTTTGGTCGGGTAGTTCGGTCATGCCGTTGTTAAAGAGAAAATAACTAATGGGTGTGGATAGATGCAATACTGCCCGGAATGATTCTCCTCCATCATCGCTTTTATAGATGGTGCCGCCGGAGCAAATAAACAGTGCGTTCTGCCGACTGACGAACAACGACATAATAGGCTGCTGAAACGCATGAACCAACGTAGCCGACTCACCCAGATTCGTGCTGTGGTATAACCCATTTTCGTCCGAGTAGAGGCAACCCCAGTGCGTTCCATCACCAGCTTGAAAACAGTATTTCCAGTCAACGGCTACCGGCTCAAAAAGTAGTTCTTCTGCCAAAAAAGAAGAGCAGGCATTGCCGGATTCAGATGGTTGAGCGACCGTATCGGCAATGGATAGGTAGGCTCCAGTTTTAAACTTTACGTATTGATTACCAATATGATAGAAGCGTACATAATGGGCAATTTCCCACAGAGCAAACGAAAAAAGCTCCCTCACTTTACCCACTCGCTGAATGTCTATTAAAAACTTCCAGAAATATTTTACCCAATATGGGTGTGGATACCTAAGCTGCGCGAAATATTTTGATGAAACGTCCATGATGGGTTAGCATTTGAGGTTAAAATGGTGTGATTAGAAGCGGGTTAAGCCGCTTTCATGGGCACGGTTCGGCGGGCCACTATCGTGTACATGAGTTGAGTCTTGTTGTGCTGGGCAAAAAACTGATTGTGATAGCTAATCCGAATGTCGGCGAAGCCCAGAACGCTCAAAAACTGTTCGAGGATTTCGGGCGTGAAATGCCACCAGGTTTCTTCGGGGTGCCCCACAGCAGCAATAGGCCGGAATATGACGGAGGGGCCAAGCAGTTTATTCCGAATTTTTCGCACGACACCGTTACCTAACCAGCCGAACAGCCGGTTGATGATTTTCTGGCGGTTGTTGTCCAGAATTTCCGTGACAACGATGGTTTCTTTCGTAATCGCGGCAGCCTGCTCCAGCGCCAGAAACGGATCGCGCACATGAAGTAGAATGCTGCCAAACGTACTGACATCAACTACGCCAACCGCTTTCGGAATGTCATACACGGTTCCCTGCACGAACTCCGCCCGCGAGTTAAGCAATGAGTGACCTAAGCGGTAAGCGTTGTTAATTTTTCGGATGTGGTTCCTGCGCTCAGGCGCTAAAGCCGCACCGTCCTTGTGGGCATAGGGAACAATGTCCCAATCGTTTTCCGGCGACAGATCGTAACTGACGACAGCAGCGCCTTTCTTTTCCATGTAGAACGAAAGAAATCCGTTCGCGGCTCCCACCTCCAGAACGCGCTTGTTTGTTAAATCAACATGGCCCAGGTAGTCGTCGGCGGAAGTACGCAAATCCCATTCGCCTTTCATTTCGCCTAAGCCGGGTAGGTCAATGGTGTGGTAGAAGTAGTAATCGTCGGGATTAAGTTGTGCTGGAATGTCAACAGGGAAGATTGACGTCATGGTGTATTTTGTTTAAGAATTGAAAAATGGTGTGGATAAATCTCCGGGTGGTTTATCTGATTTCGACTGTTTATCGGCGCAGTTGGAAAAAGGTGAGTCGCGGTAAGCAAAATTTTTTACTAATTTTTCTGACTTACCTTTTTAGCCCATCGCCTATTCACCAATAATCAGTTGCTGGGCAGGATGATAGACCATTGCTTTTTATCTTCGCCCATTCGACTATCCTATGCCAACCCGACCCCTACCCATTTACTCAACAGACCGCGATTTGTATGATGCCCTGAGTCGTCGTGATGAGCGGGCTTATCAGTTTTTATACGCTGAATCATTGCCCTCATTCCAACACTGGGTGGTCGTAAACAGCGGCACCGACATGGATGCAGAAGATGCGTTTCAGAAAGGAATGCTCAATTTTTTGCTCAACATCGAAACCGGGAAATACCAGTTTCAGGCTGAAACGCGCGTGACGACGGTACTTTTCGAGTACTGTAAACGCGTTTGGCTAACGGAGTTAAAATCAGCCCGGCTACGCACCCGTGCCACCATGCCCGACACCGTCGAAGCAATAGACACCGCCGACGTGGAGCAGGACTTGGCCCGTATGGACATAGTGAACGTGGTGCGGCAGTCGCTTGGGCAGTTGAAAGACGAGTGCCGGAAGGTAATCGAGTGGTTTTATGTCGATGAATTGTCCTTACGGGAAATCGCCGAACGGCTGAACATGAAAGAATCGTCGGTTAAATCGAAGCGGTACGACTGTGCGGAGAAGTTAAAAGCGTTTTATCAGCAAACGGCTAACAGACACGGATTATGAACTTGTCAGAAGAACAATACGAGGTTATTGAAGCCTATCTCACCAACGAGTTGTCGGCGGCAGACCGCGCGCTGTTTGAAGCCGACATGCAGGCCGACGCTGAATTACAGACCGAAGTTGACCGGCAGCGTACCCTTCGGCTGGGCCTACGGGCGTTAGGCATAGAGCAGGCGATGGAACGGGCGAAAGCGCAGTATCAGGCCACAACATCGGCTCCTGAAGCGTTGCCGGGTAAACAACCCATTGTTCGACCATTGGGTAGCTGGCGCTATTGGGCTGCGGCTGCTTCGGTGGTGGTCGTGCTGGGCGTTGGGTATTACGCTTACCAGCAAACCACAGACCAGCAGACCGATATCGCCTATGCTGAAACCGTTAGCCCCAACGAAACCGATCAACTACTGAAAGATTTTCCCTCAGAACAGGTTTCACCCCAAACCCGCACGCAATGGTTGGATGCGTTCACTGACTACAAAGCCGGGAAGTATGATAAGGTCATCGAGCAACTACGAACGCTGCCCGCCGACAAGCAGACCATTCATTACAAAAAATACTTCCTCGGCCTAAGTTATCTGGCTAACAAACAACCCGCTGAAGCGATTCCACTCCTGAGCAAAGCACAGGCCGCTCCTTCCCTCAAGCTCCGCCAAAAAGCCAACTGGTTTCTGGCGCTGGCCTATGTAAAAAACGGGCAAAAGGAAAATGCCCTGCCCATGCTGAAGCAAATCAGCACCGACAAGGCCCACCCGTTTCACGCGCTGGCGAAGCGCGTAGTAGAGAAGATTGATTAAGTTTATTTCTTATGATTTTTCGCTCACCGGGTTAGTTGAATTGAATAAACTAACAGTAGGAATGCATAGTGTATGTTTCCTGGAACTGACCACCCCCAACCCCCTCCTGTTTTAGGAGGGGGCTAACAAGGACGCTATTTTGCTCATCCTCCACTCACCTGTAAGGAAACAAGGTTTGCTTAGGAAAAGCCCCCTCCTAAAACAGGAGGGGGTTGGGGGTGGTAAAACGGCGATTATTTACTTCAACTCAATTAACCCGGTGAGCGAAAGTCCTATTTTTATTGATTAAACAGCGTCTGCACTTCATTGGCCGTTAAGGCTCGTTTATATATCCGAATATCATCCATCGCTCCTTTGAAATACCAGGGAAGATCTTTGTATTGAGCACCAAATTTCAACTCTCCACCCGGACAGGGGTCTATTCCACTGGGAGACAGGTCAGTTCTTTCATATTGCAACACGTTGTTAAAATACATCCGGGCCGTTTTACCACTATAGGTAAATACCAGGTGATACCAATTGGTAAGAACAACTGGGGCGGTAAATCCTAAGCTCTGCCAGCCTAACCCACCCTGACAGTTGCTCCCCTGCTTGATGTCAGTCATAAACGTAAGCTTCGGCCCAATATCGTTCTCTGCTTTCATTAAGGAACTATACGTTTGCGGGAGACCGTCGCTAAAGCGGGCTTTATTGTAAATCTGCATCCGGCCATCCACGTTGGCCGGTATAACGGCAGGTTTGATCCAGAGACTAATTGACATCGATTCCGGGTTCAGGGTATTGTTATCGTCCATGTAGAAATAATCGCCTGCCCCGTTTAGCAGAATGGCCGAGTTCGCATTGCCCTTGCGGTCGGTTGTGAAACTTGTCCCAACTAATTTAACGTGATTGTTATAGCCACTAACGTCCAGCAACGAGCGATCTGTAAAAGCCACAGACGCGATTAAATCCTGGGCAACCGGATCGGGTTGCGTCGTAAAGGACATAACAGGACCATATATAATCTCTCCATTTGCCATTCGGGCATAGGAACGATAATAATAGGTTTTGTTCGGGGTCAGGTCGTTTAGGTTAACAACTGTGTTCACGCCCACGGTGGGACTAACGACTTTAGCCGCCGGGCTGTTCACGTTCGGGTCGTTGGTCGTTGAGGAGTAGTAGATGCCATATTCAACGGCAGGCGGATTGCCGAGATGCAATACGACAAAATTAATGGAAGCCGTAGTGACGCCTACACTGGCTGTGCCATTCGTATTAGCCACCGGATTTTGCCCCGTTTGGAACGTTTGGACAATAGTGCTGTAGCCAGTTTTCAGTGCCGAATTGACTGCATAACTACGAGCATAATAGATGGTGTTGGGCTGGAGGCCGGTCAGCGAAATAGGAATGGCTGTACTAAGGGCTAGTGGACTGGTCAGTTCTGCTTTGAAATCTTTACTTTCATCTGGCAACTGATTCGTTGGCGAATAACAGATGCCATACCGGATAATAGTTGCATTACCATTTGAGGTTATGCTCATGCCCGCCAGTGCTGAGGTGGTCGAAACGGTTGTAATCGCCTGGAGCGTAACTGTCGGCAGCACAGCATTACTTACCGTGATGGTTTGCTGAAGGGTGGTTCCCAGCTTGCAGGAGTTTGTCAAGGTGGCCTTTACGGTATACGTTCCGGGGGCCGAGTAGGTATAACTGGCCGTCGTGCCGGTGGTCGTGGTGGTAGGCGTGTTATTGCCAAAATCCCAAACCACGTTGTCGATGGTGCCAGCGCTGCCCGTGATTGAAAAATCAACCTTCAATTGCTGCGGCTGAGCCGTAAGCGTACCGGATGGTTGCACGCAGTCACGCTTTGTTTTTTTAGTGGGAATGTCCCAGTTGCCGCAGCTTAATAGCAGGGTGCCAAAGCCACAGATTAAAGAAATAACAAGGAGATAAGTACGTAACGTCTTCATTTTCAAGAAAAAAAGAGTGTGGAATAAATCAGAATGTGTAACCAACAGCCAATCCTACCGATTGCGAGGATGGCTTCCAGTGCAGTCCGGCGGTGCGCGGCTTTGGTTTGTGCATCAATAGGTACACTTCGGCTATGGTAGCCACTGCCGCCACGCCAAGGCAGGCTTTAAACAGGCCATTCTTCTGTTGAGCAGTTTCGGCCGCCCGGTAAGCCTCCTCATACTTCCGGTAGTCGTCAGAGGGGCCAATAATCCCGCTATTGGTTGGGTCAACGGCTTGGCTGACTTCATTCAGCGTAGTCATTTTCGATTGGTAATCGCTTCGCAGAAGTATAGCATACGCACCCACTCCAACGGCAACAGCCCCCGTAAAGAGTTTCAATCCGATGTGTTTAGGCTTTAACTGGTTATCAATCGTCCGAATCTGAAGCCGTAGGGTTTCCTGCCGGGTGGTTGTATAACTGAGCGCTTTTGTGTAATTCTCCCTGGCTTCTACGTACCGTTTCTGGTTAAAAAGCTGATTACCGATGCGCTCGTAATAATCGGTAATCTGGGCTTTGGTAAGAGCATCATCAGGATTGAGATTCAGGAGTTGACTAAATAAGTTGACAAGCTCCGCGCCTTTACCCTGCCGCATAGCCTCTTCCACCAACTGGCGCAATCGCAAACCCGCTGTACACTCCTCAATCTGGCCTTTAGCATAGGTATCGTTTTCAAAACCAGGCACTTCCAAGCAGTTCTGATACTGCCGACGCGCTTCAAGGTATTTACCTTCTTTAAACAAATCGTCACCCCGCTTTTTGTACCGATCATATTCATCATCGACGATGGCGGCTGTGGGGGTTCGCCCCATTGCGGGCATGGGTGGCGGAACAACAAAGGAGAGGAGCAGGAAAAGGATGAACGGGTGTAGTTGTTTAGTCATTATTGTTGGGTTATTGGTTTGTGCATTGTTTAATCTTCCGTCTGACGTCGGGCGTATCTTTCAGCGCCTGCGCTACCAGATACCAGCTTTTAGCGCCGTCAAATTCATCGGTCGCAAAAATTTTATCGGCTTTGGTCATGTATACGGTGTAGGCTCCATCGGCCTTGGTCGTAACAAGCTCATGTTCTTTGGCTGATGCGTGCGCTTTCGTAAACGCAGCAATGGCTTTGGTTTTGTTGTTGCCGTTGGCAATCGCTTTGATTCCCTCTTCAATCAGTTCGTCGTAGGCGTTTTGCTGCTCCTGTTTTGCCTTAGCCAACTTCTCGTTAGCGTCTTCTACTGATTCGGCAGGATTAGTATTTGCTGATTCGGGCGTAGCCACCTTTGGCGACTCGGTCGCTGTTACTGTTGCCGAAAGCGGAGTATTACTCAACGGCGTTTGTTTCTGCATTTCCTTACCCGCTGCATCGCGCAACGCAAGCACGTCCCGGCGGGCGGGATCGAGATGTAAAGCGCTGTTTGTCAGCACAAGAGCAGTTCCATAATCTTTCCGTTTGTAAGCCTGCCGCGCTTTGTCGAGGGCAACGTCAATTCGTTTATTCAGCGCAGCTTTCGATTCACCGGGTAGTGGCAGCAACACGGTAGTTTCTGTATTTGAGGGCGTTTTTGATTTTAAGCCGTTAGATGGGACACCACCCGTCGTTGAGGTGCTGTCTATTTTCTGAGTATTCTTTCCTGTTGGTCCTTCAGGTCCTCTCAAGGTAAAATAAAGACCCAGTCCGGCTACCCCTATTGCCACCGGAACAATGACCCGCCACGGAAAAGCCCGAGCAGGAATACTGGCAATGGGTTGGCCTATTACTGCATCCGGTACTGCTTTGGTTAGCAAAGGCCGGCTGGTCGTGCTATCACCATGAATGCCGGGCTTACTGACCACAGCCGGTTGCCGCACTGTTTTTAGAGGAACAGATACCGGTGGCGGCACATAAACGTCGGTTTTCTCTTCCTGATACACATCCGTGAGTTCAGCCTCCGCTACCGCCAGAGGTTTCGGCTGGAGTCGTTCGATGCACAGGACTAACCCCCGGGCGGCTTCGGCATGGGCAGGTTCGAGTTGCAGCACCTGCTCATAGGTATGTTTTGCCTGCTCAGTCTGTTGCTGTGCCAATAAGTCGGCAGCCTTAGTCAACAAATCGTTAATCTGCTGTTGATCAATAGCCGCCCGGCATTGGGTTAGCCCCTGCTGTGCGTCGGCATGGTGTTCCCGTTTAGCCAGTATCTGCTCAAACAAATTAATGGCCTCCCTGTATTGCTGCCGATTCGCTAATTTCTGCGCGTCGGCTAATCGTTGCGGAATACAGTCCAGCAAATCCAGCAGTTCACTTTCCTTCCGAACCCGTTCGTGAATGTCGCGTACCAAACACCGCCGAATCATAGCCGCATAGGGTTCGGCAATCTGGTTCAGTCGGTCAGGCAATTCCACCGATATAATTTTCTTCTCAATCTCGCGCCGAACCGACTGCTCACTGCTGTTTTTCAAGTCGGACCGGAAGGGTTTTTCGCCCGTCATCAGTTCATACAGAATGACGCCAAACGCCCATAAGTCGAGGTTGAAACTAACCCGACTGCCTTCAATTTGCTCGGGGGCTTTATAGGATGGCGTGCCGCGCCCATCGCTCAGGTCGAAATCAGAACTGTCGAGTTCGTCGTCGCTGACTAACTTACTCAGGCCAAAATCGGCGATTTTCGGAATAAATCGCCCGGCGTTATCGCGCGAGATGAGAATATTGGCCGGTTTGAAATCACGGTGAACAATCCGGTGGCGGTGCAGGTGCTGAAGACCCAGCAGAATTCCCTGCGTGAGATCGTAAATCTGGGTGGGGGTCAGCGTTACGCGCCGGAGCAAATCGGCCAGATTACCATCCGAATAGTACTTCATGATGGCAAAATCGCTCACACTGGTGTCGGTTTCCAGCCGATAACAGGCATCGTATCGGGCAATATTGGCCTGCCGGGGAACACGCTGGGCCAATTCGACTTCGGCTTTCAGCGACTTGGTATCATTGCCTTTAAACTCACTTATTTTAATAGCAACCCACTCGGTTTCCAACTGGTCCTCAACCTTAATGACCCGCCCATAGGAGCCACTACCCAATAAAGCCCCTTCGTCATTCGGGCGGATGGGATAGCGTCGTTTGAAGTCCTGAAACGAAGTAAACGATTGAGTCATAATGTGGGGGATAGTTGAACAGTATACTGTAAATCAACGATATGCCAAAGGCAACTTATCCGAAAATCGGCCATAAAAAACCGGGGTTTGCCGCCCCCGCGTTCGACTTTTCACCTGCGGAGCGACATATTGATGCAACTCACGTATGGTAACAATCCGGTCGCCGTCGAGGTCGCCCTGCCCTCGCAAGCCCTTCAGCATAAAATACGTAAACGCGCCCCCCGCTAAGCGCCCATCTTCAATGGCGCTTTGGGTCGAGCGGCTCGCCAGCATCATGGCAACATTGCTCCCCTCACTTACGCTTCCGGCTATCGTGCGTCGGCTGGTCTGCTGCTGCGTCATTCCACCCGACAGGCAGGCATCGGCGATACACAGTTTCGTCGTCGCTCTGGATTCATGAAACGCTTTTTTAATAGCCCGGTACGTCAGTAATCTTTGCGGGTCGCCGGGTCGGGCATCATAAGGCACAAAACTGTCGGGCAGGCCATGCCCCGAAAAATAGAGGATAACCCGGTCGCCGGATGCCGCCTGCTGAAAGACAGTTATCGCCCGACTGATATTTGCCTGTGTCGCCTGCCGATTGGTCAGCAGTTGGATGTGCGAAGCCGGTACGCTCCCGCCTGCCCTGCTTTGCAGAAACGAAACAACCTGCCGGGCATCCCGGTCGGCAAACCGCAAATCGCCCGTCGAGTAAGACAGTGCCTGATAATCCGCAATGCCAATCACGACGGCATAGGTTTGCCTGGTTGGTGTTGTTTTCTGGATACCAACCAACGCATTCCAGCAAATTAACAGGAGACAAAGCATGGGTTAAAGCGTTTCAATGGGTTGGACGATTTCCGGTTGCGTTACGTAGCTGATACCAATTAAATAGGCCGAATAATTGTCTTTCGTTTGCTCCGTACATAACGTCTTTAACGATTGCCCTTTGGCCTGATCGGGTATATTACTGGCTATTATCATTTCTAACGTATAGTCATCAATCGTCTCTAATACGCCATCGGAACACATAAAAAAATAATCCCCCACCTGAATATCGGTCAGGAGCGCAACATCTGGCTTAGGCCGCACTGGCGACCCGTCGGCATCGGTCAGGCTGGCCACCACAGCCCGACTTAACAGGTTGCGCCAGGGGTGCGTTAGTGCCTGCGTAGCGGTAATGATGCCGGCCTCAACCATATCGTTCACCTGTCGGTGGTCCTGCGTCCGGAAGATGATTTTCCCCGCCCGCAGTTGATATACCCGGCTATCGCCAATATGGGCAACCGTTGCCCCCCGCTCGTGAAATTGCAGCAAAGCGAGGGTTGACCCCATTCGGTTTACGAGGGGGTGGTGTTGTAAATAGTCGGCATACGATGCGTAGGCCCGACTGAGAGCAGCCTGCATATGGGCGCTGTCTAAAGCAGGACAGCCCATTGCCGACACGTAGCTTACGACTGCCTCGCACAGCAACTGACTGGCGACTTCGCCTTTATCGGCACCGCCCATGCCATCGCAGACAAGAAAAAGTTGTGTGTTCTCCGTTGCCTTGTCAACAGCCGGATACAGCGCATCCTGATTGATCGTTCGCTGACCAACCTGCGAAAAGGCAACCGGTAAAGCGGGTTGAATATGCATAGGTTATTGCGTTCGGTCGGGATTAAAATCCAGTTCGACTTTATAAGTATCGAGCATTGGTCTGGGTATCGAAAAATGGGTCAGGCGAAACCGATCTGCTCCACCGAGGGTAATTATGTTTTCATCGCCAACGTCAATGATTTCGGTTTTCTGTAAAAGCGTATCATCTACCAGCGTACCGTTCAGGCTATACTGCCAGGTTTCCGTTGTGGGATCAATGGCCCCATCCTGAAGTTGGTAGCGCAGTTGCCCGGTCCATTTGTCGAATGTGACGGTGAGCGTACAATGCCGACGGCTGATGAAACACCGGCCATTATGCACAAACCGTTCAAGCTGAACAGAACAGGAATCGGCGGTGCCAACGACGTTGCTCCCAAACCGAAGCAGGTATATTTTTTCGGGTTTATCCAAATACGTCAACTGACCGAATCCGGGCAAACCGTGCACAATGTTTTCATTATACTGAAACGCTTTTTGCAGCACGTTAACGGCCCCGCAACCTACGTGCGAGCAGGTAATCGACCCCCGTTCGGCATCGGCGGCCCGCACCATAATCCGACGGCCGCATTGCTGGCAGGTAATCAGCGTTGTTTTAAATCCACTCATGCCCGTTACTCGTCCATGTCATGCACATCGCCGTTGTTCACATACGTATCATCATCGGCCTCGTAGGCATTAGCCAGATAAACAGGGCCGTTATCATCGGCCTCATCAGCCGTATCCTCGTCGGCAGGAATCGCTGGCGTATCAACAGAATCCTCCGACTCCAGAATTGAATCGACCACTTCTTTCGACATGGCATTTTCCAATTCCTGACTGAAATCGTCATTGGAAAGAATAAATGGCTGGTCTAAGCGAACGGCTCCCGTGAGTTCGCCATCTAAGGAATCGTAGCGGTACAGGGTATCTAAGCCATCATTTCCCGTTGCATCGACCACCCGGTATGTATTGCCATCCGCTCCATCTAACACTAAGGTGTCAATAATGCCGTCCTGATCGAAGTCGAGGCCCATGACGCGCTGCCCGTTGAGATAGCCTTCAATAATGGTGGGTTCGGTTTCGTCGATCGGTGCAGGGGTGGTTCCCGTTGTATGCGCTACCGGCGGGGTATAGGGCTTAACCGGCAATTTCTCTCCGGTGATTTGTTCGGTGTACTCCTGGCGTTGTTGCAGCGACAAGCCACTCCACTCCTCTTTCTCGAAGGTGTTGTACCAGTGCCCGTGCCAGTTAAACACGCCCCCCATGCCTACTTCGTCGCGGGCGGCTGCGAATGCCTGCTCAAACGACATTGAATCGGTTACTTTCCCCGCCACGTCAATATCATCCGGCAAAGAAGAAGTAGTAACAGCAGACTCAGTAGCAGGTGCTTCAGTGTCTGACGTTTGGTTAGTTCGTTCCGAAATTTTGTGGCTGATCGCCAGTGCGGCACCGCCCAAAAGTAGTGTAGCGGCCGAGATGCCCAGCGCTTTCTTTTGGTTGATATTCAGGCCAGATTTGGCAGAAGTTGTAGCGGGTTGGTTCATGAGATAGGCATCGGTTGACAAATCGGTTTGATTAGGACGTGGCGACATGGTTGATAGATTGCTAAATGGTGAACGTTGTGGGTTTATCGGACTAATCGAAAAAAGGTAAGTGGGATGGCTAAAAAATTTTCAGTTCACCCATACCGCCTGGCAACGGCGGCAGGTCTTTTGCTGAGCAAGCGATTCCCACTCCCGAGTCCCGAACGAATCGCGGCAGGCCGGATTGGGGCACCGATACCGATCCCGATACTCTTTATCGATAAGTTCCAGTTTTTCCTCCGTCGATAAGAGCGTCGAACAGAGCGTAGGGACCAATATACTTAAACCAGCCCCCGACAGAATATGGAGCAACGGTAAAGCGGCACCTCCCGTTGACAAAGCAGCGCCTATGCCTACGATAGACGAGAGGATAACGCTGCCGGTCCGAATCATTTTTTCGCGATTCCGGCAGTCACGACGAAGCAGAGGATACTGGATATACACCTGTTGCAAATCAGCAAACTCACGGGTAAAGTCTGCAACAAGTTTATCGGGTTCAGGAGACTTTGCAATCGATGGAGTAATCTTGACGGCAAGTGGCGGTTCAGGGCGGTTCGTTTTTCGTAACTCAAGCAGTTGGCTAACCGTAAAATCACTGTCGGCGAGCTGTATTACGTCCTGACTATCAACAATTTTCCTTGCAACCCGCACGCCATTCACAAACGAGCCATTCTTACTGCCGTTGTCTTCAAAAATAAAACTATTGGCTGTACACTGAATCAGGCGGGCATGATGTCCGCTTACTCTCCCATTTGGAATAACGATGGTGTTGTCGGCTCCCCGCCCAATCGTATAGGCCGGAAGCTGGCTCAAGTCCTCAATCAGTTGCTCATACTGACCAGTAGTAATAGGAGAGCGTAAGGAAGGCATGGAAATGTGGATAGCAACGGATGGGCAATTTACATAATTGATATAAAATAGCGCTGAGATGCTCTACATATTTTCTATTCGGCATATTTCTATACAAAAAAAGAGATGACCCGCTTACCAAACGGGCCATCTGCCAAATTCACCTAAATAAACAAAACCCAAACGAGTCACCCTATTCTGTCTACATACGTGCAGAAAAACAGCATGGTTTTCATCACATAGCCAATATTCTTCATTCATTGGCCATAGTTGGCGTTTTAAGATGAACTGGCAACTTTCGCCTAAAGCGCGAATAACGAAGCCAAACATCGGTTATCTTTGCCCGGTTTTAATCCACTCGCTGAATAAGAAGGCGCAAGCCTGTTTTATGGAAGATAAGAAACATTTGGATACCGTTACGGCTGCTGGTTTGCTGGTGGCTATGGGCATCATCTACGGCGACATTGGTACGTCGCCCCTGTATACGCTCCGCGCCATTATTGGCCCCGATAACGCGATTCGGGCCGACGTTGTTCGAGGGGCACTTTCCTGCGTATTATGGACGCTTACTCTGCAAACAACCGTTAAATACGTTATCCTGATCCTGCGGGCTGATAACCGGGGAGAAGGTGGCATTTTTGCCCTCTATGCCTTAGTTCGTCGACACGCCCGCTGGCTTACCCTCCCGGCCATCATTGGCGGATCGGCCCTGCTGGCCGACGGTATTATTACTCCGCCGATTTCCGTTTCGTCGGCGGTTGAAGGGCTGCGGCTGCTGTATCCGGCCATTACGCACATTCAGATTATCGAAATCGTTATCGCGATTTTAACCATTCTGTTTCTGATTCAGGCCTTTGGGACGAGTGTGGTAGGAACGGCCTTTGGCCCTATTATGCTCGTCTGGTTTGTGATGCTGGGCACGCTGGGCATTATTCAGATTGCCCAGGCACCGGGAATTTTGAAAGCGCTTAACCCCTATTATGCGTATTGGCTGTTGTCAGAGTATCCGGGTGGTTTCTGGCTGCTGGGGTCTGTTTTCCTCTGTACAACCGGGGCCGAAGCGCTGTATTCGGACATGGGGCACTGCGGCCGGGCCAACATTCGTGTAAGCTGGATATTTGTTAAATCCTGCTTGGTACTCAACTATTTCGGGCAGGGTGCATGGTTGTTGAGCATGGAAGGCCAGAAGTTGGGCGAACGCATTCCGTTTTATGAGGTAATGCCCCCTTGGTTCCTCACCATCGGCATCAGCATTGCCACGGCCGCTACCGTCATTGCCAGCCAGGCGCTCATCAGTGGTTCCTTTACGCTCATCAGCGAAGCCATTCGGCTCAATTTCTGGCCGAAAGTTCGGCTGCGGTATCCCAGCGTTCAGAAAGGGCAGCTTTACGTACCCAGCGTTAATTTCCTGCTTTGGGCGGGTTGTGTGGCTGTGGTGTTGTATTTCCGCGAATCATCGAACATGGAAGCCGCCTATGGGCTGGCTATTACGCTGACCATGCTGATGACCACGCTGCTTTTTTCATATTATCTCTATACGCACAAGTACCAGGCATGGTGGGTGGTTTTATTCCTGACGGTTTATTTAGGCATCGAAGGGTCTTTTCTGGTCGCTAATCTTATCAAATTCCCGCATGGCGGGTGGGTATCTGTGCTGATTGGGTCGGCTATTGCGAGCGTTATGTATATCTGGCTGCAGGCATTCCAGATCAAACTCCGCCTGACCGAATATGTCCGTATCGATCAGTATACACAGGCTATTAAGGAACTCAGCCGCGACATCAGTATTCCAAAATATGCAACGCACATTGTCTTCATGAGCAATGCAGCCCGGCAGTCGGAAATTGAGTCAAAAATTATCTATTCCATTTTCCAGAAACGTCCCAAACGCGCCGATATCTACTGGTTCGTTCACGTTGATACGACCGACGACCCGTACACGATGGAGTACAAAGTAAACACCATTGCTCCCGACGATGCCTACAAAGTGACGTTTAAATTAGGTTTCCGGGTCGAGCAGCGCATCAATCTGTTCTTCCGCAAGGTGATCGAGGACATGGTGAAAAACAAAGAGGTGGACATCACGAGCCGATACGAATCGCTTAGCCGCCAGAACGTAATCGGCGATTTCCGGTTTGTGGTGCTGGAGAAATTCCTGTCGTTCGAGAATGAACTGCCCACCCGCGAACGGATCATCATGAATATCTATTTCACCATCAAAGGCTTCACGACCCCCGAAGACCGGTGGTTCGGTTTAGACAGCAGCTCGGTGAAAGTCGAAAAAGTGCCGTTGGTCATCCGCCCAGTCGAAAACGTCCAGCTTAAACGCATCACATCTTAATTATGAATGAGTGAGTGATAGAATGATTGAATAGGTTCATGCGCCAGCTATTCAATCATTCTATCACTCACTCATTCAATCATTAGCTTATGAAACTCCTCATCACCGGCGGGGCCGGATTTGTTGGCTCATCGCTGGCTATTTCACTGAAGCAAAATTATCCACAGTATCAGATTTTTGCATTAGACAATCTGAAACGACGCGGGTCGGAACTGAGTTTGGCCCGGCTCAAAGCGGCTGGCATCGAGTTTCTGCACGGCGATATTCGGAACAAAGAAGATTTCGATGCATTGCCTGGCGTCGATACGGTAATTGAAGCCTCCGCCGAACCGTCAGTATTGGCTGGTCTGGACGGAACGCCCGATTACCTGATTAATACCAATCTGTTCGGCACGGTCAACTGCCTGAACTATGCGCTCAAACATAAAGCCAATTTTATTTTTCTGTCGACAAGCCGCGTTTATCCGATCAAAACCATCGAAACACTTAATTTCGAGGAAGCCGACACCCGCTTTGTACTGACGGATAATCAACCTGTTTCGGGAGTGTCTTCGCGCGGGATTGCAGAGAATTTTCCGCTTGATGGAGCGCGGTCGCTCTATGGGACGACTAAACTGGCATCAGAACTGTTAATTCAGGAGTATAACGAGTTTTATGGTCTGAAAATGGTCATTAATCGCTGTGGCGTCATCACCGGTCCCTGGCAGATGGGCAAGGTCGATCAGGGGGTGATGGTACTCTGGATTGCCAAACACTACTTTGAGCAGCAACTTGCGTATATAGGGTACGGTGGCACGGGCAAACAAACACGCGATATGCTCCACATCGCCGACCTCTACCGGCTTATCGACTGGGAATTACATAATCTGGATACGGTAAATGGCGAAATCCTGAACGCGGGCGGTGGCGTAGAAAGCAGTGCGTCGTTGCAGGAACTGACCCAAATTTGTCGGGAAGTAACGGGCAAGACCATTCCGATTAAGCAAGTCACCGAGAACCGGGCTGCCGATATACGGCTGTATATTACCGACAACACGAAGGCCACGAACCTCACCGGCTGGAAACCCCAACTCGGCATCCGCGAGATCGTCACCGACATCCACGCCTGGCTGAACGAAAACCGGGCCGCGCTGGAGCCAATTTTGACGTGATGACAACTGTAACCTAACTGAGCGGTTACCCTTTCTTGATGATTTTGGGGTCAATACTCTCTAAGAATATTTTCCTATACGACTCACCCATCGGAATTTCCTTATTTTGATTTTGCCGCCGAATCCGAACTAAATATTTGTAAACAGCCGTCACTTTATCTCTGGCAATTATATAGGATTTATGGACTCTAAAAAATTGGTTTACAGGCAACTGAGCTTCAATACTACTTATAGTAAACAGGGCAGTAAATCGCTCGGTTTCGGTAAAAATTGAAATATAGTTTCGCTCACTTTCTATCCAGCAGATTTCAGTAAAGTAAACGGATTGCAGTTTGCCTTCTGATTTTACATACATGTGTAAATCAGCATTAGGGTTCACGGTTGGTCCGTCGGCTTTCTCTATGATTCGCTGTACTTTTTGCACTGCTTTTAGGAAGCGATCAAACGAAAAAGGTTTATGGAGAAAATCAATAACATCTAAATCATACCCTTGCAGAGCATACTGAGAGTAAGCCGTTACCAATATATATCTATAGTTTTGGCCCATGATTTTGATAAAATCGATACCATTTATTGATTGGGCATCTCTATATCTAAAAAAATAAGATCTGCTGTCTCATGCTGCAAATAAAACACTGCTTCAGATGGATCTGTAAATGTCTGTTTTAATTCCAGAAAAGGAATTTTAGCTATTAAAGTTTCCATATGTTGGATAGCAAACCTCTCGTCTTCAATAATTATACAAGTCATAAACAGATAAAAGTTAGTTTCTTAAGCTCGTATCGTTAACCAGCATGAAAACGTATGACTATCTTGTTCAATTTTAAATAAATGCAAAGAAGGATATAATAAATTAAGCCTGCGCCGAATATTTACTATGCCGATTTTAGTAGATTTTATAATTGGCATAGTGTTTTTCTGATTATGAATATAGAAATCGATACAATTATCTGTGCTACTTATCTTCACTAATAAAGGTATACGTTTATCATCCATTCTACCATGCTTAAAAGCGTTTTCTAATAAACTAATTAGAAGAAAGGGGGCAATAACTTTTTGACCAGTTGATCCTTCAACAACAAAATCAATGTTTAAGCCATTTTCATTACGCAATTGATGTAATGCTATAAAATCTTTCATATAGGCAATCTCTTCATCCAGTAGAACATAGTCTGAATCTTGGCGCAGGCTATAACGCATTATATCAGACAGTTTCAAAACAGAATCAGCCAGTTCGTCAGAGTGATTTAAGCTCTTTACATACAAATAATTCAATGTATTATAAAGAAAATGAGGGTTTATTTGCGATTTAAGAAAACTTAATTCAGCCCAGAGAGATTCTTGCTGTAGACGCATTTTTTGTTCCTCCTGCAAATTTTTCTCTCGCTCCCTTTCTAATTCCTGTTGATTGATACCTTCTATTGCGTGAGCTATGTTTTGAGTAATATCAGGAATGATTCTGATCATATCAAATGTTATCCCTGTAAAGAAATAGGCAGTAAAGAAGGCAATTAATATAAATATTAACCATTCATTAAAGTAGCGTGATACGGTTGGAGGATTTAACCCTTCCTGTTGTAATAGTTTCTGCCGATTTACATCCCATTGCTTCTTTTGACTAAGAGCATGTTCATACTGACTTGATTCAGCGGGTGTTAAGTAATTGTATTGGTACGCAAATCCTATTCTGAAAGAATTATAAATAAGAATACATATAACAACTATAAACCAAATAAATGACATCGTTCGTCCTAAAAGAATTGCCGTTAAAACAATTAAGGAATGCCCAAATGCAAAATCAGTTAATATAGAATCATTAGACGGATTGCCAAAACTAAGCATATTTAAAGCGGACATAACCATTATGGACAAGATACTCAGCCAGCGAATCAACGTATCAGGTACGTTGCCCCCGCTGATTCGAATAGTTTGTCCGCCAATCTTTATTTCGTTCTTTTGCGTTAATAATAAACTGTTATAAAGAATAGAAAAAAGGTTTGCTATACCCACATATGTATATACATAACCTAATACTACATGTGGAACATAGTTGCCCGTATTTATTTTTTCAGAAATCAAAAAAATTGGGCAAAGTAATAAATATGTTCCATTTAAGTAAATAAGCAATTGCCTTTGTTTATTAGCAAAGGGGTTTGACAATTGTTGTTTTGCTTTTTCCAGCAAATTTGTTAGAGAATTCATAGAAGTATCGATCATTATTTTCAGGTAAAATCAAAAGAAGACACATATACACGCCCTGTAACGAGGGAGCTCAGTTCCTCATTGCTTAAACCAACTGATTTGATCAATACATGCGTTGTTATATTGTTTTGAAAACCACTGAGCGTATTTCTACTTTTTTGCAAGGTATCTACCAATTTATCTTTACTATCGATTTGAAAAATGGCTGTATATAAATTGAAATGCGCTAAAACACTTTCAATTAGCATTGGAAGTAGGTGCTCATAACCTTTTAACAGATAGATACCTTCGAGCGCCACAAACGTGTAATTCGCATGAAAGAGTTTTTTAAAAAGAGGGATCTTAGCAAAAATATTCATCATAACCCAGCCCCCTACACCAGGCATTCTGGCAAATCGCCAGGTAGTTGGTTGACCATGAACACCAGCCACTATGTTAGCCCCCTCTTTGAGAACAAAATAATTGTCTTGATCAAAGACCTTCTTAAAAACAGCTAATGAATGGTGTTGATAATAGTTTTTCAGCAACGGCAAAAAGGCCGAAGGCTCCTGTAATTGCTCAAAGCGTTTGTCAATACCAGGAAATAAAGATCGAAAAACAAACGTCCTAAGTGTAGCTATTGATGTAAAGTCAAGTTGCCGGGAAATAGCAAGTGAACGAGTGTTTTTTTCTTCGACATAGGAGTAAAATAAAAACGGCTCGACTCCCATACTTTTAACGTAATTAACGGCCTCGGTCTTTAACAGTTGACCGTATCCTTTTCCTTGGTGTGCCTGAGCAACCGATAAATAACGCCCATAAAAGGCATCCAAATGGGTTTCGTTGTCAATGACTCGATGATCGAGACAATACATTCCTTGAAGCTGGTTATCAATGTACAGGTGAAAGAAAAGTGGATCGTATAAGTCCAGTATTTTGCGAGCCTGCCCAGTTTGCTGATAGCGTATACCTTCTGTTCCGTAAATCGTATTCTTTAATAGTTCAATAGCACCATTATCTGCTTCATGCTTGACTATAAGCAATAAATTGTCTTTCTGAAGCAAAACAGGGACAGGCATAAAATCAAGAGTATTGTTGCTAAACTCAAATAAATTAACAAATATAAAATAGTGTTTATTAATTATACAACTATTAAATTAATATCTACTAATTTTATCGAGTTACTGTATATTTGGCCCAATCACCATCTACTTTATAATACATTACTACTCGTTATTACAGAGTGCTGAGTTATTCGTCCTCAAAAAAGGCCGTTTCGTCCTTGATTCTTACTTGTTTGTCATTTCAACGTTACATAACAGAATCAGTTGTTAATATAATGCTTACCTTTCGGTACTTACTCCTCTTTTGATCGGCTTGGCAACTTACATCCAAGGCATTGCCGCTTCAGGCTACTCATAATCTCTGAATTGAGTACCCACATTATCTGTTCGTTTATGATTACTGTGCTACTTTGCCGCCGTCGGATTACGGCTGTTGTATTCACATCAGTTGTTCATGAGTTTGGGGTAAGATGCGAAGTACAAGCCGATGAAAGCTTGTTCTTGCATAGAGTTGAGATCCAAAAACCAGACATGGCTCTCCTGACAAATGAGTACGTGGATCGGCCTGAGCTATTCGTCCAACTCCGCCAACACAGTCCCGCTACCCGAATTATACTATGCATACTGCCCAATGCTCCTAAGTCTGGTGCTCTCTGGACATTAATAGATGCACTCGATCTCGATGCTATCTGCTTATTATCAGAGCTAACCGATTGCCTGCAGGTAACGAAAGCCGGAGGCACCTATCACTCCTCGCTGCTAAGCAAGTATCTGGCTTATACTACGAACGAACCTTTTCCGGGTTGGCATGACCTGACCGAAGCCGAACGCCGGATACTTACACTAATGGCCGAGAGCAAAACTGGCCCGCAAATTGCCGACGCGCTCCATATCAGTTCCAAAACGGTCGATAATCATAAGTATAAAATCTCGCAGAAACTCAATGTGAAGGCAGGGCCCGGTAGCTTGATTAAGTTTGCGTTAGTGAACCGCGAGAAAATATTGGCGCTAATAGACGATTTGTATAGGTAAGTTATAGGCAAGTTTCCTTATACAAAAATGAGGAAGTACCCCTATTAAAAATGAGTGAGTCCTCTCATGCGCGGAAGTTTTTCGTTCCCCACCTTTGTCTCGTTGACGCGCAACAAAGGCGGATGCCGAAAAGCCTGAAAAGAGAGTAGGTGATAATTTCTTATAGTATTTAAAATGAAGAAGTTGGAAATCCAACAGATGGTGACTTGTCAGGGAGGAAAACTTGATCAGGCAACAGTTTGCGGTATTGCCGCTGGCTTTGCCATAGTTGTACCCAATCCATGGTCAATTGGTGCGGCTTTGGCAGTGTGTTTATCAGGAGATCGATAATTCGAAAAATAATTAATTTTAATAACAACTTAAAACATGAAAAACATAACAATTTCGCAAATGACTACGGTTTGTGGAGGAAGTTTTTGGGGGGGGTTAGCTTGCGGAGCAAGCATAGGAATGGCAGTCTTAGCCCCCAATCCAGGCACAATCGTGTTAGCCGTGGGCACATGTGGGTGGGCCCTTGAGTAAACAAATGTATAGATGGCAGATCGCTTCTAATCTGGTGGTCTGCCATTTCTAAAATTCATAGCGAAAATTTTATCTATATGTTTTTGTTGGTTCGAAACGATTTGCTTCAGTTGGTGAGAGAGGTGCAAAGGCAACCTTTACAAGCCATTTCGTATGCGTTTATTCTCCTATTCCTGTTTAATATATATACGACTGGTTTATCATTCATCACATTTTTGCAGCAAAATACTAATTTGGCTCATGTGATCGGTTTAGATCAACCCCGTCTTTTCCCAGTTAAAGCTTTTATATACTGGACTAGCTTCGATTTAATCATACGTCTTCTATTACAGCCACTTGTCGGATTAGATATTGCCAGGTACAAACGTCTCCCTTTTTCAACAATAATATTGACTAATTATATCTTCTGTAAAAATTTATTAAATCTTTATAGTATATATCCATTCCTACTGTTGCCTGCCTTATCCACATTAGTCAGCACACAAATTGAAACGATGTTATTATTTGTTTGCCTTATTGTAATTTGTAACACAAGCCTTATTTTTTTAATTAAAAGTCGCATTAGTCGTATCTGGTTAGTTGGTCTCTTTCTTGTTATTGGTATTTATGCATTAGGGGATGGTATTCTATTAACGGAAGTATTAACAGAATTTGAACTTCGACAGACACTTTTTATATTCCTGCTTATAGGAAGTTTTACTATTGGTCTGTATATTCTCAACTATCGATGGCTTAAAAATAATTTATACCTCGATGCCTTCGATACCCAATTGTCTAATTCATGGCCATCCAGTTTTATCCATCTTCCTATTAACGCTCAATTCGTATGGAGTCTGGTGGAGTTAGACATAAGATTAATTTTACGGAATCGTCGTCCCAAGCAGTTTTTCTTAGCAAATGCCATACTTTCGACAATTTGTACAGTGTGGCTATCTGACACTTTTTTGAATCAACCCGTAAGTATTTTTCATTTTATAATGGCTTCTGTCTTAGGCGGCTTTGTGCTAATGAGTCATCAACAACTTATGTTTGGCTGGGAAGGTACTTATTTTGATGGTTTGCTGGCTCGTCCTATTTCCTTAGTAGAATTATTCCAGGCAAAACGTACTTTGTTTACCGCCAACTGTGTATTAATTTATAGTCTGTGGCTGCCATTTTTCTGGGATAATAGCTTAGTCTTTCTCTTATTAGTTTGTAGTTTCTTATTTAATGCTGGTATTAATGCTAATATACTATTGCTATTTTCTCTTCTAAACCGTTCTACTATTGATTTAAGTCAGAGAACGCTTTTTAATTATCAAGGTATAAATAGTGCACAGGTTGTAGGTGTGATATTAATTACGGGCCTTCCTGCCGGATTTTTATTGGGTATAGAATTCATCACACATGTATTCTGGATAGCTTTATTTTTTGTTGGACTTATGAGCACGATTTGTCTACTATTCAGAGAACGTATTCTAAATCTAATTATATATTTGTTTGCAGCCAACAAGTATCATCTTGCCGAAAGTTTTAGAGATTCAAGACCATAGTGATTACAACCTCAATCAGACATTGCACGACATGAATATTATTCAGGCATCCAATTTACAAAAGCACTACAACGGAAGATGTGTGTTGGACATTAGACAGATATCGATCCGATCAGGTGAAACAGTGAGTTTAATAGGTAACAACGGCGCGGGCAAAACAACTCTCTTAAGGCTTATTCTGGATTTGGTACGACCCGATCAGGGAACGGTTTATCTCAAAGATATACCAGTATCAATGCAAACTGTCTGGAAATATTTTACAACCTCTTATTTAGATGAAAGCTTCCTAATCAACTACTTGACTGCTGAAGAATATTTTTACTTCATTGGGAAAGCTTATAAAATTTCTAAACATGATGTATATAAGGCTCTTAAGTTATTTGATGGTTTTTTTGCTGGTGAAATTCTTAATCAACGCAAATATATTCGAGATTTTTCAAAGGGTAATGCACAGAAAATTGGAATTGCATCATGTTTCATTCAGCACCCTGAATTAGTTTTACTCGATGAACCATTTGCTAATTTAGACCCCACCTCTCGTGAGAATTTAAAACGCATTATTCGCTACTTCAATGATACCCAAGGTACAACAATGCTAATATCAAGCCATGATCTGTCAAATGTTGCTGAAACTACTGAACGAATAATTCTAATGGAAAAAGGGAAAATAATTAGTGACGCTCCCAAATCAGAACAGGCCATACGCCAGATCGAATCTTATTTCACGTCGCCAGCACAGCCAATAGAACTAAAATTTCGCTGACGATGCGAACTCGGTACAAGATTTTAGTATTACCCAAAACAAGCTACTGCATATGAGATCGCAGATACTTCTTTTAGAAAACGCAACAGACCAAGAATCTAATAGTTTTGACTGGTTGCGGTTCTTCTTTATTGCTGCTTTAGCGACTATACTCACCATGCTAAACAATGTGCTGCTTATTGATGATAACATGTACTTTGAGTTTTACGCAAGTCAGCTTACTTACGAACGAATCGAGGAATTTATTCAAATGAAAGACCAATATACTTGGTTTGGTTACGTGATGGTCCCAATTGTATATTTGTTTAAGATTACGGCTGTGGCTTGCTGTTTATCATTAGGCAGTTTTTTGAGCACAAGACCGCTTTTATTTAATAAATTTTTCCGCATCGCTACACAAGCCGAATTAGTGTTACTAATGGGAGTAGTATGTAAATTGATATGGTTCCTATTTATCAATACTTCATATGGTTTATCTGATATTCAAACTTTTTACCCACTGGCTCTTACTAATCTATTTCCGCATGATATAATACCCACTTGGGGAGTTTATCCGCTCCAACAACTCAATTTATTTGAACTTGCCTACTGGTTCGCGTTGGCTTATGGCATCTCGCAGGTAATTGAAATCCCGATGCCAAAAGCGTTTGGCATGGTGGCCGCTTCCTACGGCTCTGGTCTGTTAGTCTGGGTCGTATTTGTCATGTTCTTAACCGTTAGTTTGTCATGAGAAAATACCTGAAATGGGCGCTTCCTATCCTGGCGATTGGCCTGTTGGCCTATCTTGGCTGGGGGTTCACCGCCAAACTACACCACAAACAGGAAACCGCCGAACGGATTCAAACACTGCCCGATTTTAAGGCAGAAGGCCTGAACAACATGATTATTACCCACCAAACGATTGCCAATAAACCGGCTGTTTTCATCTTTTTCGACCCTGACTGTGACCACTGCCAACGCGAAGCGGATGAACTACGCCAACGGGCGGCTGCTCTGGCGAAGGCACAAATTTTACTGCTTTCATCGGCTCCGTTAACCGAGTTGAAGACTTTTGCCCAAACCCATCAACTCATTAACCTACCTAATGTACAGGTGGCGTATATTGACCGGCAAACGGCCTATGAAACATTTGGCTTCTCATCCGTACCCGACCTGCTGATTTACCACACCGACGGCACATTATCCAAACGTTTCCGGGGCGAAACCAGCGTAGAAGCCATCGCCCGGCATCTTTAATACCTCTCTTTATTTACTGATTATCAAAGTCTATGGAACAAATTGTATCGGTTCTCTGGCATCTTCTTTTGCTTTTTATAGCTTACTTCACCCGTCCCACTCTCTGATATGAAATCCCGCAAACACATTGAACGCAGCTTTATTCTGCAGCAGGGGCAGTCCGATTGCGGGGTGGCCTGTTTAGCTTCCGTACTGGTCTATTACGGCGGTCATAGCCGACTCGAACGACTCCGCGAACTGAGTGGCACCGACCCACAGGGCACCTCGCTCCTGGGTTTGTATCAGGCGGCTTCGCAAATAGGATTTGATGCTGAGGGGATGGAAGCGGATTCCGTCGAAAATCTGAAAACCGATGTAAGCGGGCCGGTTATTCTGCACGTTCTTATAGATAACCGGCTGCAACACTATGTGGTGTGCTACGGTTGGGATGCCACTTTACAGCGTTTTACTATCGGCGATCCGGCAAGGGGAGTAATCTCTTATACCACTAACGAATTAGCTGCTATCTGGTCATCGCGGTTGCTACTTGCGCTCACGCCCAATACCAGCCTACGCCAACAGGCCGATGAAACAAAAGCCAAACGCCAGTGGCTGGTGAGTCTCGTTCGAGATGATATTCCTTTGCTTAGCATTGCCACTGGTTTAGGTATAATAACAGCCGGGCTGGGCTTATCGACTGCCATTTTCTCGCAGAAACTTATTGACGAGATTCTTCCGAAACACGACACCAAACGGCTAATGCTCGGTCTGGGTTTATTAGCTTTTCTACTCATAGCAAGGGCCATAGTGAGCTATTTGCGTGGTTTTCTGCTAAATCAGCAAAGCCGCGATTTCAACAATCGGATTATTAATCGTTTCTACGGCGTGTTGCTTTACTTACCCAAATCATTTTTCGACAGCCGAAAAACCGGCGAACTCATTGCCCGGCTGAACGACACGGGCCGAATTCAACGCACCATTAGCCACCTCACCGGCACAGTAGTTATTAACGGGTTGGTGGTGCTGGTGTCGGCTGGTTATTTGTTCACTTATTCGGTTTGGATTGGTCTATTAAGTTTAGTCAGCATTCCGCTGTATGGTGGGTTAGTGTGGCTCTATCACCGACGCATCATTGACGGGCAACGCGATGCGATGGCCGCTTCCGCCCATACCGAAAGTAACTATGTTGATACCATTCAGGGCATCGATGTGATTAAAGCCACCAATCGCGAATCGTTTTTTAGCAGTATCACCAGAACTATTTATGGTCATTTTCAGGATAAAGTATATGGGCTGGCTACAATCGGGCTGCGGCTAAATCTCACCGCCGAATTAATCAGTGCCGTTCTCATTGCCGGACTGATTGCCATAGCCTCGGTGTTAGTCGTTCAGAAATCACTCCAGTTGGGCGAGATGATGGCCGTTCTAACGTTAACCGGAAGTATCCTTCCCGCCGTTGCCAGCTTAGCGATGACTAACATCCAGATTCAGGAAGCGAATGTGGCCTTCGAGCGCATGTATGAATACGCGAATATAACGCCTGAACGTCCACAACAAACCGAACCGAAGCCGATTGACTTTTTGTCTCTAAGCATTCATAGTCTTCAATTCCGATTTCCGGGGCGACCACTATTATTAGAAAATGTTTCATTCACGCTGAAAACAGGTGAATTAGTTGCTATACTGGGTGAGAGCGGTTGTGGGAAAAGTACGCTGTTTCAGTTACTGCAGCGATTTTACATGCCGGAAGCTGGTCAAATCAATCTAAATGGAGACGACTGGAGACAAATAAACACAGCAACCTGGCGGCAGATAGTAGGGGTTGTTCCTCAGCACGTTAAACTGTTCAGTGGTACTCTACTGGATAATATTTGTTTGGGCAACACGGTTCAGGAAGCCGAACAGATCATTCGCTTCTGCCAGCAATTGGGCTTCGACCGATTTTTTGAAGCATTTCCACAAGGCTATTTAACCCTACTTGGCGAAGATGGTATTGCCATTTCGGGCGGACAACGACAGTTGGTGGCCTTAGCAAGAGCCTTATATCGAAAACCTCAGCTTCTGTTATTAGACGAGCCAACAGCAGCTATGGATAAGCACACTGAGCAATTTGTGATGAAGTTGCTACATCAATTCCGCTCTGACATGGGTATTATACTAACTACGCACAAACCTGATCTGACCCAAACAGCTAACTACGTTTATTCACTCACTAACGGGCAATTATATCCTACCGACATCCACGCCGGGCTGAACGAAACCCGGGCCGCGCTGGAGCCAATTTTGACGTGATGAGCGTTTAGCTTAACGCAAAGTCAGGAATAAATTTTCGGCGGTTGGGCGATTGAAAGGCCAGCACAATGGACTGTTTTTGAATTCCCTCCTCTACTAATCGCTCGGCTATTTTCAGGTCAGTTCCGTCGTGCTGGATGTGAACTTTGGCATCAGGCCGTACATCAAGGTGAACAAATGGTACATATTCCCGACGATTATAGCCCCACCCTATTGAAAACAATAAATAATGGCCGCGCTCTTCATCTATAATAAGTTGCGTTTCTGAGTGTTCATCTGATGGGGTCATGCGCGCTATATCTTCGACTACCTGCCGAACAATCGCCTTGTGTTGCGTTAGTTTATCCATTGTACTATTGTCTGCTGCTCCTCATCAAAAATAAGCAATTGTACACTGTATCGTTTAAGAATGCCTGTAAAGAATGGATCATCAAAGAAATCGGTGTAAACGCTAACCGGCACTGCCAAATACAATTGACGGTCAGGCTCGTCCGCTTCCAGAGCCACCTTGTAAATCAAAAACTGGCCGAGCGCATCCTCAAACTCATCCAGGGTGGACGCTCCCAAAAAACTTTTAATCTCAACCGCAATTTTTCGGGTTCCGCGCTGAGCGGCTAACAGTTTTTCGGCTGCCAGATCGACATAACCTTTTCTTCGCCCTAACACAAGCCGCAGTGGATCATGTGTAATCTGCCAGGATTCTTTCTCAAGAGCAGTACGGACGATGTGATGATAAGCGTCTTTGGCGGGCATGTGTAGTTTATTTTTCAGCAAACTTACCACTTTCTAATTCCTAACGGGATAGCTTTTAGTCAACCCCAACCCGACATCCGCGAGATCGTCACCGACATTCACGCCTAACTGAACGAAAACCGGGCCGCGCTGGAGCCAATTTTGGCGTAGTATGCGTTCATTCATTCCCGCCAGCCTTCGGGTTTGTAGGGGGTTTTGTTGTCGCTGAGCAGGCAGGGGGCGGTTGGCGGGCGGTCATTATTGGGCCAGATGCGGACATTTGGAGGATAGCGATCACCCTGATAGGGCGGAGATGGCTCAGGAAACGGGCGATGTAGATTAAGCGCATAAAACAGATCGTCGCCTTCGTTTTCGTGTGGCCCCGCCGGGTCGGTAGCGCCAAACGGAATTCCCTGTGTGTCTTTTCGGTCTAACCAATAATGAGATAATGAAACCGCCGAAGCCGTGAAATACCCGACCGCCCTTTCCTGCGAATTAGTTACCTCATGCACATTACCGCCTAACACCGTAGGGGGCGTATCGGCTAAGCCGCCCGTACTTTGCGTCTGGTCCTGAAACAGTTTATAATATTGGTAAGCATCTTTTGTCAGAGCTACCTGACGAATATCGACTAAGCAGGCCGCACGCTGATAAAACGGAATAGACGCTACCTTGCGTCGGGCAATGAAACCGCCGTTGCTATATACGTCATCGAAGAGATTGAGCGCATAGTTCCGCAGAATTTCCCAGCATTGAGTGCGGCAGTTATAATCGTAATACCAGTATCCTTTCGGCACATAGGGTGCACCGTAATCTGATGTGTACGTAGGCGGAACAAAGCAGTCTTCATATAGTTCATTACCCGCCACAAAGTAATATTCGTAGAGGTACGTATGGGGCAGCACTTTGTAGACCGAATAAACGCCCTGCGTGCAGGTGCGGCACCATTTCTGCTTTTCATACAAGACCCAATCCCAGCGGTAGTAGTTGTGCTGATTGGCGGGGTCCTGCATGTCAATAAACACATCGTGTCCAGCCGTGTAATTCCCACCTATGGGTGGTGATAGACTTTTAGCATTAAACTGAGCCCTGACGCTGGCAATCGGCGGTACAGACGGCATTATTTGCTGATTCGACGCGTATTTCGTACCATCCTCTAAGGTAAACCGCAACTGGTAAGCATGGCCCACCTGCCCCCGAAAATCTGAGGGCAACTGATAACTGCCGTCTACCGTCTCGTGGCACGCCACAATTTGCGAGGAGTCTACCACAATTTCTACCGTCGCTTTCGTGACGTGTAACGTACCAAAGCGCCCGGTGAGTGGGTCGGCTTTGGAGCGATTAAGTTTAATAATCTGAGCTTCAGCCAGATTATTAATCGTGCCATCAACTACCAGAATATCATTGGTGCCACGTAAGTTAATGTCTTCGGGGTCGACGCAGCCGGACAGGAGAAAGTATGCGGTCAAATATCCCACCAACCAATATATCAGACGAAACGATAAATAGAAGCGATTCATACTGTTTAGCACATTACTCCCGCCAGCCGTCGGGCTTTAGGGGGGTTTGATTAGGACCGGGTGTACAGGGAGCGGTAATAAAACGTGCCGGTCCACCAGGCACAAAAGGCGGCCCTTCGGGACCCTGAGTGGGCAGACGAACCGTCAGGGCGTAGAACAGTTCATCGTCGCCCTGGACGATAGTACGCGAGTCGTCATAAGACCCGAGCGCCAGCGTGGTTGCGTCTTTTTTATCGAGCCAGACCTGTTTCACCGCAACAGCACTCGCCGTAAAATACCCAACGACTTTTTCCTGTGGATTGGCCGTATTACGCACGTTCCCTGCCAATGCCGTTGGGGGCGTATCGGCCAGGCCACCCGTGTTCTGCGTTTGTTGCTGAAATAGATAAAAATAGCGGTGGGCATCGGCCGTTAATGACGATTGACGCAGGTGCAATAGCGCCGGTTGGCGGGTGAGCAACGAGACCTGGGCTACATTGCGACCCGCCAGCAATCCACCGTTGGTTAGCTGGTCGTCGAACAAATTCAGATTGTAATTGTGAATTCGTGCCCAACAGGGCGTTCGGCAAAGGTAGTCGGCATACCAGTCGCCGTTGGGAAATGAAAAACCGGAGAAAACCAGCAACGGGTTAACACAGTTTTCGATGGCCTGGCGGTTGGAAACCAGCACACCGTTTCGAACGTAACTGGTCTGAATGGTGTCGATGTAAATACTCTGGTAGCAGCTTCGGCACCATTTCTGTTTCTCGTACAGAATCCAATCCCAGCGGTAATAATTGCGCTGTTCAGCCGGATCGTTTGTATCAACAAATGCATCGTAGCCAGCCCGGAAATTAGTTGGATACAGGCCCGGCGGCAAACTGGTTGGATTGAAGCGTACACGCAACCCGTCTACAGACGCAACGGGCAGCATTATTTGCTGATTCGACGCGTATTTCGTACCATCCTCTAAGGTAAACCGCAACTGGTAAGCATGGCCCACCTGCCCCCGGAAATCGTTGGGTAGTCGATAGGTGCCCTCTTCCGTTTCTTCGGCTTTCACGACGGTTGCCGAATCGACCACCACCTCAACCTGTGCTTTGGTCAGGGGCAATACACCAAAGCGCCCCGTCAGTGGGTCAGCGCGGGAGCGATTGAGTGTAATAAGCTGTTGTTCAACGAGATTGGTAATTGTACCGTCCACCACGACAACGTCCACTGTGCCGTGCAGTATCGTATTATCGGGGTCAACGCAGGCCACTGGCAGCAACGCGCCCCCTATACAAACCAGAAGAATCACGAACGAACGCATACTGTTGAGCCGTTTTATTTAAACTCAAAATTGTACGTCAAACTCGGAATCGGGGCGGCAAAGATGCTCAGCCGGTAGGGGTTGGTGGCCTGCCCTTCCGTCCGGTAAAATATCGAATACACGTTCCGGCGACCATACAGGTTATACACCGTAAAGGTCCAGTGCCCCTGCCAGCGTCGATTTTTCAGGCTGGGGTTGTAGATGTTCCAGGCAAAATCGAGCCGGTGGTAGTCGGGAATGCGATACTGGTTGCGCTCGTCGTAATAGGGGTATGTTCGGCCCTGATAGCGGATGAAGCCCTCCGGGGCCGTATAAGGCCGCCCGATGCTGTAGGCAAAATTGAATGAAAAACTGTGGTGCTTTCCCTGGTTAATATTCAGGCTGATGTTCAGGCTGTGCGGCCGGTCGTAGTTGGCGCGGTACCAATCGCCCCCGTTAATCTGCTGCTGAAAATCAACGCCCTGGTTCACCTGATTCAACGTTCGGGCGTAGGTATAGTTGACCCAGCCCGTCACCTCGCCTTTTTTCTTGGCGAACATCAATTCCAGTCCGTAAGCTTTGCTTTTGCCGGGTAATAATTGTGTTTCCGGGTACGGTTGCAGCAGGAAATCAGCGCCGGGTTTGTAATCCAGAATATGCTGCGTGCTGCGCCAGTAAACCTCTGCCGATATCTCAAAAATGTTGTTTTTCGAGTTCTGAAAATACCCTGCCGACCACAACTGGCTCACCTGCGGCTGAATATGTGCGTCCGATGTTTTCCAGCGCGAGGTAGGCAGGGGCGTAGTGGTGTTGGTAATGACCTGCAAATACTGCCGCATCAGATTATAGCCAATTTTAATAGATGAGTTAGGCGTGAGCGCGTAGCGTATTCCCAACCGGGGTTCCAGCCCCCCATATTGCTTGCTAACCTGCCCGGCCCCATATCGCACCGAATCGACAATGGTGATGGCATCTAAGGTCGCTCCTTCGGCATACCGACGCACCACCGACGGCCCCAGATTCAGGAAATGCGAGTAGCGCAGCCCCGCTGACACAGCCAGCTTGTCAGACAAACTGATTTCATCTTCGGCATGAAAGGCCAGTTCAAGCGCGTTTTCGATGGGTGTTTTCTGGTAATTAACCGCTAAACTGTTGCCCGGTAGTAACTCGCCGGGGTTGAGCTGATAATGCGTGCCACTAATACCCACTTCAATCTTCTGATTGGTTAACTGGTAGTTCAGGTTCGACTTAATCTGCCGTTGCAGCAGCGATTGTTTCAGAACAACCTGATTGGCGGTGCTGTCTTCCGTCGAGATGATTCTCGGGATGTACTGGGCCACTAAAGCGGTAGTTTGCAGGTTCATTCGGTCGTTAAACGCATGAAACCAGCGCACCATGCCGTTGGCTGTTTGCTGAGCGTATTGCGTATTGACGGCATTGACGTTAGCTAAACTGCCCAGCAGGTTGGTCTGAAACAAATCCTGGCTGTAGTAGCCCATCGCTGTAACGGTGTTGTTATCATCGACACGCCAAAAGAGCTTAGCCGCCCCATCACCAAACTTCGCCCGGATGTCGTCAAGCCGTTTGGAAGCCAGCCGCAGCAAAAAGTCATTGAACGCCCCCCGCCCCGATACCAGCAAGGCCAGTCTACCTTTCACAATCGGCGTTTCGACTGTTAGCCGGTTAGCGACTAAACTAATGCCGCCGTTCAATCGAAACTGATTCAAATCGGGGTTCCGCAGGTTGATATCCAGCACCGACGCGGCCCGCCCACCGTAGCGAGCGGGCACATTGCCTTTGTATAAATCCAGCGACCCAACGGCATCGGGCGGAAACACCGAAAACAGCCCGAACATATGCGTAGGGTTGAAAATGGGCGTGTCGTCCATCAAAATCAGGTTCTGGTCGGTGGTGCCGCCCCGAATGTTAACCCCGTTGGCCGCTTCGCCCACGCTGGTTACACCGGGCAGCATTTGCAGACTCCGCAGAATATCCACCTCCCCCAGCGCAGCAGGCATTTTCTTCAGCGTAGCAATGTTAATCTGACTTACCCCCAACAGGGGTTGGCGCACATTGCGGTCGTAGCCCTTGCTGGTAACGACCACTTCTTCCAACTGACTCGATACCGAGGGTAAAAACACGTTGACGGTGCGGTTCTCGCGCAGGAAAATGGTTGTCCGATAGGGGACAAAACCCAGACTCCGCACCACCACAATATGCGACCCCGACCGGGCCTGAATCGAGAAATGCCCCTGGTCGTCGGTATAGGTGCCAGTCGCCGACTTTTCATAATCGAGCACAACAGCCGCCCGCACAATGGGTTGCCGACTGGCCGAGTCGCGAACTGTACCGGAGAGGGTGTAGAGAATTTGCGCGTGGGTCGTTAACGTCCCTATTATCAGCAGGAAAACAAGCGATAGTAGTCGATCCATAAAAAGAAAACTAACGTTGAGGTATAGGGGCGCAAGTGGCCGTCCACGCGTTTATATCAGGACGAAGTATGAACCGAAAACGCTGCCACTTTTTAAGGTATAGACCCGTTTAGGGATAAAGAGGTTGTCTGATTGAGTTTACCTATAGCAGTAGTAAAACGAATTTATCCTGTTTTTTATCAAACTTTTCTGATTCTGCTACACGTTTAAACTTGTATGCGCCTTTCGGTCTCTGCTCTGCTTTTCTGGCTACTTTTTCTGCTAATTTCCTGCGTAGACCCGGTTGATCTCCCCATCAACGCCACAGTGAATGTGCTGGTCGTGGATGGCACCATTACCAATCTGCCCGAACCGCAACTCATCCGAATTAATCGCTCGAAGGCCGACCCGCTCACCGGACGTTTTGGGTATACGCCCATTACAAAAGCTACCGTTACCGTAGTCGTTGATTCAACGCAGTTCATTCTCTGCCACGAAACCGAAGCGGGAACCTACCAACTTCCCAGCGATTTTAAAGGGCATATTGGTCACAGTTATCAGTTACGGATTACGCTTAGTGAAGGAACGCAATACATATCAACTCCGCAGGTTATGGAATCAGTAGCTCCCATTGGCCGGGTGTCGAGTCGATTCAACTCCGGCAGCTTGCCCGCCCATTTACCCTTAGACGGGGGCTTTCGGGCAGGTCACGACATATCTATTGACTGGCAGGACCCGGCCAATCAACGCAACTATTATCGCTGGGAGTGGAAACTCTGGGAAAAACAAAGTTGGTGCCGGAGTTGTCAGCAGGGCATTTACGTGGTGAACACGATTTTACCCCACACGTATAAGGATGCCACATTTTACGTGTCGGGCAACGATACCTACGAAAACTGCTTCGTACCCGTCAATTATCACGAAACAGGCCAGCCTAAATTTCACGATGAGCTATACGTCTATGATTACCCCTGCCGCACCGACTGCTGGGAAATTCTGTACAGCTATAGCCTGAATGTGTTCGACGATCAATACAACAACGGCGGGTTTATTCGTGGACGCAACATTGCTCAAATTCCTTACTACGATAGCACAGCCTGTTTGGTCGAAATCCGGCAGCTATCCCTAACCCGGCAGGCCCATGCATACTTCAGTTTATTTGAGCAGCAAACCCAGAACACCAACGGACTGACCGACTCGCCCCCCTCGGCTCCGGTGGGTAACATTAGAAATATAGCGAATAGTCAGGAGCCGGTGGTGGGTTATTTCACTGCATCGGCGGTGTCGGCGGTTCGCTACTGGCTCGACCGCAAGGATGTAAAGGGACTACCCTTCGGTCAAACAGACCCGCTTGGCCCATCCAAATTGCCGGGTTCTGAGTTGTTCTATACCCTGAATCTGCGGCAACCCACGCCCGAACCCATCTACCCCTACCCTAACGTCCGAATCTACGGCGGCCCACCCCGACCAGCTACGGCCCTGTGCATACCGAGCAACAGCCGAACGCCGGTTAAACCGGATGGATGGCAAGATTGAGGAGACAAATAGATGACTATTCGCCAAAAAGTGTACTTAAATTAAGTGAGAATCTCGGCAGGACACCGGATGATAAGTGACCTTCTTCGATGGAAGCGGCACTGAACAATTTGTATTGACCATCTGTGAGCGCATAAATCTCAATGAAATTATCAGCCGGGTCAACCAACCAGTATTCCTGTATCCCGAATCGCTCATACAACGATTTTTTGGTGACACGGTCGCGATAGATAGACGAGGGAGAAATTACTTCGATGACTAATGTTGGTGCGCCCATAACACCGTCGCTGGTGAGCAGACTTAATTTGTCGGGGGCCAGATACACTAAATCGGGCTGGGGAGCGCTGTTGTCATCTAAGAAAACATCAACAGGCGCAAATAAGACTTTACCCGGTTGGAGTTGCTGACGTACAAACGTTTCAAATTGATAAAACAGATTAGCCAACAGCAATTGGTGTCGGGGGGATGGTGCCTTCTTTTTCACAAGTTCTCCATCAAGTAATTCATAGAGATGGGTATCGTTGTCATCGAACTCCATTTGGTGGAATTCGGCAACTGTCAGTTTATGGACGTCGATAGCTTCCATTTGAAAGAGGATTTGCGAACAGTCAAATATACGATTTTTAGAGGAACGTAGTATAGTTCCTTCCCGATTATCAGAAAATCAACCCCTGAATCTACCGTGTAGATTTGGTGGTCTATAAGGTAATTGTAATTTTGGCGTACTATTCCCTAACCAGCCCCAATGCCCGAAATTTTTAGAGTCTTTGGATTCCGCTTTTTGTTTTACAGTAACGACCATCTTCCTATTCATGTACACGTTCGAAACAGTGATGGGGAAGCCCGGTTTTCTATAAAACCCGTTCAATTATTAGATAACTATGGTATGAAATCCAAGGATTTAAAAATTGCGGAGGGATTAATTGAAGAGAATGAAGATATTATCGAACAACGATGGAAGGATTTTTTTCAGCAATAAGCCATTAAGCACTATGGGTAATTTCATTGCGAAAAACGTATGGTTCGATGAGCAGCGGGTCTATGTCGAATTAAACGACGGGCGAGTTGTTGGTAGCCCATTAGCCTGGTTTCCTCGTTTACTACAGGCAACCCCTGAACAGCGTAGTCATTTTAAATTAGTTGCGGGAGGATATGGCATTCATTGGGAAGAATTAGACGAAGACTTAACCGCTGAAGGCTTTTTAACATACTCCCGAAAATAATGCTCTTTTTTGCACATAGACAGAAGACCTCACTTTACAATTAACAATAGTTTAGGACATAAAAGCATGACAACGGCTCTTGACTCTGCTACCCAGCAACGTGTTGATAAATGGCTTAGCGGCAATTACGATGCCGCCACCAAAGAATCGATTCAACACCTGATTGATTCTGGCAACGTTACCGAATTGACTGATTCTTTTTACCGCGACCTTGAGTTTGGCACGGGGGGATTGCGCGGCATTCTGGGCGTTGGGTCCAACCGCATGAACCGCTACACCGTTGGAGCCGCTACCCAGGGGCTTTCCAACTACATCAATGCCGCCTTCCCGGGCGGAGACGTGAGCGTAGCCATTGCCCACGACAGCCGCCGGATGAGTCCCGAGTTCGCCCGGTTGGTAGCTGATATTTTCTCGGCAAACGGCATTACGGTCTATCTGTTCAGCAGCCTGCGCCCTACACCCGAACTCTCCTTTGCCATCCGGCAGTTGGGTTGCCAGAGCGGGATTGTGGTAACGGCTTCGCACAACCCGCCCGAATACAACGGCTACAAAGTGTACTGGAATGATGGCGGGCAGGTAGTGGCCCCGCACGACAAAGCCATTATCGGCGAGGTGAATAAGATTACATCGGTTGATGATATTAAATTCGACGGCATTCCCGAACGGATTCATTTGATTGATGAAGAAATTGATGCACCCTACGTGGAGCGGGTGAAATCGAATGCAGTAAACCCGGACGTGATTAAACGACAGGCCAATCTGAACATCGTCTATACGCCCATTCACGGAACCGGCATTACACTCGTGCCCCGCGTACTCGATGCGCTCGGCTTTACCAACGTGCATATTGTGGAGCAGCAGGCCACGCCCGATGGCAATTTCCCGACGGTGAAATCGCCGAACCCCGAAGAACGGGCTGCCATGCAATTAGCGCTCGACCTGGCGAACTCGCTCAACGCCGACCTCGTGATGGCGACCGATCCCGACGCCGACCGCGTAGGTGCCGGTGCGCGCAACCACCACGGCGAATTTGAGTTGCTGAATGGCAACCAGATGGCGAGCCTGATTATTTATTACCTGCTGAATGCCTGGCGTGATGCGGGCAAACTGACCGGCAAGGAGTTCGTAGCCAAGACCATCGTCACCACCGATCTCATCGACCAGATGTGCAAAAACTACGGCGTCACCTGCTACAATACGCTGACCGGCTTTAAGTACATTGCCGAGGTGATTCGGGAACTGGAAGGCAAAGAGAAATTCATTGGCGGGGGCGAAGAAAGTTACGGCTACCTCATCGGCGATTTTGTGCGCGACAAAGACGCTATTGCGAGTTGTGCCATCATCGCCGAACTGACCGCCTATGCTAAAGATCAGGGCAAGAGCCTGTTCGATATGCTAATGGCGATGTATCAGGAAAACGGGTTCTATTACGAATCGCTCGTGTCGCTGACCAAGAAAGGCAAATCGGGAGCCGAAGAAATTCAGCAGATGATGGCCGATTTCCGGGCCAACCCGCCCAAGTCTATTGCCGGATCGCCGGTGGTGCGTATTGATGATTACAAAGCCCTCACGCGGTTAGATGCCCAGAGCGGCAAAACGTCGGCCATTGAAGCAGGGAAAATGGGCATTGAATCGTCGAACGTGCTGCAATTCTTCACCGAAGATGGTACCAAAGTATCAGCGCGTCCGTCGGGAACAGAGCCAAAAATTAAGTTCTACGTCAGCGTTCGTGAACCGCTCGAAAGCAAAGAAGCGTTCGATGATACCTACGCCCAATTGAAAGCGAAGGTACAGAAAGTGATTGATGAACTGAAGTTGACCTAATTAGTATAGGACTTTCGCTTAGAGTGTGATTGCCTGAATTCTTGGGTTGGCTAACTCGTGTCGGAGGTAGTCAGCGAACAATGCCGTTCGTACTTGATAAATGGTTTGGCCGATTTGTTTAGCCTTGACTT
>JAESFU010000255.1_pt1 | contig 50781 bp, 47 predicted proteins | sample 9269461 | NCBI WGS metagenome assembly JAESFU01 (sample SAMN14502556, study PRJNA617107) | algae metagenome | isolation source: Stenomitos rutilans HA7619-LM2 and co-occurring heterotrophs from cave walls | place: USA: Waikapalae cave, Hawaii | collected 2009-07-28
TCGCGGTGGTTGGCCGTGGCGAGCAGGGCCTGCTGGTCCAGACCGGCCCGAACGTCCGCGAGCCGCAGAACCGCCGCGTCGAGATCGTCATCCAGTAAGCTGGACGACCCCTCACAAGGAAGAGGCGGCCCCCACGGGCCGCCTTTTTCTTTGCCTGCTCTCCGGCGACCGCTTGAAATGCGGCCTGCGGCACTGAAGCCGGGTATTGGGACTGGCGGGCTATGGCGGAGGCCTGTAAACGGCTTGTTTGGCGCCTCTGGATTTCCGCTGTCCCGATGCGATAAATCGATTAGGAAACTCTGGCAGACGAAAAGGCAAACCCGTCCGGCCATGGCCTCGACGCTCGTTACTCCCATCCAGATTGCTCCGCGCCTCGACTACTCGATGCTGCGGAAGGTCGCGTTCGGGTTCGGGCTGTTCTTCGTCTTCATATCTCCGACGTCTGCTGAGCCGCTGGCGCTGGGCGCCGGCGCCTTTACGCCCTGGCTCATTCTACGGCTGGTGGGCACGCCGACCATGCCCGCAGCCGTTGCCTATTACCTTCTCTGCCAATGGCTGCAGGTTTTCGCGCGCGCGTTCCTCGCCTTCGTCGACGGCGAGCCCATGGCGCAAAGCATCTTCGGACCCTGGGTGGCCAACGCCTACTGGTACATGCTGGCCTCCACGGTGGCTCTTGCCTTGGCGTGCAAGGTGGCGCTCGGGGGCATTCAGCCGCCGACGGAAGAGAACTGGTCCGCCCATCTGTACTGGCGGCCGATCGACGTATTCCTGATCTATCTGGGGTCCAACCTGATCACCCAGATGGCCGGCCTCACCTTCGGCGGCGTGCTCTTCCAGTTCTTCGACGCCATTGCGCGCTTCAAGATCATGGCGGCGTTTCTCCTGTTCACGTCGGTCATGTCGGTGGGCCGCGGATGGCCCTTCCTGTTCGCCGTGCTCGGAATCGAAATCCTGTCGGGCATGACGGGATTGCTTGGTGACTTCCGGGGTGTCTTCGTGTTCCTCGGCACGGCGGCGCTGGCGGCCCAGATCCGGTGGACGCCCAAAACCAGCGGTTATGCCTTCCTCGCGACCTTCGCTCTGGTGGCATTGGCCCTGTTCTGGACTTCGGTGAAGTTCGAATACCGGGAGATGGCAACGGGCGGCGGAGACTCGCAATCCTTCCAGACGACGACGAGCGAACGGATCGGCTACATGCTCGGGCGGGTCGCCAACATCGGGGACATCGACTGGGGATTGGCCTCTAAGGCTCTGCTGGAACGTCTGGCCTATGTCGACATCACAGGTCTGGTGATCAACGTCGACCTTGCGAGCTCCGAACAGCCGTCGATGCGTCAATGGGGCGACGCCATCAGTCACGTCTTCCAGCCGCGCTTCCTGTTTCCCGACAAGCAGCCCCTGTCGGACACCGAGGTCTTCATTCGCCTGACCAAGGCGGATCTGCTGGAGAACATGCGCGGCGGTACGTCGATCAGTGTCGGCTATATGGCCGAAAACTACGTGGACCTTGGCTTCCCAGGCATGCTGGCAGGCGTGTTCGGCGTCGGCCTGATGGTTGGGCTGGTCATCCGCTTCTTCTTCTCGTTCGACGTTCCGTGGATGGTCCGCCAAGGGACGGCGCTCGCCTATGTCTATTCGATCTGCGCCAGCGGTCTGGAAGTGTCGATTCCCAAGGTCCTGGGAAGCTCGGTCACTTTCGCCATTGCCTATGGTCTTGCCATGAAGTTCGCCTTCCCGGTCGGCCAGAGATGGCTCGAGCAGCGGGCGCGGCAGGCAGCGGACCGCGAAGCAACGCAGCGCCGCATCAAGGGCCTTTTCCGCGGCGGCGGCCCGATCTAGATCAGCGACGCCGTGCGACGACGGTGGCCAGCGCCTGGGCTGTTCCTTCCAGGGTGCGGCCGGCCGCCGGCGGCAATTTTCCCTGCTCGAATGCCGCGATGACGGTCTCGTGGACGTAGCTCTTGCGGCACACGGTCGGCGTGTTGGCGAGGTCCTCGGCGGCCGCCGCTATGGCGTCGCGCAGCAACGCCTTGCGCGCCCGCTGGGTCGTCGCGGGCGGCGCATCCGAAAGCGCTTTCATGACGCCCGCCGAAGCCACGAGGGTGCGGAAGTCTTTTAGCGACACCCGCGCGCCGGACACCTCCCGCAGGAAGGCATTCACGTCGGCGGCCCTCACGACGTGCAGGGCGCCGTCGGTCCCACGATACTGGAACAGGCGCCGGCCGGGCAGCGTCAGCAGGTCCCGGCAGGTCGTGGCGAGAGTCCGATCCCGGACCTCACGGGCCACCATCTTGGCGCCCTTGCCGCGGAAGTGGAGGCGCACCACCAGCCCGTCTATTTCCACGTTCGACTTGAGGAGAGTGGTCGCACCTCTCGTCCCCCGCTCGCGCGCATAGGAGTCGCTCCCGGCCCGTAGCGCCGTCTTGGACACGAGATAGACGACCGCTGCGGCGGCCTGGCGCGCATCCCGGGAGTCGCCGCGCAGAAAGCGTCGAACCGCTCGGCTGATGACGGGCAGGGTCTTCGCGATGTTCTGGAGCCTGCGGGCCTTGAGTGCTTCGCGGACCTGAAGCCAGTCGGGATGATAGCGATACTGAAGGCGCCCGGCGGCATCTTCGCCGACCGCCTGCAGGTGCGTCGCCGGATCTGCCGCGTAGCGCACGTTCTCATAGGCGGGCGGCATTGCGAGAGATTTGAGCCGGGCGATCGTCGGCTCATGCCTGATGGTCGCGCCGTCGGCATCGACGAAGCGGAAGCCCTTGCCACAGCGTTGACGACGCAGGACCAGCATCGCCGGCGTGCCGCGCGTCAATCCGTGGTCGCCCATCAATTTATCGGTCGGGGAGGATCGCGTCATGATGCGGCCAACGGCTTGGGGAGTGAGTCGTTGCGGGCAACGATGGCGCACCGGGGCCGTTAGCCGATCTCACGCGGCCCGGCGCCGCTTCCGGGAGTGCACAGTGGAGCGTACTGACGACGACAAGGTCGGACCTTTCGCCGAGACGGCACACGGCGCGCGCATGCTGCCGGCCGTGATCGTCGATACCTACAACGAGGAAATGCGCGACGAGGAAGGTTTCGTCGGCGACCGTGCCAGCGGTCGCGCCTTTCACGCCATCCTCGACGACTGGCGCGAGCGGGTCGCTTCAACGCTCGACGAAGACCCGTTCGGCGATACGCCCACCGGCAAGATCCCGAAGTCGACGCTCGACAAGGTCCTGGCGGGAACCGACACGGTGGCGGCCGGTCTGGTCCACACCGCTATCGAGGAATTCGCTCACGAGCTCGCGACGGTGGTGCGGCGCTTCCTGCGCCTCGAAGGCTGGCGGGAAACCGAGCGCATCGTGATCGGCGGCGGATTGAGTGCGAGCCACATCGGCCAGCTTGCCATGGGACGCGCCCAGGTCCTGCTCGCGGGCGAAGGGATCACGCTCGAACTGGTCCCGATCAGCAATCATCCCGACGAGGCCGGCTTGATCGGCGCCGCACAACTCGCCCCGAACTGGGTGCTGGCCGGGCATGACGCGATCATCGCTTCCGACATTGGCGGCACCAACCTTCGCGTGGGCATCGTCGAACTCAGGGCGAACAAGGACGACTCCTCCCGCGCCGCCGTCTGGAAAATGCTGCACTGGTGTCATCGGGACGACGGACCGACGCGGGACCAGGCCGTCGCGCGTCTGGCCGAGATGACCAGCGACCTCGTTCAGCGGGCGCTCGACGCGAAGCTCGGGCTCGCGCCGTTCATGGGCATCGGCTGCCCGGGATTGATCGACGAGCAGGGCGCAATTCTGAACGGCGGTCACAATCTCCCAGGTGACTGGCAGGAAGACGGCTTCAATCTCGTATCGGCCCTGGGCGGGCATCTGCCGAGCATTGGCGGGAAAGAGACCGTCGTGCTGATCCACAACGACGCCGTCGTGCAGGGCCTGAGCGAGGTTCCTCGATCGAAGGATGTTTGCCGCTGGGGCGTGCTCACGATCGGCACGGGGTTGGGGAACGCACGCTTCACCAACCGCGCGCAGGAGTAGGGATCACGCCAGATCGGCGATGACTCGACGCGTCTTCTCGCGCAACGCGCCGACACACTCACAGGCGCCGCGCTCGAGGCCGGCACGGTCAAGGATGGCGATCTTGCCGCGCTGGTACCGGATCAAGCCCGCCCGCTGAAGTTCGTAGGCGATCAGGCTGACGGTGGGGCGCCGCACCGCGAGCATCTGGGCGAGGAAATCGTGGGTGAGGCGGATGACGTCGTCATCGATGCGGTCGCGAACCTGCACGATCCAGCGGCACAGGCGCCGATCGGCCGTGTGGAGGGCGTTGCAGGCGGCCGTCTGCTGCACCTGGGCAAGCATCAGCTCGCTGCTCAGCAGGGCCATCTTGCGCAGCACGGCACTCTGGCCGACGGCGGTGCGGAAGTCGGCAACCGGCATACGCCAGGCCGTTGCATCGATCTGGACGATCGCTCGCGTGCCGGCCGTGTGAGTGCCCAGCGCCGAGAGCGAGCCAAGGATGGCCTCGCGGCCGAGCGTGGCCGTCTCGATGGCCGCACCGTCCTGCATCATCGCAACCAGCGAAATCATGCCGCTTTCGACGAAGTAGACATGCTCGATCCGCTGATCAGGTTCCTGGAGGACAAGTCCCTGAGGCAGCCGGTGGAAGGCGAGATGCGACCTCAACCGGGTCTGTTCGGCGGCGGGCAGGGAAGACAGAAAAAGGTTCTTCGGCTCGAAAGCAGATGACACTGCAGTAATTTCCTCGTGCGCCGGAACACCGCGGTGACTCTCTCGAGCAGCCTGTTGGTCGGCCTTGGAACGGATGTGACTGTACCTATCCATCCGTTTTCCGGTCTGTCCCCTAGCGAACAAAGAAGACGGGCCAGCGCGACTCGTCATGGATGCCGCCTCAGAACGGCAGCGCCCGGCCGTGAGGCATGCGGCGACCAAGCCGGTCGCGCTTCACCACAGAGCCGTTTTCGGCGCTTCCACCCTTGCCTTCGTCCTCCGTGACGGCTGCCTCGGCATGGCGCCGGCCCAAGGGCGTAAGACGCGGACCGTTCGGTCCATCATGCAGGAGGCCGAGCAATTCCAGGCGCAGCCGGTGCGCCGACGGCAGCTTCACGGTCTGACCGACGGACAGCGACCTGAGAAGACGCTGCTCCTCCGCGCTGATCCGCACCTGTGCGGTCGGCATGACTGAACGCTCCTTGAAACCAGGGGTGGAGAGACCGCCGGCCCTCAGGCGCCGGCTGGACATGCAACGGGGTCCGGAAGAGGCGGTTCCGGTCAGAGACCCAATTGCCCCGGCTGCCTGCGGTTAAGGCAGGCCGACCTCGGCCGCCTTTATCTGCAGAGCCAGGTACCTGGAATACATGCGGCATTGGGCGAAGGAGCCGCCCTGGAACCACAGACCCTGCTGCGCCGTGGGAATCCACATGTTGCGCAGCTCCTGGGTACGGTCGTCGAAGCCCCAGACAGGTCCCACCTTGCGGGCAACCTCGGGCCCGAAAAGCTGTTCGACGAGGTGATCCTGGCCCTTGTAGCCGGTTGCCAGCACGATCAGGGCGGCAGGCCGTTCGGTGCCGTCCTTCATCACGAGGCCGGTCGCCGTGAACGAGGCGATATCGGCATACTGGATCAATCCGATCTCGCCTTTGGCCACGAGATCGGAGGCACCGACGTTGAAATAGTAGCCGCCGCCGCGGCCGCGATACTTGAGCGGCCAGCCGGTGCCGTCCTCGCCGAACTCCAGCCGGAAGCCCACCCGCTCCAGCGCTTCGAGCAGCGGGGCATCATGCGCCCTCGCCTGGTCGGTGAGGAGGCGATGGGCCTTCTTCATCACTCTGAGCGGCACCGATACGTTGATCAGGTCGCGATCCTCGAGGGTCGGGCCCTTGCCGTAGTAGATGCCGTCATAGAGCTGGGCGCCCGGCTCGACGTTGACGATGAGCGTCGGGCTGCGCTGGACCATGGTGACGTGGGCGCCATTGCCGTGCAGGTCCTGCGCGATGTCGTGCGCACTGGTGCCGGTGCCGAAGACATACACGGGCCGGCCCTTCCACTCCGCGCCACTGGCGAACCTGCTGGAATGGACGACCGTGCCCTCGAAGCGGTCGAGCGTCGGGATGTCGGGGATGTTCGGCGTTCCGCTCACGCTGGTCGCCATCACGATGTGGCGCGGATGCAGGGTGCGATGGACGCCGTCGGCCAAATCCATGTCGAGTTCGGCGGTCCATCGCTTCGATCCGGCATCCCACGTCGCGCCCTTGAAACGGGTGCCGGTCCAGAAGTCGATCTCCATGGTCTCGACGTAGGATTCGAGCCAGTTCGCGATCTTGTCCTTGGGAATGTATTTCGGCCAGGTCTTCGGAAAAGGCAGATAGGGAAAGTGGTTGGAGTGCTTCTGGTTGTGCAGCTTCAGTCCGTGATAGCGCTTGCGCCAGTTGTCGCCGATCCGCGCCATGCGGTCGACGACGAGCGCCTCGACGCCTAGCGCCTTGAGGCGCGCCGCTGCGGTGATGCCGGCATGGCCACCGCCCACGATCAGCACCGCAGGGTCGCGATCGGCGTAACGCGAGGCCTCGCTTCGGCGATCGAGCCAGTTCGGCCCGTGGAAGTCGCGCTCGAAAGCCGGTTCCTCGGCCTTCTCCAGGATCGCCTCTTCTTCGTGACCGCGCAGCGATTCAAGCGACGTCAGCAGCGTCCAGGCCTGGGCTGCTCCAACGCGGCAGTCGCTGCGCTTCAGCCTCACGATGCCGGCGCCGGTGCCCCTTGCCGTCTGGAAGGTCAGGATCGCCTCGACGCACGGCTCGCCCGCCCGCTCGACATCGCGCGGCGGATACCGGTCCGGATCGATTGCGAAGCCGGAGGCGCCACTTGCCGCGGCCGCGTCGACCAGCCGTCGTGCGACCTCCGCGCGGTCGCTCACGGTTTCGATCGTCCGCGTCAGCGCGACGATATCGCGCCAGTCGGCGTCCGGCCGGAACAGCGCGCCCACGCGCTCCGGCGCGCGAGCTTCGAGCGCCGCGCTGAGATCGGCGAGCCAGTCACTGACGATGCGTTCCGCACCAAGGTCCAATTCGGCATCCATCGGAAGAACCTGTCGAATGGCGTTCCTCAAGACAAGATAAGGCGCCCGCCCGGCGGAACGGACTCGGGGCGGACAGCGTTGATTCCGTCGGTAATGGCCTTTTGCCTTTGGGCCATTGCCTCTCCCCCAAAGGACTGACGCCCCGTTTCCGCAAGGAAGCGGGGCTTTTTTGCGCCATCCGATCGGTTGTGTGAGACTGGCGGCAGCTCTGGGGAGAGCTGGGGGAAGGAAATGGCTCTGTCGCGGGTCTTGCGCGCGTTTTGCGTCGCGCTGGCAAGCAGCGTGATCCTGGCCGGTGTCATCGCGTCGCCGGTCTTCGCACAGCAATGGACCGAGGTGAGGGAGGGGCGCTTCAGGGTCGAGATGCCGGGCTCGCCCGAGCAATCGGTCCAGGAGGTGACGGTCAACGGTACGGGAGAGGTCGTCGATCAGATCGAGCGGACCGTCGTGCTGGGCGCCACCGAGTATTTCTTCTCCCACACGCCCTACCGGAAGATGCCGACGGACCTCACGCCGGCGCAGATGCTGCTGAACAGCCGCGACGGCCGGCCCGGTCACCTGCTCACCGACCGGCCTCTGACCGTCTCCGGCGCCCCGGCCCGCGACTATGTCCATGAGGAGGATGGCTGGATCCTGGCAACCCGCGCCATCTACGCCGGCGACACGCTGTACCAGCTCATCGTGGTCGGAAAGGCCGGCATCCAGACGGCGCCGGCGACCCGACGCTTCTTTGAATCCTTCTCCCTGGCGCCGCGCCCGTCTCCCTAGGTCCGCGTTTCTCCCCGCTATCCACCGAACCATCCCCGTTTCCGTGAGGCCTTCATGCAACCTTCACGCACACGCTCGTTCGGAGCCTAGGCGCTGCCCCGGTCGGCGCGATGAAGTCGGATGGTCAGGAGCAATGCCCGACCGAGCATGGCACTCCCGCAGACTATGGCGACGATCGCCGCTCCCAGGCGAAAGATCTCCAGCTTTGGATTGTCCAGGAAGGCACACAGGCACTCCACCGCGACGGCGACCCCCACGACGATCGACACCCAGAGGAGGACGAGCTTGGCGGCATGCGTGAGGTCCACCTGTGGCCGGTACATGTCGTGCCTGATGCCGATCATCGTCCCGCGGATCGCGCCCCCGACGAAGCCGGCCGCGAGTGCCGCGCCGAAGAGCCAGGGGGGGTGGTGTTCGGCGAACTGGAGGAGAGAGAGGACGGCGCCCGCGAAGAGCGCCAGGAAGGCGGGAGCGAACAGGCGCCACGTCGAGATATAGCGTCGGCGCACCTCGCGCACGGACAGGTAGATGCAGCCCGCCGCCGCGCCGACCAACAGCAAATGGACCAATGTCAGATTGTGAACCACGCACTCACCTTACACAGCAATCGTTTCAATTGAAGGCGGCCCCCCGTCGCAATTCCGATCCTGTTGCCGAAGGGGGGCCGTATCGAGGCAGAGCCACCCGTGTCACAATATTGCGGTTAACTTGAGTGATATGGCTTCTCGTCCGGTACCTTCCTCTCCAGCCGCCTGGCCGGCAGCGATCCATCTCGCGCTGCTTGCCTCGATCATTGCGCTGCCCCTGCTGGCCCTGCTGGGATCGCTGCTCTACCGGACCGCTAGCGTCGAGCGTCGACAGGTCGAGCAACGGCTGGTCCAGGTCGCCGAGGATCTGGTTGCCGACCTGGACCGCGATATCGACCGGCACTTCACGATCCTCACGACCCTCATCAGCTCCCGCTCGCTGGCAGGCGAGGACTATGCCGGCTTCCATGCCCGCGCGACGCTCAGCCTGCGGGACAAGGGGCATGTCGTCCTGATCGATGCGCAGGGCCAACAACTGGTGAATACCTTCCTGCCATTCGGGCAGGCCCCGCGCCTGACCGGCAACCCCGAGATGCTGGAAACCATCCGGCGCACACATCGGCCCGTCGTCTCGGATCTGTTCACCGGGCTGGCCTCACGCGAGGTCGTCTTCAACATCGCCATCCCGATCCTCGAGGGCGATCAGCTGCGCTACGTGCTGAGCCTCAGCCTGAGGCCGTCGGCATTCCAGTCGCTGCTTGCGGGGCAGGGGCTGCCACCGCAGTGGAACACCTCGATCTGGGATGGCAACGGTCTCATCGTGGCGCGCTCACGCGACGATGGCCGCCTGATCGGCACACGCATGCCGTCGCGGTTGCGCGATGGAGAGCGCCAGCTCCAGGCCTACGAATCGACCGGTATCGACGGCGCCGAGATCCTGCACGCCTTTGCCCGCAGCCGGTTCTCTGCCTGGAGCGTTGGCGTCAGCGCACCGGCGGCGACCATCCAGGGACAGGTCCGGCAATCGGTCTGGCTGTGGGGCGGCACCATCGTGGGGGTCGCGGTCCTCGTCCTGGGCCTTGCAACGCTGTTCAGTCGACGGCTCACGCGGCCCCTGGCGGCGGCAACGGCGGCGGCGCGAGCGCTCGGCCGCGAGGAGCCGTTCGAGGTGCACCCCTCGCAAGTCGTCGAAATCAATGCGGTCAACGAGGCGCTGGGCGCGGCGCGGGATGAACTCGCGGCCCGCTCGGCGGCGCTTCGCCGGAGCGAGCAACAGCTTCGCTCTGCCGCCGATGCCGCGCAGTTCGGCGCCCATGAATACGACGTGGCGACGGATCGGGTGATCCGCTCGCCGCAGCTGCGGCGCATCCTCGGGGTGGTGGACGCGGACACGGCTCCACCGTTCGAGTCGGGCCTCGCCTTCGTCCACCCCGAGGATCGCGAAGAGGTCGGGCGGCGCAAGCGCGCGATCATTGCCGGCGGAGAGGGTCCCTATCAGCTCGAGTACCGTATCCGTCGGCCCGACGGCGTCGTTCGCTGGGTGATGGATCGCGGGCAGGCGACGGTCGATCCCGCGACCGGCGGGATCGGGCGCGTCGTCGGCGTTTTGCTCGACATCACCGATCTCAAGGAGGCCGAGCAACGTCAGCGCCTGCTGTTCGACGAACTAAACCATCGCGTCAAGAACACGCTGGCGATCGTCCAGTCGCTGGCGCAGCAGACGATGCGCACGCGCAGCGACCCGAAAGAATTCGCGCGTGCCTTCGAAGACAGGCTGGGCTCGCTCGCCCGCGCCCACAATCTCCTCACGCGCGAATCGTGGACGGGAGCGTCGTTGCACGACATCGTCGATGCCGCGATGGCGCCCTTCGCTGATGGCGGCCGCGTCATCGAGGTCGAGGGTGACGAGGTCATCATTCCCGCCGGCGCCACCATCACGCTGAGCCTTATGCTGCACGAGCTGGCCGCAAACTCGGCCAAGTACGGTGCGCTGGCGGCGGCCGACGGCCGATTGTCGATCGGCTGGCGGGTCGGCAGCGATCTTGTGGCCGCCGAGATCGATCTCGTGTGGGAGGAGAGCGGGGGCGCAACTGTCGTCGTCCCGGCGAGTACGGGCTTCGGCTCGAGACTCCTGAAGGCGAGTGCCCGCCAGCTCGACGCCCGGCTGGAGATGGACTTCGCTCCGGCAGGGCTGCGCTGCCGGCTTCAATTCACAGTGCCGCGTGCGGGAGCGTGATTCCGGTCAGCGGAGTCGAAGTTCCGAAAAACCGCCATTTTGTGCGTGTTGCCTCGCTGCGGGAGACGTGGTTTCTTCCGCGCAGTTCGGGGAGTGAAACGAACCAAAATGGGAGCTTCAATTATGAATCGACGTCAATTTCTCGCCGCCGGCTCGGCTGCTGGCGCCTTCGGTGTGGTGGGTGGGTCGTTGCCGGCCCTTGCCCAGACCCAGTTCTCGATCGCCACCGGCACCACGGGCGCGGTCTACTATCCGCTGGGCGGTGCGATGGCGAACATCCTGAGCAAGAAGGTGCCGGGCTGGGCGGTCACCGCCGAGGCGACGGCCGGCTCGGTCGCCAACATGCACATGATCCGCGACGGCAAGGCGCAGATGGCGCTGACCCAGTGCGACACCGCCTATGACGGCATCAAGGGTCTCGACAAGTTCGTCGGCAAGCCCGTCGAATCGCGCACCCTGGCGGTGGTCTATCCGAACCTGGTGCACTTCGTGACCATGGAAGGCACGGGCATCAACAAGCTGTCCGACATCAAGGGCAAGCGCATCTCGACCAGCGCCCCGGTCAGCGGCTCCGAGGTTACGGCGCTGCGTATCATCGAGGAGCTCGGCCTCAAGCTCAGCGACATCAAGCGCGAGCGCCTGTCGCCGGCCGAGAGCACGAACGCCATGAAGGACGGCAAGCTCGACGGCTACTTCTTCAACGGTGGCCCGCCGGTCGCGGCGATCACCGATCTGGCAGCCACCCAGGGCATCAAGATCAAGCTCATCTCGACGGCTGAGCTGGTGCCGGCGCTGAACAAGAAGTACGGCCCCGTCTTCGCCGAGAGCCAGATTCCGGCCAAGGCCTATCCGAACCAGGATGCCGCGGTGCCGGTCATCGCGATCTGGAACATCCTCGTCGTGCCGGCCTCCATGTCCGACGACCAGGCCTACACGATCACCAAGACGCTGTGGGAGAACCACGCCGACCTCGTCGCCACCCACAAGGCGTCGATCGACATGACGGCTGCGAACCAGAAGGCCGCCAATTCGTCGGTCCCGTTCCATCCCGGCGCGATGAAGTACTTCGCCGAGAAGGGCATCAAGCTGTCGTAACGACAGGAATACTGGCGGGGCCCTCCAACTGGAGGGCCCCGTTCCATTTGGGGGGTGGGAACGATGACGGTCCAGGCCGAGCTGCTGAGCGACGAGGAAAAGCGCAAGATCGAGGAGCTCGTCGAGCAGGAAGAAGGCGGCATCCACAAGTTCGTGGGCTGGTGGGGCAAGGTCCTCATGTTCCTCGCCTTCACCATGACGATCTTCCACCTCTATGCCGCGGCGTCGACCGTCGACACGCAGTCGCTGCGCGAGATCCATGTGGCCTATGCGCTGGCGCTGGTCTTCCTGCTGTTCCCGGCGGCGAAGAGCTGGCGCAACAGGGTCGCTCCCTGGGACATCGCGGCGGCCGTCCTGTCAGTCGTCATCATCTGGTACATGATGACGGGCGGCAGCTGGACGGACTTTGCCGAGTCCGACAACTTCCTCGACCGCTACGTTTCGCCGACCCAGACCGATCTGGTGATCGGTGGCCTCCTGATCCTGCTGGTGCTGGAATCGACGCGTCGCGCGACGGGCTGGATCATGCCGATCCTGTCGATGATGTTCTTCGCCTATGCGCTGTGGGGCAACTACCTGCCGTCGCCGTGGCAGCACAAGGGCTATCCGCTGTCCGACATGATCGCGGAAGAATACATGACCCTGAACGGCATCTTCGGCTCGGCCATCGACGTCTCGGCCACGCTGATCATCCTGTTCACCATCTTCGGCGCCATCCTGCAGGCCTCGGGCGCCGGCCAGTTCTTCATCGACTTCTCGCTACGCGCCATGAAGGGCCAGCCCAATGCGGCCGGCCGTGCGGTCGTGCTGTCGTCGTTCCTGCTGGGCGGGCCGTCGGGCTCCGGCGTCGCGACGACGGTCACGATCGGCACCGTCGCCTGGCCGATCATGAAGGAGGCGGGCTACGGCAAGTCTGCGGCCGGCGGCCTGCTGGCGGCCGGCGGCCTGGGCGCCATCCTGTCGCCGCCGGTGCTGGGCGCCGCGGCGTTCCTGATCGCCGAATACCTGAAGATGTCGTACCTCGACATCGTCCGGATGGCGCTCATCCCGACCTGCCTCTACTACTTCGGCCTGCTGATGATGACCGAGATCGATTCGCGCAAGTATGGCTTGCGCGCCGTCGATCCCACGGTCGATCTCACGATGTCCCAGCTGCTGACGCGCTACGGCTTCCATTTCACGTCGCTGATCTCGGTCGTCGTGCTGATGGTGTGGGGCTTCTCGGCGACCTATGCCGTGTTCTGGTCGATCCTGCTCGCCATCCTGGTCAGCTACCTGCGCGCCGACACCGCGCTGTGGCCGAGCCGGCTCTTCAAGGCCCTGGCGGATGGCTCGATCCAGGCGCTGGGCGTCGCCGCCACCTGTGCCTGCGCCGGCCTGATCGTCGGCGTCATCACCAAGACGGGCCTCGCGCTCAAGTTCTCGTCGATCGTCATCGACCTGGCCGGCGGCTCGGTCTTCTGGACGGCGATGTACACGGCGCTGATCGTCTGGGTGGTCGGCCTCGCCGTGCCGGTGACCGCGTCCTACATCATGTGCGCCGTCATCGCCGCGCCGGCGCTGATCAAGCTCGGCATCCCGGACTACGCCGCGCACATGTTCATCTTCTACTACGCGGTGCTCTCGGAGGTTTCGCCGCCGACCGCACTGGCGCCGTTCGCCGCCGCCACGATCACGCGCGCCGATCCCTACGTGACCACCTTGCAGAGCTGGAAGTATGCGCTGCCGGCCTTCCTCGTGCCGTTCATCTTCGTGCTCGACCCGATAGGCATCGGCCTGCTGCTCGAGACGCCGAAGAACATGAGCTGGCTCTGGATCCCTTGGGTCACCTTGGGTGCGACAGGCGGCATCGTGGCGCTGGCGGTGGCGGCGCAAGGCCATCTGTGGCGGCCCCTCAGCGTCGGCACGCGCGTGATCTGCGGCCTGGCCGGCATCGCGCTCACGTTCCCGGGGGTGATCGACGACTGGGTGGGCGGCACGGTCGCCGCACGCGTGATCGGACTGGCCATCCTGGCCGCGGTCCTCGTCTACGAATACAGGCAGCCCAGAAGGGCGGCGGCCGCGGGCTGAGCTTCGCTCAGCCCTACTGGAAGACGACGCGGGCTTCGCGGCCCAGCATCTGCGGGATGCTCTGCGGATCGTCCGGCTTGATCTCGACCTCGACCAGCCGGGCATTGGATTCGCCGAGGTCGGCCTCGGAGCGCTTCGTGCGCTTCACCGTCAGCGGCGTGCGCGCGATCGTGCCGACATGGATGGTGCGGCTGCCCTGGAAGGTGAACTCGACCTTGCCGCCCGGCTTCACGGCGCGCAGGTGGATTTCGTCCACGTCGGCGAAGATGCGGATCTGGTTGAGGTCGACGATCTTGGCGATGCCCCGGAACGAGATCCGCTCGCCCTGGCGGGTGTAGAGATCGACCACGATCCCGTCGAGCGGCGAGCGCACCATGGCGAGCTCGCGCTCGATCTTCGCTTCGTCGAGCTTGGCCTCGAAGATGGTGATGTTGGATTCGGTCTGGGCGAGATCGGCTGCCAATACTTCCCGCTGGAACCTGAGCTTTGCCTCCTCGCGCTCCAGCGACTGCTGGGAGAGGTTGGCCTGCAGCTGCTTCTGGTCGGGAGGCACGCTCGACCGGGACAGTTCGAGGTCCTTCAGCCGGTTCTCTTCCTCGGCCGACTTCACCGATATCTCCTGCAGGGCGACCTCGGCCGTCCGGTAGCCCGAGACCATCGATTCGCGCTGCCGGCGCGCCTTGGCGATCTCCTGTTCGATCCGGCGCACTTCGACGTCCGCCGCCGCATAGTTGTTGAGGACCGCGATGACCTCGCCGCGTTTGACGGTCTGGCCGCTCTTGACGCGCAAGTCTGTCAGGACCGAGCCGCCGACCGGATCGCCCGCGATGACGGCCGTGCCTGCCGGCGCATCGGTGTAGCCGCGCGAGATCAGCGGGCCGTTCACCTCGGACCTGTTCTGGGCACTGCCGATTTGCAGGTCGGGCAAGCCGAAAACCACGGTCAGGGCGACCGTGGCGACCGCTGCCGCGATCCATGCAACTTTATTGCTTTGCGCCATCTCGGACCGTTTTCATCACCTATGGAGAAGGGCCCGTATCCCCATGGACGTCAAGGAGTAAGCGCTGGTGCTGCCGGACAGGATTGAACTGTCGACCTCCCCCTTACCAAGGGGGTGCTCTACCACTGAGCTACGGCAGCGCGCGGCGGGGGTATGCCACACGGTGGGGGGCGGTTCAACCGCTGCCGCCGGCCGAAACGAAGGCAATTCCGCGCCTTGCCGGACCTCCCGGCCTCTGCCTACCCTGATGCAAAGAAAATGGAGGAACGGATGGACTGGCGCCCGATTTCTGCAGATTCCCACATTACCGAGCCGCCCGGCTGCTATCGCGACCATATCGACCCGGCCTACAGGGAGCGCGCGCCGCACGTCGTGCGCCATGAAAGCATGGGCGACATCTATCTTGTGGATGGGATGAAGACCCCCGTGCCGATGGGCCTGATCGCAGCCGCCGGCATCGCTCCGCAGGATATCCGGATCGGCGGCGCGAAGTTCGAGGACCTGCACCGCAGCGGTTGGGATCCCTCCACCCGCCTGCAGGATCAGGACAGGGACGGTGTCGCCGCCGAGATCATCTATCCGACCGTGGGGATGCTGATCTGCAATCATCCCGACTTCGATTTCAAGAAGGCCTGCTTCGACGCATATAATCGCTGGCTCCAGGGCTACTGTGCCTATGCGCCCGACCGTCTGGTCGGCATGGGGCAGACGGCGATGCGGACGGTCAAGGAGGGCATTGCCGATCTCGAGCGGATCAAGGCGATGGGATTCCGGGGCGTGATGATGCCGGGCAATCCTGGCGAGAAGGACTACGACGACCCGATCTACGACCCGTTCTGGGAGGCTGCCGTCGCGCTCGAACTGCCTCTGTCGTGGCACATCCTCACGACCTCGGGCGACAATTCGCTGTCCAAGCCTCGCGGTCCCAAGATCAACGGCTTCCTGTCGATCATACGGGGCTGCCAGGACATCATGGGCATGCTGGTGTTCAGCGGCGTCTTCGAGCGCCATCCCAGGCTGCGGGTCGTCTGCGTCGAGGCCGACGCCGGATGGGCTCCGCATTTCATGTACCGCATGGATCATGCGTACAAGCGTCATCGCTACTGGATGAAGGGCAAGGAACTGGCGCGGCTGCCCTCCGAATATTTCCGCGATCACATAACTTTGACGTTTCAGGACGATTGGACGGCGTTCCAGTTCGCCGACCGATTGGGGCCCCGGCAACTCATGTGGGCCAACGACTTTCCCCACAGCGATTCCACCTGGCCGTGGAGCCAGGATGTCATCGCGGAGCAGACGGCCCACCTCACACCCGAGTTGAGAAAGCGCATCCTGCGCGACAACGTGGCCGAACTCTACAATCTGGCCGCGTAGTCGCGCATAAGACGGCGGTCTATCGGGTGTAGACGACGGTTCGCTCCGCCGGGACCGGCTTCTCGACGACCCGTTCGCTCTGGATCGAACAGGCGGCCGCCAGCATGCAGGCGGCTGCGATCAGGACCAATTTCACCATCGGACGCTCCTATCGGGTCGTGTAGACGGTGGTGGTCTGCGTCGGCACCGGGGCGGTGTTGTCGTACACCACGGTGCGCTCCGCCGTACGGGCCGGAACGGGCTTCTCGACCACACGCTCGCTGTAGGAGGCGCAGCCGGCTACGAGCGTGCACGCACCAATAATAATGATTGCTACTTGCTTCACGGGAAGCTCCTCTGTTTGCCGTTACGGCACCTCAACGGCGCATTCGCTCGGGGGTTGCAGGAACGTGCGGCGCCGCGGCGGCGGTGCTGGCTCACTCGCTGTGAAAGATTTTTGCATTGCCCGCGTATTGGCAGTTTTGCATATTGCAAGCGGCTAAACAGCCATAGGGGAGAGGGGCATATGCTCAAGAAGTTGTTTGTTCTACTAGCCGCCACGTTCATGATCGCCGCTTGCGACGAACCCGCGCCGGCCACCGCGCCGCCGCCGCCGCCGCCGCCGGCACCTCAGAGCTTCATGGTCTTCTTCGATTGGGACAGCGCCAAGCTGAACCCGCAGGCCACGAACGTCATCGGCCAGGCTGCTGCTGCCTTCAAGACGAAGGGTGGTGCTCGCATCACGGCCACCGGTCACACCGATACATCGGGTACCGAGGCCTACAACATGGCGCTGTCGCTGCGCCGTGCGAATGCGGTCAAGGATGCGCTGGTCCAGCAGGGCGTGCCGGCGACGGCCATCGCGGTGGTTGGCCGTGGTGAGCAGGGCCTGCTGGTGCAGACCGGCCCGAACGTGCGCGAGCCGCAGAACCGTCGTGTCGAGATCGTCCTGGGCGGTCAGGCGACGAGCACGGTGTTCTCCGACCCGCGCTCGTACTGCAAGGCGCTGAGCGACAAGTGGCGTGAGTATCGCACCTCCGTGATCGGTACGCCCGAGGCGGCCGCCATGGCGAAGTGCGACGCGGGCGACTATGCCGCTGGCATTCCGACACTGGAGGATGCGCTGATCAATGCCAAGATCCCGCTGCCGGCGCCCGGCTATCGCTGGCCCGGCCGCCCGATCAGCCCGTAAGTCTGAGGCTCTATGACGACAGAAAAGGCGGCCCTCGTGGCCGCCTTTTTTAATCTCCTATCCCTTGCCGGGCCGCGCCGGCAGGCGCGCCCAATGCCGGGGCTGCAGTTCGTGATACTCGATCCACGGCCCTGTTTCGGCGAAGCCGGCATCCAGGGCACCGACGTCGCTCACCCAGAATCCCAGAGAGCGGCGATTGGGATCGAACTTCCAGGTACCGACCACCACCTCGTCGGCGACGTGGCCCGCGAGGCCCGGGCAGAACAGCAGCAGCGGGCCTTCGTCCTTCGGCGCCGTCGCGATCGGCTGCCATGTCGACGCCCGCAGGGACTCGATTTCCGCGGCCGCCCGCCAGCGCACGTCGTCCGCCAGGGCGCCGGTATTCTCGCCGGCCGGGCCGTGATGGTCCCGGCACTGGGTGCGCAACTCGTCGACAATGTCCTTCATCTCAACTCCCAGCAGCTCGCCTTCGTCTTCTCTTTTTAGCGCAGCTCGCATTTCCTTGATGTGTCGTCCAGTATAATGGATTAGATATCCATTATGAGGGATGTCTCCAGCGCGCCCGGCATCAACGACCGAATTGCCGCCCGTGTCCGCGAGTTGCGGGCAAGGGGTGGCCTCTCGCTGGAAGCGTTGGCGGAGGCGAGCGGAGTCAGCCGTTCCATGATCTCTCTGGTCGAGCGCGGCGAGAGCAGCCCGACGGCCGTCGTCCTCGAGAAACTGGCGATGGGGCTCGGCGTCTCGCTGGCGACACTCTTCGAGACGCCGGCCGCGCGACCGCATCCCGTGTCCCGCCGGGCCGACCAGGTCGAATGGCGCGATCCTGCTTCCGGCTATCTGCGCCGCAACGTCTCGCCGGATGGCTTTCCGTCGCCGATCCAGATCGTCGAGGTGGCTTTCCCCGCGGGCGCGCGCGTGGCCTACGAAACCTCGGCGCGGCCCGGCGTCACCCATCAGCAGGTGTGGGTGTTGCAGGGCATGATCGAGGTCGTGCTGGGCGAGGAGCGTTTCGAACTGCGTGCCGGCGATTGCCTTGCGATGGTGCTCGACCGGCCGATCGCCTACCACAATCCGACGGCGAAGCCCGCGCGTTACTGCGTGGTCATCGTCGCCCCGCGGCCGGCCTGAAGCGATGGACCTCACCGACGTCTCCTTGGCCCTGCTGAGTGCGGTCCTGCATGCGGGCTGGAACGCCGCCGTGAAGGCCAGCCGCCATCCCGCGCAGGTGATGACGGCGCAGATGGTGCTGGGCGCCGTGCTCGTCGTCCCGGCGCTCTTCTGGTCGGGCCTTCCCAACCTTGCCTCGTTCGGCTGGATCGCGGCATCGACCTTGATGAACGTCCTCACCGTGTCCGCCTTGTTGCGGGCCTACGAGCTTGGCGGCTTCGGCCTCGTCTATCCCGTCGTCCGGTCGCTGGCGGTGCTGATGGTCGTGCCGCTCGCGGCCGTCATGACGGGCGAACACCTGGGGACGGCGGGGCTTCTCGGCATCCTGGTCATCTCCCTCGCACTGATCGTGCTCGCCTGGGACGCCGCGCGAGGGAAGGGGATCTCGGCGACGGCGATGGGATGGACCCTGGCGGCCGGCGTCGGCACGGCCGCCTATGTGATGTGCGACGCCCAGGGCGTGCGGCTCTCGGGATCGCCCTGGGCCTACGGCTTCGTCGTGTCGATCACCAATGCGTTGGCCATGTCCTGGCGGCAGCGCCGCGCCGGACCGCCCTGGGCGCAAGTGACAGCACACTGGGCGCTCGCCCTGCCGATCGCCGTGGCCGCCATGGGATCGTATCTGCTCATCCTCTGGGTCTGGAGCCACGCGCCGATCGCCCCGGCAGCGGCGCTGCGGGACACGAGCGCCATCTTCGCGGTCCTCATCGCTGTCTTCTGGCTCAAGGAGCCCTTCACGCGCACCCGCGTCGCGGCCGTCCTGCTGGCGGCCGCGGCGGTGCCCCTGCTGCGGTTCGGCTGATCCGGGGCTCTTGTGCGCGAGGGAGCCCGGTGACAGCATCGGCGTTGATCACAGCGTCCCCGATGTCGACCGAGGAGACTCCCATGGAAGTCGATGGTCTTGTCACGGCGTTGGAGCGGATCGAACACGCCGCTCGTGGTTTCATGCATCCCGTCCACAAGGCCGATGCGCCGACAGCGTTGCTGGATGTGCTGGCGGAATGCGGGCGTACGCTCAGCCATCCCTATTCGATCGATCCCGGGCTGGACGATGCGCGCAGCGAAGCCTCGCGCCATTGCGCGGCCGTGCAGGAGAACCTGTCGGCCGTCCTGGAAGAGGTCCGCCAGCTCCACATGACGGTGAGCGGCCTGTTGCCGTCGCTCGTGCGCATCGCCGATCGCGAATGACATGAAAAAAGCCGGGGACTTGCCCCGGCTTTGATCTCCGATCTCGGTCTTTCTCAGCCCCAGTTCTCAACCTTCGTCGAGGAAGCTGCGCAGCATGCGCGAGCGGCTCGGGTGCTTCAGCTTGCGCAGCGCCTTGGCTTCGATCTGGCGGATACGCTCGCGGGTGACCGAGAACTGCTGGCCGACTTCCTCCAGCGTGTGGTCGGTGTTCATGCCGATGCCGAAGCGCATGCGCAGCACGCGCTCCTCGCGCGGCGTGAGCGTCGCCAGCACCCGCGTCGTGCTTTCGCGCAGGTTGCCCTGGATCGCCGCCTCGAGCGGGATGACCGCGTTCTTGTCCTCGATGAAGTCGCCGAGGTGGCTATCCTCCTCGTCGCCGATCGGCGTTTCGAGCGAGATCGGCTCCTTGGCGATCTTCAGTACCTTGCGCACCTTCTCGAGCGGCATGCCGAGCTTCTCGGCCAGTTCCTCGGGCTGCGGCTCGCGGCCGATCTCGTGCAGCATCTGGCGGCTGGTGCGGACCAGCTTGTTGATGGTCTCGATCATGTGCACCGGGATGCGGATGGTGCGCGCCTGGTCGGCGATCGAGCGCGTGATGGCCTGACGGATCCACCACGTGGCGTAGGTCGAGAACTTGTAGCCGCGGCGGTACTCGAACTTGTCGACCGCCTTCATCAGGCCGATGTTGCCCTCCTGGATGAGGTCCAGGAACTGCAGGCCACGGTTCGTGTACTTCTTGGCGATCGAGATCACGAGGCGCAGGTTGGCCTCGATCATCTCCTTCTTCGCCCGCATCATCTCGCGCTCGCCGTCCTGGACGGTCTTGCACATGCGGCGGAACTCGAAGATCGGCGCGCCGCAGTGATCGGAGATGTCCTTGATCTCCGCCCGGATCTTCTCGATCTCGGGAGCGCGCTTCTTGGCGAAATCCTTCCAGCCCCGGCCCGACAGCTTGCCGACCTTCTCGAGCCAGTTGGGATCGATCTCGTGCGTGAAGTAGTTGTCGAGGAAGTCCTGCCGGGAGATGCGGAAGCTCTCTGCCGTGCGCAGCAGCTTGCCCTCGAGCATCATCAGCTTGCGGTTGAGGTCGTAGAGCGACAGCTTGAGCTGCTCGATGCGGGCGGCGTTGATGTGCACCGTCCGAACCAGCTCGACGATCTTCTTGCGGTGCTTCTCGTAGCTCTTCTCGAACTCGGGGCTGGGCTTCTGGCCGCGCGCGAGCGTCGAGAGGCGACGGTTCTGCACCTTCGACATCTCGATATAGACTTTGTAGATTTTGGTGAGGGTGCGCAGCACCTCGGGCTTGAGCTTCTCCTCAAGCGCCGAGAGAGAGAGAGCGTTCTCCTCGTCGTCCTCGCCACCTTCCGCCGCCGGCGTCTCGCCGCCTTCGCCGTTCGCCGCGGGCGCGGCCGGGCGGACCAGCTTCGGCATCATGGCCGGACGCGGCATCGGCGGCGCAGCCGGAACGGCCGGGGCCGCGTTCACGCCCTTGCCCTCGCCGGGGGCGCCGCCGCCCTGAGTGGCTTCGAGGTCGATCACGTCGCGCAGCAGGATGCGGCCCTCGTTGATCGCGTCGCGCCAGTGCAGCAGCGCCGTGATCGTCATCGGGCTCTCGCAGATGCCGCCGATCATCTTGTCCTGGCCGGCCTCGATGCGCTTGGCGATCTCGATCTCGCCCTCGCGGCTCAGCAGCTCGACGCTGCCCATCTCGCGCAGGTACATGCGGACGGGATCGTCGGTGCGGCCGAGCTCCTCGTCCTCGCCGGTCGCCTCGGCCGCGACTACCGCGGTCTTGGCGGGCTCGGCCGGGTTGGCCGACGCGGTGTCTTCCTGTTCCTCGGCCTCGACGACGTTGACGCCGGCCTCGGACAGCATCGCCATCGTGTCCTCGATCTGCTCGGAGGACACTTCGTCGGGCGGCAGGGCGGCGTTCAGTTCATCATAGGTGACGTAGCCGCGCTCCTTGCCCTTCTGGACGAGCTTCTTCAGCTCGGCGCCAAGGGAGTCGAGCAGGGGGGCGTCGGGCCCTTCCTCGCGGGCGTCGGTGACTTCGGGCTGGGCTACGGTCGCGGTTTTGGTCGCCATTTACTCAAATCCTTGGGTGCGACAAACGGATAGAACGGCCAAAGGGCCGTTATTTGGCTGCAAGAAGGGGAGGCGGGAGGGCGGCCCCGCAAAAACTACCCTTCTACTATATGGGGCTTCAGTGCAAGCAGCGATAGGGGCAAGCCCCTGAATCTGCGCGCGCCCGTTACATGGCATTGGATTCGATGTTTTCGCGCCGCATGCGGTCCAGAATCGCCTGGAGTCGCTGCAAATTCTCCTCGGACATATCTTCGGCGAGCGCCTCCTCGGCCCGTTTAAGCTCCTCGGGGCCGCCCTGGAGGTGGCTCAGGTGACGCGCGGCACGCCGCCACTGGCCCACCCATCCGTCGGCATCGGCCGGGTCGTCCTTGAAGGCCTCCCGGGCCTTGGCGCGGGCGGAATCGGCCAGACGCCCCAGGCCGATCCTCTCAAGATGTTGCGCGATCAGCTCGGCTTCAAGGGAGGGGTCTCCCGCCGCCTCGTCGGCAGCCGGGTCCACGCCCAAGGGTACCAGCGACAAGGCGTCCAGCAGCCCGCTGCGCAATCGGGCCAGCTCCGGATGGCCGATCGGCAGGGAGGCCAGATCCTCGGCCAGGATATGGAGCAGGGCTGGCCGCTCGACCAGGGCGCCCAGCAGGACCCGCTCCTGCCGGGAGCCGTCAAGACCATCTCCCGCGCGCTGGGCGCCCGTCCCGGCGGCGAACGGCGCGGGCTCCGGGTCACCGGGACGGCGAAACGGCTTGCGGATACCGCCGCCGCGGGGCTGCAAGGCGGAGGACTCCGGCCGGCGCATCCGGTTCAACCGGTTCCGCATTTCGGCGCGGTAGTACTCGCGGACCGTAGGGTCGGCGATCTCGCCCACCCGTTGCTCGACGCTGCGCTGCAGGCTGGCCCGCCGCTCCGGCGTGTCCGCCGGCTTGCCCTCGATCTCCAGGTCCCAGACCACGTCGGACAACGGCCGGGCGAGGTCGAGGACGCGGCGCACCGCGTCTGCGCCGCGGGTACGGATCAGGCTGTCGGGATCCTCCCCGGCCGGCAGGGTGAGGAAACGCAAGCTCTTGCCGGGACGCAACAGGGGGAGCGCCCGCTCGGCCGCGCGCGACATGGCGCGCCGTCCTGCATTGTCGCCGTCGAAGCAGAGATAGGGCTCGTCCGCCAGCTTCCACAATTCGCCGAGCTGCCCTTCGGTGAGGGCGGTGCCGAGCGGTGCCACGGCGCCGGTGAAGCCCGCGCCATGCAGGGCGATCACGTCCATGTAGCCTTCGGCCACGATGACCGGCTGGTCCTTGGTCACGGCCTGGCGGGCCCGATCGAGGCAATAGAGGTTGGCGCCCTTGTGGAAGAGCGGCGTTTCCGGCGAATTGAGGTACTTGGGCTCGCCGGTACCCATGACCCTGCCACCGAAAGCGATGGCCCGGCCGCGCCGGTCGTTGATGACGAACATCACGCGGCCGCGGAAGCGGTCATAGGGCTCGCGCCGGTCCTCGGGCTGGATGGCGAGCCCGGCCTCGACGATCTTCTCCATCGGCACGTTCTCGCGCTTCAGGGCGGCGATGAGGCCGTCACGTGAATCGGGCGCGAATCCCAGGCGGAAATCGTCGATCGTGGCGTCCGACAGGCCGCGCCCTCGCAGGTAGTCCAGCCCCTGGCGACCCACCGGCAGGCGAAGCTGCTTCTGGAACCAAAGCGCGGCCATCTCCACGACCTGCTGCAGAGTGGAGGCCCGTTCGACACGCTCGCGCTCGGCCGGCGTGGCAACGGGCACCGGCAGGTTGACCTCGCGGGCGAGCTTCTCGACGGTTTCGGGGAAGGAAAGCCCCTCGGTCTTCATCACGAAGTCGATCGCACTGCCCTTCTCGTGGCAGCCGAAACAATAGAAGAAGCCCTTCTTGTCGTTGACCGTGAAGGACGGGGTCTTCTCGTTGTGGAAAGGACAGAGGCCCGCATACTCGGCGCCCGACCGGCGCTTCAGCGACACCTTCCGGCCGACGATGTCGGACAGGCTGAGGCGCGCGCGCAGTTCGTCGAGGAAGCCCGGGGGGAAGGCCATGTCCCACACATGTAAAGTGCAGTGGACATATTATGTAGGGATTATGTCGACCCGACTGGACATTCTTTCCACTGTCAGTGGATCAAGTTCCACCCCCGGCTAGAAGAGCCGAAGCCGTCTCCATGGAGCGCGCCACTCCAGTGGCGCCTCATGAGTTCTTGTCTTTTCTGCACCGTGCGGGCTCTCGCGCCTCAGAAGGCGCTGCCGCCCGCCGCCGCCTAGCGCGGTGCGCTAGGCGCTCAATGCCTTTTTCACCGCGGCCGACGCTTTGGCAAAGTCCATCTGCCCGGCGTACTTGCCCTTCAGGGTGGCCATGACGCCGCCCATGTCCTTGATCGAGGTCGCGCCGGCCGCGGCAATGGCCTCGCGCACGGCGGCGTCGACGGCGGCCTCGTCCATCTGCTGGGGCAGGAAGCGCTCGATGACGGCGATCTCGGCCTTTTCCTTCTCGGCCAGGTCGGCGCGGCCGCCCTTGTCATAGAGGGCGATCGATTCGTTCCGCTGCTTGATCATGCCCTGCATCATCGACAGGATCTTGTCGTCGGCCACGCCCTCGCGGCTGGCCTCGGTGCGGGCGGCGATATCGACGTCCTTGAGTTTCGCCAGGATGAGGCGAATCGTGCCCAGCGCGGCCTGATCCTTGGCGCGCATGGCAACTTTCATCGCTTCGGTCAGTTTCTCGCGCAGCATCGCTTGGGTCCCATTGGTTCGCCCGAGGGCTAAGGGGCGGAAACTAATCGTCGCGGCCGCTGTTGGCAAAGCAAATAAGTTATTGAAATAGCTTAGAAATTGGCTGCCTTGCGCGCCTTGACCCTCTGCTGCGGCTTGGTTACAAACCGCCCGGCTTGCCGATCGCCTTGCCCATACCGGGTCCGGGGCGAGGCCGCGCGAGCCGCACGAACGGGCAAAATCATCATGACTTCACCTAAGACCGCCGGCGCGAACGACGCCGCGCCGCGTTGGGCCACGGCCGCGCTGGTGCTGGCTGACGGCACGGTCTTCTGGGGCAAGGGAGTGGGCGCCGCCGGTCACGCGGTCGGCGAAGTCTGCTTCAACACCTCGATGACCGGGTATCAGGAGATCATCACCGATCCCTCCTATGCCGGCCAGATCATCACCTTCACCTTTCCGCACATCGGCAACGTGGGCACCAATCTCGAGGATATCGAGACGATCACCCCGGCCGCCCGCGGCGTCGTCCTGCGCGGCGACATCACGGAGCCTGCGAACTGGCGCTCGGTGAAGCCGCTGAACGACTGGCTGAAGAGCCACAATCTGCCGGGTATCTGCGACGTCGACACGCGTGCCATCACGCGCCGCATCCGCGACGGCGGTCCGCCGAACGGCGTCGTCGTCCATGCGCCGGACGGCAAGTTCGACATCCCGAAGATGCGCCAGATCGCCCAGGACTGGCCGGGCCTCGACGGTATGGACCTCGCGCTCGAGGTCACGACCAAGCAGACCTACAATTGGGACGAGACCAAGTGGGCGCTGGGCGAGGGCTACGGCAAGCTGGCCAAGCCCAAGTACCATGTCGTCGCGGTCGACTACGGCGCCAAGCGCAACATCCTGCGCTGCCTCGCCAATACCGGCTGCAAGGTCACGGTCGTGCCGGCGACGGCCACGGCCGAGGACATCCTGCGCCACAAGCCCGACGGCGTGTTCCTGTCCAACGGCCCCGGCGACCCCGCCGCGACGGCGGTCTATGCCTCGCCCGCCATCCAGGCGGTGCTCGACAAGAAGGTGCCGCTGTTCGGCATCTGCCTCGGCCACCAGATCCTGGCGCTGACCCTGGGCGGCAAGACCCGCAAGATGGAGCGCGGCCATCGCGGCGCCAACCAGCCGGTCAAGGACCTGACGACCGGCAAGGTCGAGATCACGTCGCAGAACCACGGCTTCTGCGTCATCCCCGAATCGCTTCCCGAGAACACCGAGGTGACGCACGTCTCGCTGTTCGACGGCATCAACGAAGGCCTGCGCTGCACCGACAAGCCGGCCTTCTCGGTCCAGTATCACCCCGAAGCCTCGCCCGGCCCGACCGACAGTCACTATCTCTTCGACCGGTTCGTCGAGATGATCGACAAGAGCAAGGGCAAGTAAGAGCAATCATGCCCAAGCGCACAGACATCAAGTCCATCCTCGTCATCGGCGCCGGCCCGATCGTCATCGGTCAGGCCTGCGAGTTCGATTACTCCGGCGTCCAGGCCTGCAAGGCGCTGAAGGACGAGGGCTATCGCGTCATCCTGATCAACTCGAACCCGGCCACGATCATGACCGATCCGGGCCTGGTCGATGCGACCTATGTCGAGCCGATCACGCCCGACTTCGTGGCGCGCATCATCGAGAAGGAAAAGCCCGACGCCATCCTGCCGACCATGGGCGGCCAGACGGCGCTCAACACCGCGATGTCGCTGCATCGCGACGGGCGTCTCGAGAAGTACGGCGTCGAGCTGATCGGCGCCAATGCCGTGGCCATCGACAAGGCCGAGGACCGGCTGCTGTTCCGCGACGCCATGACCAAGATCGGGCTCCACTGCCCCAAGAGCGAGGTCGTGCACAATCGTGAGGAGGCGGCCAGCGCGCTCGACCGCGTCGGCCTGCCGGCGATCATCCGCCCGTCCTTCACCCTGGGCGGTACCGGCGGCGGCATCGCCTACAACCGCGACGAATATTTCGACATCGTGGCGGGCGGCGTCGATGCCTCGCCGGTCGGCGAGGTGCTGGTCGAGGAATCCGTGCTCGGCTGGAAAGAGTACGAGATGGAGGTCGTGCGCGACCGCAACGACAACTGCATCATCATCTGCTCGATCGAGAACGTCGATCCGATGGGCGTGCATACCGGCGACTCGGTGACCGTCGCGCCGGCGCTGACGCTCACCGACAAGGAATACCAGATCATGCGCGACGCCTCGATCGCGTGCCTGCGCGAGATCGGCGTCGATACCGGCGGCTCGAACGTGCAGTTCGCCGTCGATCCGGCGACCGGCCGCATGGTCGTGATCGAGATGAACCCGCGCGTCTCGCGCTCCTCGGCGCTGGCCTCGAAGGCCACGGGCTTCCCGATCGCCAAGGTCGCGGCGCGCCTGGCCGTCGGTTACACGCTGGACGAGCTGCTGAACGACATCACCGGCGAGACGCCGGCCTCGTTCGAGCCGACGATCGACTATGTCGTCACCAAGATGCCGCGCTTCGCCTTCGAGAAGTTCCCGGGCGCGGAGGCTCTGCTCAACACGTCGATGAAGAGCGTCGGCGAAGCGATGTCGATCGGCCGCACCTTCCAGGAATCGCTGCAGAAGGCGCTGCGTTCGATGGAGACGGGCCTCACCGGCCTGAACGAGATCGAGATCAAGGGCGCGCCCGACAAGTCGGCCATCGCCGGCGCGCTGGCGCTGCCGACGCCCGACCGAATCCTGACGATCGCCCAGGCTTTCCGTCACGGCCTGACCGTGGACGAAATTGCCCAGGCATCGAAGTACGAGCCGTGGTTCCTGCGCCAGATCGAGCAGCTCGTCGCAATCGAGGCCGACGTGCGCAAGAACGGCCTGCCGGCAGACGCCAAGGCGTTCTTCGACCTGAAGAAGAAGGGCTTCTCCGACGAGCGGCTGGCCGAGCTCACGAAGCAGGGCGCGGCCGACGTGGCCAAGGCGCGCCGCGCGCTCGGCGTGCGGCCGGTCTTCAAGCGCATCGACACCTGCGCCGCCGAGTTCGAATCGCGCACGCCCTATCTCTATTCCTGCTACGAGGGCGACGGCGTGCGGCCGGCCGAGTGCGAGGCCCAGCCGACCGACAAGCGCAAGGTCATCATCCTGGGCGGCGGTCCCAACCGCATCGGCCAGGGCATCGAGTTCGACTATTGCTGCGTCCATGCCGTCTACGCCCTGCGCGATGCCGGCTACGAGACCATCATGGTCAACTGCAATCCCGAGACGGTGTCGACCGACTACGACACGGCCGACCGTCTCTACTTCGAGCCGCTGACCGCCGAGGACGTGATCGAGCTGGTCGAGGTCGAGCGCCGCAACGGCGAGCTGTTGGGCCTGATCGTGCAGTTCGGCGGCCAGACGCCGCTGAAGCTCGCCAAGCCGCTCGAGGCCGCGGGCATTCCGATTTTGGGCACGTCGCCCGATGCGATCGACCTCGCCGAGGACCGCGAGCGTTTCCAGAAGCTGATCCACGAGCTGAAGCTGCGCCAGCCCGACAACGGCACGGCCACGTCGCAGGAGAAGGCCATCGAGATCGCCGAGAAGATCGGCTATCCGGTCGTGATCCGCCCGTCCTACGTGCTGGGCGGGCGCGCCATGCAGATCGTCTACGATCGCGCGGCGATCGAGCGCTACATGCGCGATGCCGTGAAGGTCTCGGGCAGCAATCCGGTGCTGATCGACTCCTACCTGCGCGACGCCATCGAGGTCGATGTCGATGCGCTGGCCGACAAGGACCAGAACGTCTTCGTCGCCGGCATCATGGAACATATCGAGGAAGCCGGAATCCATTCGGGCGATTCGGCCTGCTCGCTGCCGCCTTATTCGCTGTCGTCCAAGATCCTGGCCGAGATCGAGCGCCAGACCGAGGCGATGGCCAAGGCGCTGCACGTCGTCGGCCTGATGAATGTGCAGTTCGCCGTCAAGGACGGCGATGTCTACGTGCTCGAGGTCAATCCGCGCGCCAGCCGCACCGTGCCATTCGTCGCCAAGGCGACCGGCCAGCCGATCGCCAAGTTCGCGGCCCGCCTGATGGCCGGCGAGGCGCTGAAGTCACTCGGCATCAAGAAGGCCAAGGGCAAGCACATCGCCGTCAAGGAAGCGGTGTTCCCCTTCGCACGCTTCCCCGGCGTCGACATCATCCTCGGGCCCGAGATGCGCTCGACGGGTGAGGTCATGGGCCTCGACATGGATTTCGGCCGCGCCTTCGCCAAGTCGCAGCTCGGCGCCGGCAGCAAGGTGCCGGTCGAGGGCGTGGTGTTCGTCTCGGTCAAGGATTCGGACAAGCAGGCGATGGTGAAGCCGGTGAAGCGGCTGGTCGAACTCGGCTTCAAGGTCGTGGCGACCCGCGGCACGGCGGAATTCCTGAGCAAGCACTCGATCGAGGCGCAGCAGGTCAACAAGGTGCTGCAGGGCCGGCCGCATATCGTCGACCTGATGAAGGACGGCAAGGTGCAGCTCGTCTTCAATACCGTCGACGGCGCGGGTGCCCTGACCGACAGCTTCACGCTCCGGCGTACGGCCCTGATGCACAAGATCGCCTATTACACGACGGTCGCCGGAGCCAAGGCGTCGGTCGAGGGCATTGCTGCGGCGAAGGAAGGGGCCCTCGACGTGGCGCCCCTGCAATCCTACTTCAAGACGGCTTTCTAGCTCTCCCACCGCCGCTCCCGCCCGCAACGCGCCGGATTGCCACCCGTTTCCGGCTGCGTTGGGCGTTGACGCCGTACGAGTGATCAAGGACGATTTGGCAATGGAACGTATTCCCATGACCGCCGAGGGGCTTCAGCGCCTCGAGGCCGAACTGAAAGTGCTGAAGAGCGTGGAGCGCCCGGCGATCATCAAGGCGATCGCGACGGCGCGCGAGCACGGCGATCTCTCGGAGAACGCCGAATATACGTCTGCGCGCGAAAAGCAGAGTTTCATCGAGGGTCGCATTGCCGAGCTCGAGGACATCATCTCGCGGACCGAGGTGATCGACTTCTCCAAGCTGACCGGCAAGATCATCAAGTTCGGGGCCACCGTGCGCCTGGCCGACGAGGACACCGACGAGAAGGTGAAGTACCAGATCGTCGGCCCCTACGAGGCGGACCTCGCCAAGGGCCGGATCTCGATCACCTCGCCGATCGGCCGGGCCCTGATCGGCAAGACCGTCGGCGACACGGTCGAGGTCCAGACCCCGCGCGGCGGCAAGTCCTACGAAGTCGTGGGTGTGCAGTTCAACTAGCCGCCATCATGGCGCGCGCCCGGCGGATGCCGGTCGACTTCATGATCGCGTACTGGATGCCGAACAGGCCGATCTTGCTCCCGATCGCCCAGACCGATTTCACGGCCGCCCAGGTCGTGACGTCGAGCGTGAGCGCGAGCGCGATGTTGAGCACGGCCGAGAAGAACATCAGCCCCGCCCAGACATAGCCGAAGGTGATGGCGAGGTCGGGCACGGTCGCCTGCGCGATCGGCGGCAGGTAGCGGGTCATCCAGCCGCGCCTCAGCATCACCAGGCCGACGATGACGTAGATGACGCTGGGCTTCAGCATGATGAAGAGCGGATCGTCGGTCACGAACGTCGCGGCGCCCGAACTGAAGATGATGACGAGGCTGAGCCATTGCAGTGCCTCGACCGGCTGCCGGTGGACGAGCTGCCAGCCGATCTGGGCCATGCCCAGCGCCATGCCGAGCCCGACGGCCAGGAAGAGATTGTCGGTCGCGACGTAGACGGCCAGGAAGAGCAGTGTCGAAGCCAGGTCGAGCAGCAGGACTTTGGATGCCTGGAAGAGGTTCTTCATGGCTCGCGACCCTCAGTCTTTGTGACAACGCCGTGTATTTAAGTCACGCTATCAATACACAGCGTTTCCCGCAAGGGCAGATATGAGGAAAGACAAAGGATCCCTCACTTCGTTCGGGATGACACCTCTTTTGGGGGTGGCGCACTGCCCAAGCCCCAGCAACCGTGTCATCCCGAACGAAGTGAGGGATCCTCAAGTCATAGGCGACACTTGGAGCCGTCCGAGACGGCACGAGTGTCAGACGACGACTTTTATGTACGTGTCCTTCATGACGATCAGGCCGCGTCGGAAGGTATAGAGGTCGCAGCCCAGCCATTCCTGGCGCTCGCCGGTCTTCAGGGTCGCGGTGCGGTGCCATTCGGTCACCGCCCGGTCGCCGCAGATGAACTCGTTCGTGTGGAGCCACTTCACGTCGCCGGTATTGGCGAAAAGCGGCTCGAAGTAGCTGCGGATGGCCGCCTTGCCCTTGAAGCTCTGCCCCCAGTAGTCGGGACCCTTGGCGTTGCGGAACTCGCCGTCCTCGGCGAAGGAATTGACGATCCCCTCGACGTCGCGCCGGGCAAAGGCGTCCGCGACGCGGTGCAGGATCTCGAAGGTGACGTCGTCGGCCATTTACGCCTCGGTCGAAATAGGCACGCCCGGGACTTCCTTGGCGGTCCGGAACACCATCATCGACTTCACGTGGCTGACGTTGGGCGCCGAGGTGAGGCGGGTCGTCAGGAATTTCTGATAGTCGTCCCAGGTCTCTGCCACGATCTTGAGCAGGAAGTCGGCCTCGCCGGCCAGCATGTGGCACTCGCGGACCTCATCCCACTTGGCGATCAGCTCCTCGAAGGACTTGAGGTCGGCCTCGGCCTGGCTGTTCAGGCCCACCAGGGCGAACACGGACACGCTGTAGCCCAGTGCCTCGGGACTCAATTCCGCATGGTAACCTTTTATGATCCCGGCCCGTTCAAGGGCGCGCACACGGCGCAGGCAGGGTGGGGCTGAAATCCCGGCCCGCTCGGCCAGCTCCACGTTCGTCATGCGTCCATTGGACTGCAGGTCACTGAGAATTCGCCGGTCAATTCGATCGAGCTTCGCCCGAGCCATCAGTATTCCTCCGTTGGGCGCGGTCTATGCCAGAACCATGCCGGACGCGCAATAAAGTTGCGAGGAATAGCCAATTGCCTGTGAACAATTGCGTGTGAAATCGACTTCTATTCGTGCAACTCAGGCGAGGTTTGCATATATGTGCAAGATATGCGGTTGGCGGGATGCGGAGCGGACATGGCAGAAACACATCACAGCAAGGTAATGATCCTGGGCTCCGGACCGGCGGGTTACACGGCGGCGATCTATGCGGCGCGCGCCAGCCTGAAGCCGATGCTCGTGCAGGGCATCCAGCCCGGCGGGCAGCTCACGATCACGACCGACGTGGAGAACTATCCGGGCTTCGCCGACGTGATCCAGGGTCCCTGGCTCATGGAGCAGATGCAGAAGCAGGCCGAGCATGTCGGCACGAAGCTGTTCTTCGACACTATCGTGGATGTCGACCTGACCAAGCGTCCGTTCGTCTGCCTGGGCGATTCCGGTGATCGCTACGAGGCCGATTCCCTCATCATCGCGACCGGCGCCACGGCCAAGTGGCTGGGCTTGCCGAGCGAGGAGACGTACCGCGGCGGCGGCGTGTCGGCCTGCGCGACCTGCGACGGTTTCTTCTTCCGCAACAAGGAAGTGGTCGTGGTCGGCGGCGGCAACACCGCAGTCGAGGAGGCGCTCTACCTCACGCATCACGCCTCGAAGGTGACGCTGGTCCATCGCCGCGACAGTTTCCGCGCGGAAAAGATCCTGCAGGATCGCCTGTTCAAGAATCCGAAGGTGACGGTCGTCTGGGATAGCGTCGTCGACGAGATCCTGGGCGAGAAGACGCCGGCGCCGATCGTGACGGGTGCCCGCCTGCGCAACGTGAAGACGGGCGCCGTGCACGACGTGAAGACGGACGGCTTCTTCGTGGCGATCGGCCATTCGCCCAATACCGAGCTGTTCAAGGGCAAGCTCGAGATGGATGGCGAGGGCTATCTGATCACCCGGCCGGATTCGACCGCGACCAACATCGAGGGCGTCTACGCGGCCGGTGACGTACAGGACAAGGTCTTCCGGCAGGCGGTGACGGCCGCGGGCACCGGCTGCATGGCCGCGCTCGAGGCCGAGAAGTGGCTGGCGGGACAGGAGGCACGTCTCGCTCAAGCCGCCGAATAGGCGGCAGGCGGAGACAGGGGAGGTACTGAAATGGACTGGGACAAGCTGCGGATTTTCCAGGCCGTGGCGGACGCCGGCAGCTTCACCCATGCGGGCGAATCGCTGAAGCTCAGCCAGTCCGCGATCTCGCGCCAGATCGGTGCGCTTGAGGAACAGCTCGGCGTCATGCTGTTCCACCGCCATGCGCGCGGCCTCATCCTGACGGAGCAGGGCGAACTGCTGTACCGGACGGCGCGCGACATGGCCGCCAAGGTCAATACCGCCGAGGCGCTGCTGCGCGCCAACCAAGACAAGCCGGCCGGGCGGCTCAAGATCCACGCCACCGTCGGCTTCGGCTCGACCTGGCTGACCGCCCAGATGCACGAGTTCATCGCGCTCTATCCCGAGATCGACGTGAGCCTCGTCCTGTCCGACAACGAGCTCGATCTCGGCATGCGCGAAGCCGACGTGGCGATCCGCATGGTCATGCCTCGGCAGCCGGGACTGGTGCAGCGACACCTGCTGACGGTCCGCAGCCACGTGTACGCCTCGCACGGCTACGTGCAGAAGTACGGCAAGCCCAATACGATCGACGAACTCGACCAGCATCGGCTGATCATCTTCGGTGAGGACGCACGCGCACCCGTCCAGGACGTGAACTGGCTGCTGCGCGAGGGCAATGCCGACCAGAATCCCCGGCTCGTGGTCCTTCGGGTCAACAACACCTACGGCATCTTCCGGGCTGTCGAGTCCGGCCTCGGCATCGCGTCTCTGCCCGACTATCTGGCGCGTGAATCGACCAAGCTCGAGATGCTGCTGCCGGACCTCAACGTCCGGACGACCGATGTGTATTTCACATATCCCGAGGAGCTGCGGCACTCCAAGCGCATCGCCGTGTTCCGCGATTTCTTGCTGCGGAAGGTGGCGGAGACCCGTTTCTGATCCGTGAGACTTGCAGGATTGCATAGTTAGTGAAAGGCATGCGCATGTCGCATGCCAGTGTCCAAAACTTCACCACTACCAATCCCGCCTACGAAGCATAGGTTGGGTGCAGGTATTCGACACGAACGGTTTCGGCTGATCGCGTTCGAAACTCGGGATCCTCATGATCCCACGTCTCCCAGACGTGAAGCCTCCCTGTTTGACTCGCCGGGCCCTTGGGCCCGGCGTTTTTTTGTTCAGCGGCTGGAGGTTTTGGCGATACTCTCACGCTGCCTGCGTTTGTTTTTGGGAAACGAAATCAACTCATCCTGAACTGACCCACGACAGGGCCTCGATGAACGATCGGCCTTCCTGGCGAGACAGACTCCGCGCGGTCGGAATCCCGGTCGGCTCTCCGGCAAGTGCCGAGCGCCGAGAGGTCGAGGCATCCGGCCTGTTCGATGCCCGATGGTACCTGACGCAGGTACCCGATGCCGCCGCGTCCGGCCTTGATCCCCTCGACCACTATCTCGCGATCGGCGGGCGTGCCGGACTATCGCCCGGACCCGACTTCGACACGGCCTGGTATATGAGACGCTACAACGACGTCGCTGCGCACCAGATCGATCCGTTGCTCCATTTCATCCGGTTCGGCAGGCCGGAGGGGCGGGATGCCAAGGCGCCGGTCGCGTCCCTGTTCGACGATTTCCAAAGTCTCGGGTCCAATTGTGAGTTCGGCCTGGTGCAGCGTCATTTCGGCTGCGAGACGCTCGATCTGCTCCGGTTCGCTACGACGCCCATGAAGGGATTGATTCCCTTCCTGAGAGCCAATGCGGATCCCTTCATTTCGCCGGATGCCCTTGAGGTCAGGACGGCCGCATGGGGCGAGTACAACACCTTCCTGCGGCCGTTCGGCTTCCTGTTCCATTCCGATGTGGGCGCCGCGTCGCTGGCTCCCGATCGGGTCCGCGATCACGAGCTGAGGCGATTGCGCTTCCTCTGGCGCAAGTTCGCCGAGGACCTGGAGGAGGGGAACCGGATATTCGTCTACAAGTCGGGTCTGCTTATGTCGAAGGCGAGCATCGACAGGCTCGTCTCCCTGTTGCGGCAGCACGGACCTAACCATCTCCTCTGGGTAACGCCCGAGGAGCCGGGCCAACCGGCCGGCACGGTCGACCTTGTCGCGCCGGGCTTGATGCGAGGTTGGGTCGACCAGGTGAACGTCGGTCCGGAGGATTGCTCCTTCGATATCTGGCACGAAGTCTGTCGACGTGCGCACGCGCTGTGGCGCGCACGGGCGACATGACCGAAGCCGACATCCGGGCCATTCTTGAGGAGCTGTTTCGCGAGCAGCTTGGCGACGCTCAACTCGAACTGCGGGACGACGATGCCGAACAGGATCTGCCGGGCTTCGATTCAGGCAAGAAGGTCCTCCTGATCCTGGCGGCGGAGGAGCGGTTCGGCATCCGGCTGCGCAGCCGGGAAGTCGATGCCCTGAAACGGTTCGGCGATTGGGTGACCCTCGTGCACCGGCATCTTGGGCATCGCCATCTCGGCCTGCCGCCCGCAATCAAGACCGTGCCCGAGACACTCATCGGTGCGCTGGGCGCCTTCACGGGACGGGAGCCGGCGCTGGTGGCGAGGGAACGGACGCTAGACTATGCCGGGCTTCTGGCGGCTGCCCGGGGCCTCTCGACGTGGCTGGTGCGCAACGCCGTACCGCCGGGTGCCCGCGTGGCAATCGTCCAGCGCGACGGTCCATGGGCGGCTGCCATGCTTCTCGGCGTATCCCATGCGCATGCGGCCGTGCCGCTCAACCCGACCCTCTCGGCAGCCGACTACGCTTTCGCCACGGCCGACTTCGGCGTTGCGGTGGTCCTGGTCGAGGAAGGCGTGCTGGACGAAGCGCGCCTTGCCGACGTCACGGCGCCGGTGCTGTCCTTCGTTCCCTGGACGATCCACCCGGTTGGCGACGACACGCCTCCGCCGTCGCCGCCGACCTCACCGGCCTTTCTCCTTCACACGTCGGGGACGACGGCGCGCCCGAAGAAAGTCGTGCTCACGCACGGGCGTATCTTCCAGGGAGCAGGCGTCATCGCCGAGGTCCTGAAGCTCGGCCCGTCGGATCGCTGCCTCACCGGCATGCCGATGTTCCACGTGCACGGCATTCTCAATGCACTCGCCTCGACTCTGGTCAGCGGCGGTTCCTTCGTGCACTCCGGGCCTTTCGACACGATGGCGTTCTACGCCCATCTCCGTGAATTGCAGCCGACATGGATCACTGCGGTCCCGACCATGTATCACGCCATCGCGGCCCGGCCGGAGCAGCTTCCGGCAAATCATCGCGTCCGCTTTCTGCGCACGTCTTCGGCGCCGATGTCCGACGTTCTCGCCGAGCGTCTCGAGAGTCTCTTCGGCGTACTGTTGCTGTCGTCCTACGGGATGACCGAAATCGATCCCATCGCCTGCGTCCGGTTCGGCGATGCCGCGCCGCGCGGTACGGTCGGCAGGCCGGCGGGCGTCGATATCCGGCTCGTCGGACCGGACGGTGCCGACGTTGCGGAGGGCCAGGGCGGGGAAGTGTGGGTTCGCGGGCCGCGGGTGATCTCGTCCTACGAGGCGAGCGAGGAAGTGAATGCCGCCGCGTTCAACGAAGGCTGGTTCCGGACAGGCGATATTGCGCGGCGGGACGCCGACGGCTGGCTTCATATTTCGGGCCGTCTCAAGGAGATCATCAATCGCGGTGGAGAAAAGGTCGCTCCCCTCGAGATCGATGCCGTCCTGTTGCGGCATCCCGATGTGCTCGAGGCGGCTGCCTTCGGCGTGTCCGATCCGGCGCTCGGCGAGGAGATTGCGGCCGCAGTGGTCCTCACGTCGGATTCCACGCTCACCGAAGACAGCCTCAGGAGCTGGCTGGCCCAGCGGTTGGCGCTTCACAAGTGCCCTCGCCACGTGCGCTTCGTCCCGGCCTTGCCCAAGGGCCCCACGGGAAAGCTCCTTCGTGGCGCCCTGCGCCTCGTGCCCGCAGGAGGCGAGGTGGACGACGGCGACGTCGCGACCGTCTGTGCCGTGTGGGCTGAGGTACTCGGCGTTTCCGAGGTCAAGCCGTCCGACCGCTTCTTCGATGTCGGAGGATCGTCGGCGGCGGCACTGGATATCCTGCTCCTCCTGTCGGAGCGACTCAGTCGTTCCCTGCCGATCGAAGTCCTTCTCGATGGCGACACGCCGACGGCCCTGGCGGCCGCCATCCGGCGCCACGGCGTCTTGCCGCCGTGATCGTCGTCTCCGGCGTGGCGGGTGCTTTGGTCGGCCCGTTGCCATGGCCGATCGCCACCTTGCCCGGCTTCGTCCAGCTCGATGCGGCCAGGCCGGACTGGATGCCCGGTCTCGTCGAGGCGGCGCTCTCGGACGCCGGTCATCGCGCGGACGAACTCGCCTGGCGTTCGATCGGGGTCTATCGGGCGGGCGATGGCGCGGAAGCCTGCCGCCTCGCACAACAATGGGATTGGTGCGGTCCGGCGCTGGGCGTCGATGCCGAATGCGCCGGCGGGATGGTGGCTCTGCTCCTTGCCGCGCATGACCTCGAAGCCGGCCATTGCGACATTGCCGTCGTCACTGCGGAGAACCTGGCGGCAGGAGAGCCGCAATGGGACGAAAGCTGCGCTCCACTCGCGGCGCAAGCCCGGGAAGGTGCCCAGCGCGCAGGAGCCGCTGTCCTGGTTCTCGAGCGTTCGGATGGTGCGCGGAGAAGACGGGGACAAATTGCCGGGGGCATGCATCGCCGCCTCGGCGCGCCGGCCGGCATGGTCGGACTGAGCCTCCGGGGAATCACGGAGCTGCTGCGCGATGGCCTTGCCCGGGCCAATCTCTCGCCCGTCGACGTCGGGTACGTCGAGCTTCACGCGCTGGGCACGGCCGTCGGAGACGCTGTGGAACTCGCCGCTTTCCGCAACGTGTGGGAAGAAAGTCCCGGTGACCGGCCTACGGTCATCGGGAGCCACAAGGCTCGCTTCGGCCACCTCGAAGCCACAGGCGGGCTCGTCAGCCTTGCGCGTATACTGGCCTGGTTCGAGAGGGCCATTCTGCCGCCGACGGCTTGGGTGCGCCCATTTTCCCGGCTGACGATGCTACCGCAGGCGTTGGTGCTGGCGGAAAACAGCAGTCCGGCCGGGATTCGCGCAGGGGGCAGTCTCGCGCTTTCGCGTTCCGGCGTTGGGGCGGTGGTTCTGCTGCGACCCTGCTAGACCGGTAAACCCGACTTCCCCCTGTGGGTCGATGTGCCGCTGGTCGGCGAAATTCAGGCGATTGCCTATCAATTGATATGGAGTCGTCCAGCGACCATATGTACTTTCAGAGTAGTGCCGCATGTTCTCTGAGATCAGACAAGGAATCCTCCCTCTCGCCCTGCGCAACATCAAGCGCCTGGGCGATCTGGAGCGTGCCGGTCTTCTGATCGAATCGCTGGCCAAGCACTGGCGCGACAGCAAGCCTTTCGAACTCCTGATCATTGCCCCCAATCGCGATGCAGACCTGTTGCGCTCCAATCTGCCGCGCTTTTCGAACATCGAAGTAACCGTGCGCCGCGAGCGCGATTTCTTCCCCGCGTTCAGTTCCTTCTACTGGATGACCGGCTGGTACCGGCAGCAGATCGTGAAGTTGCACGTGCCGGCAGTATTGGGCTTTGGCGGCTATTTCACCCTGGATTCGGATGTCTGCTGTGTCGGCGACTTCGATTCCCGGAGCTTCGTGCAATATGACCGGGCGCTCTCGCGCTGGGAGCCCAAGCAGCATCACGACTGGTGGCAGAGTGCGTCGGAGGTGGTCGGCATTCCCTACGATGCCAGGTCGCATGGTCTGTCGGTGACCCCGAACATCCTGCATGGTGACCTCGCCCGCCTGACCCTCGACCAGCTCCGCGGCCCTCGCTTGAGCGCGATGACCTCGCTTCTTCTCTGGAAGGCCCGCAAGCCGCTACAGGTCCCGTGGACGGAGTATTCGCTCTACACGAGCGCCGCGGAGATCACGGGCACGCTCTACGACTATCACGCCGAGTGGGATACCTGTTACACGTCCGACGTCCAGCTGTTCTCCGAACAGTCCTGCGTCTGGGGCGCCGACGACTTCGAGCGACTGGTCCGGTTGCCCAACGGGACCGATCCCGGTGGCAAGTTCATCATCGTGCAAAGCCACGCGCGCATCCCGCTCCAGCAGGTTCGCGACTACTGCCTGAGCTTCGCCGGTTAGACTTCTCCGTTGTGTTCGCCGATCTTCGGCGCCTTCTCGTCACCGCCCGCCCGCTTGCCGTCGATGCTTAGCGGCAGGCCGTGGAAGAGGGCGTTCGAGCCGGCATAGGGCTGCATGAACATCGCGAGCGCCGCGACCTGCGCCAGCTCCATCACCTGCGGCACCGAGTTCAGCGGACCGTTGGGCACGCCCAGCGCATCGAGCTTGGCCGACCAGTGGGAGCGCGGATGGTCCTTCATGATGTCGGCGATCAAGCCGAGCAGCAGCTCGCGCCGCTCGGCGCGCTGGACGTTGGTCTTGAAGCGGTCCTCGTCGGGCCATTCCGGGTGGCCCAGCGCCTCGGCGAACTTGCGCCACAGACGGTCGTTGCCCGGGCAGATCATCAACGGCCCGTCGCTGCATTCGAAGGCCTGGTAGGGCGTCAATGACGGGTGCCCCGTGCCCTGGCGCGGCGGCATCTTGCCGGTCACCGACCAGCCCGCGACATGGTTGGACGCCCACATGAGCCCGCTCTCGAACAGCGAGGTGTTCACCAGGCTGCCTTCGCCGGTGGCGGTGCGCCTGGCCAGCGCCGCCAGCACGCCGATCGCCGTCCACATGCCGGTCGACAGGTCGATGATGGAGACGCCGATGCGCGCCTCGGGGCCGGTGGGATCGCCGTTCAATGAGATGAGGCCGGCCACGGCCTGGATGATCGGCTCGTAACCCGGCCGGTCCTTCCATGGACCGGCATGGCCGAAGGCGCCGAGGTCGGCATAGATCAGGCGCGGGAAGCGCTTCGTGAGCGTCGCTCCGTCGAAGCCAAACTTGGCCGGCACGTCGGCCCGCAGATTGTGGACGAAGATGTCGGCCGCCCCGATGCGCTCGACCAGCGCCTCGCGCTGTGCCGGATCGGCGAGGTCGCAGGTGATCGACTTCTTGCCGCGGTTCAGCGCGATGAAGCCCGTCGCATCGCCCTCGACGAAGGGAGGGCCCCATTTGCGCGCATCGTCGCCCTCGGGCCGCTCGACCTTGATCACCTCGGCGCCGAGGAAGGCCAGGATCTGGCCGCAATAGGGGCCAGCGAGGTTCTGGCCGAATTCGACGACCTTGATGCCGGAGAGAGGTCCGGGTGCCGCGCTCATCGCAGGTTGCTCCCCAGGATCTCGCGCGCGATGACCATGCGCTGCACTTCGCTGGGTCCTTCGCCGACGCGGCGGATGCGCATCTCGCGATACCAGCGCTCCAGCGGCAGGTCCTTGGTCATGCCCATGCCGCCATGGATCTGCATCGCGCGGTCGACGACCCGGCCGCCGCCTTCTGAAGCCGTGAGCTTGGCGATCGAGGCTTCGATCTTGAAGGGCAGGCCACGCCGCGCCTTCTCGGCTGCTTCCAGCGTGAAGTGACGGGCGGTGCGGATGTCGATCTCGTTGTCGACCAGCATCCATTGCACGGCCTGGCGATGCGACAGCTTCTCGCCGAAGGTCGAGCGCATCTTGGCCCATTCGATCGCCATCTCGTGCGCGGCGATGGCGACGCCGATGCAGCCGGCGGCATAGGGGATGCGCTGGCGGGTCAGTCGGTCGTTGGCGACGGCGAAGCCCTTGTTCACTTCGCCCAGCACCTGATGGTCGCTGACCCAGCAATCCTTGAATTCGAGCTCAGTGGCATAGTGCGAGGAGCGCAGCGTATGGACGACGCGGCGCACATGGAAGCCCGGCGTGTCGCTGTCGATGATGAAGCAGGTGATGCCGGCGCGGCCCTTCGACGAATCGGTGCGGGCGAAGACGATGCCGTACTGCGCGCGATCGGCGTTGGAGATGAAAATCTTGGCGCCGTTCAGCACCCAGCCATTGTCCTTGCGCTCGGCCTTCGTCTGGATGGCGCGGGCCGGGTCGCTGCCGCCCGACGGCTCGGTGAGGCCGAAGAAGGCCTTCTTCTCGCCGCGCAGGGTCGGATAGAGGTAGCGCTCCTTCTGGTCGTCGTTGGCCTCGAAGATCTGGGCGAGGCCCGCGCCGCCGAAGGTGCCATAGCAGGGCACGTAGAGACCGGCGCGATGCTGCGCCATCTCGATGGCCAGCAGCACGCGGGTCACGATGTCGATGTCGGGACCGCCATATTCCTTCGGGATGTCGATGCCGAACAGGCCCATCGCCTTGGTCTTCTCGACCAGCCGCGCGTGATCGGCAGGATCGAGTTCGGAGGCGTCGGGATCGAGCTTCGCCTCGAGCGGGATGATCTCCTCCCGCACGAACCGGCGGACCTGCTCGATCAGCATCTGCTGTTCTTCGTTGGGCTCGAAATCCATTTGCTCGATCCTCTTATTCCTCTCTCCCGCTAGGGGGAGAGGTTAGGTGAGGGGGTTACAGGTGATGCGTCGCCCCCTCACCCAGCCTCTCCCCCTAGCGGGGGAGAGGAGGAAGAAGGGCAACGCTTCAAGACGGACTCAACCGTCCCAGCGGGGGCGGGTTCTTGGCGTTGTCAGGAGGCAGGGCGCCGTGATCGGCCTTGTGCACCATCAGGAGCTCGAACCAGCGTGTGCGGTACTGCTGGTTCACTTCGACACGAAACTGGCAGCCGTCGCCGCGTTCCTTGTGCTCGCGCTGCAGCTCGGAGCGCAGGCCGAACGGCGAGCGGGCGCCGGCCTGGCCGATGAACAGGACGGTGCCCTTGGCATCGGCCACCTGGTAGACGCCGAGCTGGCCCGGCAGGCGCTGTGCGGTCTCTGCCGTCAGCGGCTGCCAGGGTTTGTCGAGGCGCAGCCGCAGGGACATAGCTACCTGCCCTGGAACTTCGCGGTGCGCTTTTCCAGCCGCGCCTTCATGCCTTCCTGCGCGTCCTGGCTCTTCATCGCCGCCTGCACCAGCGCGTCGACATCGTCGTGCTTGATGCCGTCGCGGAACTCGAGCTGCTTCACCGTGAGCGCCTTCATGGCCTTGAGCGACAACGGCGCATTGGCCGCCAGCCGGTCGACGACCTTGGATGCTTCGGCCTCGAGCTGGTCGGCCGGCACGCAGCGGGCGATCAGGCCCAGCGCATGCAGCTTCGTCGACGGCAAAGGGTCTCCCAGCAACAGCATCTCGCGCGTCGTCACCGGCCCCAGCACTTCCATCAGCTTCTTGGCCAGGAACCAGTTGGGTGCGAGGCCCACCTGTGCGAGCGACATGCCGAAGCGCGCCTTCTGGCTCGCCACCACGAGATCGCAATGCAGCGCCAGCTCGTTGCCGCCGGCGATGGCATCGCCATGCACGACCGCGACCACGGGGAGCGGGCAGAGCTCGACCGCGCGCAGCATCACCTCGATGCCGCTGGCATTGCCGCCGCCGATCGTCTCGCGCCGCTCCGCCATGTCGAGGCCGGCGCAGAACACGTCGCCCTTGCCGCGGATGACGACCACGCGATCGTCCGGCGCGACGGGCGCCTGCAGCGCCTCGATCATCTCGCGCATCAGCTCGCTGTCGAGCGCGTTGCGCTTCTCCGGCCGGTTCATCCAGATGGTTTTGACCGGGCCGTCCTTCTCGATGATGACCTTGCTCATGGCGATCACTCCGGCTCGATACCGGCGGCCTTGATCTCCTTGGTCCACCAGGCCGTTTCGCTCTTCACGTAGGCCGCGAACTCGTCGAGCGCGAGCGGGGCGATCTCCATGCGGCCCTGCGTCATCGCCTTGGCCGTGGCCGGATCCTTCAGCGCCTCGGCGATGGCGTCGGCCAGCACCTTCTGCACGTCCTTGGGCGTCGCCGCCGGCGCGAACACGGCCAGCCAGTAGACCAGCGAATAGCCCGGCACGGTCTCGGCGATGGCCGGCAGGTTGGGCGTGACCGACGTGCGCTTCGGCCCGGTGGTGGCGAGGCCGCGTACGCGGCCGGCCTCGATCTGGGTCAGCGCCTGCGGCAGGTCGGGGAACATCACCTGGACCTGGCCCGAGGCCACGTCGCCCAGGGCCTGCGGGCTCGCCTTGTAGGGCACCCGCTCCATCTTCACGCCGGCCAGCTGGTTGAACATCTCGCCCGAGAGGCGCTGCGAGGCGCTGGCCTCGGAGTAGTTCAGCTTGCCGGGATTCTTCTTGGCGTACTCGACCAGCTCGGCCGTGGTCTTGATCGGCAGGTCGTTGTTCACGACCAGCGCGTTGACGCCCATCACGCAGCGCATGATCGGCGCGAAATCCTTGTCGATGTCGTAGCTCAGCTTCTTGAACAGGGCGCCGTTGGCGGCGTTCGTCGTGTTGGTGCCCATCATCAGCGTGTAGCCGTCGGCCGGCGCGGTCGCGACGGCGGAGGCGCCGAGCTGGCCGCTGGCGCCGGGCTTGTTCTCGATGACGATCGGCTGCTTCAGGATGTCCTGCAGCTTGGCGCCCAGGCCACGCGCCGTCAGGTCGGTGGCACTGCCGGCGGCGAAGGGCACGACGATCTTGATCGGCTTGTTGGGAAACGCCTGCGCGAACGCGGCCTTGGACAGCGAGCCTGCGGCCAGTGCGGCGGCGCCGGCCAGGGTCGTACGACGGTTGAGTTTCACGTTTCCTCCTGAGGCCTTTCCGGCCGGGTCCCGTTTTAGCGGCCCGACGCGGCAAGGCAAAGGAGGGCCGTCTACATGAACAGCTTTTCCGCCTTGCGGTCAGCGTAGAGCCCGGCCACATGCTCGCCATAGCCGTTGTAGAGGAGGGTCGGGATGCGCTCCTCGCTGCCCAGTGGCTTCTCGGTGGCCTGGCTCCAGCGCGGATGGGCGACCTGCGGGTTCACGTTGGCCCAGAAGCCGTACTCGCTGGACTGCAGCCCTTCCCAGAAGGTCTTGGGCTTCTTGTCGGTGAACTCGACGCTGACGATCGATTTCACGTTCTTGAAGCCGTACTTCCACGGCGCCACGAGGCGCAGCGGCGCGCCGTTCTGCTTGTGGATCGGCTTGCCGTAGAGGCCGGTCGCGATGAAGGCGAGGTCGTTCATCGCCTCGTCCATGGCCAGCCCCTCAGTGTAGGGCCACGGGTAGAGAAGGTCGCGCTGCTCGCGCATCACCGAGGGCTTGGACAGCGTTTTCATGACGATGAACTTGGCGCTGCTCAGCGGCTTGCAGACCTCGACCAGCGAGCGCACCGGGAAGCCGCTCCACGGCACGATCATCGACCAGGTCTCGACGCAGCGATGGCGATAGACGCGCTCCTCGAGCTGGACCTTGGCTAAAAGATCGTCGATGCCGATCTCGAACGGCTTCTCGACCATGCCGCTCACCTTGATGGTCCACGGGCGGACTTCGAGCTTCTGGGCGTCGCGCCAGATGCTCTTGTCGGTGCCGAATTCGTAGAAGTTGTTGTAGGTCGTGGCCAGCCGCTCGGTGGTCATCGGCGTCGGCACGCCATACTTGTCGTTGCGCTTGGCCGGGTACAGGCCAGCCGAGGGATCGGCCGACTTGTCCTGCGCCATGAGCTGTCCGGGGAGCGCGATCGAGGCCGCGCCGAAGCCCATCGCGCGCACCATAGCGCGCCGGTTGAGGTAGTGGCTCTCCGAAGTCGTCTTCGACTCCGGAAGCTCCCAGCCTTTGGTGCGCTTGATCAGCATCGTCGCTAACTCCTGTTTACGCCGTGCCCCCTAGATGAGCCCGGCGCCGGGCGGTCGCAAATCAACCCTGCTCACTGCCCCGTGACGCCAGCGCTACGGTTGTGAATTGGTCACGTCGAGCAGGGTCGGCCACATGACATCGCGCCAGGCATTGTTGCCGACGGCGGTGAAGGTGATCTGTCCACCCTGAATGAGGAAGAAGCGTGGCGTCTCCGCACCCTGTTCCACGCCAACCTGGCTCATCAGGAAGGCGTCGAGCACCCAGCGCAGGTCCGACGGCCAGCTTGCGGGCTTCAGCAGCAGCGCCGGAGTCTTGGGGAACACCACGCGATAGTCGAGCTTTTGGAAGACCGGAGCCTGCTTGAAGAGGGGCTCCCACTGCGTCCGCCAGATCTTGCAGGCCTCGGAGGTCTCGTCGCCGGCGAAGATCAGGATGGGTTTGGCCTTCGCTGCCGTACCCTGGGCGGCGGCGGCGCGCGCCAGCATCGGCGCGGCAGCCAGCGACAGGCCGGCCGCGATCACATTGCGTCTCTTGAACATCAAACTACGTCCCCCCTCGTGGACAGGTCCCACGAGGGTAGTATGGAGCAACGCAGCGTGGCCGGGAACTAGGTCCCGGAAACCTAGGCCTTCGTGGCCGTCACTTCCTGGATCATCGGCCACATCTTGTCCTTCCATCCACCGTTGCCGGTGACGGCGAGGACGACCTTGCCATCCTGGAAGAGGATGAAGCGCGGCGTGGCATTGGGGCGTTTCTGGCCTTCCTCGCTGGCAAGGAAAGCGGCGCGGATGGGCCGTGCCGGCGCGGGCCAGCTATCTTCGACCATCACAAGGTCTGCATTGGCCGGATGGACGACCTGGTAGTCCATCTTCTTGAAAGCGGCCGACTTGAGGAAATCAGGCTCTGACTGGGCACGCCAGATCTTGCAGCCGCCTCAAAGTTCGTGGCCGACGAACACCAGCGTCGGGCGCCCAGCCTGGGCATTCGCGACGCGGGTCAGTGACGATGCGGCAGCCATCACCAGGCCACCCACCATCAGAGACCGTCTGTTGAACATGAACAGCACTCCCGTGGAACCATTCCACAGGACGAATATGAGAGGCCGGACCTCGACCGAGAAGGGTCCTCGGACCGGCCTCACCGCCTTGTGACGAGGATTGTGACCCGGGCAGATGACCGCCCTCAGGCGGCCTGGCGCTTCTTCGTCTCCTCGACGATGCGTTCGGCCGTGCGTCCGGCCAGTTCCTGGAGATGGTCGAACTCGGTTCGGAAGCTGCCGATGCCCTGCGTGACCGAGCGGATTTCCACGATCATGTCGGCGATCTCCGCCTCGGGCATCAGGGCCGAGACCTCGTCCCAGCCCGGCCAATCGGGCCGCGCGTCGTAGCCCAGGAGCTGGCCCCGCCGGCCCGAGATCAGCCGTTGCAGCCTGGGTGTCGAGTCGCTCGGTCCGGTCACTGTGACCCGCAGGATCGGCTCCAGCAGGACCGGCTTGCACTTTGGCATGGCCTCGCTCATGGCGATGCGCGCGGCCATCTTGAACGACATCTCGGAGCTGTCGACGGCATGGTACTGGCCGTCGAACAGCGTCACTTCGAGATCGACCACGGGCTGCCCGAGCGGTCCGTCCTTCAGGTAGTCGATCAACCCCTCCTCGACGGCGGGGATGAAGTTGCGCGGCACGACGCCGCCCACGATCCGGTCGACGAAGCGGAAGCCGGAGCCGCGCGGCAGCGGCTTGATCTCGACCTTGATGTCGGCGAACTGGCCATGCCCTCCGGTCTGCCGCTTGTAGCGGGCGTGCTGCTGCGTGCCGGCCTGGATGGTCTCGCGATAGGCGACCCGCGGGGCCACCGTCTCGACGGCGACGTTGTAGCGGCCGGCGAGCTTGTCGACGGCGATCTTGAGATGCATCTCGCCCTGGCCCTTGAGCAGCAGCTCATGGGTCTCTGCGCGCGCCTCGAAGGAGAGCGACGGATCCTCCTCGACGATCTTGTGCAGGGCGCCCGAGAGCTTCACCTCGTCGTTCCTGTTCCTGGCCGAAAGCGCCAGGCCGAAGACCGGTGGATCGGCGGCGGGGAAATCGGACGATGCGGCAATGCCCGCGGCATCGAGCGTCTGCCCCGACGACAGCGCATCGACCTTCGCCAGGGCGACGATCTCGCCGGCCCGGGCCTCGGTTGTCTTGTCGAGCCGCTGCCCGAAGGGCCTCAGGATGGTCCCGACGCGATGGCCGCTGACCGACTGGCCCTCATTCAGCGTGCCGGACCAGATGCGGCAGAGCGAAAGCTTGCCGGCGTGGCTCTGGTGCAGGACCTTGAAGCACTCGGCCATCGAAGGGCCGTTCGCAGGCAGGGCGCGGCGCTTGGCCGTCACCTCGACGAAGGGCGTATCGTGGCGCAGGGCCTTCAGGAGTCGCCGCACGCCATTCTCTCGATCGCCGGCGCCCAGCAGGACCGGTGCGATCTGGTCGGAGCCGAACTCGTCGTGCAGGTCGCGATAGATCAGCGACTTCTCCGGCGCGATGTCCTCGATGAGCTGCTCGAGCAGCGTGTCGTCGAATTCCGAGAGCGTCTCCAGCAGGTCGCGGCGCGCCTCGGCCTCGCGCGGCAGGATCTCGGCCGGCATCTCGATCAGGTCGGACGCGCCGCTGCTCTTGTAGCGATAGGCGCGCTCGCTCACGAGATCGACATAGCCCACCGTCTCCTCGCTGCCGTCGGCGGCGGCGCGGCGGATCGGCACCTGGCGCAGCACCAGCTTGCGCCGCGACACCGACTGCAGCGCCGACAGCAGGTCGCGCACGCGGACCTCGGCGGAGTCGATCTTGTTCACGAAGATGATGTGCGGGATGTGCCGGTCCTCGATGTATTTCAGGAGCGGCGTCAGCGCCATCACGCGCTCGGGCGAGGGCTCGCAGACGAGGACGGCGGCATCGCAGACCGCAAGGGCCGCGAAGGCATCGTGCTGGAACTCGATCGAGCCCGGCACGTCGAGGAAGGTCCACTGGTCGCCGAGATAGTCGACCGAAGCGATGTTGATCTCGGTGCCCATGCCGCGCTTGCGCGACTCAGCCGCGCCGTCGCCGATCGAGGTGCCCGCGCGCGTAGACCCGCGCCGGCCGATGGCTCCGGTCGCGTAGAGAATGCTCTCGAGCAGGCTGGTCTTGCCCGACAGATACGGCCCGCACAGCGCCACCACGCGATGCGCACCGCTGCCTGGTCTGCCGCCGTCGATTGTCTCCGCCTTGAACTCGGTCATGACAACGTCCTCCTTCTTCGCAAAAGCGTAGAAGCCCCGGACGAAAGTCGCGGATAGACGTAGCGCTTCCGAACGATCAGCCGGAGCGAAGCCTGTTTGTCATGAAAATGGTTTCACTCCCGCCCAATCGAGTCAAACGATCGGGCGGGATGAAATAGGTCAGCAGTGCTTACGACAGCGCCGCGCAAGCCCGCTGGATGCGGCGGCCGGCTTCTTCGAGAAGCTCCGTCGCCGTGGCGTAGGAGATGCGGAAGGCCGGGCCCTGGCCGAACGCCGAACCCTGCACCACCGAGAGGCCTTCGGCCTCGAGCAGGTAGTTCACGAAGTCGGTGTCGTCCTTGATCACCTTGCCGTCCGGCGTCTTCTTGCCGATCAGGCCGGCGCAGGACGGGTAGACGTAGAAGGCGCCCTCGGGACGCGGGCACTTGATGCCGTTGGTCTGGTTCAGCATCGACACGATCAGGTCGCGGCGCTGCTTGAAGATCGCGACGTTCTTCGGAATGAAGTCGGTCGGACCGTTGAGGCCGGCAACCGCGGCCGCCTGGCTGATCGAGCTGGCGTTCGACGTGCTCTGCGACTGCACCGTGATCATGGCGTCGATCAGCTTCTGCGGGCCGGCCGCGTAGCCGATGCGCCAGCCGGTCATGCTGTAGGCCTTCGACACGCCGTTCATGGTGAGCGTGCGGTCGTAGAGGCGCGGCTCGACCTGGGCCGGCGTGAAGAACTCGAAGTCGTCGTAGACGAGCTTCTCGTACATGTCGTCGGTCAGGATGTGCACGTGCGGATGCTTCAGCAGCACGTCGCACAGGCCGCGGAGATCGGCCTTCGAGTAGGCGGCACCCGTCGGGTTGCTGGGCGAGTTCAGGATGATCCACTTGGTCTTGGGCGTGATGGCGCGGTCGAGATCTTCCGGCGTCAGCTTGAAGCCGTTCTCTTCCTTGCACTGTACGATGACCGGCGTGCCGTCGCCGAACAGCACCATCTCGGGGTACGAGACCCAGTACGGCGCCGGCACGATGACCTCGTCGCCCGGGTTCAGGGTGGCGAGCATCGCGTTGAAGATGATCTGCTTGCCGCCCGAGGTGACGACGGTCTGGCTCGGCTTGTACTCGAGGCCATGATCGCGCTTCATCTTGGCCACGATCGCCTGGCGCAGCGCCGGCGTACCGGGGACCGCAGTGTACTTGGTGTCGTTGTTGCGGATCGCCTGGATCGCCGCTTCCTTGATGTGGTCGGGCGTCGGCATGTCCGGCTCGCCGGCTGCCAGGCCGATCACGTCTTTGCCCGCCGCTTTCATCTCCAGGAACTTGCCCTGCGCGGCATTGGTCGGAGACGGCTTGATGCGGCCAAGACGATCGGCAATGAGAGCCATGACGAATATGCCTCCTTCAGGCATTTTTATGGGCGGCGCGAAGCTAGTCGCGACATCGGCTTTCCGCAAGGCGACCGCCTTGTATTTATCGTCGGGCGGGCCGTACCGCTGCTAGGGCAGCTGCTTCAGTCGACGAGGCGGACGGAGGCCTCGACGGTCATCTTGGCATCGCCGAAGCCGACGCGGCGTCCGCTGACCGGAGCCGCATCGCGGTAGTCGAGGCCCACGGCGACACGCAGGCTGTCGCCGCGCGGGCTGATGCCGTTGGCGGGGTCGAAGCCCACCCATTCGAGCCCCGGCACCCAGGCTTCGGCCCAGGAATGGCTGGTCCGGCCGACATGCAGCTCGGGATCGTCGTTGCGCAGATAGCCGCTCACGTAGCGGGCGGGCACGCCGAGGCGGCGGCAGCAGGCGATGAAGATGTGGGCCTCGTCCTGGGCCACGCCGGCACCGCGCGTCAGGGCCTCGACGGCCGTGGTGTCCACGGTCGAGGCGCCGGTCTTGTAGGCGACGCGCGCCGAGATCCGCTCCATCAATTCATGCAGGACGGCGACCCGCTGCGCGGGCTCCGCGGCGCGCGCGGCAAAGCCCTCGATCACCGGATCGAAGCTCGCGTCGTGACGCGCGAGGCCCGTGTTGCGCAGCCAGAACGGCGCCGGCAGGGTCGGCTCCTCGGCATAGCGCAGCCACTGGTCGGTGCCGCTGTATTCGTAGATCCCCTGCACCACGATCTCGACGCTGTCGTGCTGCTGCGCCACCGAGAAGGTCGTCACCTGGTTGCCGTGCCCGTCCTTCCATTCCGACTTCTTGCCGGGCCCGTCGATGCGCCACGACACGATGCGCTGCGCCGCCGCGGGCTTGGGTGTGAGACGCACGTCGTGGATCGAATGCCCGGATGGCTGGTCGAACTGGAAGCGCGTGGCGTGGTGGACGGAAAAGCGCATCATTCTGTTCAATCCAGAAGGAACTGACGGCCGATTTCGTTCGACAGGGTGCCGATGTCGCCGCGCAACTCGCCCAGGAACTTGGCGAGGCCGATGTCGAACACCTGGTCGATGCGGGCGTAACGCAGCCGCGAATGCAGCTCGCCCGCCAGGCGATCGGCTTCGCCGCGCGTGCCATAGGCTTCGGCCAGCTCGCGCATGTTGAGGTCGACCATCCAGAGGCAGTGATGGACCGAGCGCGGCACGTCGCGCCGCAGCATCATCAGCTCGGCGACCTTCATGGGATTGAGCGAGCTGCGATAAATACGGCGATAGGTGCGTACGGCGCCGATGCAGGCCAGCAGCTCCGACCAGGCGAAATAATCGAGCCCCTCGGCGCTGGGATTGCCGTCGGGCCGCAGCAGGTGGAACTTCACATCGAGGATGCGGCCGGTATTGTCGGCGCGCTCGAGGAAGGCGCCGAGCTGCAGGAAGTTGTTGGCCTCGTCGCGCAGCAGCGTCACCTGCGCCGCGCCAAAAATCATCACCGCCTGCTTCTTCACCGACTCGATGAGGGCGCCGCGATCCAGCGTCTTGCGATTGCCGCGCAGGCGGGCGCTGAGCTCCAGCCACAGCGCGTTCAGGCTCTCCCAGACGTCGACCGTGATGTTGTTGCGCTCCTCGCGGGCGTTGCGCCGCGCTGCGGCGACCGAGCTGACGATGGAGGAGGGGTTGCTCTCGTCGAGGACCAGGAAGTCGATCAGGCTGGCGAGCCGCTGGCCCTCGGCCTGTGCCTGGGCCTGGCTCTGGCGGAACTCGTCCTCCATGCCGAAGATCGCCGCCACGCCCGCGGCTTCCTCGCCACGCGACTGCAGGGCCATGCGCTGCGTCGCCTCGATCAGCCGTGCCGTCGACTTGGCACGCTGAAGGTAGCGACCCATCCAATAGAGATTCTTGGCGGTGCTGCTCAGCATGGGAGGGGCCTACCTGCCGTCCGCTTCGTCGGG